>Ga0164295_10005034_pt1 | contig 10490 bp, 8 predicted proteins | sample GEODES006metaG_FD_111798 | JGI IMG/M metagenome (GOLD analysis project Ga0164295, IMG submission 111798) | Oligotrophic lake water microbial communities from Sparkling Lake, Wisconsin, USA - GEODES006 metaG | ecosystem: Environmental > Aquatic > Freshwater > Lake | place: USA: Sparkling Lake...
AGGACCGCTTCGAACTCCGCCGCCGCCATCGCCGCCACCGCCGTCGCTGCGGCGCCCAAGACTGCGCCCGAGGTGGCGCCGCTGTCCGCTGGCGGCTGCGCGACAGCAGCAGCGCGCGCATCGAGCGCGGCGCGCGCGCGTGCTTCCCACGCGCGGCCCGCGTGCACGACCGGCACGAGCGCGCCAAGCGCCTCGAAGACGAGCGGTAGGCCTGCGGCCTCGTCGACGCAACTGGCGCACTGCTCGAGCGTTGGGAGAGCGGCGCGCTTGGAGCGCCCAACGCCCGCCTGAAGCGCCGCCGCCCGCGCCTGCACGGCCGCGCCCGCGCTCACTACGGCGCCCAATCGGAGCATGTGTTCATCGTCCATTTGGAGCGCCGTACCGGCGGCCATACACGCGTGCGCGTCCGCCAGCCGTGCCCATGGTGCGTTCGCTGGCGCCGTGCCCTGCCCGTCCATCGCCTCGACGCCGCCGGCGCCGTGCTCGCTACCCGTCGTCGCCAGAGGGCCCAGCAGAAGAATGTGGCGCGCATGCTCCACCCACGCGTTCGCAGCCGCGGCGCGCTTGGCCACTGTGGCGAGCAGTGCTCGCAGCCAGCGGAGCGGACGATACACGATGAGCCTCTTCGAGCTGGCCGGCAGCGCCGTGGCGGCATGCGCCTCGGGAGACGCGTGCGAGGGCGGAGCGAGGGCATGCGCGGGGCACAGGTAAGTGATCGTGCCGTCGGCTGCGCGGCACTCGACCGTTGACAAGAAGCACTCGTACTCGCATGCAGCGCACATCGGGCACGGAGCGGCCGGGCCCACGTCCGCCACCTCGGTAGGCGCCTCGCCCCCAGGTGCCTTCCCCACAGGCGCCGGCGCGTCCCCCGATGGCGCCGCTGCCGCCGCCGCCTCTGTGTCTTCGTCCATGGCGTTACATGTAACCGTCGGAGCCGCAGTCTCCATAGGGGTCCTCCCGCCCGAATCCGGTGCCTCAGTTGCGTGGCTCCAGCCGACAAAAGGGACGCCCATGCGTGCAAGCGCCTCGAGCGCTGCCGCCTCGGCCTCGATGAGCAGCTCGAGCTCCGGCGCGACCCACTGGGCAATGTGCGCCGAGAGGACGAGCGCCTTACGAGCGAGGGTGCTCAGCAGCAGCTCGTGGGTGAAGCACGGGCGGCGCGTACCTGGGGGGGGAGAGCGGGGGGGGGCGGGGCGCCGTGATGAGCACTTGCATGCGCGGGCACGACCTGACGAAGCACGGGCGGCGCACACCAGGCATCGTGCGGAAAGACTCGACGGACTGACGCCCCCACGGCAGCCAATCGGCGGTGGCAAAGTTGGACGATTCAGCGCAGTTGAGCCCATGCGAGAAGCCCGCGTGGTAACCGCGTGGCCAGGTGATCACAAAGGTTCCCGGCTGCTGCAGCAGGTGGCAAACGTCGACTCCGGCGGCGGCAGCCTCGAGGGGCGGCACCATCGTGACCATCTTGTAGAGCAGACCTTGCTCGCTCGCGACCAGCTCGGGCACGGCTTCCCGCATCACGCGCTCGAAGGCCTCTGCCTGGCTGCCTGGCACGCCGTACCACGTCTTGGGCGATCCCCAGTGCATATAGTTGATCGAGTGCGCGTAGTGGTCCTCCACGTGCCAGCAAAACGAGGAGAAGAGCATCCCAACATAGAGCCACGGCACCACCATTCCCGAGACCAGGTCGTTGCAGTGCGCAAGCACGCAGCGGTCCAGCCGGCACAGGTTGTTTAGGTTCCAGCCCGCGGTGGCGAACCGGCGTGCGATCGGGAGCGCCTGCGTGCGCTCCAACTCCTTGGCCTCACGTTCCCGCTCGAGCATCTCCACCTTGGCCTTCGCCTTGGCCTCCGCCTTCACCTTGGCCGACGGCTTGGCGGCCGGGGACGCAGCCGGCGATTTGGCAGCAGCAGCAGCGTCAGACGCGGCCAGCGGCTCGGCGTGGGCGGCTCCGATGCCGGCGGCGCCCGTCACGGCGCTCGCGCTCGTCGTCGCGGCGGCGGTGTCGCCCTTCGGAGGGCGGGGGAAGCCAGAGCCGTATTCCAGTGTGTCGAGATCGGAGGCATAGAGCACCTGATGAGGGAGGTCATCAGAGGTCATCAGAGGTCCTCAGAGGTCCTCAGAGGTCATCAGAGGAGCTCAGCTGCATAGAGCACCTCGAGTGGTTGGTCGGGAGTGGTGACCACGTTCCAAAACTGCCACTCGACCTCCTCCGGGGGGACCTCGAGCTCGCGCAGCCGCGTGCCGCTCTGGGCACGCGCTTCCGCAGAGTGGGCCACGCCCTCCGCGCGACTCTTTTTGGAAAGGCCGGTCTCGACCAGGCCGTCGAAGAAGGCATGCTTGAACATGTGCGCCTGCCGCTCGTACTGGTGGAAGCGGAACACGCGGGTCGAGTCAAACCCAAACGACTCCTGGAGGCATTGCGCGCAGAACCACTCGCCCGCCGGCACTGCGTGGAGCGGTGGGTTGAGGCATTGGAGGTGGAATCCGCATCCGCAACGGTCGCACAGCAGCATCGACTCGTACTCGTCTCCCGAGCCGCAGATCTCACAGAGCTCCTGCCCGGGCAGCGGTGGCTCGTACGCGATCACCTCGTCTTCGCCCGCTGCATTCGAGCGCTCGACGCCGCCCGGCCTGCCGCTCAGTCGCACGACCTCGGCGCCCGACACATTGGCGCGCTTGGACATGAGAGAGCCGCCCGAGCTCACCTGTGGCGCAGGTGCGGCAGCCTCCGCCGAAGCGGCAGCGGCGGCGGCGGCGGCAATGCCAGCGGGCGGCGGGTCGAGCCCCGCCGCGTACCGCTCGTAAGGCAGCAGCAGCTGCTGATACTGCTTCTTGAGCGCGGCCGCGAGGTGAGACCCGCTCGCGTGGTGCATGTTCATCCTCTCAGCGATCTCTGTCCACTTGCGTTCGGCGGTGGCGCGCTCGAAGCCGCCGCGCTTGCCCACCTGCGTGTACAGCAGATGCAGGTCGATTTCGCGCCCGCCCATCGTTGGAAGCTTGCTCAGTGGCGTGCCCGCTGCGTCGCAAAACTCGGCGAGTGCCTTCATAAACTTGAGGCGCTGCGTCTTGCGGATGAGCAGCTCGTTGATCTTCTGCACGCGCGTGGGAAAGCGCAGCCGATTGAGGTCGATCATGAACGGCGGCCGCCAGCTCGGCGGCGGCTTGATGCAGCAGATGCCGTACCGCTCCGCCTCCTCGCGGATGGACAGGATGTAGCGCAGCGGGTTCTGGAACTCGGCCTCGGTTGGACAGAACGTGGGTGCCTCGCGCAGCGCGGCGGGGGCGGTGGTGCTGCCGGTAGAGGCCTTGCTTGAGGCGGCGCGCTTCGGCATGGAGCTTGGACGTCGCTGCCTCGTGATTGCGCTCTAATCCCGAGAAGACGAGGCATGTACAGTACCGGTACGACAACGTGCACATCCGATCAAAATAGCGCATATGTCTCCCCCCTTGGGACTCACAGACCATTACGATAGAACCCGCACGGCCGTCATGCCCAATTTGGGCAAGTCTTTTTTCCCTGAGCATTGGACGATTGTTGCACCACCAGGGTCAGCATGCAAGACGCACAGCAGCAGCTGCTCACGGCCCAGACCGAGTCCGCATCCATCGCCAAGGCCAAGGCGATGATGGAGGTCGAGACGCTGCGCATTGACCAACGCATCGAGATCCTCAACAATATTGCCACGCAAGCAACGCTGCTGGCTGGATCATCGATCAGTTTCCTGGGTGGTGAGTCGCTTGAGAGTGTGGATGACGTCATGGACCTGTACACCATCCTGCACAACACGATCAAATTCATGTACGTCGGTTCGGGGGCGCTCGCGCTCGTCTCATCGCTCTGGGTAATCGTCATATCGTCGCATCTCATCGCGTTGTCGCGTGATGCTTCACTGAGGAAAAACATCCTCAAGGCGTCACGAATGCTGGACCTGGGTCTCAAGGACGTGCGCGCGATGCACTTCGCCGCCATGTTTTTCCTGCTGTTTGCATGCCTCAACGGTGCCCTGCTCAACATGGAAGTACACATCAGCATGGTTGCGACGGCCATTTTCATCACTTTCGGCTACCAAGTGGTTTGCAAGATGAATTACACGAGTCTGCTCTTCTACGAGGAGGTGGAGCTCGACGTCTACGAAATTTCGGCCATCGGATCGGTCATGGACATTTTTCGCGCGTGGCTCACTCCCATGTACCCGTCCAATCGGAGCAGAGTCGGGCAGATGTGGAACCGTTTGGACGAGATTCACGCACATGACCACCTTAAGGACGACCTCACCTTCAACGGCAAGCGGCCCGCCCCGAAGATCACGTCTATCTCCCAGACTCCGATTTTAGAGGCCTTCCTTTCGCGTTCTGATGATGCTCCACGCACTGTTTCTTCGCCATCATCGGTTCTGCGCGCTACCCCACGTGAAGCTTCTCCGCCCTCATCGGCTGCGCACCGCCAACGGCCCACGGTGCAGCTTCCGTTGTTACCCGAGTGAAAAGCAGGCGACTCTCCCAGCCGGTGTCACTGTCTTGGTTGTTGTGCGGTCCTACAGGCCCGGTTCTCGTTCCCATTAACTTTACGCTGGAAAATAATTTTAGTAACACGCCGCCAAGGACAAACGTCAAACCGAAGCTTACGCGGCGCGGTCGTGTCACCTCACGCCCGCATCGACCGTCCCCGGTCGACTCGCTAGACGGCCGCTGTCCTCGACGCTGTCCCCGCACTAATTGCTTAGACGTTGGTGGGAGTTTGTCCCGTACCGCGCGCACAGTGGGGACGGGACGTGCGAGCGGCCAGGACGATACCTAATTCAATTGACCTAATAAGCACTAACCCCACAGCGAGTCCCATGCCTGCCTCGGGACACGCTCGATATCAGACACGCTCGATCAGCTCGCTTGCGGCGGCATCCAGGTTCCAATCGACGCGCTCGAGAGCCTCGCGCAGTTTCCTCTCAGGCAGCTCTGGGAAGATGAAGCCCAGCTGCTGGAGGGCGAGCGCTTCCCGCCTCGACATCTCGATGACTGCGGCCGTCCTGGGCGTGACAGTCTGGCGCGACGAAGCCGGTGCCGATGGTCTGCCGCGAAATAGCGTCGGTTCCCAGGACTGCGTCATCGGCGGCGGCGTGGGGCTTGGTTCCCAGCGGTGATGTGCTTCGCTAGGGCCCAGCTGCCTGTGGAGGAGGTCGGGACGATTGAGGCCCCCGGTCGGAGCAACTTGGGGTACTCGGCAATAGTCAGGGGGCGTAGCCGTGGTCGGCAACGGCAGGCGCGTCGCACGCTCCTGCGATCGTTGAAGGCGACGAGCGGCTGCCGACGAGGCCGGGCTGGGAAGGGCTGGGAAAGGATCGATGACCGCCGTTGGAGCGGCTGAAGTCGGCTGAAAGGCTGCGGCTGCCACAGCGGCTGCAAAGGCTGCAGCATCGTCGGCGGCCTCTGCGTCGGCCTCTGCCTTTGCAGCGGCAGCGGTCAGGCGCTCGCGCTCCGCATCGGCGCTGGCCGCGCGCGCGTCTGCCGCCTTGGCTGCCGCCTCCGCCGCGTCGGCGCGCGCCTTTTCTGCGAGTAGGCGCTGCTCTGCCGCGTTGGCCCGCGTCCGCTCACGCACCGCAGCCGCTGCCTGCTCCTCTGCCTTGGCCTCCGCCGCCGCCGCCTTGGTGGCCGCCTTGTTGCGCTTTTCGGCTTCGGCCGCGGCCTTTTCGCGCCACTCGCGTGTCTCTTTGGAAATCTCCGCCGTGCGCTTCTCGAGCGTCTCGGCCGCCTCAGCCTGCGCCGCCTTCACAACCTTAGCAGCCCGAGCCCTCTCGGCTCGCAGCGCCGTCTCCGCCTGCATCTTCGCTTCCTCAATCGCCTTCTGCGCCTTCAATAACTCCGCCGCCGTGGCATCTGAGGCGGCGACGGCCTGCGCCTGCGCCGCACTCGCCTTCGCCTGGGCTGTGCGCGCCGTTGGGATGGCTCGGGGAGCCTGGCTGGGTGTGGTGGCTCCCCCCCACCCAGCAAACACGTCCGCGCTGGCCGCAGCTCCCTCCGAGGCGGGTGGCGGCGCACTGAGCTCCGAGGATTGACTTATGAGCTCGGCCATTTTCTCGGCGAGTTGTCCGAGCTGCAATCGCCCCATGAGCAGAGCGCTCTCGCGCGCGTCATCGGACGCGTCTGTGCCGGCTACGGGCCGTCGTGGTCCGTGCACCTCGTGCGCCTCGCGCTGCAGCCGCTCGATGAGCGCCTTCGCTTCGCCCAGCTCACGAGTCACAGCTTTGAGCTCCTTTTGGAGTGCTTCCGAGTCGAGAGGCGCTGCCTTGACGTTGGCGCGCACCACGACGGGGACTGCCTTGGCGCGCTGGGCAAAGCGCAGCGTCGCCATGCACTCCTCAAGGTTCTGCGGCTCGGCGCGCAGCGTCGCGATGAAGGCTGGTGCCGTGTTGCCGTGAAGGCATTCTTGCAGCAGGCGTGTGAGCTTTGAGTTCCGAAACGGCACGTGGCTCAGGATGGCGCCGTCGCCCTCGCGGCTGGCGACCGAGAGGCGCTCAATGACGGTGCCAAGGGCATACAGCGACGTGTTGATGTGCTTCGCCTCCTCACGCCGCGGGCCCGCGGAAGATGCACCCTCGACGCTCGAGCTTTTCTTGGAACTCTCCATGCCGGCGAGATCGACCAGCACGAGCTTGCCGCTCGTGGTCGAGCCGTCGGTCGCGCCGGCACTGCCGCGCAGTGCGAGCGAGAAGACGGCGTGTGAGCGTGACGAGCGCGCGTTCATGCTCATCTGCGCCGTCGCGCGGCGCGCCGTGCCCCGTGAGAGCGCCGATAGGGCACTGTCGACGCTGGCCACCTCCTCCTCGGTCAATCCAGCCACAAAGGGCGTGCCCGAAGGCAGCTCGCGCAGCGGCAGTGCCTTCTTCTCGCGTGCAAGCAGGTCGACGCACGTGTCGTTGTACACCTCGACGTATGAGCACGTGATGGTGTACGCGTCGGCCGCAGCCGCCTCGAAGAGGTCCGACATTGCCCGCAGCGCGATGCCGTGCTGATCCGCTGGCGCACCGCGCCAGTTCGTCAGAACCTCCTCTGGGCCAAACATCGTGTGGGTTTTGCCGCTTCCCGTCTGCCCATACGCGACGAGGCACACGTTGAAGCCCTTGACAACCTGCGCAACCCGGTCACGGCCAACCACCTCGTACACCTCTTCCTGCGACGCACGCTCATCAAAGATGCGATCGAGCGTGAATTCGAGATTCCGCACGAGGATGCTGCAGCCGCCAGGATCCATCTCGATGCCCTCTTCGGCGCGTTGGGCCACTGGCCTCAAGCGAGCGTATACGCCGATGGTGGGCATCGAGCTCAGTCAGTCAGTCAGTTTCGTCGCGGTCCCCCCACGCTCACTCCACCACCGTCTCAAAGGACGGCTCCGCTCCCCTCGGTCAACACAAGCTGTGCATAGAACGCGCTCGAGTTTCTTCTCTGACTAGTTTTCGATTTCGTCAAACCAAACTCGTGCATTGTACAACAGAAGCACAGTCGCGTCGCACCACCAGGCGCCAGTTTTAAGATGAATCAAACATGCGAATCGGCGGCGGCGGCGGCAGCGGCTGCTGCTGCGGCGGCGGCCGGCGTGTGCGGTGTGCACCTCCACACGGGAGTCGGAACATGCGCAACAACTGTAAATCTGCACGTGCGAGTTCGTACATGCAAGTCTGTACATGCGAGTCTGTACATGCGAGCCCATCAGATCTTCACGACGGGCCGATCGGGCGAGCTGCCGGGCGATCGCGGCGATGCATGGTGGGGCGGCCCGCGCAGCAGGAGTCGCTCCTCTTTTTGCTTCGAGAAGCTCAACAGCTCGTGCAGCTTGTACAGCGTCGAGCTCTCCCATTTCTTCGCCTCCGGCTTCGAGACGTACCGCTTCGAGTAGACTGCGGCGACCTCCTTACGGTTCGCCTCGAGGATGCGCGCCTTCTCCTCGGCAACGAGAAAGTCATTGGCGCGCTCCCGGTTCGCCGCCTCCTTGCGCTTCGCGAGCACCGTCGCCTTCTCCGCGCGCGCGTTCGCGCGCGTCGCCTCGACCGACGCCTTGTTCGCACGAGCCCTGGCGAGATACTCATCCTCCTGCTGCTGCCGGCGTGACGACCAGCCGAGCGCGTCTTGCCGTTTGACCTCGCCCAGAGCCCGTGCCATGGCCGCGGGGATCGCGGTAGCGACCTGCAGCGCCTGCACCGTCTCGTCGCGCACGCGCGCTGAGAGCTGCTTGCGCACCTCGAGGTCGCGCGTGCGCACGCGCTCGAGGGCCGCCAGCAGCGCAACCTTGGTAGCGGTGCCCTCTGCGCGTTCACGAGCATCCTGCGCTTCCTCACTCGCGTCGAGGCGCGCATCGAGGTTGTTGGCCTCGACGACGCGCTCGCGCATCGCCTTCTCGTACGTCTCCTGCCGCCGCTCGCGCTCGAGTTCCCACCGAGCTTCCTGGTTGCGAATGGCGCGAGCGATCTTCTGGTTGCGCTTTGCCATCGTTTCCTGCAGCTTCGCCACGCGCTCCTCGCGCTGTATCCGCTCGAGCGCCTGTTTCTGACCGTGCGAGACGTGATCCCTGACCTGCCGCTCGACCTCCCGCTTCTGCTTGAGCCGGTCCTTGCGAATCGCCTCGCCCACCTTCGCTTTGTCCTCGGTCACCTCGAACATGCGGAAGGTGGAGAGTGGCACGTCCGACTGGCGCGCTATGAATCCGGGGGTGCTGGCCATCGAGGAGGTGCCATACGTGCCGCCGCCCGTGAGGCCGTCGCCGTCATCGGTACGCGCCCTCATGTCCCTGAGCCGCCTGCGCATCTCCTCGTTCTCCTCTTTGATCCGCTCCTCCTCCTCTCTGCGCCGCGCCCTCGCCGCCTCCGCGTACTCTCTGCGCATCGTGCCGGCCGCCTCATCGTCGATGCTGGTGTCAGTGGCAGCCTTCGCCAGTCTTAGCTTCTCAGCCAGAGCTTTATTTTGCTGGCGCAGCGCCTCGGCCGACTCTGCTCGGCGCGCGGCCGATTTGGCGGCCAGCTCGAGCCTTGCCTTGCCTGCCGCCTCGTCCATGATGTCATCATCGGTTTTCACCTTCGTCTCCTTGAGCTTTTCGCGCCGGTTCGCCTCGGCAATCTTCAGTGCGTTCTCCTCCTCCTCACGCCGTAACGCTGAGGCCTCTGCGAGGCGAATACGCGCCCTACCCGCCTCCTCATCCATGATATCGTCGTCCGTCTTGGCTTTCACCTCCGAAAGATCCTTCTGCCGCATCATATTGTCGATCGACACTCGCATTGCCTCCTCCTCCTTTTTCCGTTCTGCGGCTTCGAGACGAGCACGGGCGGCGGCTGCCACGGGGCTCTCGGCCCGCTCGCCGCGTGGCATCTTCACGTGAGTGCCGCCGCCAGGCGACCACGCTAGCTGCCGCCAAAGGACTGAGCGTGGCGTGCAGCGCCTAATTGCAGAAACTTTGGAAGCGTCCAGCGACAACTTTTTGTCGAGCAACCCCTGTGTGATTTCGACCTCCTGAGTTCCACTACGTGAAAACGATCTACGCGCCTGTGAAGACTGCTCGACAGGAAGGCCATGAAACGCGACCGTCAGCACGAGCAGAGCCCCGCCTCGCTCAAGAAGCAGCTCAGTGAGTGGGACGGCGCGCCAATCAACGCGCGGCCACAGCCCATCGCCACCATCGTGCGCCCCACATCCTGGGCCCAACCCGCAGCAGCGCTGGGCCAGTGCCCGATCTGCCGTCAGCTGCTCATCACGAAATGTGCGCGCACCCGAGCCGCGTGTGCTTGTCGCTCCCGTCCTTGCTCATACGCGAGGTGCGTCGCTCCTCGCCCACCATGTGCTGCTCACGCCCTTGACCCATGCTCTTCCACCCAGGCATGGAATGCATCGCCCGCTGCGAGGGCATCGTGAGCGGAACTCCATGCTCACTCGCGTTTGGCTCGTGCGGCTGCGTTTTCCACAAGCACTGCATAGCTCCGTGGGCCATGCGGCACGACACGTGCCCGATCCACGAGACTGGCTGGGAACCAACCACGCCACGGCTCGTGCATGCACTCACCGGCGGCGGCGCCCCTGCCGCTGCCGTGGCACCAGTACCGGTCGTGGCACAGGCAGTGGCGTGGCAGCAGTGGCGCCAGCACTGACGGGATGTACATTCATGCGCACGTCGCCTCGGCAAAGCTCTGTCTGTGCCGTACAGTTTGAGGCCGCGCGCGATAGGAAAGTACGCGCAGCACTGGGTCCGGTGCACAGAGGCCGCCCCGCGGCGGAGACTTGTGGTCAGGAAGCATGCGATTCGAGCGTGATCAGGAAGCTGCGCCTGCGGTGCAACCCTGGCTCCACAGCTCTCGGTGACCGGAAACGGCACTGTGTCATGTCACGAGTCTGACAGGTCTCCCGAGTGGCTGTTCTTCCATGCCCGTGACAACAGCTTCGCGCGCACTCTTAACCACATGGTACGGTGTTAGATAGCAGCAACCCTGTACCCTGTACCCCCCCCCCCC
>Ga0164295_10005036_pt1 | contig 10485 bp, 7 predicted proteins | sample GEODES006metaG_FD_111798 | JGI IMG/M metagenome (GOLD analysis project Ga0164295, IMG submission 111798) | Oligotrophic lake water microbial communities from Sparkling Lake, Wisconsin, USA - GEODES006 metaG | ecosystem: Environmental > Aquatic > Freshwater > Lake | place: USA: Sparkling Lake...
ACTATTGTACCAGCAACACGGAAGGACGTTGGACGTTGCCACAGGGCACGAGGCCTCTGGCGGTTCAAACCCGTCAAGGACCGTAAAGGTGTAGCCTCATTCAGCAAGCTTGCTTGCCTCATGTAGGAGTTGATGCATTGCTGACGTCATCAGTTACCTTAACTTGTGTGGGAACTCCTTTTGTGGGCTGGTTCAATGGCGGCGGTTGCAGGCGGCGGTGATGGCAACATCTGTCGCAACGCCACTGAGAATGCCATCCTCATCTCGTCCTCTCCACATTTGGGATCGCTCCTATACGGGATGCCTGCTAATTCTGCTGATACGGTTGAGCAGGATTTGGAGCCGGATGTGCTTGACGGCCTCTTGATGCTGGGCTCGGTGCGTAATGACCACGAGAAGCGGCCCATACCAGGCAGGCCTCCCATACGCAAACCGACGCCGAGCTTTCGGAAGGCACCGCACACCGAATCGGTCCACCACCGAGAGGAGATTATCGCGGAAGTGGCGGCGGGCCGCAAAGCGTCGCGGCCCGGCAGCGCGCCCGGAAGGCGTGGCAGCGTGACAGCACAGCCGAGTGCTAGCAGCAGCGGCTCGACGCCACCGGTTGCCGACGACACTACGCCGAGCGCCAGACCGGCGCCTGCGCCCTCGTCCGCGGAAGACATGGCGGATGCCGAGCCACCCCTGACTGCAACGGTGGCCCCAGCAGTCGATCGCGACGGGGAGGACGAGGTGGACGACGCATCGACGTCCTCGTCGTCGTTCTCAGCAGCACTTGAGGCCACGACGACCGAAAAGACGGAAGAGGTGCTGGCGCCGTCGCCGGCAGCGCGCTGGCGAGCGCTGGGTGAGGTGTTTGTGGAGGCGCCACAGTCGGTGGATGCAGCGGCGGAAGAGACACTCAAAATCGCGCGCATGTGTGAGCTGGTCACAGACAGCACGCGCTTGCTGATGCGCAGAACGGTGCTAGGGCTTGTGGAGGACGTTGGGATGGATTGGGATGGCGAGTGGCAGGCGATGCGCGCGCAGCACCTGCAGGCAAACGCGAGGCGTATGCAGAGTGTCGAGGAGGAGCGGCGGCAGGCGCCTGCAGTAGAGCATCACTTGGAGGCAGAGGCGCTCGATGAGGCGGAGGCGGAGGCGGCGGGCGCTGCCGAGCCGCCGCCCGAGCAGCCCGATTTGGGGAAGGCGCTGCAAGACGGCGAGCTTGAGAAGGACGTGGAGACGGCGATGATCGACAAACCATTCGTGACCAAGATCCGCGTCATGTGCGATGAGCTCGTGGGCTTGGCCCACTCCGCCAAGATGGGGATGCGCGAGCGGCGCCGTCCTCTTGGAGGTGTGGTCGAGGCTCGCCAGCTCTTCGGACTGCCCAATGCGTTGCGCCCGAAGAACGAAAAGGAGCTCGCAGCGATCGCGAAGGCCGAGCAGATAGCCGAAAAGCTTGCGAAGCGCGAGGCCGAGGAGGCGCGCCGCCGCGCTCCCGACGCCGACGAGCACCTCGGGGCGCCGAAGCCGAAGGAGGAGATACTCAGCTTCCGAAACGAGCGCAACAAGGTGATCGCACTGCGGGGGCTCGATGGGAGTGGCGGCGCCGGCGCCGGCGCCGTCGCGGGCGCCCGATCGATTCGGAGGAATCTCATCGGAGGACAGCCTGCGCCATGGCGCAAAAAGTTCGCGGGCGACCCGGCATGGAAGGAAGAGCGAGAGTTGCACCGCTCGCAGTCGGTGCCGCTATGGCTCTCAGGCAAAGGGCGGCTCCAGTGGATGGCGAGGCACCAGCTGGAGTTCTACGAGCTGGATGCGCCCCCGCCGGTGGGCGCTTTCCCGTCACCCGGGCTCACGATCCCGGCCCCAACGGCGCATGCTCCGCGAGCAACCGCCGGGAGCAGCAGCGGCGGAACCTCGGGCGCGCCTTCCCCAGCACGCCGTCCGCAATCCGCCTCGCAGGCCACGTCCATAGGCAGTATGCGCGCCGAGTCGGCTACGAAAGCAAACATGCTCGCTGCCGCCGCCGGCTTTGCTGTGAATCAACCATTGGCTGTGAATCCTGTGGCGAACGGCTGCGTGGTGAACTCGTTGGTACAACGCCGCCGCCCGAGCTCCGCAGCATCGAATCCCATGGCCTCCGCGGCATCGGATCGCTTGCATGCGTCCTCGCCTGCACCTGCGTACTCTGACGAAGCGCTCCAGCACACGCTCAGCAAGGGGCTGTCCGCCGCCGAGAACAAGCTCAAGCAGGAGCGCCTCGCCGTGCACCGCGAGTTCGTCGGCACGAGCGTCGCCGGCAGGTAGGACCAGACATGGCGGGAATCGCGCCCGTTACCGATAATACCGTGTCGGGCGCGTGCGTTGCTGCGTTCTTGTTCGTCGAGCGACCGTGCGCCTCCGCGACGCACACCCACCTCGGCAGCCTACTATTTTTGTGTCGTAGAGCGGATGCAACAGAGCGACAGTAGTATACCTTTTGCCTCAAGTTTAAATACGCGATGGTATGACCGCATCCGACCACCGCCGAGAACGGTAGCAAGCGTCCGCCGCCGCCCGGCGACAGGACACGGGCTCGGCCGCAGCCCGCACATCCATCATCCTAGTTCCAACATAGATTCCCGGACGGAGTTTCGCGATCGGCACGTCCCGTTACCCACCGCCCCTATGTGCCCTAAGCGAGGACAACACGCCTCGCGCGGCGCCGCCAGAGACCGCAGTCCGCACTGTATGTGAACACAGAGCCCAGCAGACCCGGCCGGGCAGACGTGCAGACGAGAGACGGACGAGACGTGGCGGCCGACTCTGAGAACTAACTCAGACCACACGGTTGTCCATATTGCGCCTTCACCGGAGCGTCATTTGGATGAGTTCTCTTCGGCACGGTCAGCGCACCGCAGTACACGAGCGTACGACTTGATGTCCAGGTGATCGCTCGTTGAACCAGCACGTCGGGTCAGCCTCGCGCCTACGAGCGCGTGCGCGCGATCACGTGGATAGAGGACAACCGCTCGACGTGCACCGGCTTGGACACAACTGGCGCCGCTGCACCGCTCACAGCACCCGTGGCGCCTGCGGGCATGTGCCCGTGCTCGTGCTCGTGTTGGTGCTGTGAGCGCATTCGGCGCTGAAGCGCCGTCGAGAGCGCCTCGTACATCGTAAACGTGACGATGCTCTGCGGGATGGTGCGCACAATGTTGATTCGGAAGCCGAGCCAGAGGGCGCCGATCCCCTCGCTCCGATAGGTCTGCAGCGTAGCGTCCACTAGCCCCGCGTACTTGCGTCCACCCTGGTCGTTCTGCAGCCGCGCGCGGATGACCTCATGTGGGTACGTGACGGTGGAGGCAACGAGCTTCGAGAGGCCGGACGCGGCGATGATGTGCCAGATCGGGCCACCGGTGCTACTGCTGCCGCCGCCGCCGCCGCCACCACCGCCGCCGCCGCTGCTGCTGCTGCTGCTGCTGCTGCTGCCGCTGCTGCTGCTCCCGCTGCTGCTGCTGCTCCCGCTGCGGCTGCCGAGCAGAAGCTCGGCCTTCATCTTCTCGTACAGTGGGAATTGGATCATGATGTGGGAGAGGCCAAGGATGGAAGCGGAGAGACCAGCGAAGAAGGCCATGGGTCCCTCCTCAACCAGGATGCGCCGGAACGCGTGGCGCATCGATGTGTACTGCATCGCGCCCGCCTCCGGCCCGCTGCCTGAGCGCAGGGCCTGCGTCGCCAGCCGGGTGCGGATCACCCATAGGGGATTGGTGATCACGTCAGTCACGAGCCCCGCGCCCGCGGCGGCCGACATATGCACGAGTGGAGATGAGGCGGGCAGTCCGCTCAACAGCGCGATGCGCTCCTTGCTGTAGTCGTAGCACGGAAAGTAGACAGTCCAGAAGACTGCGACACTGCAGACTGCGGGCGTGAAGCCATGGTACCATCCGGCGAGGCCCTCATGCCGATAGATGGTGGCGAGCGATTGAAGAATGCCCGAGTACCCTGATCGGTGCACGTCGGCCGACTTCTGAACCTGTACGCGCGTCTTGGCCACATCGAGTGGCGAGCACAATGCCGTTGCGACGATGCCGGAGCCAGTGCCAGCGAGCGCCTTGCACATGTAGGGAGAAAGCGTGAGGCGGTTGCCACTCGCGCTACTCCCTTTGCTGCTGCCGCCGCTGCCGCCACTGCTGCTGCCACTGCTGCTGCCACTGCTGCTGCCACTGCTTGCCGAGCTGTCACTGCTGTTGGGGGAGGAGGGGGAGACCATTTTGTGGACGGACCAGGAACGTGGCTATCACAGTCAATTCACAGCCAATGTTTATAATTCGACACCCACTATGCCGAACTTGTACCGGGTATTTTAGTTTTGGTTTTTCTCGTCGCCGTCTTCAGTCGCAAACCATTCTCGCAGGTCGGCGGTGCCTTCCGCTGCCTCGGCCAGACTGCGCTTGTGCTTGTCGGCTGCCTGCTGTCGCGTCTTCTTCTGGTGGCAGGGCACACAGAGCGTCTGGAAGTTGTCGAGGCTCGTCTCCCCCCCCCCTCGGCGACGGGCACGATGTGGTCCGCCTCCCAAAAGTCCCCTTCCTTGGGCGCGGTGAGCATACGCTTGAGCCGCTCACTCGCCGTCGAGAACGGGCTGCCCATCACGCACTGCAGCCGCTCCTGCTCGGACGGCAGGGCCACGAGGCGCCGGTAGAAGGCGTGCGCATTGAAGCCACACAGCTGGCACACGCCGAGCTCGCGCTCAAAGAGCTGCCGGCGCGCGGACGCTTGCGACTCGGCCGAGCTGAACTGGGACGCGCACCGGTCCGAGCAGAACGGCGACTCGCGCGCGGGCTGGTGCAGCGTGAGGCAGTAGAGGCAATACGGGAGCGCGTGCTCGACTGAGAAATGCTGCGTCCACGTGCGCGCCGTGGCGGTGCTCTCGGTGCGCCACGTCAGCGTGACGTGCTCCGAAAGAGGCACGTGGCTCGCTGCCCAGCGCTCGCTCGTCGTCTCGCGCACGCGGCTGCCACCGGCAGGAGCGGCAGGAGCGGGAGCGGGAGCGGCAGGAGCGGGAGCGGCTGTTGGAGAAGAGGCGGTAGCGCGAGGGAAGGTGCCGGCAGTGGCGGCGGCCGCGAAGAGCGAGGAGGCGTCCACCGAGGAGCCCGCAGCGGCGGCCGCGGCCATACCGCTCGGCAGCATCGGTGGCGGGCGCAGCGCCGTCCCAAGCGCCGCCCGAGCGAGCGGCACGCGCACCGGCCTGTCATGCAGCACCGCCTTCTGTGCCGGGGAGAGCCCTTCCCAATCCAGCACCCATCGGCGCGCCGCCGCGAGCATCGACGGCTCCTGCAGCGGCAGCGGCAGCGAGCTCGGGTCGTCGTCGAGGATCTCGTGCGGGAGTGCTGAAGCGCCCATCCCGGCGGGCAGCGGCGCGTCGTCCCCTCCAAAGGCGTGCACGCGGCCCGTCAGCACGCTCACGGCAAACCATCCCTCGACGAGGTCGGTCCCTGCTGGCGTGGCCCCAGCGGCAGACGAGCGAGCAGCTGACGTGGCGATGGCGTCGCTGGGGCTACCGAGGACCCTCGAGGCAGCGGCTGCTGCGGCGGGCGCGGAGGCAGTGGCGTCGCCCGCCGCCTCATCAAACGCCTCATCAAACTCCCGGGTCAAGTCGATGGTAGTGGATGGAGTCATCGTGTGCGCCATGGGCGTTGCCGAGGAGGACGCGGCAGTGGCGGTGGCGGCAGGCTTGGGAGAGGCTTTGGCTGCAAAGAGCGAGTTGAACGCAAGTCGCGAGCGCTCGCGCTTCATCTGCCGCTCGCGCTCGGCCTTGCGAGCAAGCAACGAGAGTGCTTCGCCGCCGATGCCGCTGCCGTCGCCGCCGTCGCCGCCTCTCCGCGCCTCACTTGCCGCCTCGTCCGCGCAGTCCTCCTGAGAGGCGCCCTCGTTGCGCCTCTCCTCACCCTCCACGTGGAGCCGCTGGCACACTCGCCCATCGAGCGCCGCGCCGAGCGCGCGCACCTTGCGCTGGAGCACCGCCCACATCGCTTCGTCCGCCGTGTCCTTCGCGACGAGGTAGTAGACGTTGACGCTCGATCGCTGCCCGATGCGGTGGCACCGGTCCTCGGCCTGTAGCAGCTCGCCCGGCGTCCAGCGCAGCTCGCCGAAGACGGCGGTGCTCGCGCCGGTGAGGGTGAGCCCCTGGCCCGCCGCGAGGATCGAGAGCAGGAAGATGGCGGGCGTGTCCGCGGGCAGCGCCTGGAACGCGTTCACGAGCCCAGCCCTCTCGACGGCCGGAACCGAGCCGTCGATGCGGAAGGTGCGTACCCTCGCCGAGGCGGCAGCCGCGTCGACGGCGTCGAGCATGGCCTTGTGGTGCGCGAAGAAGAGGAGCCGCCCGTCGCGGCAGCTCGGCAGCATCTCGAGCACGAGCTCCGCCGCCGCGTGCGCCTTGGCCGATCCCAGCGCGACGCACATTTGCGAAAGTAGGTGCTGCTTGCCGCGCTCGTCTCTGGTCTCGCTCATGGCTCGGTCGAGCTGCGCGAGCTCGGCTGTGGCCGCGCTGCTCGCGCCGCGGCCCGCGCCGCCGCTCAGTGTGAGCAGGATGCGCTGCCGGCGCTTGGGTGGCAGCTGCGTGAGCACATCGCTCTTGAGGCGCCGTATCATCGCATGCGTGCGCAGAAGATCGTGCAGCTCGGGAGCGTTCGTGCAGCCGGAGACATCGAGATGGCGCACGCGCCCGACGAAGCGCACATGCGCGCCGCAGAAGCGCTCGGTGAAGGCCTTGTACGTCGCAAACTGCGGCACGCGCGGGCAGAGCGTGTGACACAGCGTGTAGAGCTCGACGGGCCGGTTGAGCGCCGGCGTGCCTGTGAGCAACATGATGCGCCGCGCGGCAGCCAGCAGCGGCAGCACGAGCTGCGCGCGCTGGGAGTCCTTCGACTTCAAGTAGTGCGCCTCGTCGGCGATGGCCACCCGAAAATTGGCCGCCGCGAGCGCTGCAGCCAGCTGTTCCTTCTCCTTGCCATTCGTGATCAGCCCGTATGAGACAATGGTGACGGGTGCCAAGCGAAGGGCACCATTGTGGTGGGAGCGCACGAGGTTGATGTCGCCCGGGCGCAGAAATGTGCACCAACGTTCGAGCTCCTCACACCAGGGCAAGCACATGGACGTGGGAGCGAAGATGAGCAGCGGCCACTCGGCCCGGTAGTGGCAGGCGAGCGCGATGGCTTGCACAGTCTTGCCGAGCCCCATCTCGTCGCCGAGGAGAAGCCGTCCGTTGAGTGCAAGTCCGGCCGCCACGCCATCGCGCTGGAAGGGCAGAAGTTTGGCCTCGTCGACCATTCCTTGGCTCGGCGGAGCGCAGGCGACGCGCGGCTAGGGGAGGCTTGCGTGCCGGCCAGCGAGTTGAGTGCGGCGGTGCCGTGGCGCAAGGGGCTGGGAGCCCCTTGCGTGGCGCGAAGTACAGTTGCTACCGGTACACATACCAAAAAGGGGAAGTTGTATATGATGCAAATCATATCTGCTTGAACGTACAATAGCAGGGCATTTGACTCACGAGGAGCGCCGAGACATGGCACACTGACGTACGATGGCGTCCTCATCACGCAGGCAGTGCGTGGGTCGGCTCAGCTGCGGCACGTTTCCGACGAGGGGTGCGTGTCCGATACTAAGGATCCGACTCGAGTCTGGGCGCCAGCTCCTCTGGTGATAGCGCCTCCCAGTGTCCCTCGGCGCCGTGTGGAGGCGCGTCCAGCTGCTGTTTCTTTCCTTGGCTTGGCGGCGGCGGCTGATGTTGGGCATGCTGTGGAGGCAGCGGCTGTGGATCCATTGGACTCTCGAGCGCGTGCACGTGTGCGAGGAGCTGCTCATAGGCTTGGCGCAGCTGTCGGTTGGAGATCTCGAGCTCTCTCGCACGCACTGCCTCCGCGCCATGCAGCTGCTGCCAATGGACGGCATCGCTCCGAGCATCAGCGAGCTGCTTCTGCTCCGCCGCTTGCAGCTGCTGCCAGTGTGCAGCCTCGCTGCGGGCGCTGGCAAGCTGCTGCAGCGCGAGAGAAAGGTCGGCGTTCAGCTGCGCAAGCCTGCTCGCGTCGCCGCCGCCTCCATGCAAGCCAGGCATGGCACGCGCTGTCAAGTCGAGGTGGAGTCGGCCAAGCTCGCGTGAACGCGCCTCGGCGGCATCCGTCGCGACCCGTAGCCGCTGCAGATCTGGCGCGAGCTCGGCTGCGAGGCGGCTGCCCAGCTCGCGGCATGCCTCGCGTACCTCGCGGCCGAGCTCGCGGCTCAGCTCACGTCCCAAATTATGCGACACGTCCTGCGTAAGATCCGATGCGACGTGCCGCAGGTGCTGGAGGGCCTCCGCTGCAACGTCAGCCGCCGCGGTACGCATGGGGGCGCCGCCAAGCAAGGGGCGGCTCTCATGCCCAGGGGCGCTGTACCCACTCGCGCAGTAACCACCGGCGCTGTAGCTCCCAGCGTACGAATTCGACATCGGCAACGAGTGCGCTAGATGCGGTGGCAGATGGGTGGGCAGATGTGACAACGGGACGGGGCCCGATTGTGACTGGCGGGCCGCGAGTGGCGGAGGGCCCCTCGGCGGTGCCGGCGGCGGCGGCGAGCGGCCGTCCGCACCGGTCGATGCCGTGCTGGGCACCTGAGGCCGCGCATGCGTCGGCGGGGGCACGGGCGGGGGCGGAGGCGGTGGCTTGTACGAAGTGCCGCCCATGGACGCATGTGACGGGGGCGGAGGCGGTGGTCCGGTGGGCCTGCTGAAGGGTACCTGCGCCGTGTACGCCTCGCCATGCTCGCTTCCAAGGCCGCTCAAGCTCGGCGTCACACTCGGCGGCGTCGGGGTCTGCGGCGGGCAGAGTGCACTCAGGGGCACAGTGATCGCGGGCACACGCAGTAGATGGACCTCACCGAGTAAGCGGTCGCCGCATGAACCGCCGAGGACGAGGAGGCCATCGCGCACGGCTACTGCGGCGTGACGCTGGCGCGGCAGCGGGATCACCGCGCCGCGCGCCTCGAGCACACCCCACTCGAGCGAGTTCGTGTCGAGCATGATCGCGCCATCATGCTCCCACTCGCCCGTCGCCCCTCCGTAGATCACGAGGGTTCGTCCCTGCACGAGCGTCGCGGTGTGGTTACACCGGCTCGCCGCCGCGTGCGCCGGCGAGCCACGTACGCTCTCAGGCACACGCAGCTCGCGCATAATGAGTGCCTCCGCGTCGAGCAGCAGCGCCTGTTGGGTCGGTTTTCCGTGTGCCACCCCGCCAAAGAGCAGCAGGTGCGGGCTGTGCCGCCCAAGGCTTGTGAGCGTCGCCGAGATGCAGGCCGGTGGACTGCAGTGATCCACTGAGACGTTGGGCCGAGACCACTCCCAACCGGGCAACGTGAGGATGACCAGGTCGTTCAAGAAGGCACCCGCGTTCGGCGGCTTGCACCCAACGAGCTGCGGCCGCGCACCGGGCTCAGAGATATCCTCGTAGGGTGCCAGCACCAGATCTGGCACGAACCCTCCGTACACGTACACGGTGGCTCCGCCGCCGCCTTGCTCGCGGAGCGCCGCGCAGTGGCCGATCCTCGCGCAGGGCGCAGAGCCCACGTGCGCTGGCGATGTCCAAGCACAGCCGCTGCTGCCCGGCAGTCCAGTGTGCAGGACCCACAAGCTGTCAGTACCCACGTGTTGCGCTGGAGCGGTCGCCTCGTGCAGAGCGATCAACCCGCCAAACAAAATGCCTTCACCTTCGGCCTCGTGCGCCACCATGCTGTGCAGCACAGTGGGTGATGGCCTTGGCCCTTCGGCTAGGCGCTGCCAACATTGGAATGGAGGCCCAGGGCGCACCTGCTGCAGCTCGTCGGACAGCTGGCCGTCTTTTGAGACACCACCAAAGACCCATACGTCATCTCCGATCGTCACCGCTGCGTGCGACTTGCGCCCCGCAAACTCGACCTCCCTCGAAAGCTGTACCCAGTCCCACGCCCGAAGCATTCTTGAGTCAGTCGGGATCGCACCGTCTTGTACCGAAAGCATGAGTGCAGAGAGCGAGGTGTGAATATAGGCTGTGAATGAACTCGGACGCCCACAAAGTTCGGGTTACACCACCCGTGCCATCACCCATTCCCGGACGGGCTCGCAACAGTATGGACAAATCTTCATCTGGGCCGCGCAGCGCTCGCACGCGAGCTGATGGCCGCATGGCACCGCAAGGTGCGACTTGGGCCCCAGCATGCACACGATGCACGTGGTCTGGCCACCGATTGTCGATTCGGGCACCTCGTCGTTCACACGACCGGTGATGTTGCCCACGTCGGCGAGCGTCAGATGCCTCTCCGCTGGCATCAAACCTGCAGCCGGTGCTGGGTCCATTGGCGGCGCAGGGGCAGGAGGCGGCAGACGCAAGGTAGTCGGACCGCGCCCACCGCGCCCTCCACGCCCCCCTCGTCCCCCCCGCCCCCCCCGGCCCGCGCTCTCTGCCACGGCCCGCGCCGCCGCGCGCCCCGCCCCCGCCCCCCCCCCCTCGGCCCTCG
>Ga0164295_10005038_pt1 | contig 10483 bp, 5 predicted proteins | sample GEODES006metaG_FD_111798 | JGI IMG/M metagenome (GOLD analysis project Ga0164295, IMG submission 111798) | Oligotrophic lake water microbial communities from Sparkling Lake, Wisconsin, USA - GEODES006 metaG | ecosystem: Environmental > Aquatic > Freshwater > Lake | place: USA: Sparkling Lake...
CAGGGCCGCGTGGTGTGAATCACAATCAGCCGTGTGTATCTGCCGCGGGACGTCCCGTGATCGCTTGAGCCAAAAGGTACTTGCATGTCTGAGGTGTGCGTTCAAGGTTTTCGCTCCAAAAATAGGCATAAAAATTTACATCTATGAAGCCCAGCGAGGCGACGCCACTGACGGGCGCGCGCAAGGCTTGGTCCTCCTCAGAAGCCGCCACTTCCGAGGCTTGGTCCTCCTCAGAAGCCGCCACCTCCTCGGAAAAACAGGAACCTGCCACCTGGAGCTGGACGCCGCGCCACCTCGCCGCCATCCTGTTCTCGGCCGCCCTCTCCGTGGGGATCGCCATCCCTCTCACGCTGTGGCTGACCAACTGTGACGCGCGCATCGATGAGGCGCGCGTCGAGATCGAAATGTCCGCACCGTATGAAGTGTGGCTATGCGCGAGCTTCGACACGGCTACGCCTGATCGTAACGTCATCTGGAGCTATTGGGATGGCCAGGGCGTCTCACCCGACTTCAGCCCGATCTCTGCCTCATGGCAGCTTTGGGCTCCTAACTTTACGGTGAGGATGCTCGGTCCCCAATCGGCGCGGTGCTTCCTGCCGGACATTGACTTCACAAGGGTCAAGGAGGTGCGCCTCTTCACCGATCTGTTGCGGCTCCGGCTGCTCCAAAAGTACGGCGGCGTGTGGCTGGACTCGACTGTGCTGCTGACCGCGCCTCTCAACATCGGCGCCAAGGGTTTCCGTGCCGAGTACCGGCCCGAGCTGCAGATGCACGGCGCGCCCGACTTTGTCGAATCGTGGATGCTCGTGGCGGACAAGGACGAGTACATCGTGAGCGCGTGGGCGGAGCTGCTCGAGCGCCTGATCGTGCTGAATGGGGGCGTGACCGCGGGCATCTCGTCGGCAGACGTCTACGAGCCGCGCTTCAGCGCGACCGACATGTTCGAGAAGCTCGAACACAGCGGCATCATCTTCGATTCGAATATGAGGGAGTACCTGGTCGTGTACGTCGCATTCACCTACCTGTGCCACACCGATGACGTCTTCCGCGACAGGGTCGCAAACTCGACCCTGATCGACACGTCGACGAGTGGCTACCTAGTGCAGATGCGGTACAGTTGGGACGACCACGCGTGGATGGACGTGCTGCGTGCGCCGCTCGGCTCGCGCCCGGAGCACGCGGAGATGCTGCAGGCCGGTCACGTCAAACTCTCGACGCAATCGCCAGGCATCGTCGAGCTGCTTGCCGAGACAACGACGCCGATGTCACCAATCTCCTTGCCCCAGCCACCCTCGTTCATCGCGGCTGCGCTCAAGCGCACCCAGTCCAATGCGCACTCGCTCACGCGGGATGAAATGCAGCTCGTCATCGCGCAGTATGACGAAGACATCAGCTGGTCAGAAAAAGGGTACTGCGGCGTCCGATGTGTCTACACGAAGGGGTACCAGGGCAAGCCCTATGGGAACGAGATGGCGCTCAAGCGCACCTCCGCCCCCGCCCCGACCGCCGTCGACACCTACAAGACCCTCCCCAACGTCGGGCGGGAGTCTCACACATTCCTAACGCACGTGCTGGACAACTATTACAACCTTCCCCGTTTCGTAGTTTTCGCCCAGGGAGGCCTGTCGAACGACCATGCGTGGACGCGTCGGGACTATGGGGCCGACATGTACTTCAACATGTACGAGGAGGCGCGCTCGTCGCCGTCGGGGTGCTCCGTGGCCCCTCTGCTCGTCGACCCCGACGACCCTGAAATGGGGGACTGGAACTGGGACTTCAGCCCGCACGTTGTCGAGAACACGCCGACGTACAAGGGCGAGAATGCCTCCAAAGCACGCGTGGTGGCGCGATCATCCGCCAACAACTTTGGCCAGTGGTTCCGGGGCGTCGCCAAGCTGCAGCCCTCGCCGGACGGCCGACTGCGCATCTACCCCGGTGCCGAGTTCTCAGTGTCTCGCGAGCGGATCCTCTCGCGACCGCGTGGCTGGTATCAGAAGCTGCGGGAGCAAGTGATGCTCCCAGCGCCTATGGAGGGGCACTACATAGAGCGATCGTGGTACTACATCTTCAACTGCGACGGGAACACCCGTAAATACGTCCGTGGGCACTGAGTGACACGACATCCGTGGTCCGACAACTCGACTTGAACTTCGCGGGACCTGTCCGCCGTTCGCCTCCGCGAGCGGAAGGCTCGATACAGCTGTATGCCCTGTTTTCAAAAGTGTCCCGGTAATCGCCAACGTAGCTCGCCGTGTTCGTAGATCGTAGTACCGACATACACCCTGGTACCGTCTCGTTACGACGTGTCGAGTGACCTGGGCGTGTTCAAGAGGCGTTTCGAGAGGCAGCGTGTGCACCTCTTCCAATCACGCCAATGCGATACTTTAACTTTTGGCATACCGCATGCACGTACAGCCATGACGTACAGCACGACCGGAAAAGCGGCCGTGAGCCCATCCACTACGCGCCCACACGCCGAGCCCGACCCCAACCCGCCCAGATGCCGCAAGGCCAGGTCACAAGGCCGCTTTCACGCGGCGATGCGCGTGCTCACTGTTGTCTCGTGATTCTGTCGGCGCTGCTCGCGGCGGCGCTCCCGCTCTTCAGCAGCTGAACGGCGTGCCTTGCGCTTGTCTTCCGATAAGGCCGAGTGCTTTTGTCGCTCCGAGCCGCCCTTCGGCACGCCATGCCCGCGCACGCTCGCCTCCACGTCAAACGCGGGCCCCACATCCAGCCACACACGCACGGCCCGTGCAACCGCGCAGATTCGCGCATCGAGAAAATCCACCTCTGGAGAGAGTCCACAGCACAAGTCATGCCACACGAAGTTGCAACACGGCAACTGCACGACCGTGATGGCCGGGGCGCGCCCCGACGCTTGCTGTGCCGCTGCGGCGGCGCGTGTGTACCGAATGCAGCCGAGGGCCGCATCAGGTGTCACATGGGCATGTGGCAACAGAACTACAAGGCGGCTGCGCGGCACGACCGGCACGACCACCTCATTGGGTCGGCACGACGCCCGGCACGACGCCACAGGCTGAGGCGTGGGCGAGGGGTCGGCCAGATCAGGCCAGGCCAGGCCAAGGTCACACGGTGGCTCTGGCAGGGTGAGTCGCACGCAGGCCTGCTCGACGGTACTGGCGATCAGTAAAAGCCTCTCGATCTGTAAAAGGTCCGCTCGTAGCATCGCCCGGCGCGCCCTCGCACGTTCATGCTGCTCCTGAGCTTCTAGGCGAGGGTGGCGCAGCTCTTTTGGCAGCGTGCGGTAGTCCGGTACGGACGCGTCGGGCTCGCATGCGGCGCACGCCGGCGATGGTGTGCCGGCTGTGGTTGTATTGTCGACGAGTCCGTGCAGGGCGGGATCTATGGAGACCACTGTCCACCTCGTGCGCATCGCGAGGAGTGCGGCCGTCCGCGGCGTGCGGCCGTCACCAATGACGATCGCCACCACGTCTGAGTCGGCGAGTAAGGGCTGACCGTCGGCGAGTTGCTCTGTGACCGCCGCCAAGCACGCCATCGACTCAGAAATTTCTTGCATATTCGGGAATAGGTTCATGCCGAGTAGCGTGCGCCCGCACTCCCACCGAAGGAACGTGTCTATCAGTCTCGGATTGATGCTCAAGAGGCCGCTCGCGTCCTTTGCTGCGAAAAACCGCGGGTCGCCGTGCTGCGGGGTGGCGTCTTTGGGCGTGCGGCTCTTCTTTGGCGCTCGCTCCATGGGATGTGCGAAAGAGCGCTCGCTCAGCTGTGGGAGTGCCGATATACAATGCTTCGTAATCCTCCGATGGCGGCGGTATGTGGTGTAGAGAATAGCAGCGGCTAATGTTGAGAGCACGACGACCACGGCATTGTTCGCGCTCGTCGCCATCAGAACGCGGAGTGTGAAGGGACTTCTGTTCGAAACTCCTTGTGAACGCGAACGACCAAGTCCGCATGCATCACGTGTACTGTTCCTTTTCCGCTCGGCGACACGTGGCAAATTAGATCAGCAATCAATTACATGTCGACCTTGTACTCGCGTCAGCAGACCCGCGCAAGCGAGGTCAAAGCTGTGACGGCTCAGCGCTACGATGTCATCTTCGCCTTGAAAAGAACTCCAGAGCCTCTCATCAATTACCTCGTGAGTCGTCTGGCAGCTCTGGAGCTCGACGTCGTGCGACTCAGCGGCGGCGAGGGCAAGAGCACAGACACGACCACGTTCTTGTGTGTCACGGTGACTGGCTCCGTGCTCGAGCCTCTTGCTGAGCAGTTCCAGCTCCAGAAGATGCTCAACTCCGCTGCGGAGGGCAAGTGGTCGGAGACTGACTACCGCGTGCGCACCTTCACACGCGCAGACCGCGCCTCCTTCATGAATGCTGGCGTCGTCGAATTCTCGCCGACGGAGCGTGCATTCCTGCTGCAGAGCTGCCTCGAGACACGACTCGTTGCCGAAGAGGCCTGGCCGGCGGCCCTCGCCGCCGCGGGCTGCTCCGGTGCGGCCGACCACCCGAAGGCTGCCTGGCTCCTCGGCCCGAACTCAAATTCCAATTGGGATGGCCAGCTACCGCTGATCGGTGCGCTGACCGAGCTCGGGTATCTCGAGGCCACGTGGCCTGCGCACACCACCGGCCGGTACGAGAGCCTCGGCGTGCCGATGGTCGCCCCCGGGAAGCGTGCCATCGCGTGGGGTGCGTACCTTACGGGTCTGGTCACCCGTAGCCATTCGCTGCTCGACGTGAACTCGATACGAGTCTACTGGGGCGATCAGGTTGCATACTACTTCGCGTGGCAGCTCTTCTACATCCGCATGCTGCTCCCCCTGGGTCTCCTCGGCCTCGTCATCCACCTACGCCGGCCGGCAGACGTCACCGTCGATGACGACCCTTTCTTGCCACTCTTCTCGCTGGTCGCTGTGATATGGGCGATTTCGTTCGTGCAGGGCTGGCGCGGCAAGCAAGCCGAGCTAGCGTTCGCGTGGGGCAGCGCTGAGATGGGCGCCACCACCGAGCGCCTCCGGCCGAGCTTCCGAGGCAGAGAGGTCCTCGATCCGATCAGCGGACGGCTCATCCTAAAGGAGGCACGTTGGCGGCGCGCGCTGCGCTACACGATCTCGGGTACAATCTCGGTGCTTTGCCTCCTCGTGCCCGTGGTGGTCATGTTCGCCTCGCTCAACCTGCAGGGCTACATCACCGTCAACGACCGCGACTGGTTCGGCGTCCCTGTTTACATACCGCTCATCGCCAAGTTTGCCGCTCCAGGTGCCCTATTCGAACCGTCGTGGTTCCACTCCCTCCTAAGTGCCTCCTAAGTGCCTCCTAATTGCCTCCTAATCGCCTCCTAATTGCCTCCAGGTGCCCTATTCGACCCGAATGGCACGTTAGGTCGTGCGCCGGTGCTGCTGCACGCGGTGACGATCAGTCTGCTCAACAAGGCCTACCGCTCGGTGGCACGTGCGCTGACGCGCCTCGAGAACCACCGCACGGAGCGCCCGTTTGAAGCGTCACTCCTGCTCAAGCGATTCGCCTTCGAGTCACTCGACTGCTACCTCGCGCTATTCTACATCGCCTTCGAGCTCCAAGACGTGCCTCGGCTGCGCCTCGAACTGATCGCGCTCTACACGACCGACACGGCGCGTCGCGTGCTGTGCGAGACTCTATTGCCGTTACTGCTGCACTGGCGCGCTGCACGTGCCTCGCATGCCTTCGCCGCCGACGAGGCCGCGGCTGCCGAGGGTGCCCACCACAGCGCCGCGGCCGCTTCGTCCTCAGCGGGCGGCAGCGTGAAGGGCCCGACGTCGGGTGCCAGCGGCGTCGCTCACAGCGGCGTCGCTCACAACGGCTTGGCGACGGATCACCCTGTGCTCACGCGTCGGGCGTCGACGCAGAATGACGAGAGCCTGTCGCCGACGGCCACCCGGCACGCTCGCCTGCTCGAGCCGCACGGCGAGGGGGCTGCCAAATCGAGCAGCTTGATCGTGACGACGAAACTGGCGGCGCGCCAGCTCGCGATCTCCGCCGAGCTCGAGCTCGAGGTGTATCAGGACTTTGATGACTACCTCGAGATGGTCATCCAATTCGGCTACGTCACCCTCTTCGCTTCAGCCTTCCCGCTCGCTGCGATCGTCTCCTTTGCATGCAATGTCCTCGAGCTGCTCTCAGATGCGTTCAAGCTCGTCTCCCTGCACCGGCGGCCGCGCCCGCACCGCACTGCCTCCATTGGCGGCTGGGGCGTCTGCCTCTTCGTCCTGTGCGTCGCGTCCATCTACACCAACCTCTTCATCTGCGCCATCTCGAGCGATCAATTGGCGGCGGTGCTGCCCTCGCTCTTCACCGTGCCGTCGAGCAAGAAGGTCCCTCACAGAGGCTGGCTTGGTGGCGGCCAACCGAACCGACCGACTTCCGGTGAGCATGAGATGAAGGCGGGAAAGGGTCGGTATGTCGTGCTCCTGTGCGTAGCGGTCGAGCACGCCATGTTCCTATTGCTCCTGGCGGGCGAGTGGATGCTCGCTCGCCCGCCCGCATGGGTACAGCTCGTTCTCAAGCGGCGCGAGTACGAGCAACGAGAGGCACGCCATAAGGACAGCATCAACGTCGCCGAAGGTACCAAGAAGCTCAAGGACGCGGCGTTCGTCAAGGAGCGAGACGCCATCGAGCAGGAGCGGAAGGAGACGGAGGCACGTGCGCGGGACAAGGCGGCCAAGGAGCGTGAGTCGAAGGAGCGCTCGAGACAGCGCGAGGCCGAGGCCGAGGCGCGAGCCCGATTGCTTCGCCAATCTATCCTATCTGGAGAGTGATGAGTCTGATTGCTTCGCCAATCTATCCTTTCTGGAGAGTGACGATGAGTTGATGTGGAATGGAGGCCTGACGCGGATGGCGGAAGACGCAAAGTGGAGTCGTCAGTCGAGCGCGACACGCTTACGACTTCGTGAAGAGCTGGGCTATTCGGTCTTCTCTGCATGAACGCATGTCCGTGACTGCGTCCGACACATAGCGTCAGCGTGGATGCGCGATGCGTGTCCACAGGCTGGGGTTGAGAGTGTCGCAGTCCATGACGCGCGAATGGCCTCAGGCATTGCGATGTAAGGTCCCCGCCCCATGAGGACAGCGCGCGACAGGCATGGCGTGGTGCTGTGCCTGTGGCGCGTGGGGCCCGTCTCCCGCCCTCCCCCGACAGGCGGCACGTACCGTACAGTAGGTAGCACAACGCTCACGCCACGCGCGGGGCACCAACCAAGCCAAAGCGCGCGCGCTCCCAACAGTCTGCAACTCCCGTGTCCCAAACCCGGAACCGGCCCACGGATCCGATCCCGCGCCGGCGAGGCCTCCGGCCGGGACCGGAATCCAGTCCGGATCGGATCCGTAGATCGCGTCCTCGGATCGGATCTTCTGTGCCCACGAGGACTAGCATTACGCGTGAGCGGTCGTGCACACTTGTGGGAGTCTTGCGGTGTCACACCTTACTCAAGAGCGTGATGGGACCAACTTCCTCGCACAACCAACCACCACCAGGGCCACCCCTGGCCTCGCCTTCGGCGATCGTCCGACTCGCCCAGAAATAATCATCGTGTTTCGTCTCTACCGTCTGTCCTCCCTCTGCCGTGTGGCAGTCGAGCTCCTCACACGGCTGCGTCACGGCTCGCTGCGCATGGCTGCGTCGTCCGCAGCTAGAGGCTCGGTGGCGGGCTCGGTGGCGGGCTCGGTGGCCATCATATCAGCTATCTCCTCCTTGAGCTTCTCCTTGGGGCCAAACACAGCCGCCGCCGCATCCTCGATGCTGCCATTCGGCGCGGACACCTTCGAGAGCAACGATACATCCTTCCTCGCCATGAGACGCAGTGCTTTCCACTGGAACGCCTTGTCGTTCTTCAGCTTATACTCCTCCTCAATGCCTGCTTCGGGGTCCATTTGCTCGTGAACGGGCTTGAGATACGTCTCGAGTGAGGGCATGTAGTCCTTCTGGCCGATCGCCTCGAGCGAGTTCCCGCCCATATTCCACAGCCGCGTGAGCGACGCATTCCCAAGTTGCATGCGCTTGCCCGCACCCACGCCGCCCGTCGAGCGCCGTTTGCGCGAGCCCTCGACTTCAGAACGCGACAAGGAGGCCGCCTCCTTGTCGAAAGCCGCACACCCTGCCGCTTTCCACTTGGTCCAGTGCTCCTCTCGCTCCAGCATCGTGAGCACAGCCGCGGCAAACTTGGCGCCCCCGGGCGGGATCGCCTTGAGCAATGCCACGCACTGGCTATGCAGCGCCTCGACGGTTTGTCTCTGGGCGGCGTTGAGGCTCTTGGCGGCGCCTGACGAATTCTTGCGCTCGGTCGAGACGGCCTGCAAGAAGATGAGCAGCTGCACCAGCACGTGCCGCCGAAAGTAGCCGTCGCGCAGCTGCAGGGTCATGAGCTTCGACGACGTGAGGAATTTGGCAAAGTAGACCTCGGCTGTGTCGCCCGCATGCGCCTCATTCACAACGGCCAAGGTTTCGTTAATGACCGCCTCGCCGTTGGGCTGCGGTGCGTCTGCACCAGCCGGCAGCGCGCTCGACACCTCGCCGGCGCCCGAGAAGGAGCCGAACACCTGGAGCACCGTATTCAGCTGCACGACCAGGGGCTCCCACGCCTCCGGCTGCACGTGCGCCATCGGGTTCGTGAACGCCTGCTGCAGACCCCAAAACGTCGAATAGAAGCCGTAGTCAATGGCCTCGCCCCTCTCGGGATGGGAGCCGGCGGTGCCGTCGAGGACAGCCGCATCCTCCGCGGGCGGGGCGGGTTCGAGCGACACGGACGAGGTGGCGACCGTGCCCTTGAGGTTCACGCCCGAGCGTTCGGCGAGGGGAAACGTGTACGCCATGAACATGAGGACACGCCCGCGAAAGTTGGTGTTCTTCGACTTGGAGAGGCGGCGGAGCAGCTCGTTGCACGTGCGCAAGATGGTGAGCTTGCCCTTGGCATGCTTCTGGTCGGCGGAGAGAAGCTGCGCGAGCGCCGCCGCCCGAGCTTCCACTAGAGCAAACGCAGCCTCAGCCGCGGAGACGACGTTGGCGTCGAACAGGTCTTCGAGCAAGGCGAACGGAGTGTTCGGGTCAGATACCTCCGCATGTGCGAGGGCAATGGCCACGTCGAGCAGGCGCGGCACGCCGACCGCTTCAATAGAATGGCCCCTCAACTTGGATCGCTTGAGGAGCGTGTCCAGCTGAGTCCGCAGCGCAAGTTCAAGCACAGTGCGATCGCGATCGCCGAGGGGGCGGGCTTCCCCTCCGCGCTCTGACTCGAGCGTGCGCTGGACAGCGCTTACGCTTTCGTCGATCTCTTCCGAGCTCTCTTCGGTGATGCGGCTGAGTAGAGCGACGAGAGCCATGCGTCTCACGGCAAGCGGCGCGCGCGCGAGGAGGCGCTGCGTTGTCTCGTGAATTTGAATAGTCGGGACGCCGTTTCCACCCCATAGACGCTCGTTTCGAGTCTCTCTGAGCTTTCCCAGGAAAATAGTAAAGTACTGTACAGCAAGTTCTGCAGAGAAGCGCGCGCGTGCTGCCGGTATATAAAAAACACGGGGGGAGCTGGGACACACACGGGACGCGCGGGGGCGAAACAACTCGACTGCGTCGCTTCGGACGAAACAACTCGAAGGCGTCGCTTCGGGCGACATGCGCACGTCCGTCGGCGCGGCTTCTCGGGTGCGCGTCGTGGTCCATAAGCCAGAGCACGTTGTTTTAGCGGAATGAAACGGCACGCTATTGCCGCCGAAGAGGCGTCGATCGCGGATGCCGAGCATGGTCGTCCTGAGCGCAGCGCCATCTTCCGGCAAGGCGGCATGCTGCTCACCAAAGATCCGCCAGCTATGCGTCCGGTCAGCAAACGAGGAATACTGATGACTGGCAGACGCCAGGAGAGCACTGCCCGGGCAATGAATGAGACGTACGAGCAGGGCCACGATTGCAATGAGCAAGTCGTGTACCACAATCGGTGCGACCCGACAATACGCAACTTGACTGGAGACCTTGAAAAGTGGCGCTACAAGCGTGGTCTGGTGGTCTACTTTCAGGGCCGAAACTGGTGGGGCCTTGGTCATACCATTCCCGCGACCATCGACATACACCGCGTATGTCGTGTCCTGCGGCGCTTCTGCTACATCAGCATGTATGAGATGCGCCTCGGAAAGCTTTTTGGCTACGGTAACGGGCTCAGCTGGCATCCAGAGCGATCGGAGCTCGAGCAGTACGGGAGCAACGTGACGGTGCGGTACTTCCCACTGTACAAGGAGTTCCTTGACAAGGCTCAAGAGCTGGACAATCACAGCCTGATCATTGTCCATTCGTACAAGCCCGTGGATGCTGCAACCAATCTCCGTACTTGGAAGTATTCAGACCTACCCTTGCCGCCCGAGAGGAGCGCCACTCAGATCGCGGATCTCTGGAAAGCTGGCGTCCTCTGGAAAAATCGCCGCACGCTTCCGCCTGCAGGAATGACACGCTGCTTTGCTCGCTTTGTGACGTACGAACGCTTTCAATGCGC
>Ga0164295_10005039_pt1 | contig 10481 bp, 8 predicted proteins | sample GEODES006metaG_FD_111798 | JGI IMG/M metagenome (GOLD analysis project Ga0164295, IMG submission 111798) | Oligotrophic lake water microbial communities from Sparkling Lake, Wisconsin, USA - GEODES006 metaG | ecosystem: Environmental > Aquatic > Freshwater > Lake | place: USA: Sparkling Lake...
TAGGGATCTTACATATATTTGAAATTCCAAGGAATTTAACAAAAACTAGTAATAAAGAGATGGATATAATGACGAAGTTTCTTGATAGAGAATTGGCGGTAAGACTACTACTACTAGTAGTACTACTACTACGTCTTCTAACTAACTAACTACTACTACTGCTACTACTTCTACTACTACTAATTAACTAACTACTTCTATTCATATTAAATCTTGTCATATTAACTTGTATCACAACAACTAATTTTTTATTATGATATATCATAGCGTGTTGATTTATTTGCTGATTATCCCTTAAATGAAAATGGAGAGGAGGAAGAACAAGAAGATGAAGATCCTGATAACCCTAACCCTAATCGTCGCATTCATGTATCAGAAATTGTATTTGCTTCTTCGATTGATATTAATCCACCACCAGCTACATATCCACCTGATGTTCTAGCAAAAGAAGATGAAGATTTTGCAAAATTTGAAGCATCATATCTTACTGAAGTGAATTTACCACCGGAACGATTGAATTGCTTTCGTGGTCCTCCCATAATTCATGCTCCTACTACAACGAAGCGTGGAGCAAAGCAGCAGCAACAACAACAGAAGAAGCATCAGACAACATAGTATAATTGGTTTGATGATGACGATGACGGTAGAGATGATTATGTTGATGGTCACAGTAGTAGCCATAATTATGTTGATTATGATCATAATGATAGCTTAAATTGTTCGCCAATATCTGATATCTTAATGGTTGTAGTTAAGTGATACGATGTAATTTACGGTAGTATATATGGTTGTTGTGGATGTATAGCTAGTGCTTACATAAATATAAGTCGCAATAAAATAAAAAGACACAGTAGTAGTTGAGCTGATGATGATATAGTTATTCAACATTATTTGCTTGCATAATATAAATTTATAATCGTTGTACGTACCCTGCGTACTCAACATATCACAACACTATTCATACACGTCATTCATTATTTGTTATCGAATCCAATGCAACAAATGTTATCAAACTACAACTACACTACTCTGTCTACTAATCTCATTAACTACTACCAGTGCTGCTGCTACCTTCCAGTTTTACTTCTCTTAACTTCATCATCTCATCTCTTGCAAATTGAATATCTTTAATAAACATATTTATAAACTCACCTGTTAGTTGTAATTCTAACCCATCATGTTCAATCTTATCAATTGGCAACTCTACCTGAATCTTCATTAGTTCTAGTGCTTCATTACGCAATCTAACATTCCTTGCTATATATTGTAGTGTTCTTGAATTATCACTAATTTTCTCATTAAACTCGAAAATATCTTTTTTAATTTTTTCAAGTCTTTTTAATTTTAAATTCAATTGTATTCTTAATTCACGTAAACTAAAAGGATTTTCTCTCAATATTCTTGCTTCTTCTAAAGCTAATAATCTTGCTTTTTCTTCAAGTAATTTACGTTTATTTTCTTTTTCTTCTTCATCTTCTGATAATTCTTCTTCATAAAATATTTTTTTATTATTTTTTGGTAACAATATTTCTAATGATTTATATTGTGATGTTAAACGAAATTCACGTAAATATGCTGGTTCATCTTCTATTATCGACAAAATGGGTGGAAGATCACCTAGTTTCATACAATACTTCTGATGCATGAGTAGAAATGAGATGATTTTATTCTTTGCATTTCTACGTCCTGAACCAAATATTACTCTCATACATTGTCCACATACCATATTTGCACATGCATTACAACATATAATACCAACATTTTCACGAAGACAAATCACACACTGTTCTTTCTGATAAGGTAGAGGATAAATCATATTCTCGATATCTTTCAGTTTCTTTCTTTCTGGAAATTTCTTATCTTCATATTCTTCTAAAGTTATCTCATGATCTATAAAGCTTTTGGCTAATGATTTACTTATATCTTCTAATGGCTTCCCTTCATTCAAGTATGTATGAAAGACTTGTTCATCTTCTGGTAGTAAATTATATAATGATGCACTCCATACATAATGATCACATAGTAAAATTTGTTGTATTTCTATTACTGATAATCTACCTTCAAGAAATATTTCACACAACTTTTTTAATACAAGATTTTGTGTACGATATGATACTAATGAAGCAGGATGTATTCTTTCAGCAAATAGATTCATCGTTGGATCTACAGGACAGAAAAAGAATATAAGTCTGCGTTGTTGTAATTTACTATAATTTGATATAATTTCTAATGCATTTTCTTGAATTCTCATATTATCTAATGGTATGATAACTTGGTATAAGCTACCTACTGGCTGCCACTTCAATATATATTTATGAGGAGGATGATAGAACTCTTCAGGTTTGAATGATTTAATAAAATTATATAAATAATTATCTTCCATCCATATATTACGTCTTGTAATATTTAATATCATATATGTATCTTTTTTCTTCTCAGGCAACTTCTCTCCAAACACAACTCTCCATGATAAATTTATCTCTTCTTTCAATAGTTTAATCTGTTTGTCTAACAAAGCTTTACGCTTATTTTCTGCTTCTAATTTCTTTAATTTTTCTTCTTTCTCTTGTGGTGTTTGTTTAGGAAATAAATAACCTAAAATACCACCTTTATTAGCCTTCTTCGGAACCACAGGTGTTTCTGCATCTACCTCGGAATCAATTGCTGTTGTTGTTGTAGCTGTTGGTGCTACTGCTGCTGCCATGAACAATTTTTTTTTTGACAATTCAATTGTCAACGTTAACTTATGTTCGAAACCGTTCAACAACCGTTTCGTCCGTCTTACAACAACACAGTACAGTGTATGTAGAGATAAAGATAAAGATATTTGATACTCAACAGCTCAAGTCAATCTCGTGACATTTATTAGATTGACATCAAATATAAGCATGTTGATATTTAAATTTATATCTATATATGAAAATCATGATTAGTTGTCCAAATATATAGTTCATTAAGTCTATATCTTGAGTACTGGTTCTTGACCTGGTCGACACCTATTTTGAATCTTATCTAACCATCCATCCCAACACTCAGGAACAGTAGCATTACGAATATGTGGAATAGTTCCAGAGTGCCATCCTAGAAATGACTCGACGACAATATCATATGCATCAAGCATATAGTTACCGTCGACATCTTTTGGCCAAGTACGATTTCTATTTGATTGCAACTCTATTGTGTGGGAACTATTAATATTACTGGAATAGTGTTTCCTTTCTGTATATGTAATATTATGTATATCAGATGCATTTGGAGTTGATAGTAATACATAAGGAATGGCAGAATTGTATTGATACATATCATCTAAACCATCCATACTATATTGTAATGAGAATACTCGCGAACGAATCAATTTCTGTTTCATAGCTATGATATCTGATTGATTTTGATACATTATGATTAGCTCTTTAATAGGATCTAAATATCTATGTGCTACTGCATGTAAAGGAAACTCCACTACTATTTGCTTCCAGAACTCTTCCTCCCAATGCCAAGTATACATCACTGAGGCAGTCAAAGCATCAAATACTACTGGTATGCATCCTTGTAATAGACTATCAAATAAACCTTTTCTTGTCATTAGATCACCAATTGGTTGGAAGCAGAAGACACTTCGATATGATACACTCAATGGATGGTAGCCATCGACTTTGAAGCTATGTCGAGTACCTTCAATACCATAACTATTATGTGTACAATGCTTTGGATGAATTGAACAATAATGAACTATACTACTACGTAATCTGCGTGCAGGGCCATAGAAACTATGAGTTGATCCTATGTATGAGACAAGAATTGGTCGATCTGTATTCTCCCAAGGGAAGGGTGTAAGCACTTCTTTAGTCCAATGGAAGTTACCCGGGAAGGGGATAGCATGCCAATTATCACCTCTAGCTATTATACCAGCATTACCAGAGTACATATATGAATAATCATCAATAGCAAATTTTGTACAATTCATACATGTGCCACTAATTAATGACTTGCATTTAGGCTTTAAAATGTAATGATCCATAGCATAATTCATTCCTATGATTAATACATGATCGTGACCATGATTACGATGATACCATGGTGATGATAATAATAACTTCTCGACTTCTGGTGCAAATGGACACTTACGAAAGTCATAGCATACTCCTTTCGATCGTACACAATTCTTATAATATGCAGAATCAGATGCAAAGTCATAAGGAATGAGAAAAGATGTTGCTTTGGATGGATCTAAAGTTCTTCGACTATCTTTTAATGCTCGATAATAAATCATAGAGAACAGTTGATATTGATCGGTATGATACTCTCCTCGGGTTTCATTCACTACAGGACCAGCACCATTATACAGATGATTCTCTAATCGTTCATGAACATCACGTTTATAAATAGATGCTCTAGAGATATTTGGCCATATATTAGATTCATAGATATAGAAGAATTTATCGACACTACGCTTGTTTTCCAATTGTATAGTGTAAACTACTTGCAATAGAAACAAAGCAACGATCAACAATCGCACACACATAACAACAGTAACTTAACTTGTAAACAACAGAGAGTCAACTTAAGTTAAGTTACTTGTATTTATCGTAAGTTAACCGTAGAACCGTTATCTTTTGAAATTTTTTTCGAATCCATCAACAGATTCTCTATTTAACGTAGTTAGTAATGAACTATATATCCGATGATGATACTTGTTGTTCAGCAGGATCCATTTCTTATGATGATGAAGTCTATGAGATAAAGAAGGCATGGGTAAGTTTTCGTATAGTATATGCATAAAGGGTATATAATCACAGTATATATAATTCATGTATATTTAATAGGTTACGAATGCAAGAAAGAAGCTCATCGATAGTAAGAATGTATCAAAGAAGACAATTCACAATACTAATATCAGCATTAAAAACAATAGCAACAATAGCAGTGATTTGAGTCATATTGATAATATAGGATTAAAACATATAATAAACAATCAAACAAAAGAGTTAACAAACATAAAACAGCAACTAATAGAGAAGGAATATGAACTAAAGGAAGCAAAATATGAAATCAATCAATTTGTAATGAAGGAAAAGAAATTCAATGAAGGAAAGTTATTGCTAGAAGAACAGAATCATGAGATTATTCAAAAATTAAAAACTAAATTATTACATCAAACTAAATATAATGATGATTATTTAAGCTTAGTAAGATCAGAATATAATAAGATTATGAATAGTATTGATATGATCTATGAAGCTATCTTCCATACAAAAGCAACTACTACTACCACTTCTAATATTGCTTCACAATCTGTTGTGACTAAAATTCATAAACAATTATTTGAAAGAGTATTACAAGAAGTTGGTACGCTGAAAGAAGTGCTTAGTAACAGCAGCAGCAGCAGCAGCAGTAGTAGTAGTGGAAGTAGTTCTTTCAATCATAGATTGGTGGATACAAACAAGAGCTTTGCAGCGACATCAACGGTCGCTACTAATGTGAGTGAGTTAAGATACTGTAGTGTTTATGTTATTGTAGCAATGTAGATTATATACTGCTACTAACTCACTCTTCTACAATCGTCATCACTTAATAGAGTACCAATCGCTATACCGACTCAGTTTTGATGGATATATGCCATGGTCTAGAGGAGGAGAACAGGATCCTCACTGATACGATAGACGCTATGAGAGTGCAGGTAGATGAAGCGAACAGGGAAGTGGCTGTGAACAAGCTTATCCCTCACTATAGATTAGCTATCCTACGATCTAGGACGTATGCTTGTAATCTGATCGAACAGTTGAAGAGAGAACAGGTGCGATGATGATGATGATGATGATATTGATGGTGATGATGATGATGATATAATGATGTAGTAATCTGATAGGTTAAATGAGAAATATATACAGTAATGCTTAGGTAATGCATTCTTCTCATCACATCACTATACACTTCACATTGCAGGCAACCTCACAAGAATTGCGGACACAGCTAGATTTAACTTATGGCGACTTAAAGAAGGTTTGCATTATTATCATCATCAGTATCGATCGATATTCATATATATGAATGTACATATATAATGTATATATATATCATAATTTGTCCATCGCTTCATCATGCATGTATATAAATATATAGGTGGTAGAAGAAAAGAGGCAGATGTTCGCTCATCTATCTTCTGCAGCTCTGCGAAGTGATGAAATCGTAACTGCTTCATCTATTCAAGATCAATTCAATATTGATGAACAATTAATACTTAAACAGGATCATGTTGATCATAATATCCATCACCATCAAAAACAACAAGAACAGTCGCAGAAGCAGCAACAGCAGCAGCAAATAATACATGATCAACTACGATCCATACATCCTGATACAAAAGAGGTTGGAGTGAACACTACAGATGAGAAGAATGATGATGTTGTTGAAGATGATGATATCGTCCGCACTACCAGCATTGGAGTGAATAGCAAAGCTGTTTTCATTGACAAACGAAACAGTGATGGCATAAGTGCATATAAGCATAGTATAGTAGTAGGAAAAAGTAGTGATGATGCTCATAGCAGCAATGTTAGTAGCCATGTACTAGATGTCATGAGACGATTGTTACTAAGTAGTAAATTGATGTCTGTTGATGGTGACAACAATGTGGATACATTGATGAGTAGTAGCAGTAGTTGTAGTAGTGATGATCATGTTGCAATACTTAGAACGACAGGATTGGACAGTATGTTAAGTTCTGCTGCAATGAGGTTACAAGAGGAGATGCGGCAGCTGGATGGTGAAATAGGTAATTGTACAACCCCCTTCATTAAATCAATATTCACAGATATGTATATATGTTGAGTATTATTATATATATTTATATATATACGTTTGCAATCAAATTATTCAATCCAAGAAAATATCGTTGTGATTAAAATAAAATAATCACAGTCCATGGTTAACTTATATTTTATAATCTTATACATATCCCATCGTCATGATCAATTTATTTGTATATTTTAGATGAATTAAAGATTAAGCTTCGCAAGGCTGCCATCGTTAAATCAAATGATATTATCAATAAGATCATTTAGAGTCTACTTTGTCAATAAATGTAATAGTATATGTATCTTGTGTAATGTGTAATAAGAAAACAAGTTACCGCTGCTACAAAAAGCTGTAGATATTTCATCATCAGCAGATAGAGGGAAATCATCAAAATTATAACTTTAAGTCGTTCCAACTAAGATGATAAAATTTTACAAGAGACGGTACATGGAATACATGAAATACTACACATAACTAACTCACGTGTAGATATGAGCAGTAGCTACAGTACTGTATGTCAGAGACTGACAAGTTATGCAACAGTTACTTGAAGTACGTACTGTACAGCGCTGGTGTACAGTACGTACGTAAGTTATTTCAATTTTAAACTTTTTGGAACGACTTCTATTATTTTGATGATTTCCCTCTAGTTACCGCTGTTAATAACGATGAATATCTACAACTTAGCGATAGATCCCATGAAATTGATCTACGGACTGCAATCCACTAAAAAATCATTTACTGTGCTCTTCTACCCATCCTGGCGTGGTAACCATTACCAAACATTTCTTCATCAACTTCAACAGAAGATTCATCATCATCATCATCATCACTATGAACATTTGGTCAGTACTTACAATAGAAAGGTTTTTTTTAAGGTGGTTGTATCCGTAGGTACCGATATAGAGGATTATTGTATAGATCATCTACGAGTCTTGAATTTACCTGTCATTGTTGTTTATAGTAATGGTGGTATCAATAGCATTATTGAATTACAACAACTCAGAGTCAATATCAATAACAGAGATACATTCCATGAACAAGCTGTATCATTAAAGGACTTTATATCGTACCCCAATGAATCAACTGTTGATTACACTCGTATCATAAACGAGCTGTATAATCATCATTTGGATTCCATAACATTACATCATCAACGACTCTCCTATCATCATCATCACCATCATAATAACAACAGTAACAGTATGAAATTATTCGTATCAGGTGATCGATCGAGTGTTGGTAAGTCTTCCATCTGCTTAGCTATCTTAGCTACCTTACTAAGGAAAGGCTTCTCACCTGGATCATTGGCATATATAAAACCCGTTACTCAATGTGAAGCAGAGCAACCAATCACGAGATTCTGTAACCGTCACGGTATTTCAAATAGAGGTATTGGACCTGTTGTTTTCTATAAGGGATTTACTCGGGCCTTCCTTAGTAATGAAACTCATAGCTCTGATGTGATGATGGAACAGATAGATGAGGCTGTACAAGTGATAAGTAGAGGCAAGTTGATCACTATAGTTGATGGTGTGGGCTATCCAAGTGTAGGTGAGAATATGAGTATGTGATCATAATGTTGCGAAGTTATTCAAAGCACTAGCTAATGCTTGACTGGGATTACTATGATGTTCTGCTTTTCTTTCCCACACAAACTCTCTCACTACTTGTCAATAATATCTAACTGATTATAATTCTACTCGGACATATAGGATCTATATGCAACATTTCTAATGCTCAAGTTGCTAAGAAATTGAATTGTCCGGTCTTATTAATTGGAAAATCGGGTGTTGGTGATGCAGTGGATTCATATAATCTTAACAGTACGTACTTCTCTTCACATCAAGTGAAGGTATTAGGAGGAATATTCAATAAGATACCTTTGGATGGATATTATAGTCTAGAGTACTGTAGTGCAGCTATCACATCATACTTCCAACAATATAGAAGTTATGAGATGCCATATGGTTACATCCCCATACTACAAGATGATGATAATGCTTCATCTAATGAAAATGTTTTTATCCAAGAGTGTCATGGTGTTAATCATGATATTACTAAAAATGATCATAGTGACTACCGTAATGATTATAACATCAGTGGTACTAAGGATACAACCCAGAGCAACCTTAATATAAATCTACTACAAATGAACAAGAAAAGAAGCAGTAAGCTTCAATTCACATCCTTTGAGTGGAAGCTATCAGATGCCTTCATAGAGCATGTTGATATACAAAGACTGATGCATGATTTATGGTGCTATGAGGTAATACAACACATACGCATATATATATACATCTACTTATAATATCAATCAATGACTAACTGTCATTTACATCTAGTTCAATTCCACAGTATAAGTAACTATTGACGATAATGCTATCTCATCGCATTATGTACTTACTCTCAGTTAACGAAGATCGCGGAAGAAGCGGTTACTACAGATGAACATCGAATGAATAGTCACATGCAGATCCCCAGTCGATTGAGTCAACAAATGCATACATCCCAGATAGATGCGTTGACTAATGAGTTGCCCATGGTTATTGAAGCTTCTATTGAAGGTATTAAGGCCTCTACAATCTCTCCTAGTTTTAGAAGTAGTAGTAGAAGTAGTAGTAGTTGCAATGATACCGTAGGCAACAAGAGAGATCGTGCATCGATAGAGCAGGAGGCCTCCATGAATGGTGCTGTGGGTGGATGAGGGCGAAGATAGATAGCCTCACAGCTTATAGTCCTAATATAGATCAACAGTAGAAAAACAATGCATTTAATCTTGTGAGGCTATCATTTCTAAAAAATGTATGAGGCATCCACCTATAATGGATGACGAAATAGTGCGTGTATTAAGATATATTCATGCTATTTATTATTCTCTACACTACCAGTGCTATTTCTGATTATTATCGGATGATGTTATCATATTCTGTATTCTATTCGTTGTGACTTTTTATCATTCATTACAAGATGGTATGGCTTTTTATCATTCATGGGTGTACTGTACAAGTATATGGCTTTTTTCTACACAGTACGTCACATCGAATTGTACGTCCACAATTTATGGGTACGTACGTACTTTTACAGCAGTACCATGTTCAAAAATGTGCGTCATTGAGTGGAGTTTTTTCTGCTGATAGACATATGCTTAACGTTACAAATAAAATCATCAATTTGAAGTTAAGACTGTATAGTAAGTTACACAGAAAGTTATGTAACTCACTGTAAGTTGTCTTAACTTTGATGATAATGCTTGTTGACTTGAATTCCATTAATATTGACAAACATTAACTGAAGTACCTTATTGTCTTGTTACAGTATCATCTAATTAATTATCAAAATACAAATTCCAATGAGTATTGTTAACTTCCATACAGCTGAATGGGAGAATATTTGTATTGTTGGTAAAGGAGGATCAAGTACTGTATTCAAAGCAATTTTAAAATCTGAGCAAGAACATCGCATAATAGCTGTGAAACAAATTGATATCGATGGACTATCGAAGGATCAGATCCATGGTATCAAGGGAGAGATTGAGACCATGAAGATATTAAGTCATCCAAATATTTTATCATATCTTGGTACACAACAAAGTCCTAATCGTGTATTTATATTTTTAGAATATGCGGATAGGGGATCATTACGACAGTATTATCTGAAGTATCATCCACTGACTGAAGAGCAGA
>Ga0164295_10005041_pt1 | contig 10476 bp, 2 predicted proteins | sample GEODES006metaG_FD_111798 | JGI IMG/M metagenome (GOLD analysis project Ga0164295, IMG submission 111798) | Oligotrophic lake water microbial communities from Sparkling Lake, Wisconsin, USA - GEODES006 metaG | ecosystem: Environmental > Aquatic > Freshwater > Lake | place: USA: Sparkling Lake...
AGCCCCTCGCCCAGCTGCAGGCCATCTGGGTAGGCGTCCGCAGAGAATAGCGTCATGCCTACCGGTAGAGGATGACCCGGCGGTCGTCGGAGGACCTCCATCCCTGGACCCATGTCTACCCCCGCGGGACGCCTCACTATGTAGCAACATCCACTCAGCTTCAGCTTTGCCAACTCGTCGTCCTCTTCGTCGATTATCGAAGTAAGCTTGGAGATGTTGTTAGGAAGGGGTTTGTTGAGAGGATTCTTAATCAGGCGCAGGTTTGCTGGCAAATCAAATGAAGATGGAGTAGGGACCAGACATATTCCAGGCGCTATCTCGAAGTCGGAAGGCAGCAAAGCCAAGGAGCTGCTGTTCATCAACTGCACGAGCTCATGTCCAAGCGGAATGGAGCGAGAGGTCCTCATGAACTCTTCTAGAGTGCTGGTCAATTTAATCGAAGGAGACAGATGAACCTCCATCAGTCCCGCAGGCAGACTCAGCGGCCGGTCTTTGGACACCTGCAGCATGAGCACATCCTCGGGGAGGGACACGTTAGGGTGGCTGTACTTCTCACCAGTGACCAAGTTAATCCCCGGCAGCAAGGAAAGGATGTTCGGAAACACCACCGCATCGCATCCAGTCACCGTCGGAGCATTCAAGTAGACAGGAGCTAATTTAAGGTTGGCGGATTTGTAGATGGTAGCAGGGGTATCAGCACTTCGAACACAGTAGCGAATATTCGTTTCAGTGATCCAGGAATTCACATGCAACTCCTGTCGCTCGTTACTTTTGTTCTTACGCGACTTCTTTTTATACTGCTCTACGATACTCTCCTTCACCCTCTTCGCACTGACTAATTGAACTCCGGGAAGAATCTCGAAATCCACTTCGCTGAAGAGTGCGTATGTGTAGCCTAAATATTGCTCTCCAGGAGTGTACAGTTCATTTCGGGAAGCTATGGTTGCAGCAGCGGAGCTATCCATATAACTAACAGCTGCGACTGAGGAGGTCCTTAGCAGAGACAGAGTGCGGTCCGTCTTTGCCATGGCCTGCAGCTCCTGATCAGACACTCTTCGTAGAGGAATCGATGCGTGCAGCGTCTGCATTCCGCTGTCCACGAATCGATCGTTTCTCTCCTTTTCATGCTTTCTAATCGAATCCTGATGATTTTTTTTGCTGGATAGCCGATGATTATCAAGAAATTTCAAAATGGTGTTGAATTTCTGCTTGATTTGAGACACGATTAAAGGCGTGGTAACAAGCGAAACTTGCTTACTCTCGACCATCTTCAACAGCTGTGCCACCAGTTCAGGTACCTCGTTCGACCCATTCTCTTGTTCCCCGATGATGGCACTCGCTATGACAAATTGACTTTCTTCCCAATACGTTATTCCATCCATTAAGCTTCGCATCAATTTCAGGGAATCAGGGTCGCCATTGAGTGCACTGGCTGCTAACTTGTCCGCGCTGGCATGCATCCATTTGAACGGGTCGCTGATGATGTCAGCAGTCTCGTCAGTTGATGCCAACGACTTATCTTTATCCTCGCTCTGATCCTCACCCTCCTCCTTTACAGCATCTGACGACTCATCCCAAAACTTTGAAACAGCAGCCGATTGTTCGTCCAGCGAAGGGGCTTCTTCCAACACTGTCACCACTGTTGGAGCCGAACTTTTTTTGGTACTTGCATGAATGTCATACTTACTGAATGATAACCTCTTCAATTGATCGTTCTTCTTCGCTCTGCTGATCATCGACTTTGTTGTTCGTATTTTATTTCCTGACGAATCGACAATCGAAGCAAGAGACAACGTGTCTTCAATCGAATCGCTTTTCGTTTGATTCAATGGTTGAGCAAAAGAGGAAACTCTTCGTCTGTCACCTCGAATATTGTCGGTAATATCAGAGACTACATCACTCCCGCCGCTGCATTCGGATTTATCATCGGATTTATCAATCGGAGATGCCGCCGTCGGTTGCTGCTTTGCTTTCAGATTTTTATCAACAGTAGTCACCGGTTGATGAGCGTCTGCCTTATCATCCAGATCGTAAACTCTCTCCGTATGTACGAGTCGTTTCGGCCCATTATCCTGGTTTGATTCCAGATTCCCTTCCGAATAATTGCTCTCCCAAGAAACAATTGGTACATTAAGAAACGTTTCAGATTTGGCATTTGCCTCTAGTGCCAATTGCGCGAAGCGTTGTTTATTGGCCTCAGTTTCTAAGCTCAAACCCATCGGTAGTTTTTTCATGAAGTTATCCATCTTGTTGATACCACCACCGCTGCTGTTCTTGAGCATCTCTCGATTCAAAGATATAGTGATTTTCTGCTTTTCAACTATTTTTTCTAGCCTACTTCTTTCCATCTCCAATGCTCTTATCGCGAAGTATTCGGGAAAATCCTTGGAATCAATGCGAAAGTCAGCTACTTTCTCCATATCATCTAGAGCTTTCGTCCATCCCCCAGCCTTCAGAAGGCAATCGTCGACGACTTCTTTATGCAAGGTAAGCACGTCCTTGAATACACCCCCTTGCTTGTAATATCGCAATCGTTGCCAAGCTGATAGAGCAGATATTTCAACGATTGCTTTCTCGGTGATATGCTTGTAACGTAGTAAATCGAGTACGGTGAAATTCATCACAATATTTTGCTTCAACAACTCCTTTTGAATGGTTACTGAGCGGAGACTCATACGCAGCTGACGACGCCTTTTATCCTCCTCTGCACTTACAGTAGAAGCATTGGAAGTTGTTTCATCCACATCTAGTGAGCTCTGACCGTATCGAAGGCGATGCTCAAGTATTGTCAATGCAACAAGATCATCAGGGCCGAATTTTCCTGAGTGCAAGCGTTCAAAATCGCTGATTAAAATTTGTCCAAATGCACTCATTGTTCCGTCCTTAATATTTTCGCGGATTTCCTCCCGCTCTCTCACGTACTTTTTATCAGCAGGAGTTGGTGGAGTCTTCACTGCCTTGCGAGCTTGTGCAGCCATCTCAGAGTGTGTCTTCTGGAATAGATTGCGACGGACATCCTCTGCCATCGAATCCAGCACAAGCAGACGCAATTCATTCTTTTGCATTTCGTTTAATTTGTTTAATATCTCTACAGCCCCATCAGATTCGGTAAAATCGTAATTTTTTCTGGTCACTTCCGCTGGACTCGCCAGCACAGTCTCCATGGCGATAAGAGAATAGTCCGTTGCTGTTCTCTCCCTCGAGGAAATAGCGGATCGTACGGTTGGGGTGCCGTTGGTAGAGGTTGCAACAGCAGCCACAGCGACTCGTGCAGATGTGTCAGTTGGTGTTCTCTCTCTCGAGGAAATAGCGGATCGTATGGTTGGGGTGCCGTTGGTAGAGGTTGCAACAGCAGCCACAGCGACTCGTGCAGATGTGTTGGTGCTTCTTGAGACCTTCGGTGTTGCGGTGCGAGACTGATCGGGGCTCCAAATAGGAGACAGCGACTTATCCTCCATGATGAAGTCACAGTCATCGTCGAACCCAATCTCTGCATCGTTGGGTAAAGTCTTTTCGACGGTTATCACTTGAGGACGTTGGCTTAATAAGTCAACCTTCTGACGCTCTTCTTCCAGCTGCTGCAATGTCTCTCTCATTTTCCCTTGAAGGGAAACCTTCTCTCTTAGTACATCGCGTAATTGATTCTGCATATCGCGTAATTGATTTTGCATATCGCGCAATTGCTTTTGCGTATCGCGCAATTGTGCAGTCATGTCCGCCAGCACTTGCTCGTCTGTATCATCTGTTCTGTAGGATTCTTTCTCTACAACTTGTGCAGTCATGTCTGCCAGAACTTGCTCGTCTGCATCATCTGTTCTGTAGGATTCTTTCTCTACAACTTGTGCAGTCATGTCCGCCAGTACTTGCTCGTCTGCATCATCTGTTATGTAGGATTCTTTCTCTACAACTTGTGCAGTCATGTCCGCCAGCAGTTGCTCGTCTGTATCATCTGTTCTGTAGGATTCTTTCTCTACAACTTCTGCAGTCATGTCCGCCAGCATTTGCTCGTCTGCATCATCTGTTCTGTAGGATTCCTTCTCTACAACAACATACTCCACCTTGACTACAGTTGCTGCCGATTGCTGTTCCTCCTCTCTCATTCTCTCCTTCGCCTTCTCCAAAGAGATCAACACGTCCCGAGCAGTCCTCTGCAACAACCCCTCTACGCTACTGACCAGCAGTTCTGTCGTTAGTTCGGGCCGCAAGCTGCTTTCCCTCGCTGATTCATCGACACCACCGACGTTCTTAATGGTGTCCAACACGCCGTTGCTGAGGACCACGAATGCCTCCACCAGGTCAGCGATCATCCGGTCCTCCACCGGATACTTGTTGTTGAAGGCCTGCTCGTTATTGTCGAAGAAGAAGTTATCTGTGAGAGTGGAGTCGCGCAGTATTTCTTCCGCTCGAGCTCTGCTGATGAGAGTGGTACCGATGTCTCGTAAAGCCACAGTCTGGGTCTCTGCTTCCTCCCTGTCCACACTCGGCACGTTCTTTTCGATGGGCGAAGTGTCGATACTCTCCTCCACTATAGAACTTTCCATGATATGGAGCAACTCTTCATTCGCTTCAACACCACCATCGCCATTACCACTATCATCAATATGATTATCAGGAGTTGCAATTCGCTCTCGCAGCAAATTGTTGTAATCCACTCTTAATCGCTCCAACTCCTCCACAGCTACATGTAGCTTCTTCTCCATCTTGGACAAAGCTTCCTTGCTGTCGAAGAGCTCTCTCTTCACTGCAGCAAGCTCATCACGCACGGACTTCAGCTTCGCTTCTCTCTCTAATGCTATGTTCGTCTGCTCGTTAGTAGGTGCCGCACTCAAGGCGTCCTTATCGACGACTGGCTGCTGGGGTGTAGAGGTCTGCTGTAAGACTCCAAACCCTCCGTGACTATCTTCTGCCTCAACCCTGCTAATCGACTTGAGATGCAGCAGCAAATCATTCTTCTCTTTGGTGACTGTGGCTAATTGGGAGTCCGTTGCCTGCATCTTGCTGTTCAACATAGTGAAACTAGCGCCCAACAGTTGCATCTCCGATTGAAGCTTCTCTATCGTGTCAGCCTTCGAATTCAAGTCTTTCGCAAGCTGATGCTTCTCGATCTCTAACTTTGTCATTTGCATCTGCAACTCTGAAATCAGTTCCACATTCGTTCCTGCTGTTGGTGCGGCAGAGGTCTGCAGCAAGTTGGGGTCGCGAAGCTTCTCATTCAATGCATCGATGACCTTGTTCGCAACGTCCAGTTCTTTCTGCACAGAATGCAAGTCTGCAGTCACCACCGCTACTGCATCGTCCACAGCTTGCTTCTCCCTCGCCTTGAAGTCCTTTTGCATCGCGACTATTTTCTTGTTCAGCCGATCGATCTCCATTTCCCGATCTCCAGATGTGTTCTCCGCAAAGATCTTGTCCCTCTCGAACTCCGCACTCGCAGACTTCATCGACGCCACTCCCTTGAGCCCGCCCATCTTCTTCAGAGCAGCAACGATCACTTCGGAGGACCTCCTCTGCTTCGCCTGCCGCACGGCGAAGTCAGACAACTTCTTCTCCACGTGCTTGTGCAATCCCGACAAGCCATCAGTGAGCCGAGTACTCACAACGGCTACTTTCTTCAGCGCCTCCACGAGCAACTGCACCTGCTTGAGGGCATCGCTCTTTTCTAGTGCTGCGAACTTGGCTTCTCTATCGAGAGCATTCTCTCGGCTTTGTGCATTCTTCTTGTGCTCCTGGAACTCCGCCTCCAGGCGCTTCAGCTTCGTCCGCACAGTGGTGTCGTTGGCCGCCTCGGTCAGCACCCTTATCTTCTCCTCATAATCGTCCTTCTGGGCCTTTATGTCGTCCTCCAGCTGGTCGATGTATGCAGTCTTGCTCTGCAGCCTATCCCGCAAGTCCTGATTCTCGAAGGTCAGCTTGCGGGTCTGAGAAGCAATGTTCGACTCCTGCTTCTCGACATTATCCAGCTTGTTGTTCAACTCCTCCTCGATCTTGGTCAGCTCTTCGATTCGACTAGTAAGCAGCTCGATCCGCTGCTGGGCGTTAAGCAGCTGCAACTTGCCGTCGGACACTTGTAGTGCCATCTCCGACAGCAGCTTTCTCCTCTCCGCCTGGTCATCCTGCAGGTTCTTGTATAGAAGCCTCAGCTCCTCCAGACCCAGCTCGTCCATCTTGTCCTCTTCCACGTCTCGCTCCGACTCGTCCACCATTCGGCCACGAGACTGCTGCTCGGCCTGTCGGCAGTTCTTCTCCATCACAGTCAACCGGACCTGCATGTCTGCACACTCGCTCCTCAGTGTCACCTTCTCCTGGTTGAACTTCTCCTTGTCAGCGGTCCTTTGATGAGTGTTATGCATAAGATTGGAGTGTTAATGAGCAATTGAAAATAAAGACAGGGTTATGGTTGTGCCTAAGTAATAGAATGGATGGAGTAGCAGTGAATGGAATCGATACCCTATAGTTAGTTACCATTGCATGGTGATGTTCCGAGAGGTCTGATCTGCCAACATCAGTCTCTGGGTTAGGAAGTCATTCTTTCGTTGCAGCATCACAAGCTTCAAGAACTCCTGCTTTCTCGTGGCGTCACCTTGCTGATTAAGCTCCTTCATGAGCGCCTCCTTGGAGATCGATCCCTCCTGCTGCCGGTGCTCCATGTCCATCATGGACCCGGCTCGCTGGGCGTCAAATAACTGCGACAGCTTAGAGGTTGCAGTCTTTATGTTCCTCTTAAGCTGGTGCCTGATGGCTTCGCCGACGTTGTCCCTCTCCAGATCGGCCAGGAACAGGGTTATCTCGCTCAGTGCCTTCTCCTCCTCTTCCGTACTGTACAGCTCGTAATTGAAGGACTCCTCCTCCTCTCCCACGGCCTCCTCGCCACGATCAGCATCACTGCTGTAAATGGAACTAGTTTCATTTGCATCAATTTTATCATTGTCCTCCTCCATCTTTATTCTGTTAGATTGATTTTGCAAAATTTCATTGAAACGGTTGTACTGTACTGTACTGTAGTTTACTGTACTGTGCAAAGTGTACGTACATGTACAATCCTCTCACACTCGACGGCAATCATCGTTAATCTTGGCAATATAGCGAATGCTATGTATCCGTCCATCATCTAATCGTCCAATCCCACAATGACTGGTAGGTATGAAGTGTATTTAGACGATAATAAGTTACAGATTACAGGATAACGTTTACTGTACGTCGTAGCTTTTAGTAAGTGTGTTCATTCGTAAGGACATGTAACATACAGTATTGTTGATAGACTCCTGGTATAATTTCCTTGTCTGATTGAACAGTACAGTAAGCTATGCAATCGCAGTGAGATGTAACTTATGTAACCCGGTTATCGAATGTTCCCACTACATTCTTCAAATGTTCCCACCCCACCGCAGAATTCCCAGCAAGGAATTTTATCCTCTCAATCTTGGACCATCAGAGCTTATTATTAAAACCCAAAGTTATTTAAATACGTTGTTACACGTCATTGCCCTCGATTGTCTCAATCAGATCTGTCCGTTGTAGATGGCTTCCAAGGCCGAGTTGTTCACCAAACTGTTCATCGGCAGCCATAACTACGAATCACTGGCCTCCGAAACCGAGGCGGGAGACAAAATATTATCTCGCAATATCGTGGTGGATGCTTTCAATTTCAGCTACCTCTATTATGTGGGTGTCCACGCGGTCCGTAGTCCACCTCTTCAGGACCCCAATCATGAGGAGCACTGCAAGCAAGAGGATGCTCTGTTCCGACTGTCAACACTTCCCTCCATGTCGAGCTATGCGATCAAGAGCGCTGGTGAAAGCTGCACTGTTCAGGGTGTGCTAGTTGAAGACATCGTCAGCATTCACACGAAGCTCCACTCATCGCTAAGGTCTGCTATCGAGCTGCCGCTGCAAGGCTACACGAGTGAGAGCCTGTCGACTGAGCGACCGCAGCAGCAGGTCCACCTGAACAGCAGCAACAACTCATATCAAGAGTTTTTGTACACCTCCACGATCGAGTATATCGACAACATGCGAAACATCCCGGCAGTGTCGGACATCGACAAGCACTTCAACATCCAGCTGTGCTACACCCATCTGTGGGAGGTGCACTACAATGCGGAGCAGATGTTTCTTCCCCTACTCCCAAGGTACCCGGCACCGCAGATTCAGCGGCTAGTCGAAGGCTTTCAAACGAATGCGAGCATAGCGAAGAAACTGTCGAAGATGAAGGAGTTCGTAAGCGAGCCCAAGAGGGTCAACAATACAAACACGCGTGACGAGCGAGATCGGTGTCACTTCTACAGCCTCAACAGCGTCATCGAGGCCGTCAAGTCCATGCGAAGCGGATACCACGTGCTCGTATTCGACACTGCGCTGTCGGAAGATGAACAGCTTGCTAACGGAAAGGCAAGCAGCAGCAGCAGCTCTCCAAACAACACCACAGCAGAAGAATCCTTCCAGTACCCGTACATCACGGAGGCGTCACTGATCAAGATCGCAAACCGTGCTGGATGTCTCCTGCTGTCCAAACTATGCTTCCACAGACTGCGCAACCTGTTGCAGCAATTCCTGTTGTCGGTGGTGCAGTTCGTCGTTAAGAAGAAGGTCGTGCTCTCTCGAGACGTGGAGTACGGTCTCAGTCGGGTGTCGGGCAGCAAAGTGACAGTGCTTGGGTATGGTGTAGCTGGACTGCGTCACTTCTGGAGTGGGACTGTGGGCAGCAATGGTGTCCCTGACTCTGGGCTGATCGCTAAGCTACAGCAGATCAATCCGACCAAGTCCATCGACTCCGTGGCGATGTCTGTGCTGAACGACCTTCTGACGTGGACCTTCATGCAGCTGATGAGGGATGTTGTAGACACGAACAATCGCGAGAATATGGTGGATGAAGAAAATGATGATGACGATAAAGATGATGATGATGACGATGATGATGACGACGATGACAGGTGCTATTGTATTTATCAGCGAAAGTTGTGCACGAGTTCTGGCGCTGACAGTGGGTTGAGAGTGTGGCTGGTGAAGAACTTTGAGACCTTCTTGAACAAAGATGTAGTGTACGAGCACGATCGATCCGTGGTACCTGGATCGGCTCAGATCATGAAACAACAACTCGATGGAAAATCATTGAAAGGCTCGATTCCGACTAAATTCGTAGTGGCGAAGAACATCTACAATGCTGTAAGTCACTTCTTGTCTGGCAATCTGATGAAGAATGCCATCAGTCAGGGCTACCAGGCGGTCAGCAAGTGGGTGGAGAGCTGTCGGTCCTCGGCTGTGGTGCTGGACACCCACAAGAGGAGTCGCTCGGTGCGGATGAACTCGACGCTGACTGGAGAAAGCGCCGGGATCATCTTTAAACCAGGTAGATGATGATGTCACTGCTTCTGCAGTTGCTGCTGCTGATGATGATTGATTGATGATGATGATAATCTCATGGACATGGTCATGTTGTGATCGCTGCGGTGCATGACATAACTTTGATCAGAGAGTGTAGACAACGACGTACTATATAATATGCATTTCATGATAACGTTATGTAGAGTTTGTCGCCCTCATTGCGAATGAGATGTTCCAAGCAACGCTGCATGAGAGCTGTGCCATCTACCTCTCAGCGGTGCTGGAGTATTTGAGCACTGAGATACTGGGTAAGCTTAGTTGTCCCTGTCGGACATCATCTTCTTGATAAGACTAGAATAGATTAGACTAGCAGAGCAGGTCTCATCTCGATCTGACAGCGTCTATCTCCCCTCATCTCATCACTGCATTAGATCGGAGCTGCATCATAGCCTCCGAGGCGGGCTCGTCGTGCATCACATCGCGACACCTATTCCAGACCATCAGGAGCGACTCTGAGCTGTCGCTGGTCTACGGCAAGTGCATCGTCCGGGAGGGAGGCACTGTGCCCCTCATCAACGACTGGCTGCTACAGATCCCCTCGGACGACGCATCCTCCCGCGACGAGTCCCGCTTCGATGCGCTGTTCGAGCAAGCGCTGCAGAATCTACCGGACAACCCTTTGGTGGACCCCAGGGATGGTTATCACTACCGCTATAACAAGGACAGCGACTCGGTGTATCGAGTGATCGCCTTCGACTTCGCATGCTCGCTGAACAGGCGACAGCGGATGAGGAAGGCCATCGACGCGCTCTCCTTCAAGAAGAAGCTCATCTTGGCGGAGGAGCTACCGCTGCTGGTGGCGGAGGGCGACTACTCGGCAGCTCTGGATATGATCGACATGCGGTCCTTCTACAACCGATTGCTGACCAGCATCCGGACAGCACAGAGCGAGTTCTTGTTCTGCATCGATGCCTGGTCCATGGAGCGCATGATATTCGCAGTCCTGGCATCGCTCACCAGCACCAGCGAGATCCAATTCACCCGCGAAGCAGTGTTGTTGCTGCACACCGCTGCCGAGCATTATCTGCAGTCGCTGCTGGAGGAAGCCAACTTGATCTCCATTCATAGCGGAAGGAGGATAGTCTTATGTGTCGA
>Ga0164295_10005042_pt1 | contig 10475 bp, 14 predicted proteins | sample GEODES006metaG_FD_111798 | JGI IMG/M metagenome (GOLD analysis project Ga0164295, IMG submission 111798) | Oligotrophic lake water microbial communities from Sparkling Lake, Wisconsin, USA - GEODES006 metaG | ecosystem: Environmental > Aquatic > Freshwater > Lake | place: USA: Sparkling Lake...
ATGATTGCAGCCAAAAAATCCTAGAGCCGCGATACCCGCTGCAGACTAGGCTAAAAGCCGATGACAAATGGTGCAATCGTCCCCACATACAGCCACAGACAGCGCCGTTCGTTATGGCCCCTACAGGAGCAGGATATGCTACATAAACGCCCTAGAAATCGCCTATTCGCGCTTGCGCTGGCACTCAGCCTCCCTCTTTTCGCCGCTGCCTGCGGGGCAAAGGACGATCAGGTCGGTGGGTTTACCAACGACTTGACGGGCAATGAGATAAAAGTGACGGCGCTGCGCGATCCACAATTGCCGCAAGTCACCTGCTATTTCGGATCCTTCGACCGTAGCCTTATCGACCGCTTAGGCAATGGCAATTGGTTTGAGAACCCTTCCAACACCGCCATTGATTGCCATCAGACGAGCCCCATGGATGCGACCACTTTGGCGACCCTACCAAAGAATGCCGAAGTCTTCTCCAAAGGCTCCAGCTTGTTTTTCAAAAGCATTGCGTTGCGCCGGATCGTAGATGTGCCAAACCAATCCATCGTCTATGTATCGTACAGTCGTGAATTGGTCGCGGCTTCTGCCAAACTGGGAATGAGCGTTGTTCCCGTCACGTTTCCGGCACCACCGGCACCAGCAGCTGCACCTGCACCTGCGGCCGCACCTGCCCCTAGTGCCAAGCCCTGAAGTGAAGGGGCCTTGCCTTCTGGCCCTGTCGCGTGCACCTCAGTCAGACCATGTCTAAGGCCGATTCAACCCCCCTGCCCGATCTAGCCGACCTGCCGGGCGAAGCCACACCGTTGAAGGGACTGTTGCTGGGGGTGGAGGTGATCCGCGATCATCTGCGGCGCTTGCCCGGCAAACCGGGGGTCTACCGCATGATCGGTGCGGAGGGCGAAGTCCTTTATGTTGGTAAAGCCAAGAATTTAAAGAACCGGGTTACATCCTATGCCCGCGGGCTTGGGCATTCCAATCGTATTGCCCGCATGATTGATTTGACCCGCGCGATGGAATTTGTTGTCACAGCAACGGAGACAGAGGCGCTTCTCCTAGAAGCAAATTTGATCAAGCGTTTGCGACCACGCTTCAACATCCTGATGCGGGACGACAAGTCCTTTCCCTATATCTCGATCCGTCGCGATCATGCCGCACCCCAAATTGCCAAGCATCGCGGTGCCCGTGCCAAGAACGTTGATTACTTTGGCCCGTTTGCCAGCGCTTGGGCCGTCAATGCCAGCCTCACAACGTTGCAGAAGGCGTTTCTACTGCGTTCTTGCACAGACAGCGTCTATGATGGGCGGTCCCGGCCCTGCATGTTGCACCAGATTAAGCGCTGTTCCGCCCCGTGCGTTGGCCTGATCAGCGACGAAGATTATGGGGAACTGGTCGATGAGGCGACAGCCTTCTTGCGCGGCAAGTCGGTGGACCTGCAAAAGCGCCTCGCCGATGACATGCACGAAGCCGCTGAGACCTTAGATTTTGAGCGCGCCGCCCGCTTACGCGACCGGATTAAGGCGCTTGCCAGTATTCGGGCCGTTCAGGGGATAAACCCGCAAAGCTTCCAAGAAGCCGACGTGTTCGGCGTGGCCTTGAATGGCGGGATGAGTTGTATCCAAGTCTTCTTCTTCCGAGCCGGGCAAAACTGGGGCAATCGCGCTTATTTTCCTAAGCATGAGAAAGACACCACCGAGGCTGAAATCTTGGATGCGTTTATGGCGCAATTCTATGACGATAAGCCCGCGCCAAGTCTGATCCTGACCAGCCATGTCCTACCGGAAGAAGCCTTGTTGGCCGAGGCCTTAAGCCTGCGGATGGATGCCAAGGTTGAGATAAGGTGCCCACAACGGGGTGAAAAGCGCGATACGGTCGCCCATGCAACATCCAATGCCCGCGAAGCCTTAGCGCGCAAAATGGCCGAAAGCAGCACACAGACCAAATTGCTGGACGGGGTCGCCGACATATTCGGCCTTGCAGCTACGCCACAGCGGATCGAGGTCTATGATAACTCTCACATCCAAGGCAGTCATGCAGTCGGTGCCATGATTGTGGCCGGACCGGACGGATTTGAGAAAAGCCAATACCGGAAGTGGACCATCAAGGACGCCAAGGGTGGTGACGACTTTGCCATGATGCGCGAGGTCTTTACCCGCCGCTTTGCGCGCCTAATCCAGCCAGAGCCGGAAGATTTGCCGCCTAGCGTCGATATGGAGGGCAATCTGATTGACGAGAGTGGGCGCAAGAACCGGCAACAAGACACCGCTTGGCCGGACATTGTTTTGATCGATGGGGGCGAACAGCAATTGGCTGTCGTTGTCGAGGTGGCCAAGGACTTAGGATTGGAAGATGACATCACCTTGATTTCCATTGCCAAGGGAATCGACCGTGATGCGGGCCGCGAGTTTTTTCACACGCCGGGCCGCGCGCCGTTTCGTTTGGAGCCCAAGGACCCCGTCCTCTACTATCTTCAACGCTTGCGCGATGAGGCCCACCGCTTTGCCATTGGCGCACACCGCCAGAAGCGTTCCATCGCGATTTCGAAAAATCCGTTGGATGAGATTGCGGGCGTAGGACCGATGCGGAAAAAGGCCATTTTGGCGCGCTTTGGCTCTGCGCGTGGGGTAGCTCGGGCGAGTGCGACTGAACTGATGGAAGTGCCCGGCGTCAATGAAGAGCTGGCAGCTCGAATCCAATCCTATTTTCAAAGGACCTAAAGATGAAGTGGCTCCCCAATGCCGTCTCGACCAGCAGATTGGCCCTTGCGCCTGTGATTGGCTACTTAATCTGGATTGGGCTGACCAAGGGTGTGGCCAATCGCGAGCTTGAATGGGCGTTTGGCCTGTTTGTGTTCTCCGCCTTAACCGATTGGCTGGACGGCTTTCTGGCGCGCAAGCTCGACGCCAAGAGCGAACTGGGTGGCAAGTTGGACCTTTGGGGCGACAAGATATTAGTAGGCATCACCTTGCTGGCCCTGTGGGCGGGCTGGGTCTCGAAGGTGAATGATCATACTGACGTACTTGTTGGTGTACTAGGATATGTAATTGTCTATGGTCTCGGCCTCTTCTTCTTGCTGGCCATTCCGGTGCGAGACAGCCTTGTGACGCGGTTACGCGCGCAAGCCAGTTCGAAGGGAATCTCCTTATCCCCGACTTTTGCTGCAAAATCAAAGACTGCGGTGATTATGGGAGGGATGGGCGTGCTGCTAGCCGGGCTTGCGACAGGTCTGTCCGAATTGGGCTACGCTGGATTTGCCATTCTCGTCTTGGGTGCGTTGATGTCGATCTGGACCGGCTTGGCTTACTTCAAGGCCGCCCGTGGGGCCGACAGCACGGAAGCCTAAGCCGTTAACATCCGCTGTAACGCCCAGTTTGGCGCACGTGCACCTGATAGCGCAATATCGAGGCCGATCACAGCTTCAACGTCTTCATCGCGTCCCAGTGGCAGCCGCATCCAAAAGCGCACGGCATGGCCGTACACACCCACTTCCGCAGGGGCGACGCCGCAGGAAGGCTTCCGCTCACTGACAACGCGTTGGATGGTCTCGATAGAGCCTGGAAGCTCTGGCTGTACTAGGCACAGGCGCGGATCATCGCCAAATACATCGCGAAGCGCGCTGCCGGCAACACGCACGCGCGGCCCTTCTAACGCCTTAGTCTCGATTAAAGAGATAAATGGCAAAAGCGGACCAAATGCGCGGGGCTGAAAGCTCTCACGCGTTGGCATCGCCGAGCAGCCAGCTGCGCTGTTCCAGACGTCGAATAGACGACGCTGTTCTTCCAGCAGCAATTGAGCTCGGAACATTGACACCAATATTAACCCCCTGTTGAGATTAGTATCAGTGATTTGCACCGAATCGCGCAAGAGTCTTTATGTATAGCAAGAGAATATTTTTATCTTTTCACTGCGAATACTTGTTTCGCTAGCGAAACGATCTCTAAATATTTAACGGCGACCCCGTCCTAAGCCAATTTTCTTGGCCAATTCAGAGCGTGCCGCAGCATAATTTGGCGCGACCATCGGATAATCTGCGGGCAGACCCCATTTAGCGCGATAGTCATCTGGCGACATGTCATAGGAAGAACGCAAGTGGCGCTTCAGCGACTTGAACTTCTTACCATCTTCCAAACAAACGATGTGGTCTGGGAAAACTGACTTTTTAGTAGGAACAGCAGGAACCAATTCCTTAGACTCTACAACGGGAGCGCCTTCATGTGTATTCTTCAACGACGCATAGACCGTCGAGATTAGGCTAGGCAGTTCCGAAGATGGAAGCTCATTGCCGGCCACATAGGCAGCAACGATCTCAACTGTCATCTCGATCAAACCGACATCCGTGTTTTCAGACATTACTCAGTTCCTCAGAAATTAGAGACCAGTGGCCCTAAAGACTAACCTTACATAGGTCTAGACAAGTGTGGGCACATTTAGATCAGATGCAAGACCATATTGCTGTCTTAACCCTTTGTTTTCTCAACTTAGAAAGCGCCTGCCGTGGAATTGTTTCACCTTACCGATGTAAATGCAAGCACTTAAACCATTCGTTTGGTGCAGATACCCACGGTACATCAAGATTGTGATAATTGATCGCCAAAACATTTACATCCTATTTTAGAAAATCACATGCAAACGTTCTCAAATAAACACTCTATACTAAAAAGAACTATTCGGTTACGCCTAAGAAAGTGTTATTACAATTCATCCATCTTTAAAAATCCCCACACAGTTGAAAAAAATCGACTTCAGATTCTATTTGGAGAAAGGGTAAGTTCTCGATACCAATGGGTATCAACAACTAAGGTAACCTTTGAGAAACCTTCGATCTACCAATATCAACTGACGGAACGAAGCTGCTACGCCATTTTAGATTTAGTGATTAACTTTGGGCCAGAGTGTGAAGAACGCCCGCCAGCAACACCGGTTCCATAGGGACCAAGACACGCTCTAGAGGCTATTCCCAAAGACGAGGTTAGAAGAGCGGGCTGCCACGGAATAGAGTAGCTCTTCGTCACCCTCTTCTAGCTTGGCTGCCAAGGTTGGTGACATTGCCGATGTCAGGGCCCAATTCCAGTAACGCAGAACAGTTTGTGCCTTATTGGTAGAGATGGTGTCATAGACGAGGACAGATCGTCCCCACGGGTCGGTCATATCATGGTCATCGGCCATCGGACGGCGCAATCCACGCCATAATTGCCGAAAATGCTTGCGTTTGAGGCCTGTTGCCTTGCACAGAACAGCGATTGACTCACCCCCGCCATCGGAAAGGATTTGCGCCCCACACATGGGCTTAATCCCGGCAAGGAAGGAGATTTCGACAAAAAGCTCACGCGAGGGCAGTTGATGATCGAGGGCTTCAATCGCGCCTTCGAGACTGCCGTAGGGGCTGCGTGCGGCCGCGTCGCGATTACGCTGGCGACGTTCGATGAACTGAAGGGTTTTGCGAACCAAGGGATCGCGCCATCCATCACTAGCGGCGCGGGCAAATATGTCTTGAGCTGCTTCTAAGAGCGTTATTCGCTCAACTGCAAAACGTTGCAGAATGCGCCGGCGATCTTCAGCGTCTGCCCACCAGAACATCGTTAGCCCTTGCGACGGCTTCAGTTCAGGGCGCTTTGCCAAGTGCGGCACAAGGCTTTGCTCTTGCTTGGACATGGCTGTTGCTTGCTCAATCGCAGGGTGCGCAAAGGTGCTGCCCTCATTGCGCAGAAGCGCTTGAACAACTTCAACTTCGCCCAAATTCACCAAGACATCGGTCACTGCCTCGGAAACGACTTTGCGCTTGGCAATCATCACGCGGTGGGTGGTCGTGGCAGAAGGCGACAGGGCCGTCGCGATCAGATCGGAATCATTGAAGCCTTCGCAGACTTCCAACAGAGGAATCGCTACTTGCAGCGCATCCTTGGCCAAAAAGCGCAACAGGATGGCCGGCGTATCGACAAGCAGGGCCATGCGCTCTGCACAGCGCACGCGGGTACCGACATCGCTATCACGCAAGACTTCGATCAGAAGATCCGCTGCTATGTGGCGTTCCTGCGGGGTAATTCGAGACCCGGGGAGTCCAACGACATCTTGAAGGCGCCGCGTCAACATAGCCCGCGTCTTGGTTTGCACCCCTTCTTCGATTTCGAAGCTGTCTATCTCGAACTCAGATAGGGTTCCGTCGGCCATAATGTCCTCACACTATCTTACACCGTGGCCGAGGAACATTAAAATCCAGTTTACACCCTCTGTTCAAAACATTGCTAATCGTCACTTAAATGGAACGTCATCCCACCAAGGAAAGAAGTCAGGCATATCGCTAGAAACTTTATTGGCATAAGCGGGTGGTCGCTTTTCGAGGAAGCTCATGACGCCTTCGCGGGCGTCAATTGTTTGCCCACGCGAGTAAACACCACGACTGTCGATCTTATGGGCCTGCATGGGGTGGTCGGCCCCCAGCATACGCCACATCATCTGACGGGTGAGTGCGACTGACACAGGTGCTGTGTTATCGACAATTTCACGCGCAATGGCATGGGCCGCAGGCAACAAGTCTTCTGGCGCATGCAATGACTTTACCAATCCTGCTGCAAGGGCCTCCTCTGCCCCGAACACCCGACCCGATAGGCACCAATCTAGCGCTTGGGATATGCCAACCAGCCGGGGGAGAAACCAGCTGGAACAAGCTTCTGGCACAATGCCGCGGCGGGCAAAGACAAATCCAAAGCGCGCTGCTGTCGAGGCAATGCGAATATCCATCGGCAATTGCATGGTCGCGCCAATGCCAACCCCTGCCCCGTTAATCGCGCCAATGACTGGCTTGAGGCTTTCAAACATCCGCAAGGTCATGCGGCCACCGCTGTCCCGGATTCGCTCCAGATCAACCAGACCCTCTTTATCAGGGCGGTCTGAGCGATTGTCATAGTCAAAGGTCTTGGCGCCAGCAGAAAGGTCTGCGCCGGCGCAGAAGGCCCGGCCCGCCCCCGTGACAATTACGGCACCTACATCGTCATTGGCGTCGGTCAGATCAAAGGCTGCGACCATGTCCAGCATCATTTGACCGGTAAAGGCATTCATCTTGTCGGGACGGTTGAGCGTGATCACGGCAATCTTGTCTGCAATCTCTAACGTAATCGTCTCAAAGCTGGTGGCGGCTGACATGTGGATCTCCCTGACTGGCCGCCTTCTCATCGGGGCGACACGTAGTGCCAGATTGGCCCAGTTTATAGCGCCTGTGCAAGGCCCAAATTTCGGCCTCCACACCCCTTAATGCGGCTCGTTAATGCGACTCGGGTCGCTTGCGACCAGGATCTGCGCGATCATCATAGCCGTGTCGAGAGGAATAAAAGCTCAACCACATCAAACCAAATCCAAGCGCCAGAGACAGAACAGTCCCCAGTCCCATTGCGATCCAGCCATGCATGGAAATCACCGGAAACCGCCCGACCAAAAAGACCGAGACCAATCCAGCAAAGCTAGCAATCAACAGCAAGACCAAAAACACAATGATCAGCCAAGCGCCGCCAGACAGGCGCTCTGGCGCTGGCTTTGGAGCTAAAGGGGGCAAATCGTCAGCCACGGACCTAATCCGCCTCAGAAACGGGAGCACAGCGAATGACGACAATATCATCATCTGCTTGCATCACTTTGGACTCAGGAGACTTCACACACCAAGTCTGCGTGGTGTCCTGAAAATACTCCCCATTCGGGGTTTTGGTGATCTGTCGCAAGGCAGACAGCAAGGCAACGCGATCTTCGGTTTCACCATTCACCTTGGCAGCTTCATTAAAGACACCGCGACGGCGAATATTGATCTCGTTAATCCGACGCTGAAGGTCCGCTTGGGCCGCCGTGGGTGGGCGGACAAAGCCTAGGTAGCCGTCCGCTTGCTCACCAATGATGCCTTGAGCCAGTGCTTTATCAACCGGTCCATTGTTGTCGATTGCTGCGGCAGAAGTCGCAATCAGCGCGCCTGCGACCAACATGGCGGTGAAAATGTTGCGTTTCATGTCCATCACTCTCCTAAAGCGCGACCTGTCTTGCGGCGCGCCTCTGTCAGGGGCTTAGAATATGCCAGGATTTGCTTGTGCTGCCTTGTCGAGCTCACGCTCCAGCTTCACCCGCACATTTTGCTCAATCTTCATATTAATGTTCAGATTGATCTCGATCGGCTTGTCGGGCACTTGCAGACGGATCGTTGGTGTGCAGCCAGCCATGCCAGCCAGCCCAACAACGCTTATTGCAAGAAGACTGTGACGCATGGGATCTTCCTTATCAGCACGGGCCTATCCCGTAAGACAATCATAGCATGACTATCCCCATGTGAACCCCCCATGAATTTCCCCATACACAGCGGTTCATCTTCCAACACACGAAAGCGCCCCGGAATAACCGGGGCGCGCACGTGAAGTCCTTAAGACTGGGAATATTAGTTGGTGATGCGCGTTGTGCCGGAGCCCGATTGGGCAATCGAGGTCGAGCCAATGGCGTCACGACGCATGGAGTCGATGCGGGCACGGAACGCGTTAAAGCGTGCCAACTGCTCAGCCGGCAAAGCCTGACCGGTTGGAACACCCACGCCCAGTGGGTTGATCGCTTGGCCATTGCGACGAACTTCAAAATGCAAATGCGGACCGGTCGAGCGACCTGTATTGCCGACGAAGGCAATCACATCCCCTTGCTTCACCCGGTCACCGGGGCGCAAGCCAGCTGCAAAGCGCGAGATATGGCCATAACGGGTCGACCACGTGCCATCATGGGAAATATCAACCACATTGCCATAGCCACCCATGGCGCTAGCGCGGGTTACAACGCCATCACCAGCTGCCAAAATTGGCGTGCCGATTGGTGCACCGAAGTCCACGCCTTCATGAACTCTGGTATAGCCCAAAACGGGATGAACACGGCTGCCATAGCCAGAGGTCAGGCGGGCACCGTTGATCGGCGTCCGCATCAGGAACTTACGAGCAGAGCGGCCAGCGGCGTCAAACCAGTCCGACGATACAGAGCCTGGAGGCTGAAAACGGTATAATTGGATGGTGCGGCCACCTGCTGTCGTCATCCGGGCAAAAACAGGCTCACCTTCGCGGACCACTTGCCCACGCAAATCCGACACCCGGTCGTACATCAGTTCAAACTCAGTGCCGGGCGCAACTTCGCGCTCGAAGTCGACGTCATAGGCAAAGGCTTGAGCGATGGAATCAGCGGCCCGGTCCGGCGCGCCCAATTCGCGCACGGCATTAACCAAACCATTCTCACCAATCACGCCTGCAATACGCAAAGTCTTGCGCTGCATATTGGTCGTCATTTCACGCGCACGGAACACATTGTCGATGCCGCGCGTTACGGTGACAGAACGCTCTGCGCCACTGGCGAGATTGAAACCAGCCAAACGATTGCCGCCCGCACTTGGCTGCATGAAGACAGTCACCTTGTCATCGCGGCGGATATCGCGCGGATCAAGGCTGCGGGCTAAAGAACGCACGGCGCTGGCGACATCATCGCGCATCGCACCGGCACGGATTAAGGCTTGTTCGAGTGTTTCACCGCTGCGGATCGAGATCGTTTGACGATCGGACTGACCCGTGCCAGCAGCAAACGCCATATGCTCAAGATTAGCATTTTGAGCTGTCGCGGTGTGGAAGTTTCCAGCGGAGGCGATGAAGCCGATCGCACATCCCAAGCTGAGCTTGAGTGCGAGATTGAAGGCAGCGCGACGATTGGTCGTGTGTCTCAAAAGCTAACCCCTTTAGCCGCTACAAGCACCAAACATGCCGTTCACGGATTAAGATCGGGTGTAGAACCCGCCCCGTTTAACCATACTTTCGCAGTTTTTTTTCTTATTGTGTGGCCTGAAATACACAAGTTTCAGCACAGAGCAACCCCCGCCCTCAGTATGCGTCAAGTTTTGCCCCTGCATTTGCCTCTTTTTGAACACTTTTGATCGCAGTTTGGTACAGGTTGAAGTGCCTATAATTGGGGGGTCGAGAAACCGACCGGAGCAGGGTATAGAGCTTGTATGAATGACCAAGTCCCGCCTCATGATGACCCGAAGTCTGAGACTGGGACTCCAAGTGTTAACAAAGTTAACCATCTGAGTCGTAAAACTTATCTGCGTGGAACGTCGCTCTTTTGGGGCCTTGGAATCATCGGTCTCGCTACCGCTGCGGGTTTGGGCTGGATCTGGCGGACCGATCTGGCGGAATCAGGTGTTCAGTCGCTTCTGCGTCAGCGTGGAATCGAAGGTGGGATTTCGTTCACAAAATTATCAGTTAATCAGGCAATGGTCCGCGATTTACGGTTGGGCCCTGCGGCAGACCCCACTTTACTTCTGCCGATGGCGACGTTGAGATGGCACGTAGATCTCAAAAGCGGCCGTCTGGTCATTGATCGCTTGGAAGCACATGGTGCCAAACTCCATATTGGCATGACCAAGGCTGGCGAGCCTGACTTTGGTGCCTTGAAGCCCTTCTTGATCCCATCAGACAAGCCAAGCCAAGTTCGCCTCG
>Ga0164295_10005046_pt1 | contig 10467 bp, 5 predicted proteins | sample GEODES006metaG_FD_111798 | JGI IMG/M metagenome (GOLD analysis project Ga0164295, IMG submission 111798) | Oligotrophic lake water microbial communities from Sparkling Lake, Wisconsin, USA - GEODES006 metaG | ecosystem: Environmental > Aquatic > Freshwater > Lake | place: USA: Sparkling Lake...
ATATCCGGGCTGCCTTCGCCCAGATTGCCCAGCCCGTGGCGGTGCAGTTTCGAATAGAGGCTCTGCCGCGACAGGCCCAGGATCTCGGCCGCCGACGCGCGATTGTCTTCCGAATAGGTCAAGGCGGCTTCGATGCACAGCCGCTCGATGAGATCGGTTGATTCGCGCACGATCTCCTTCAGCGGCACGCGGCCGACCAGTTCGGTCAATTGCGACATCGACAGCGCGGTCTGGCCCGCGACAACCGATGGCCGCGGCGCCAGCCTGATGGCAAAGCCGTGGTGACGGGCACCGGCGTGACCCGAGGACACGGCCGACACCTCCACCGCTTCGCCGTCGCTGGCGGCCGGATCGGCATGGCCGGGGCGCACCAGCGTGGTGAAGCCGCGCACCAGGCCATGTTCACGCAAGGCGGCGAGCAGCACGCCGAGATCGAGCCCAGGCCGCCCGACAAAGCGCCCGATCGGCTGCCCGACCAGATCCTTGTGACGCGCCATCCCGACCAGATCGAGAAAGGCGCCATTGCCGGCGACGATATCGAAGCGGTCGTTGGTGAGCACGAAGGCGTCCGGCAGGCGTTCCAGGCCGTCGGCCAGATATTCGTCGGTGCTGTGCAAGGCCGCCGCCAGCGGGCTCAGCCGCAGCAGCAGGCGTGCATCACGATCCTGGCGGAACAGGGTGGCATTCAACGACCAGGCGGCGCCATCGGCCAACCGCAGCCGCATCGGGTGCGGCCCGTCGCTGGCGGTCAGGGCCCCCAAGGCGGCCAACGTGCTGTCGTGATCATTCGGATGCACCAGCGCGGCAAAGCCATGGCCGACCAGCGCGCTGGCCGACAGGCCGGTGGCGCGGCGCGCGGCGGCATTGGCTTCCAGCACACGGCGGGTGACGGCATCGATGACGAAGATCGGTTCGGCGGCGGTGTCGAACAACAGGCGCTGGCGCGTTTCCAGTTGGCGCAGCCGCATCGCATCGCGTTCGTTCAGTTGCTGGGCGCGCGCCAACTGCTGTTCCAGCGTGGCGGCGGCGCGGCGGTCGCGGGCGACGGCCAGCCGGCGGCCATCGTGCAGCGGCAGCGTCATCCACCTGAGCGGCAGTTCGCCCCCATCGTTGCCCTGGTTGCCGTTGCCATGGATGACATCGTGCCAGGCCGGAACGTCCGCATCGGCGAGCAGCGCGGTGATCTGATCCTGGCTGATCGCCAGGGCGGTTTCGGCCCAATATTGGCCACTCCAGCCGGCGACATCGTTCTGGCCGATATCGCCGCTGCCAACATGCACCTCCTCGATGCGGCCGCCCGGTTCGATCAGCAGCAGCAAATCGGCAGCGGCCAGCAGTGCCGCCAGCGCATTGTCGGGCCGGCTGGCGACCATCGTGGCCAGGCAGGCCACATCGCCATCAAGCAGCTTGCTGATCTTGTTGAGATTTAAGGCATCCATTGCCGCCCGACCCCGGCCCTTTTCGCTCCGACCCCCGCTTGCGTTCCGAATTGGCCTGCGCTGTGGCCGATCGGGACGCGCCTGTCCGTGCGTCTGCGCGTTCGCCACGGCCGGGGCCGGGCAGGACGATACAATCGCGACATGCTGCCGCAGGCTATGTCAGACCGTGGCGGGAGGCAACCGCCTGTTTCGCGTTGATTTCTGCAATTTTGGGGGCTGACAAGAAGGCATTACCGTGGTGTAATGTTTTTTCGGACACGGCGCGTGTGTCAGACTGGTTTGACAGGATCGGTTGACATGTCGGCATGACAGTGGCGCCGCAATCGCGGTTGACAGGCAAAGGCCCGGTGATAGGGTTTTGCACCTGGGGCTTGAGGGGTTGAAGGCTTGTCATCGGCATCGTCATCGTTGGGGTCGGCATCGGATTCAGCTTCGGTTGGGCGCCCGCTGTACACGCCCGAAGAACGGGTGCGCCGTGACAGCAGCAAATGGACCCTGGTGCAGGGCCTGCTGGCGCCAGTGCAGTTCCTGATTTTCGGGGTCAGCCTGTATCTGGTGCTGGATTATCTGAACACCGGCCGCAACTATGAATGGGCAGTCTGGTCGGTCGTCATCAAGACCATGGCGCTGTACACGATCATGATAACCGGTGCGATCTGGGAGAAGGTCGTTTTCGGCCAATATCTGTTCCACGAAAGTTTCTTCTGGGAAGATGTGTTCTCGATGCTCGTCATCGTGCTGCACTCGCTGTATTTGTTCGGTCTGTTCACCGGCATCGCCGATGATGGCGTGTTGTTTGCAACTGCGCTGGCCGGCTATCTCGCCTATGTGATCAACGCAGCGCAGTTCATCTGGAAATTGCGGCAGGCGCGACTTTCGGCCCCCGCGGCCAGCCAGGCCGATGGCGCGGGCCAGTCCGTAGACCAGCCGTTTGCGATTGCGCAGGCCGCATGAGCGCGGCGGGGCCTGTTCCGGGCTGTGATGCCCCGCCCGTGGGCGTTGACGGCATCCTGCGCGAACGCGGCCAGCGTGAGGTGTTCTGCGGGCTTACCGGCATCATCTGGTTGCACCGCAAGATTCAGGATGCGTTTTTTCTGGTGGTCGGCAGCCGCACCTGTGCGCATCTGCTGCAATCGGCGGCCGGCGTGATGGTCTTTGCCGAACCGCGCTTCGGCACCGCCATCATCGAAGAGAAGGATCTGGCCGGCCTTGCCGATGCCAATGAAGAGCTGGACCGGGTGGTCACGCGCTTGCTGGCGCGGCGGCCGGACATTCGAATGCTGTTCCTGGTCGGCTCCTGTCCGTCGGAAGTCATCAAGCTCGATCTGAGCCGGGCGGCGCAGCGTTTGAACACGCGGTTCATGCCGCAGGTGCATGTGTTGAATTACAGCGGCAGCGGCATTGAAACCACGTTCACGCAAGGCGAGGATGCCTGCCTGGCGGCGCTGGTGCCCGATCTGCCATTCACCGATGACCAGCAGTTGATGATCGTCGGCAGCCTGCCCGATATCGTCGAGGATCAACTGACGCGGCTGCTCGTCGATCTGGGCATTCCCAAGATCGTTTCGCTGCCGGCGCGGCGGGCGGGGCAGATGCCGGCGGTGGGGCCAAACACACGCTATCTGCTGGCGCAGCCGTTCCTGGCTGATACCGGTGTGGCGCTCGACAAGCGCGGCGGCGTGCATCTGCCGGCGCTGTTCCCGTTCGGCGCCGAAGGCACAACGGCCTGGCTGCATGCCGCGGCGCAGGCCTTTGCCGTCCCGGAGGCGCGCTTTCAGCAGGTGATCGCGTCCCCGCGTGAACGCGCCCGCAAGGGGCTGGCGCTGTATCGGGAGCGACTGGCCGGCCGCCGCATCTTCTTCATGCCCGACAGCCAGTTGGAGGTGCCTTTGGCGCGCTTCCTGGCCGGGGAGCTGGGCATGGAGCTGGTCGAAGTCGGCACGCCCTATCTGCACAAGGGCCATCTGATCGACGAGCTGGCGGCACTGCCGCCGGGCACGCGCATTTCCGAAGGCCAGAATGTCGAAAAGCAGCTGGATCGCGTGCGCAGCAGCCGGCCCGATCTCACCGTCTGCGGCCTGGGCCTGGCCAACCCGCTGGAACGCGAAGGGCTGACGACGAAATGGGCGATCGAGCTCGTGTTCTCGCCGATCCATGGCTATGATCAGGCCGGCGATCTGGCCGAACTGTTCGCCCGCCCGCTCCACCGCCGCGATCTGTTGAGGGTTTGACCGGTGCAGTTGACCGTCTGGACATATGAAGGCCCGCCGCATGTCGGGGCGATGCGGGTGGCGACGGGCATGAAGCAGTTGCATTATGTGCTGCACGCGCCGCAGGGCGACACCTATGCCGATCTGCTGTTCACCATGATCGAACGGCGCGACCATCGTCCGCCGGTGACCTACACGACCTTTCAGGCGCGCGATCTGGGCAGTGACACCGCCGAATTGTTCAAGTCGGCGGCGCGCGAAGCCTATGACCGGTTTCGGCCGCAGGCGATGATCGTCGGCGCCAGTTGCACGGCCGAACTGATTCAGGATGATCCGGCCGGCCTGGCGGCCACGATGGGCCTGGATTGCCCGATCATTCCGCTGGAACTGCCCAGTTACAGCCGCAAGGAAAATTGGGGCGCCTCCGAAACCTTCTACCAGATCGTGCGCGGCCTGGCCGACAAGGCGTTGAAGCCGCCGGCCGCCGTGGGGCCGGATGGCGCGCGCCGCCCCCTGGCCAATATCCTGGGCCCGACGGCGTTGGGGTTCCGGCATCGCGATGATGTGGCCGAAATCACCAGGCTGCTTGGCGACCTCGGCATCGATGTGCGGCTGGTGGCGCCGCTGGGCGCGACGCCGGCCGATATCGTCCGCATCGGTGAGGCGGATTTCAACATCTGCCTTTATCCCGAAATCGCGGCGCAGGCGTGCAGTTGGCTGGAACGGACGTTCCGGCAGAAAACCGTGCGCACCGTGCCGATCGGGCTGAACGCCACGCGCGAATTCGTGGCCGAAGTCTGTGCGGCCGCCGGCATCGCGGTGCCGGCCGATCTGGATCAGGGCCGGCTCGGCTGGTGGTCACGCTCGATCGATTCGACCTACCTCACCGGCAAGCGCGTCTTCATCTTCGGCGATGGCACCCATGCCGTGGCCGCGGCGCGGGTCGCGTCGGAGGAATTGGGCTTCAAGGTGGTCGGTCTGGGTTGTTACAACCGGGAATTCGCGCGTGAAGTGCGGACGGCGGCCGACAAATATGGTGTCGAACCGCTGATCACCGACGATTATCTGGTGGTGGAAGATGCCATTGCCGCAGCCTCGCCGGAACTGGTGCTCGGCACGCAGATGGAGCGGCATATCGCCAAGCGGCTGCGCCTGCCCTGTGCGGTGATTTCGGCGCCGGTGCATGTGCAGGATTTCCCGGCCCGCCACAGCCCGCAGATGGGGTTCGAAGGCGCCAATGTGCTGTTCGATACCTGGGTGCACCCGCTGGTGATGGGCCTGGAGGAGCATCTGCTCACCATGTTCCGCGACGATTTCGAATTTTCGGATGCCGCTGGCGCCAGCCATCTGGGCCATGCGCCGCACCCCGCTCCTTCAGGGGAGGCCGCGGGGGCGGGGAACGCCATGTCGGCAGCGCCGGCCGCCGTCGCCGTGGCCGAAGCGCCTGCCGCGCCCGCCGCCGCAGAAGCTGGTGGCTGGACCAATGAAGCCCTTGCCGAGCTCGGCAAGATCCCGTTTTTCGTGCGCGGCAAGGCCCGCCGCAACACCGAACGCTATGCCGCCGAGCATGGCGTGACCACCATCACCCGCGATACGCTCTACGAGGCAAAATCCCATTATGCGCGCTGATACCCCGCCATCGAAGCAGGACCGGCCCGATCATTGCCATGTGGTGATCGTCACGCTGGACAATCACCTGTCGGGCGCGATCGATCGGGCGCGGCTGCGCTTCCAGAAAATGGGCCTGCCGGTGTCGATCGGTTTCCACGCAGCGGCGGATTGGGACAAGCCGGGCATGCTGGATGCCACGCGGGCTGACATTGCCCGCGCCGACATTGTCATGGTCACCATGTTGTTCCTCGATGAACAGATCCGCATGATCAAGGACGCGCTGACCGCGCGCCGCGAGGATTGCGACGCGATGGTGTGCCTGATGAGCCAATCCGACGTCGTGAAGATGACGCGGATGGGCGATTACCGCATGGATGCGCCGCCCAAGGGCCCGCTGGGCTGGCTGAAGAAGCTGCGCGGCACGTCCAAGGATGGTGCGCCGAACAGCGGTGCGGCGCAGCTCGCGGTGCTCCGCCGCCTGCCCAAGTTGCTGAAATTCGTGCCCGGCACCGCGCAGGATGTGCGCGCCTATTTCCTCACCCTGCAATATTGGCTGGCCGGCAGCGACGACAACGCCTTCCAGATGATTTCGGCGCTGGTCGATCGCTATGCCGCCGGCCCGCGCAAAGGGTTGCGTGGCAAGGCGAAAGTGGAAGCGCCACAGGAGTATCCGGAAGTCGGCGTGTATCACCCCGATCTTGCCAAGCGCATGTCGGAGAATCTGGCGGACCTGCCGCATCGCAAGGACGCGGTCGGCACCGTCGGTGTGCTGATGCTGCGCTCGTATGTGCTCGGCAAGGATGCCAATCATTATGACGGCGTGATCCGCGCGCTGGAAGCCCGCGGCCTGAACGTGATCCCGGCCTTTGCTGGCGGCCTGGATCAGCGACCGGCGATCGAAACGCTGATGATGAAGGACGGGAAGGCGACCGTTGATGCGGTGATCAACCTGACCGGCTTCAGCCTTGTCGGTGGCCCGGCCTACAGCGATGCCAAATCGGCCGAAGCGATCCTCACCAAGCTGGATCGGCCCTATATTTCGGCCCACCCGGTCGAGTTCCAGACGCTGCAGCAATGGGGTGCCAACCGCCAGGGCCTGCTGCCGCTGGAAGCCACCATCATGATCGCCATTCCGGAACTGGATGGCGGCACGCAGCCTATGGTGTTCGGTGGCCGCAGCGATGCCGGCGGCGAGGCCTGCACGGGCTGTTCGCGCGGCTGCGCCTGGCCGGCGTCCGATGGCGTGCGCGCCATGCAGTCCTGCCCGGAACGCGCCGAGGCGCTGGCCGACAAGATGGTCAAGCTCGTGCAATTGCGCCGCGCCGCCAACAAGGACCGCAAGCTGGCCGTGGTGCTGTTCAACTTCCCGCCCAATGGTGGCGCGGCAGGCACCGCGCAGTTTCTTGCGGTGTTCGATTCGCTGCACCGCACGCTGATCCGGCTGAAAGCCGAAGGCTATGATGTCGAAGTGCCGGCCGATTCCGATGAAGTGCGCCGTCGGGTGATCGAAGGCAATGCGATGCAATATGGCCAGGAAGCCAATGTGCACGCCTTCGTGCCGGCGGAAACCATTGTCGAGACCGAGCCTTATCTGGCCGAAATCGAAAAGGAATGGGGCCCGGCACCGGGCAAGTTCCAATCCGATGGCCGCAACGTGCTGATCACCGGCGCGCAGTTCGGCAACATGTTCGTCGGCATCCAGCCGGCCAACGGTTACGAATCCGATCCGATGCGCCTGTTGTTTGATGGCCGCTTTGCGCCGACGCATGCGTTCATGGCGTTCTACCGCTGGATCCGCAATGATTTCGGCGCGCATGCGGTGATCCACTGGGGCACGCACGGCAGCCTGGAATTCATGCCCGGCAAGCAGACCGGCATGACGATGAGCTGCTGGCCGGAACGCATCATCCAGGATCTGCCCAACATCTATCTCTACGCCGCCAACAACCCGTCCGAAGGCGTGCTCGCCAAGCGGCGGTCGGGCGCCACCCTGGTGTCCTATCTCACCCCGGCCTTGACCAATTCGGGCCTGTACAAGGGGCTTTCGGACATCAAGGCCAGTGTCGATCGCTGGCGGTCGACCGAGCCGGGCAGTCCCGAACTGGCGGGCCTTGAAGAAATCATCGCCGAACAGGCCGCCGCGATGGACCTTGATTGCAGCGATGTGTCGAAGCTGGCCGCCAAGCTTTACGAGATCGAGCAGGAACTGATCCCGCAGGGCCTGCACGTGTTCGGCGACGCCGAAAGCGAAGAGGCGCGCATCGACATGCTGCTGGCCAGCGCCCAGGCGCGCGGTGAGATCATCGATCGCGATACGGTTGAAAAGCTGATCCACGGCCGCATCGTGCCCAACACGCCGGTGCTGCGCGAACTGGTCAATCTGAACAGCGCGCTGTCGGTGAATCATGAAATGAACGGGCTGATCCGCGCCCTGGATGGCCGCTATGTGCCGCCGGTGGCCGGCGGAGACATTCTGCGCGATCCGGAGATCCTGCCGACCGGGCGCAACATTCACGGCTTCGATCCGTTCCGGCTGCCGTCGGCCTATGCCTGCAAGGATGGTACGGCGCAGGCACAGCGCATATTGGATCGCGCGCTGGAAGACGCCGGCAAGCTGCCGGAAACCGTCGCTGTCGTGCTGTGGGGCACGGACAATCTGAAGAGCGAAGGCGCGCAGGTGGCGCAGGTGATGGCGCTGATGGGGGCCAAGCCGCGCTTTGACAGCTACAACCGGCTGGCCGGCGCCGAACTGATCCCGCTCGAACAGCTTGGCCGTCCGCGCATCGATGTGCTGGTGACCATGTCCGGCGTGTTCCGCGATCTGTTGCCGTTGCAGACCAAGATGCTGGCCGAGGCGGCGCTGCTTGCGTCCGAAGTCGATGAGCCGGGGCATCTGAACTTCATCCGCAAGCACAGCCTCGCCTATCTGGAAGAGCATGGCTGCGACATGGCGACGGCCAGCTTGCGGGTCTATTCCAACGCCGAAGGCGCCTATGGGGCCAACGTCAACCTGCTGATCGATTCGGCTGGCTGGACCGATCCCAACGAACTCGCCGACGTCTATGAGAAGCAGAAGGGCTATGCCTACGGTGTCGATGGCAAGCCCAAGCGCCAGCCCGGCCTGCTGGCCAGCGCGCTGAAGACGGTGGACTGCGCCTATCAGAATCTGGAAAGCGTCGAACTCGGCATCACCACCATCGATCAATATGTCGATACGCTGGGCGGCATCAGCCGCGCCGTCACGCGTGCCAAGGGCGGCGAATCGGCGCCGGTTTACATTGGCGATCAGACGCAGGGCAGCGGCAAGGTGCGCAGCTTGCAGGAGCAGGTGGCGCTGGAAACCCGCACCCGCACGCTCAATCCGGTGTGGATCGAAGCCCAGTTGAAATATGGCTACGAAGGCGTGCGCCAGGTCGAGGCCGCGGTCACCACGACGATGGGCTGGTCGGCCACCACGGGCCAGGTCGATCCCTGGGTATACAGCCGCATCAGCGAGACCTATGTTCTCGACGATGAGATGCGCGCCCGCATTGCCGAAATGAATCCGCGCGCTGCCGCCAAGATTGCCAACCGGTTGATCGAAGCGGCAGATCGCAAATACTGGCAGCCCGATGCCGAAACGCTGGCCGCGCTTTATGCGGCCACCGACGCCATCGAAGACCAGCTTGAAGGTGTGGCACCTGCCGGTTCGCTGGCCGCGTGAGGAGAAGGCAGACATGACGCTGATCATCGACAAGACACGCAAACTGGGCCCCGGTGATGGGGAGGGCAGCGTGCAGGTCGCGCTCGATCCGAGCCAGAAGATCGAAGGCGCCAAGGTGTTTGCGGTTTACGGCAAGGGCGGAATCGGCAAATCGACGACCTCGTCCAACCTGTCGGCGGCCTTCTCGCTGCTGGGCCAGCGCGTGCTGCAGATCGGCTGCGACCCGAAGCATGACAGCACCTTCACGCTGACCAAGAAATTGATGCCCACGGTGATCGACGTGCTGGAACAGCATGATTTCCACCACGAGGAATTGCGGCCCGAAGACTATATGTTCGAAGGCTATAACGGCGTGATGTGCGTTGAAGCCGGTGGGCCGCCGGCCGGCACCGGTTGCGGCGGCTATGTCGTCGGCCAGACGGTGAAACTGCTGAAGCAGCATCATCTGCTGGAAGATACCGACGTGGTGATTTTCGACGTGCTGGGCGATGTCGTGTGCGGAGGCTTCGCGGCGCCGCTGCAACACGCCGAGCGGGCCATCGTGGTGACCGCCAATGATTTCGATTCGATCTTCGCGATGAACCGCATCATGGCGGCCATCGCCGCCAAGTCGAAGAATTACGAAGTGCGGCTGGCCGGCTGCATCGCGAATCGCTCGGCCAACACCGACGAGATTGATCGCTTCTGCGGCGCCACTGGCATCAACCGGCTGGCGCACTTGCCCGATCTCGATGCCATCCGCCGTTCGCGCCTGAAGAAATGCACGATTTTCGAAATGGACGAGACGCCGGAAATCCTGGCGGCGCAGAATGAATATAAACGGCTGGCGGCGCTGCTGTGGGCCGGGGTCGAACCCAATCAGGCCAAACCCATGAAGGACCGCGAGATCTTCGATTTCCTCGGTTTCGAGTGACAGGCCGGCAGCCATGAACGCCATCCTGCCCAAGCAGGCACCCAAACAGGCTGCAGGCTGGGAGGCCAAGCGCGCCCGGCTGGAGCAGTATTTCGACCGCACGGCGCTTGATGCGTGGGCGGCGATGACCAGCGACGCACCGGTGTCGAAGATCCGTGCCACGGTCAGGGCAGGCCGCGAGGACATGCGCAACACCTTGCTGGGGTGGCTGCCGCAGGACCTGCGCGGCCGCCGCATCCTCGATGCCGGCTGCGGCACCGGCATGCTGGCCATCGAAGTGGCCCGGCGGGGCGGGGACGTGGTCGGCATTGATGTGTCGCCGCAACTGATCGAGATCGGCAAGGAACGGCTGCCGGCGGATGTGCAGGGCAAGATCAGCCTGCACGCCGGCGACATGCTCGATGCCAGCTATGGCGATTTCGATCATATCGTGTCGATGGACGTGCTGATCCATTATGAAAGCGACCAGATCGCAGCCGCGACGGCGCGGCTGGCGGAACGGGCGCGGCATTCGCTGCTGTTCACCTTCGCGCCGGGCACGCCGCTGCTGCGCACGGCGCGGGCGGTCGGGCAGTTTTTCCCGAAATCCGA
>Ga0164295_10005047_pt1 | contig 10466 bp, 13 predicted proteins | sample GEODES006metaG_FD_111798 | JGI IMG/M metagenome (GOLD analysis project Ga0164295, IMG submission 111798) | Oligotrophic lake water microbial communities from Sparkling Lake, Wisconsin, USA - GEODES006 metaG | ecosystem: Environmental > Aquatic > Freshwater > Lake | place: USA: Sparkling Lake...
ATGTTGGTGGCAAGGCCGCCGCCCAGACCGGCCCCCAGACCCGCTAGGGTCTGCACAATCGGATCCGCGCCGCTCTGCCTTGCCAGTTCCGCCCCGCCCGCTCCGGTTCCACCCGCCACGATTTGCGATACTGGCGCTGCCGCCATCGTCTGCGCAACGCCCTGTGTGAGCGTTCCGGGAGCCGCCCCCGCCGCTATGCTGCGCGCCGCACCGACGCCAGCGATACCGCCAGACACGCCAGCGGCAACCTTCTCCGCAAGCTGCCCCGCCTCGGATTGAGGCTTGGCCATTCCAGCCGCGTCCATGAGCTGGTTAAGCGCCTCGGTCGGCTTGGTGAACTTGGTCCCAAACAGCGAGTTCACGCTATCGACCAGCGGATCACCGATGAACTGCGCCGCCCCGACTGCGGCAACGCCAGCCGCAGCGCCGGGAGCCGCACCAACGCCGCCAAACAACGCGCCAACGCCAGCGCCAAGGGTCGCCCCAGCCGCATAGGGCGCCATACCCCGGCTTGCCCCGGCCGCGATGTCCTGCACCGTCTCGGCTTGGGTCATCGGCTTTTGAGCCGGAGCCTGTGACGCTGGCGTGGATTGCTGCGCTGCATATTGTTCGTCGATTTGGCGCGAGGCAATTTGTGTCGCCTCTTCCGGCGAGTTCGCCTCCACAACGATGACCGATCCGTCAGTCAGCGTGATCTGGTATTTAGCCATGAAACGCCCCTACGGTATCGCTGTGACCTTAGCTATTCCCGGCTTAGTTTGGGTGCCAGGACCAGCGCCCATACGCGAGCGGTTAATCTGATGTTGTTCCCAATCTCCCAACGTATTGCCCGGAATGCTAAGAAAGCGCACTTGTTCGCTAAGGTAATTGGCAAGCTTTTCCTGCGCGGCTTTCTTGTTGAGAACCCACTTTTTCAAATCAGGCGGCGACAGGTCTGTTGGCAACGCCACGTCGAGCGCCAGGTTCAATTCGCCTTCACTCAGGGCTCCGAACGTCACGGAGCCGATAACATCAAGGCCAAGGCGCGAACGCATGTTGCGAAGCTCGATTGTCGAGGCGTCCCATGTCGGGAGCCTGCTTTCGATGACGCCACTTGAAACGCCGGGTTGATCAAGAAGCGCAGCGACCTTGTCGAGGTTGGTGATGTTGGTGCGGACATTACCAACCGTGACAAACGCTTCCTTGGCTTGTCCTTGAGCCAGTGTCGCGCCTGACCTTGCGCCCGCGCGCTCCCCCTGCAGCGCCGTCCCAACTCTGTTCGCCTGTACAATGGCCTGTTGGGCTGCTTCACCTTCTACCAGTTGTCCTTGCGGATTAAGAACTTTGCGCGTTCCGTCTTTCATGGTCATGACGGTTGTACCGTCGTCCATGATCTTGGAACTCTGGACCTCCACGCCAGTCGTGGCTTCCATTTGTGCGCGTCTGGTATCTAGAAGCGCCGAAGCTTTCTGCGCATTGATCTGTGCACGGATAAGTTCCTGATCCAGCGGAAGCTGAATGCTCTTGCTCAAGGTGTCGATCTGTTCGCCGGTGGCTTTGGGATTAAGATCAATGGCGCGAGCGAGAAGCATGTCAGCGACCACTTCCCGCATCTTCGGGTCCTTGCTCTGGGCAATCAGGCCGTCAAGATATTTCACCTGTTCTTCTTGCCCGCTTCCGGCATAAGCATCGCGCTGCGTTTGGAGCTGCGCCGTCATCACGTCCCAATTGCCCATCATGCCAGCGACGGCCGGCCCCATGACGTTCTTATGGGCAGAGGCTTTCTGCGCGTCGTCCATTTCCTTGAACTGGCCTTGCACCATTTCGGCCATCTGCGCATTGATAGGCCCCAGCTTTTCAATGATGCCGCTGGACAGGATCAGGCTCGGGTCTTTGTTCTCCCGCGCCTGCTTCATGATGGTTGCATACTCTCCGTAAACGCCCTTCATCGCCTCGGCGTCAGCCATTTCCGTCCGCGCTTTTTGCGCTCTTAGCTGCGCCTCGGCTATCTGCGCCTGAAATAGCTGGCTTTGCTGCGCGTCCTGTTGAACCTGACGCTCTGCGGTGCGCTCTTGCTGAAGCATCTGCGCCCCGGCGCCGTAGCCTTTCAGCGCGGCTTGGAACGGGTCAATAACGTCCATCTGGTAATTGACGGCCATCAGAAGGACCCTCCGGTAGAATACGGATCAGTAAACTGGCCCGGATAAGCGCCACGCGACACGTCATATGGAGGCAACGCAGGCGCCCCGCCCCCAAACAACCCACGCCCCGCTGCAAAGCCAACAGACCCGGCGATGTTGCCGAACATATTCGCATTAGCTTGTCCGCGCGCCAGAGCGGCGCCAGCAAGAGCATCACCGCGCTGCGTGAAGAGGTTGCTCATGTTGTTGGCGAATGTTTGCGCGCCCGCCGCTTGATTGCCAGCCGAGGCTTGCCCCAACGATGTTAGGCCGCCGAGTCGCTGGTATTGCTGGTTGATCAGGCTTGACAAAACTTCGGGCCGGAACCTTGACAGCGCGGACTGCACGTTTCCGCCACGCAGCCCGCCCGTGGCCGCAGCGTTCTGCAGGATTGCTTCCTCGCCCTGCCGGGTCATGGCTGCGAACTCTGGCCCCATCTCGATAGCTTGGATGGCTCGCTGTTGCGCCTCTGGTCCGTTGTTTCCTACCAGGTCAAGCTGACGCGCCAGAGCGCCGCCGCCTGCCTCCACGTAAGGCCGGAAGAGCGCCTGAATGCTATCGAACTGCCGGCGCTGCTCGGCCATGCTCTCGCTGGTCGCCTGCGTCTGCGCGTTTGCAGCAGTCTTAGCGGCGGACTTCTGGGCGCTGGACGAAAGAATGCCGCCGACAACGGCGCTTCCGATGATTGCTCCCGCAATAAATGCCATCAGGAAAACTCCCGGAATGCTTGCGACGGCTCAACAAAATACGCTTCGATCTCGTCAGGATTGGTCAAATCAGTCGCCAGAATGTTGAGCCAGACCACGTCTGTCAGCGCGTAGATCACCTTGCGCTTCGGCTCGCCAACGAAGATGAACGGGGCAAGGATTTCCGTCATGCGGCCGTCCTCAAACACCGCGCAGGCGCCTTGCACAATCATGCTCATGTTGGGGTATTTGTGCTTGTGGCCTATGATCAGCGTGTTGCCTGGCACCACCCGCTCCCGGATGCAAATCCCCGGCCCAAAATGATACTGGATAGGACATTCCACCTGCGGCAGCGTCAGCATGTACGCTTCGACCTGGTCAAGGTCGATCTCGTGCGGCGCCAGTTGCGCCTCTTCGATGACGGTTGCCGCCTCCCCGTCCATTAACTGATCTCCCGCCCGCTCACGCGCATAGTAAGCGAAGTTGCCGCCCCTGCGATAGTGGAGATGAACCCGCCCGCCTCAAGAACTTGCCCGACCAGTTCCGGGCATAGATACGTCTCGTCCGGAACGATGGTGCGGTTGTCGATGATCAGGTTAGACGAACTGGCCGACGTTGAGACCGTCACAAGGTTCACACTGACCGTGACGTTGGCCGCTGACGTGTTGGTGATCGTTGCCTTGTCGATGATCGCCCGAACGCTGGTCGCCGTGTATTGCGCCGTCTGGGCATTCTCAAGCTGCTTTGGCGGAACGAGAACCCGCGCTGTTACGGCCATGCGTCAGTCTCCAATATTGTCCGTTACAGTCACAATCACGCTAGGGATGGCAGGAACCGGAGCCGCAGCGGTAAAGCGTTTGATCTCCACAGCCGTGTCATCAACAGCCCATCTATACTCTATGTAATCGCCTGCCTTAAGCTTGAACACGTAATTCCACGCCGCAACGCTTTCCGAATTGTTGCCCTCGATCCTGACGCGGGTTGCGCTTTCCGCCACGTCCGTTCCGTTCTTGCGATACCAGAGATAAAACAGCCCCTTGCCGCCCGTGGTCTTGTCAATCTGGATTGAGTGCTGGAAATCGTAAACCCCGGCCTGACTGACCGTGATCTGCGTCCCTGACAAGTAAACGCCAAAGCTTAAATCCGTGTTGGACAGGCTGACCGTGTAAGCCGTGTTAATTGCTGCGGCGGTCTGCGTGTTGGTATCGTAAAACGTCCCATAAACCTTGCGCCGCTCCGGCAGGATCGGGGCGGCAAGGGCCAGCCCCTGCACCGTGTCCGACATGCGCGCTAGCTGGTCCAGCGCCGCTTGCGCAAGGGCTGTAGCCGTGTCGGCTTGCACCACCCGCTGGGCAAGCTCCCCCGCAATAGCCGTCAGCACCTCGGCCTGCCCCTGCGCCGCGCCCAGCGCCAGCGTGTTGGCCTCGATTGCCGCACTAAGCGTGTCGATATCCGCAGGCGTCAGCTCGCCAGCAACACGGAACAGCCGCTCAATCGCCCGTATGGCTTCCGGATCGTTGCCGACAAAGGCGGCGATCTGGTTCCTGGTCAGGGCTTTGGGATCTGCCATTTACCAGGCCAGCGGCTCCAGCCGCGCCTCCAGCCGTGCAAAGGACAGGAAGGCGTCAGACGTCCCCGAAAACCGTTGCAGCCGCCAGTTGCGGAACGCGCCCTGCTGCATCCACACCAGCCGCTTGGAGCGGTCCCCGATCTTGCCTGCGCGGATGAATTTGGGCTGGCTGTAGGTCACCCCATCCTGGCTGTAGGACGTCGATATCTGCGGATCCGCACCCAGCGCCACGCGGCCAGTCAGCGCGACCAGCTCGAGGTCGTGGATCACCACGCCCCGGCTTTCGTTGTAAACGATCTGCGTCTGGAAGTTCCAGCCGACCGTCTCGCCCCAATGGGTTGCGATATCGTCCACGAGATAGCCAAAGGCGCTGGATGCCGTATCGCCCGTGTTCCATCTGTTGTACGCATAGACAAGGCGGCTTGAGCGATACGCGCCGACGCCGTTGAGGCTGGATGAAAGGCAATACCAGACCGGCTGCTGCGCCCCCGCGCTGCTGGCCCCGTCATAGACAAGGCACTTGTCCGGCAGGTGGATCAAAAGCTGGCGGTGGTCGCGATCCGTGCGCGTCTCCATGAAAGACAGCGCAAGCTGCGCCTCGGTGTAACCCGACAGCACAATGTCTATCTCGCGCGTGCTGATCTTCTGCGAATTGCCGTTTGCGCCCAGCCAGACCGCAATCCCTTCTCCCATCCCGCCGCCGATGAAGGCGATCTGGTCAAGGTATGCGCAATTCGCGTTAACGCCGACCGATCCCTTTGTGATCTGCGCGCCTTGGACGCGCTCAAACGGGAACCCGGTGGTTCCGACGTTCTGGAACACCTCGATGGTGTGCCGGTTTACCGCGTAAACCTCATTTCGCAGCTTGATCAGCCCCACAACCGGGTCCGGATCGATTTCCGACGAGCCATATTTGAGCGGATCTACCGCAAACGGGTTATTAAGCTCCGTGATGACGAGGAATTCCCCGTCAGTCGTCATGAAATACCCATCGACCCAAACGACATCCACCACCACGCCAAGGTCAGGATCCACATTCTGCGCCAAGGTCGTGCCGTCATAGAGATAGAGCCCGCCATTGGCCGCAATCGCGAGATAATCGAAGCTGTAGACCATGATCACGCGGTCAGCGCCGGGGATTGTGCCGATCGTGGTGACAACGCCAGCCTCGGAAATGCTGACGAGGCTGGTTCCCATGACGCGGTAAAGTATGCCGTTCCACTCGATGCCGCCGCGATCAAGGCCAGGCCCCGTCCCGTTGCTCACAATGCCGTCTGCCGGCCGCAGGTAGCCGTTGCTGATGCCTTGGCTCTGCACCACGGGGACCATGTTCAGCGGATAGCTGACCCGAAAGTCCGCGTTGCCGTCGCTGTAGGCGCCACTGAGGATCGGGATTTGAATGGCTGTCCCCTACCTGGTCGCACGCTGCAGGGCTGCATCAGCCAGCGCGGTGTTGAAGATGGCGACGCGCAGAAGATAGCCGTTCAATTGAGCGGCTGTTGACGGGTTCATGCCAAAGAACAGGCGGGTAGGCGTCAGGGGGACGGTTATCGCGCCGCTCGCCGCCTGCAGCACGTTGTCCCGCGCGCTGTTAGCCGAAGCGGTTGAAACACGCACGGCCAGCTTTGTCGTGACGTTTGCGGCCAGCGCGGGCGAAATGTTTACGTTGTATTGAGTGATGCCCGCCGCGCCCACAACTACCGGCTGCAAAGTGCTGGCGGTTGCGTCAACGATAAAAGTTGTACGCTCGTTGGCGGTTCCGTCGTCTAGGTTAAATGCTATCGTGTTGGAGGGGAAACTCGCCATTGTGCGGTTAAACTCCGCATACGCGGAGAGCGGGTAAGCCACACTGGGAGACGTAAGCGACGCGGTGTCTGGTTGCCGCGAAGCCGTCACGGTCGTGGTCGTGATGTAACTTGAATGGGTTGCAGCAGCCTCGACCTGAGCGCCCCACAGGAACAAGCCAGACGTGCCGTCGCCGGTGTAGTTGTTAGCCCCGGACACACTCAATCCATACTGTATGTTGGCTGCAATAGCCAAGGTAGCGGGCACGTTCAGGATGCAGCGATACCAGCCGTTCGCCAGCGCCTCGATAGACGCGGTTGCGCCAGCCCCGGCTAAAGAGAACGTAGACCCGGAGCCTGTGAGGTTGAAAAATACAGAGCGGGCTGTGACATCCGCAAAGGCTGTGTTGGGAACAAAAATAAGAACTTGCGACCGTTCGGCGGCTTTGGCGTAGATAGAGAAAGTCTGCACGGATGCGGTCAAGGTGACGAGCTGTTGGTGAGTGTGCGTGGTCGCCGCCGTGGTGTCTTCTACCAGCTTATCTGCCGTCATAGTGCCGTCAGGCGCGGCGGTAGCGTCTGCTGTAATGCTGGCTTGGAACGGCGACCAAGGCGCGGTGGCAAGCGTCTGCGACTGCAAAAGAAGATTGGTGCGGAGGTCTTCAACCAACAAACCCTTGTTAGTAAGGCGCGGAACGCCAGAACCGAAATTGACTAGCGTACCTGCAAGCGTCTGCGCGTAGCCTGTAGACGCGCGGCCGAAACTCCAGTTTGGCGTGCTCGTGACAGCGCCAACGTCCACGCCGCTGAACAGCGCGCGGTTGGCGGTGAAATCCCAATAATGCAGCGGCGCCGTGCCAAGCCGGGCAGTTGCAACGGAAAGCAGGGATTTAGTCCCGCCTCGGTTCCGCGTCCGGTCGCGCGCACGCCACATCTAGAAACCTTCGCCAGGGATCAGGTGCAGGGTCGAGGTCAGCGCCGTGTCGCACACATAGGCGACGTGCGTGTGATCCTGCGGCTTGCTGATTGATACCTGCGACAATGGTAAGACAATGTAATCTTGCGCCGCAACCGCAGTCAGGCCCGTCAAGCCGGTGCGGACATAGACGTTATTGGTGCCAGTGTTTGTGACCACGATGGACTTGGAGCCAACGCCCATTTGTGTCGAGGCTGACGTTGCCGTCACGCTGGCCACCGATACGCCAGATCCGTAAGCGGGGCCGAATGTCTGCTCAATCATTGTGTTACCCCTTGGAGCCAGCTCTGATACTTCGGATGTTCAAGCGCAACGAGCCTGTCAAGCTGCTCGTGCGTCATCGGGATTTGGCCGATCAGCATGTTCCGAAGCGAAGCGAACTCAGCCAGAATGCGCGCCTTCAAGGCCGCGTGATCCTCGTCCGGATAAGCTTCCAGCAAAGCCTCGGCCGGCGGCTCGGCAGGACTGGACAGCTCAAGCACGGGTGCAGATAGCGCCGCCTCAAGCTCTGCGATGCGTGCGCGCAAGGCGTCATTCTCGGCAATGAGCGGGTCAACAAATGGCGTTGCATCAACCAGCTTGCCAGACGTCACCGCATTCCAGTGCGCCTTGTAGGCGTCGGCCACGTAGCGCGGCGGCTCGTCGGGGACGTCCATCAGCTCACCACGGATCACGGCCCGCACCTGCGAACGCCACGCGCGCCAGTCCGGATTGATCGTCAGCCCCTCGTCCGCCGCCTTGGCGTCGATGTGGTCAACCGCCTTGAGCGTGCGCCAGGCCAGCGCCTTAAGCTGTCCGTGTTCTTCTTCCGTCATCATGCCGGCACCACCGATCCAGAACCGTCCGCGATATACCAGGGCGATGCCGCAGCCGAGCCGCTCGACACCATCAGGCGATTGTTCGTGGTGTCATAGACCACCTTGCCCGTGACCTTGTTCGTGGTGTTGACCGCATTGGCAACCGCCGCAATCGACGCCGCCGCAATCGACTGAAGCACCAGGCCGCTTGTCAGCGTTTGCTGCGCTGTGAAGGTCTGCGCCGTGGCGAGGAATGCCTGCCCTGATGTGTTGGTGCTGCCGATCACGTACCACGTTGAAGCAAGCGCATTGAACTTGAACCGCAGCGCGCCGTTCTGGCTGATGCCAACGGGAGCCCCGACAATCGTTGCGCCATTGCCCGACAGCGTCAGGGTCGTGACGGCTTGCGTTGAGAAGATCAATATCTCTTGATTGTCCGCCACCGAGGACAGCAGCGGGAACGTGATGGTCCCCGCCGCATAGGCCGCAAGCGGCGTCAGGATCAGCCACTGGTTGTCGGTGTTGCTCAGCAGCGAGACTGAAAACCCCGTTGCGACCGGCGCTGAATACTGCACCACGAACTCGCCAGCCGTGAAGGTAAGGTTTGCCTGCATGAACGCTTGCAGCGTCGTCAGGCTGGTCTTCCGCGTGTCGCTGTTGTTGGACCGCCAGATCGGCAGAAGGTCGCCGGCCGTGAGCGTGTCAGAGGTTGAGAGTTGATTGATGTCAGTCATGGATCAGCTCTCAAAATCAAGCGTTGCATCAGGTCCAACCGTTAAACCACGATCCTCGCGTTGCAGGAACGGATCGCCGTTGAAGCGCCAGTATTTCGTGCCCTGACCAGCCGGGACCGCGTTAACGTCAATCAGCCTCTCCGGGATCGTTGAGCGACGGCTTAACAGCGCCATGTAAGACGACCGCGCCGTTGCCTTGGTGTCGGGGCTGACGGTCTTGCCCATCATCGGTGCAAGGCGAACTGCAAGATTGCTGACGATGGCCTCAATGGCCTCGTCGGTGACAGTAGCGTCCTGATCCAGATCGCTATCGCCAGGATTGTCCGCAAGCGGATAACCGATGCGCAGGCCCCGGCTGTTCCACGTCGCCATCATGTTGTCGAGGCGGCGAAGTCCAGCCTGGAACTGTTCCGGCTGAAGGTCGAAGGCATAAGACGCCAGCCCAACCTCTTCAAATGCGTTCTGCACCAGCTCGCGCTTTGTCCAGCTCACGGTTGGGGCTCCGGATCAGGGGCCGGCTCTGGCGGTGCTTCTGGTGTCGGTTCCGGCGGTGCTTCTGGCGTCGGCTCTGGTGCAGCAGCCTCGGCCGCTTCCTGCGCCTCGAGCGCCTCGATGATCTTGTTGGCCAGCGTCTTGTCGGACCAGCGCCTGTCAACGGTCAGGCCGATCTCAGCCGCCTTGGCCAGCATCTCGTCCCGCGTCGGCGGGGCGTTATCCTCGACAGGCTCGGACATAACGGCCACACGCGCGGGGGCCGGGTTTAGAAACACCTCAACCGCTTCCGGCAGCGTGGCAAACCAGCCATCGGCCAGCGCCTTGTCGAAAGCTTCCTGATCAGTCACGCCAATGCTATTGAATGTCGTGTATGGAGGCCCCCAGCGATCACCAGGGCAGCGATAAACGATGGTGGGGAAATCGGTCATTTGGCCTTCCGCCTTGCTTTCTTCGCCGTGCTTAGTGCGATGGCAATCGCCTGCTTCTGCGGCTTGCCGGCTTTCATCTCGGTCGAGATGTTTTTGGAAATTGTCTTGGGGCTGTAGCCCTTCTTCAGCGACATTGATCTCTCCCAAGTAAATGGGGCGGCCTTGTGAGCCGCCCCACTGAGGTTAGGCGATACGATAGGACACGAACGTGTTGGCCGCAGTCTTGCGGGTCCTCCAGCGTGCGGAGTTGCCGTAGATGCCGCCCGTCGAAGCGTTTGCACTCTGAACAATCGGATTGCCCACGATGGTATGAGTGGCGCCCGCCGTGACAGTGATCGTATCCAGCGCAGCCGCCGAGAGGTTGATCAGCGACCAGTCGAAGTACTCGTTCACGTCAAACGTCGCCGCTGCATCCAGCAGGGTGCCGGTCGGCAGGGTATAAGCCTGCGTGGCGCCCGCTGCGTGCGTGCCGGTGATCAGCGTCGTCAGCAGTTCAGCGGACGTCAAAGTGACAGCCGTCGTCTTGGCTGCCGGGTCGCCTTGGACGCCGTTATCCGTCCGCCACTGCTTCACGTTCGGATCCGTGCCGACTTCGTACTGCACCGACAGGCCGCCGCCAGCGTCGATAATCAGCGTTGCGCCGCCCGTGAAGGTTCCGAACACGGTTTGACCGTTGATCACAGTGCCGATCAGGGTCGTGTTGTCCGGATAGTTGGCAAAGCCCGACGTCCGGTAAACGTTGACCAGGCCCTGCGATGCGACTGCAAGCTTTTGAGTTGCAGTAAGAGTGACGGAGACACGGCCGCCGCCGGTGAGAAAGGAACTCATGTGCGATTG
>Ga0164295_10005048_pt1 | contig 10466 bp, 6 predicted proteins | sample GEODES006metaG_FD_111798 | JGI IMG/M metagenome (GOLD analysis project Ga0164295, IMG submission 111798) | Oligotrophic lake water microbial communities from Sparkling Lake, Wisconsin, USA - GEODES006 metaG | ecosystem: Environmental > Aquatic > Freshwater > Lake | place: USA: Sparkling Lake...
GCAGCCCACCGCACTTGAGGCCCTTGACGTCCACGAACGCTTGGTAGCCACCTCCCACGTCGAGGGGTCCGATGTCAATCGGCCCCGGGACGCTGAAGGTGGACACGCACAGCCAGCCGGCCGCACCGCCGACACCCTTGGGGCATGGGGTCGGCGCGCCGTCCACCAGCGCCGCGAGCAGCGCAAGCGGCGCGATCATGGAGCATCTCGGCATCCCCGTCTCAAAGACGAAAGCAGGCTCGTTGAGAGTCTGCCACTCGTACACGGACCACAGGTTTCGTCAAAATCACTTCACTCTGAAATTTGTGAGCCGTCGATGTGCGTCATTCGGTGCTAAGTTTTGTCTCACGTTTTGGGGGGGGGTCTTAAGTTTTGCCAGAATCCGAACACTTCACATGTTGGTCGCCTTGCGTACTGCGTGCCGCTCTGCTGCGCCTGGCCTCCGGTCAAGCTCGCCTCAGCTGCTCGCCGCGCGCTTCTACCACGAGCGCATCGTCGACCACTACGAGAGCCCACGCAACGTCGGCTCTCTGGACAAGACCGACCCACGGGTGGGCACTGGACTGGTGGGCGCGCCTGCGTGCGGTGATGTGATGAAGCTGCAGATGCGCGTTGGTCCAGATGGGGTGATCGAGGAGGCGGTCTTCAAGGTGTGCACCATGCGCCTCTGCAGAAAGCGCCGCGCTGCTTCTGTGCCGATATTCTGCCTTACCGCAGCAGAGCCTCTGTATCGCTCCGTTGGCCACTGCGCCCTCCGCCGCCCGCTGCCGCCTGTCTGCCACTCTTACATGCACTTTCGCGCGGCTGGTTCGCGCGTCTCAGACCTTCGGGTGCGGCTCCGCCATCGCGAGCTCGTCATATACCACTGAATGGCTTAAGGGCAAGTCGCTCGACGAGGCCGGCACTATCAAGAACTCGGACATTGCCAAGCACCTGAAGCTTCCACCCGTTAAGCTCCACTGCTCCATGTGCGAGCTCTGCCCTTTTCGCCCGCCACCTGCGCGTTGCGCGCTGCCCACGCCCGCTGAGCCCAACCGCGCACCTCTTTGCAGGCTCGCGGAGGATGCCGTCAAGGCCGCCATCAAAGACTACCAACAGAAGAGGCGCGAGCTCGGCGGCGAGGCAGCGACCGCATGAGAGCAATCGTGTGGGCGCGTGCGGTGCCGAGCTGAGCCCTGCTGCGTGGCCGAACTGCGGCTCCCCGTTGCCCTCGCAGCACTGAGTTTCTGCGGGCGAGCTCCCTCCATGCTAGTTTGTGTTTGTTTGTGTACAGTTGTCCACTGGGACCTGGGAGCAGGCTCGAGCAGGGACACTCTACGTCCGTTCGTACTTCGATGCTTTTTAGGGTTTTTCGCACTATAAAAGCTTTTAGGTTCACGCCAGAGCGAACGCGACGCGTCGACGCCCGACCGCACGCGCCGCGCGTTTTAACCGTTAAACCGTTAAGGGCGCCGCGCCGCGGGGCCCCGGGTGCGCGGGCCGCGCGGCGCCCAGGCCGTCCTTATCCTTCTTACCATTCCCATTCGGGGACGACGTATGACGGCTGAAGGGGCGACAGGTATGCAAATACGATCAGTGTGTTACATTTCGCTTCCACCCAGCTCGAGGGCAGTTTGGTATTGCGGGCGGTAGCCGAAGGGACGCTAAAGCCGCACCCGTAGAGCTCCGGCATCTAGGGTCGTGCCACCATACCCCGGTGCCAATCGCAAACGTATTCTCCATGCTAGCACGAACATAGTGCACGACGACGCGGTAAGCCTCGTACGGGCGTGGAACCCCATACGACGGCCCAAAGTCATTCGCAAGCCGAAGGATCACGCGCGTTGAAAGAGAAGCGAGCTATCGACCTACGCATGGCACAAGTGGCGAGGATTCGCTCTTGGCGGCGAGATACGCCTGCGCCTGCGCCTGCCGCTGCTTCAAGTACTCGGTGCGCACGTGCTCCTCCACGTAGAACTCGTCGGCAGTGATCCCGAGCTGCTTGGAGCCCGCTGCGCGCTGCGAGGCCGAGAGAGAGAGCTTGGAGCTGGCAGGGGCCCACGTGTGCAAGCGCAGGAACATTTGGACCACGGTGATGCACGTGGTGCAAAAGATGACTAAGGAAAGGACCGAGGATGTCCAGGACGCGATGTGCCCTTGGCCGTCGCTAGCCGACTGCTTCATCCAGACGACGCTCACGGATGCGATCACGACGCTAAGCATGGCGCCCGCGACGCAGACGGTGCACTGTAAGAACTTGGCGTTGAGCTCTGCTATTAACTTGTCGTGCTGGTAACCCTGCTCCGCGGTCGCCTGCACAGCGAGGCGCTGACCGAAGATGATGCCGGCAGAGGCGACTGCCGTGACCTGGAGGGAGAGCGCGAGGGCGAGTGAGGCGGCGATGTAGAAGACCCTCTCGGCTATGCGCTGATCCTCGTTGATGGACGTGTCCGAACTGTCCGGGTTTAAAACGTCAAGATCCACGATAGCCGTGAACGAGAAGCCGGCGATGAGCGTCGAGGGTGTCAACGCACTATCGAAGCGGGTGATGATGTTCTCGAGCTCCATCCGGCGCAGCTCCTGCAGCTCATTGCGCAGGCATGCATCCAATACCTGCTTGTCAGCGGCGAGCATATCCGCAAAATCTCCGAGGAAGGATGGAGCCGGCGACGAGCAGCAGCAGATCCTCCACGCTGCGTTCCTTCGCCATTCCTGACCCTTTTTAGGAAGAACGTCGGTGTGCGATGCTGCGGACAGGCAAACAGGTCTGGGAGGCGACGGCGAAGCGGCGTGCCATCGACCTGCGACGGGAGGAGCTCGAGTTCCACATCCAGCGGTTCAGCGTCTTGATCACGCAATGTTCTGTGCTCGTTGGCTTCTCCTTTGAGAGCATCGTGCACATGGAGATCGAGGAAGACGACAACGCATTCATCGTGGGCGTATTCCACGGCGGGCTCTCGCTGAGCATGATCTTCTCGCTGTACGTTGTTGTCACCGGTTCGGTGCTCCTCGTCTTTGGTTATCAGCTCGCTATCCTTGGCGCTGAAGGCGACAGCCTCGAACTGGCGGTCTCGCAGATGCGTGCGCGGCGCTGGCCGCTCTTTGCCGTCGGCTTCGCGTCGCTCTGCTCACTCATAGCTGCCGGCATCGCGCTCTCTTGGCTCAAGATGGGCAACTTCGTCGCCGGCTGGGTGACCGTCTCCTTCGCGCTGCTCGGCGCCTTCATCTCGCAGTCGGTAGTGCGTATATACTGCACCATGGGCCGCCAGAGGCTCGTGACGGGCGCAACGCAGTTCATCACGCCAGAGTGCGCACACCGCCACCCATGCACGCGTGGCGTTCACGCCGCTGAGCCATCGTCAGGACAGCCCCGCCCTGACCGCAGCACGATGCGCGCGCCGCCACCCTCCGTGCGCGCAGGGGCTACTTCGATCTGGCGACGCTCAATCCGCGCGTGGGGACGCCGGACGTGCTCTCGAATATGGAAAAGGAAATCCTATAGTACGTGCGGTCGCAGCCGCCTGCCGAAGTCTGTAGTGCAGGGCGATGGGTGCTGGCAGTTTGTCTACTCCATGTCCTCATTTGAGCGCGACGTCAGCCGAGCCGCGAGCGCGTTCCACACTATCGCTTACGAGTGAACAATAGAAGAGCGAAGTCCCAAGTCGTTGGACACGCGGTACGCCCGGCCCAGCACGCACGCGCTCCATGGGCTCCGAGGGCTCCGAGCGGCGTACTACGTATCTCAGTCCGGAGCGACGAGCGAGCGCGGCTCCACGAGCAGGGGACCGACGAGCACACTTTCCTCCCGAGAGGACAGAGGTCCAGCGTCGCGGCCCGGCCGTGGAAAGTCACTGCCATTCGTACGTTCGTGTTATAGAGTATCCACACGCCGGCCTGTCCCGCATGTGTATAGTGTAGAGACTTTGGCGCATAAGATATAAAGTTGTTGCTGATCCTGAGAATGTGCCACCCCGAGACTGGATGACTGGTGACCACTCTGACTCCGCGCAAGTCGTGGGCAGCAGGAAGGGAGGTCCGCGCACTGGGTTACCTGTGGCCTTTCCTAGCTCTCGAGCGGATCGGCGTTCGGTACCTTCAAATGTGGCACTCTTCGGTGAGCACTGCCATGGGTGCAATCGAGACCTTGTTGGTCGTCACACGCGTCCGCCATCGGGAGCCACCTGGTGTCTGACCCCTGATGCCCATGAAGGCGAGGTCAGCGAGCTCCTCCTTCTCAGCTAACTTCGGATCCGATGCCTTCACCCAATTATTGTTGAGCTCCATCTTCTGAACGTAGGCATCGAGACCCCGCGATGCCTCCTCGTCGAGCTTGGCCTTCATTTCACTGATCGTAGGAATCGCTGCAGTGTTGGCTTTCGTGCCGGCTCCCTTCTTCGAGGGCTTCACATTCGCTGAGGGCTTTGCATTCATCGCATTCGAGGGCTTCGCATTCTCCTTGTCTCGTTTGACAGGCGCCTTGGATGCCTTGGGCGGTGCCTTTGACCTTGTCGTCGGCATTGACCTTGTCGGCCGGCCGTCACTCACTTTTGAATCGCTGTGAAGAGCTGAAATCATCTGTGAAGTGATGGGTAATAACTGACGACTTGGGGCGTTATCCATTCGCAACGAAATCGTAGGGGGGATCGAAGAACCGCCCCTCGCCAGGGGGAAGTTCTAGCCGCCCGATGACGCTAGGCTAGTGGCTAGTTGATGGGTCGTCGCCCGCGCCAGCGGGCAGCGCGCCTCGGGCTCGGCCCTCGCGTCGTAGGGGGTACGGTCCGGTGAGACAAACACGACAAACTTTTCTATCAATTCGCAAATCATCATGCAGAATGCAAATCCAAGCAAAAGTAATGAACCGTGCTCTCGCGGCGCAAGAACTCGGCCATCTCGACGCAGCCGCCCCGCTGCGCCACGCCGAAGAGCGCCTCTATCTGGGCAGGGTCCGAGGGCTGCCCGAATCGCCTATTGAGCATCTGAAGCTGCTGCGCAAAAAGAGGCAGCGCGAGGCGCGTGTCGTAGCCCGCGAGGGAGGCAAGCACGTCGGAGAGCACGCGCCGCACCTCCGCCTCGCGCGCGGCGCGCGGCAGATGGTCTGCTGAAGCCGAAGCCGGCAGATGGTCGCCACTGCTGCCGGCAGCACCGCCACCGCCTCGCTCGCCGGAGCCTGGCCGACTGCTCGATTTCGGCGAGGAGCCCTTCTTGCCCTTCTTCTTACTCCTCTTCTTGCCGCCCGCATCCGCTGTCGGTGCGCCGTCGGCCTCCTTGCCCTTGGCGACGCGCGGCTTGCCTCGGATGCGGTCGCGGATGGCGTTGCCCACGACCGACAGCACAGCTGTGGCAAGCTCCACGTCATCCGAATGTCGCTGAACGGGGATCGTCGGCGCGAGCTGGCGAGCAATCTGGTGCGCGTCGCTGTACGTGTCGGCTCCACCGAGCGGAGCGGCCGGCCGGTCGTCACTCGTGCGAGCCTCACGCCGCTTGCCCTTGTCCTTTTCCGCGCCGGCACGCCGCTGCTCGATCTCCTTGGCCTGCAAGGCGATGAATTGGCGATAGGCGGGGTCACGCGAGGCGTCGCCGCCTGAACTGCCACCTCCTCCCATCGAGTCCATGCCCACTCGGTGGGCGGAAGGCGCCGGCAGTGGCTGACGCTGCTGCGGCTGCTGGTAGGGGAAGCCGCCATGATGCGAGGACAGCCCCGGCGCGATGGCGCCGTAGCCAACGGGAGATGCGGGGAGATGCGAACCAACGAGCGGCGGCGGCTGCGTGAGTGTCGCCATTAGTTCGGCCTGCTGCTGATTCAAATAGGACAATTGGGCGAGCAGCTGCTGGTGCAGAGGCGAGCTGTGGAAGCCGATGATGGTGGCGGCCGAATGGGCGAGTTGCTGCGACACGAGCTGCTGCTGCTGCTGGATGAGGCTCAGCTGATGGACGATCGCCTGCTGCTGCTGCTGCTGCTGCTGCTGCTGCTGCTGCTGCTGCTGCTGCTGCTGCTGCTCGTACCAGGACGCCGCCGCCGCCGCCGACGCCGCCGCCGACGCGTGGCCGTCTGGTGACAAGTGCTGCGACGTTGGCGTGTAATGCGACGCGTACCCATTCGCCGAGCGATGCGAGGCAAGCGGAGGCGAGCGGGAAGGAAGGCTGATCGGTGGCTGGCCTGGTACCACCGAGAGCTGCGGCGGCTGCGGCGGCTGTGGCGGCGCTGGTGCCTGCGATGGCGCCGCCGAAGCGGAGCGAGTCTGCCGTCGCGATTTCTTCTGCTGCTTCTTCTGCTCCATGAGGACGAATTCGTTAAAGTCGACCTCGGCAGTGCCCGTGAGGTCGTACGACTCGAACATGACGCGTAGCTGCGACGCCGAGAAATGACCTTGCCACTGCTTGAGAAAGGACCCGAGCGTGATCCGGCCGCTTTGGTTGGGGTCGTACCGCCCGAAGAGAGATGCATACCCTTCGAGCTCCTTGCGAGGCAGGTTCTTGAGCGCGTCGGCCACGTGGCGACTCTTCACCTGCCCGATGAGCATCGACAGATAGCTCCCTGACGCGTCGGCAACCCCCTCGGCGCTCACCTGGCCCTCGGCGCTCACCTCGTCGCCGCTCGCGCCGGCCGGTCCCGTACCGCCTGTACTACCGGCCGGACCCGTGCCAGCAACACCGCCATACTTGTGCTGGTAGTACAGGTGGCGAAATCGCTCGTCGCTGGGGTGCTGGCGCGAGGCAACGGACGTGGCCGGCTCATGGAAGTAGGTAAGACCCTCGGGATCGCGGCATAGACTCCAGCCCTCGGGCAGCGGTGCGGCGGCGCCCGCCTCCGCAATCCATAGAAATTGTCCATCCTCGGGGAAGGCCATGCCCAGGTAGTGTCCATACTCGAGGATGGCGGCGGGCACCTCCTCAAAGCCCGCGGGAGTCTGCAGCAGCGGGTGCGCTGTCGCCGGCCTGCATGCTGGGTGCCACAATGTCCAGTTGCGCGCCACCTGCTCGTGCAGCAGCTTAAGCTTTTCGAGCCGCCGGGCACGCGAGCGCGCCAGCTTCTCCGCGTCAAACTCCTGTTGCGACTTGGCTGCCGCGGAATCCTCTTGCGAGAAGGCCACCCCGCTGCTTGCGGCATACTCGAGTGCCCTGGCGAGCTCCTCGGCGGATGGCGGTGCGCGAAAGACGCACGCCGCATCGGCTACGAATGGACCACCTGCGCCTGAGAGATATTCGACAGCGTACCGCTCCGCCACGAAGGCAACGCCGTCCTTGGCAGCGTCGGAGCCATCGGCAGCGGTCGCGGCCGCGAAAATGGACGCGGCGGCGCATAGGACGCGCACGGCCCGCACATGTCCAGCCCGCGTCACGTACCACGCCGCATCGCCGGGCACGAAGCCGTTCGCCGCGTTGGCATAGGCAGAGCCAGGCGCGTGCGCGAGCATCTGAGCCGAAGGACTGCCTTTGGTCGGGGAAGAAGAAGGGTCCTGCTTGCGGGACGAGAAGAGAGAGAAGCGCGGCGTGCTCTGCCCATTACGGGGCGTGCACTGCCCGCCCCGCGGCGTGCCGCGCTGGCTACCGAACCCTCGACTGAAAGTCCCCACTCCAGCGAGAGACAGGCCAAGGAATGGTTTGCTCCGACGCGCTTCCGCTTCCGCCGCCATCTTTTGCGCCGCCGCCGCCGCTGCTGCCGTCGTCGCCTCTTCGGCCTCCTTTTTCTTCGCCGCCGCAAGCGCGGCCCGTCGGTCGCGCGCCTCCTGCCTCGCAAGCAAGCCGCGCCCTGCGGCTGCTATGCGTGTCGCGGCCGCGTCGATAGCTGCCTGCCGCCGATGGTCGAGCAGCGGCAACACCCCCACCTTGAGGCAAAGGCGCGTGTTGCCTACTGCCCATGCGTCCGCATTCAAGCGAGCGGCCAGCATGAGTGCAGAGCACGCCTGCTTCTCGGCCCGCACTGCCACCTCCTCCGCACCCGCCGCCTCCACCGAGCCCGCGCCGCCGTCACCACCAATCGGTTGAACACGTAGGGCAGCGGCGCGCGCCTTCCTGGCGGCGATCGCCTCTGTCGGCGCAAGGCAGCCATACGTGTTGATCACGTGGCCGAACAGCAAGCGCTCGGGAAAGCCAGCCTTCATGATCAGGCATGCGTCCACGATGCAATTACACTTGATCTGGGCGCGCACCTTGGCGTCATCGAAGAGCCTGGGCTGCAGCTTCGCGTTGGGCTTGATGCACCGAATGAAGTGGATCTCGGACGCTTTGAGGTGTGCGTTCAGCTCGCCCAGCTGATGCGCAAACTTGGCCACAATGCCCGAGAAGCGCGCGCCACGCTTGCAGCTCATCGTCGCCTGCTCGGCAGGCGTCGGCGCGAAGGCCACGCGTAGCAGCTCAGTGCGCGATGTGCGCAGCAGCACGAGCAGATCCTCGGGACACCTGTCCTTGTTCTTCTCGAGGAAGCCATCGGTGTCGTACGTGACCTCGGCCGCATAGTGGGCGAGAGTGAAGGCGAGGTGGGCAGACCCCTTGGGGTTGGGGCGGAAGGCCGCGTGGCCCTTGCCGTACTTGGTCAGGTTGATGTGCAGGCCCGCATCCGAGCCCTTGGGGACCGTGCACTGCTCTTCGATGAGCGCGAAGACACCCTGCGGACACTCGACGGCGCTACGGCACGCACGGTCGTCCAGCCCCTCGAAGTCGAGCTTCGCGAGCGAGAGGCCTTCTCTTACGCTCTCCGCCTGCGCAGCCACAATCATGACGTGCGTGAAGAGACCCTGGAGAGTTTCGTTGGCGTGGTTGATGCACAGCTGCTCGAGCGAGTTGCGCTCGAAGACTTCAAAGCCGAAAATGTCGAGGATGCCCACGCACAGTGGCGCGGGAGACTTGGAGTCTTGGCCGAGCGCGGCCGCGGCTGTGGCCTCGGACGCCAGCGGATTGTGGGATGCGAGCGCCGCGGATAGCTGGGTCTGGAGCCACTCGAAGAGCTTGGCGTAGGTGGCTTTAGCCAGCCCAGCACACAGCTCGCGACATGCAGCTGGAGGGTTGGGCTTCTCGATCCAATCATCGAGCACCTTGATCTGCTTGATCGTGAGGGCACGATGCAGCGCGGCGGGTTCGCAGCCGAGAAGCACCGCAGACGTCTGGAGCGCAGGCAGCGTCGCCGCCGTCACCGCCGTCAGTGTGCCCTCGTCGCCGATTTGAGTAAATTCAATCGCGCCGAGATGCACGCAGCCGGCGGTCGCGCGCCAGAGCTCGCGCGCCTCCGGCGGCGGTACATCCGCTGCGTCGAGCGCGCGCAGCAGAGCCTCGAACTTTGAGGAGTCGTTGCGCTGAACCTTCGTCTGACAGGTTGCCGCCGGCAGGAAGCGCGACATGGGCAACGGCTCGAGCTGCAGCTCGGCGAGGAGGTCGAAGCCCACGAGATACTCGAGCGGGCTGCCCGCCTTGGCACGCCCGGAACGGGCAGGCGGCTGCGGCTTCACCGGCGTCGCGGCCACAGCATTCTCCTTGCAAGCGGCATTATTGGCAGGCGGCGGCAACTTTCTCTTTGCCAGCGCATCTGCACCGAGGCTCCCGTCGGGCGACTCTCCCCACTGCGCGTCCACTGCCGCCATCGCGCTGCTCAAAAAGGCGCGCTGCACCGTGCGCGGCGTCAGCGGCGTCTTCGGTGAACCGTCCTCTCCATCTAGGTCGACGGCGGCGGCTGCGCGCGCCCTCGCCTGCGCGTGGCCTCCGGCGAGGAGCTCGTAGAAGACGTGGAAGCTGCGCTCGTTGGCGCCTAGCCGAACCACGCGCGTCGTCTCCAACAGGTACGTCTTCACGGCGACGTCGACGAGCGCGCCGTGCTCGGTGAAGTGCAGCAGCACAAACTTGCCGAAGCGCGACGAGTCGGGGTTGTGCACGGTCGAAGCGTTGCCGTACGACTCGAGGATGGGCACGGTCTCGACGAGGAGCTGCTCGATGCCACGCCCGCTGCTGGCCCGCTGGCGACCGCGAGGACCAGTGCGTGCTACCGCTGCCGATATGAATTGCATGACGCGCTTGAACGTCTCGGTCTTGCCGGCGCCACTCTCACCCGAGATTATCACAGACTGGCTGCGGCCCTGCAGCATTCCTCGATGGACGCCGGCAGCCGTGCGGAAGACGTGTGGCGGCATATCAGGCTGCGAGCAGAGGTGTCGCTCGAGCGTCTCCTCCGAGTATAGCTCGAGCAGCTGCTCGCACGGATTGACCGCCAGAAGCACGGCACTCATGCCCGTGTAGATGTCGCCGGCGAGCAGCCGCTGTTTGAGCACGTGGCTCAACGACGCCTCGGTCGGGTCTTCGAGCGTCGTCAGTTCGGACACCGACGCCATGGCGGCCGTGTGCCGCTCCCCACCAAGCAACGCTGAGGTCGCTGAGGAAAGTGTACGGCCGGTGGCGCGATGCACTTCCGCCGGCCTAGGAGAGCCCTTGACGTCCTGCCTTTTCTTCGATTTGGTGTGTTTTCATTGCGAAATGGTCAGTTGAATCGAGCCCATGACGCA
>Ga0164295_10005050_pt1 | contig 10462 bp, 9 predicted proteins | sample GEODES006metaG_FD_111798 | JGI IMG/M metagenome (GOLD analysis project Ga0164295, IMG submission 111798) | Oligotrophic lake water microbial communities from Sparkling Lake, Wisconsin, USA - GEODES006 metaG | ecosystem: Environmental > Aquatic > Freshwater > Lake | place: USA: Sparkling Lake...
AAGGACCGCTGACCACTCCTGTTGCAAGATCAGTGACAAATTGAACATAAACACTCGCACTAGATACGCCAAGAAGCGAAGCCCATTGAGACTTGACAGTCTTGACGACGACTGGGTTTGAAATCGTCGTCGAGGTTAATGTCGACCCGGTAACAATAAAGGCAAACGTGACCACAACAGGCTTCTCGATAGCAGAAAGAGCGAAGCCTGGAGATGCCGTAGCTGACAAGTAAAGGGAAGGAGAGGGCGTCGGTGAACTCGATGGTGTGATTGAGGGAGTAGGAGTCATTGACGCTGCCGACTGAGATGGAGCCGCAGATTCACTCGCAGTGGAAGAAACAGTTGCGCTATATGTAGGAAACGACGGAAATGCTGTTCGACTGCCGCTCGATGTCATGGACGACGTCGTGCTAACCGTGGGCGAAGATGATACAGAAAATGTGACGCTAGCGGTCTGTGATACAGAATTAGTAGCAGAGACGGTTGATGTAACCGTTACAGTTGTGCTAGGGGTTGACGTGGGGCTAATCGTTCCTGACTTGGATGAAGTCGAAGACGCGGTATTGGAGGGAGAGTGAGTACTTGTCGCCGACACAGAGACAGACACAGTCACTGATGGCGAAGCTGTGCTTGTCCTAGATGAAGACGGCGATGAAGTGGATGTCCTTGACACTGTCGTTGTTATCGACGTTTTAGGGGTCACAGTGGATGACGCAGTCCTTGATGGTGTCCTTGATGACGTAGGAGAAGACGTGCTCGTTCTTGTACTAGACGGACTAATAGTTGAACCAACAGTAGACGTTGGTGTTCGTGAACTAGACACGGACGACGAACTAGAAGCAGTGATAGAGGGAGAAGAACTTGCGGACCTGGATGACAAGGCCGACCTGCTGGGTCTGTTTGAAAACGAAGAAGTCGCACTGAGAGAAAGTGACGCAGTAGAAGACACGGACGACGTAACTGACGGACTTGCTGAAGAAGAAGGACTTGCGCTGCTGGATGGGCTTGCAGTGTCAGAAGGCATCGACGAAAGAGTAGGCTCAGGAGACACTGTCTGAGTGCTTGTAGCTATACTTGACCGAGAAACTTTTGGACTTGACGTAGATGATTTCGTAATTGAACTTGTCTTTGATACAGATGTTGTCGGGGTCGATGATCTAGTCCAAGAACGTGTTCGTGTTGATGTTATTGTTCTTGACGAGGTTTTTGTATTAGACCACGTCGGTGTTCCTGTGCTCGTTACACTCCATGATTTTGAAGCCGAGGTTGATGACGTTGCCGTTTGACTCGGAGTGATTGTCTCTGTCGGAAAGCTCGGAAAGGGCGTATTGCTGGTAGATGCAGAAGCCGTATTTGAAATAGTCGGAGAAGAAGACGGCGTTGGTGATCTCGTCAACGAGGATGTTCTCGATGACGACGAAGTTGCTCTAGAGGTCAATGTAGACCTAGGAGAAGTCTGCGTTGTCACGTTAGTGATGAAAAACAAGAGAAGGAGAAGAAAATGACGACTAAGGTGGAGCATTTGATAGGTATGAGAGTTTTGTCTCTCTCCTTTCTCCTCTCTCCTTCTATGGGAAACTCCCAAATTAATAACCAAAGCTCTATATATTCAGTATACTCATACTATCTCATATTATAAAATATTAGTCACAGCACACAAGCCGAGGATATTATATTTTGAAATTTGGATCCAGAAATGACAAGGCTTTCGTTCTCTTTACTTTCTTCTCTCTTGAGCGCGTGCGTAACCCCTTCTCTAGCTCAAGTTTGGGGCACTTCTGGCTCTTGGGATATAGTTCTTCCTGTACCAGACTCTACTGGAAATCTGAACCAGCCACAGCAAGGTTAGTACAAGCTCATTTTGTAACCATTGAATCTTAGTATAACAACACTTCTAAATTTTTCTTCCCCTTTTTTACCGTGTCACCCTATTCCTAACATTATCCTCCATCATTTTCACGCTGTAACCCTTAAAAATTATCTTAGCCTACTGGAACGGAGCCTTCGTCTCTGGTACTCTGCTCATCACAGCAAACTCAACACTTCCTGGATACCAAGCAGGATCGCTCGACTTGTACAAATTCAACATTGTAACGCAGACTTGGGCGTCTCCTTATGATTTCGTTCCAGGCGGTCCCGCTAATGCTCCCCAAGAGCCATTCATCTTCGCATATGGAGGTTTTGCTGTCTTGGTTGATGAAGCCAACCCTGCATTGATGTTCTTCATCGACAGCAATGCAGCTCCAAACGCTGCATGGGCTTCTATTACGATTATTCCTCCTACAGATTCAACTTTTCAAGGCCGAATCGGGCAGCGATTCTTAGTTTGGGGAAGCTCACTGTACATGTTTGGAGGTTATACTCCTGCTGTTTCACCGTCTCTTCCAATCCAATACAACGACATGTGGGTCATTTCACTCTCTCAAGCGATTCTTGGAAAAACTCCCGTCACGTGGACTAAAGTCAGCCCAAATGGGGATCCCATTACAGGGCTCGTTGCAAGCTATCCTCCTCCTCGCATTGGCTACACCTGGACCCCGTATCAAATTGGAGCAATTATGTACGGCGGCCTTTCCACCTCAAAGCAAGGAGAAGATGTCTTCTCTTGTTTCCGACAAATTACACCAAACCCTGATTGCTTCTTCCACGAAAACATTTGGGCCATTTTACCTGGCTACCAAACCCAAGGTACTTCACCTGTGATGCCTCCCGCTGCATGGATTCGCCTAGGCAACACAGGCGTTAACGGAGGTGCCACGCCTAGAGGGCGTGCTTTTCATTCATCTGGGCAAATGGGCAATCAGCTCTTTGTCTATGGCGGTTTCACTTCTACCGGCCCGTCTTCTGAGCTCTGGGCGTACGACTTAATGTCTCAGAACTGGGGGCTTGTCACTTCTTCTGGTCCTGCACCTACGGGCCGCGGTGCTGCAATTGTCGCGGGATTTCACTTCTTTGTCTACTCTCAGAATTTTGTTCCTGGCTCTGGAGTTGCCCCAAATAGTGGACAGCTCTATCGTTGGTCTCCAACACTCTTTGCAGGAGGGGGCAACAACAACCAAGGAAACAGCAACAACGCATCGTTGAATGCTATCGCCACCGGGCACACAGTTGGAATTGTCTTTGGCCTCCTCCTCGGCCTTGCCAACCTCTACGTCCTTTTCCGCCTTGCCCAGAATGCTCGCTTGAGTATCTGCGACTTTGGAAGCGCAAACGGAAAAGCATACCTTCCTAGCTTTGCTACAACAGACATGAGTGCTGCCTATGAAGCTCCGAGTTTGTAGATAGTTTTAACGGTTCAACAAAATATCTTTAATACAATCAAGTTACACGGATACGCAATTACCTTGCGGGTTAGCAGAATCTCTCTCTTCGTCCTCTTCCTTTTCCGCGTTCCTCTTATTTTCTTCTTCTTCTTCCGCCGCAGCTGCTGCTGCCATATCTGCCGCTGCCGTATCTGCCGCTACTTGTCGTCTTCGTTCCAATGCGCTTATTAAAGGAACGTCTGCGAATTTGTTTGCCTTGAATTCATCCGCTGTGATTCCGAGAGCTTCTTCAACTTCACCGGGCGTAAAGAATCGAAAGCAATCGACACTTAGACCCGTCTTGAATGTAGAATCGTGATCAAAGACACCAATCTCGACTTGAGCAGGAAGAACATTAGCAACAAGAGTTCCAATGTAAATGTACTTCCATGTCGTTCCATCACCACGTTTTGAGAGTTCTGATGTATTGAACCTCTCTTGTGGAACATCAATCTTGTTTTCAAACGAACTCTCTTCTTCTTTAAATTTCAACGTGCGGTTCCACAAACCAACATTTGAAAGATGGCGGTGTCCTTGACCAAGAGGAGAAAATTTAACTCGTATAGAACAAAGGTAAGTTCCCTCTCTTGGGGGGCTCCATGAAGAAGAGACATTGAACCACCAAACAGCTTCAAGGCGCGTTACGGATTCACAAAGAGAACCTTCTTCTCTCTCTCCTCTTCGCCAGTAGCGCCTATCATCAATCCACGATCCAGTCATTTCTCCATTGGGAATATAAAATTGCTTAAAGCGCGAATCACGATACGCTTGAATCCAGTCTCTACGACTTGCAGTCTTGGAGGCAGGCCAAAAATCACGAGGGGCTTGGATTGACTTCATCAATGGTCGCCAGACGTAGTCGGCTTCTTCTTTTGATAACGCGTCCCAAGCGTGAATTAGTGAGAGATTCTCAAGAGGAGTAAGAAAAATAGACGTTCTAGCAGCAACGTAAAGCGGGAGATCAGCAAAGGCTAGTTTTCGTTCCTTGCCTTCTTCATCGTATTGCCCAAGGGGCCAGTTCACTCCGCCGAACATTTTACGTTACGTGTTCTCGAACAGAACTTCAGAACGAACGATTTTATAAAAACAAGGCTGCGTTAATTGTTAAAAGAAAGCTGTTTTTTTGTATATATCGGATTTCTAGCCGGTTCAGCCGTATCTCCAACTTGTATACCTATTTGCGAGAAAATGTATTACTCGGGTGCAATCAAGCCAAATCTTGTTCGTGGAAGTGCGATCAGTATCAAGGCAAATCTTGTTCTGCTCCTCCTCCTCCTCCTCCTGCTTCTTCTACCCGTATCTATCCACGCGGTTCCTCTAGCTTGTCAATCAAATGAGGCCGAGCCTATGCTCCCAATCTTTCACATAATCGGGAACGTCACACCCAAGACCTACCCAAATGCAGAAGCAATAGATGTTGAAGCAATCAATGATGTGTCTGGCGTGACCTTTTACAATGGATTATATCACATTTGGCACCAGTGCTGCCAGAATCACTGGGATCACGTCATCAGTAGAGATTTGATTCATTGGCAACGACTTCCTCCTCCTATTCAACCTGTCACCCTTAAGACCTGGGACGGGAGTATCACCCTACTTCCTGCAGAAGATGGCGGCCCTCTTATTCTATATGATGCACAAGATGGTAAAATGGGCTCTCATGGTCAAGATCCTCGCGTGGGCAGTGGAGATTCTCCAATTGTTGGTGTGGCTAGACTTGTCGATGCTTCAGATTCCTATTTGTTGAATTGGACACGCATGGAAAACAACCCCGTCATCTTTGTTGGTCCTCCAATTGCGTTTCCAGGAAATGTGTGGAAGAATGGTCAATATTGGAACTTTCTAGGTCAAGGAAGTAGATTTCAATCAAATGATTCGACGTTTCATACGTGGACCAATATGGGCAACTTTCTACCGAATGAAACACACGAAACCTCAGGGCAATGGTGGATTCCGATTCCTAATCAGATTAATGGCTCTCCTCCTCCTCCCGGTACTCCAAATAGAGCTGTCAATGTTGGTAATGGTGCAGATTTTCTCCTAGGAAGCTATGATCCCACTTCTGAGACATTTAAGCCGTGGATTGCTCCAGGAAATTCAGAAACAGAAGTGGCACATTTAGAAAAAGCAAGTGCATCTTGGTTTGGCGCCAGCGGAGGATCTGACAACAACAACCGCGCAATGTTGATTGGTTGGGCTACGCCAGACTTTGTGGGGGCAGGAGCAGGCGATGGGTTTTCATTCTTGACTCGATTAACGCTTCTTCGAGAATTGAATTGGGATACAGAAACCTCGTCGCTTGTTTCTAATCCTGTGCCAGAGTTACTCGGGCTTCGTTCAGGCGTATTAGCAAGTGAGCGTTCTGTTTCTCTCAGTGAAACACTACACATTGTTCCTGGAACTAGTGGAGGCGCTGCCTCTTCTGCAGATGTTAATATTACCTTTTCTGGTGTCACTGCTAATTCCTCCTTTGGAGTTTGTGTTCTTAGCAATGGTCAACTCGGAAACGGGATTGGCATTTACTTCGGAAATGTTGATGAGTATTATCTCCCAGATACTGATATTCCAGGAGGAGATTACAATGTGACTAATGTCTCGTATGATGATCCACATATTTGCCAGTCTCAATGCACAAGCGATGGCGATTTATGCAAGGCTTGGACATATGTTGTTCGCCCGCCGCTTGTGGGAAGCTGCTGTCTCAAGAACGTCGTGGACCAGCAAAGTCAATCAGCCACTTGCACTAGCGGTATCAAGAATTCAAATCCAGTTCCTGGCATTGTTCAAGTGAGAGTAGGTCCGTGCAGTGAGACGTCCTTACTGTCAGTTTATTCCTCTAAAGAATCGACAGTGCGCATCAATGCAGATGGAACAGTTAATGTTCGTATTCTTCCTGACAGATCAGTTGCTGACTTTTTCGTAAATACTGGCCGATGGACAGGAACACAGTCGTGGTTAGATAAATCACCGCGAAATGCAACCGACTCGACGGTTTTCTTGTGGGCATCGACTGGCTCTGGGATACAAGCAGACATTGATGCGTTTGAAATGGGATGCGGTTGGTTAGATCCATCTTATACAGAGTCTCCCACATTGTAGAGAATGTTGAATAAACATCATGAGCTTGTTCTCTTCGTGTTAGCGTTACACTTAACTCAAACAACACTCAAAGGATATTAACTTCAAACACATATACCATGACTTCTTCATCTATAATGACTTCTTCATCTATAATGCATAACCTAATATATCTATAGCATATATAGTGTAAATTCCTTCCATGGGGTTGATCTTTTCAAAAACCGCTAAAGTCGCTCCTAGACGTGTTGATGAAGATGATGTCGATGGCACACCTTCTCCGATCAGAAAGAGCGCTTCACGCAATAATGTGAATGAAGTTCTTAAGAAAGGAGGCAAAACGAAAAAGGCCAAGAAGGCAAAGAAGGACAAGGACAGTGGAGAGACGTCACCTGTTGCAACCCTGAATGAATCAATCCCTACTGAGCCGAAAGAATTGTCTCGCAGTAATAGTGATGGTAATGTTGCTGTTGTTGGTGGTGGTAGCGGCGTAAGTGGAATTTCTGCCATGGATGTGCGAAATCTCCCTTCCTTCAAACGAGGAGTTACGGCTCCAAAGGACCCGAAAAGAATCGAACGCGAAGAGTACCTACGCCATCTTGCTTCAACCAATGAATCTAACGACTACAAGTTCTTTGCTATAAAAGACGAATACAAGAGCTTGGAGGATGTTTCAGAGGCTCTTCACGCTGCAGGACTAGAGAGCAGTAATCTAATTCTTGCGATTGACTTTACAAAGTCAAACAATTGGACAGGGAGAGATACATTTGGTGGAAAAAACCTGCACGACTCTACGCTTCCGTACGATAATCCCTATATGCTTGCAATCCGCACGATTGGCACGGTTATGGCTCCCTATGATGACGATAACATCATCCCAGTGTTTGGGTTTGGCGACACAACCACAACGGACAAGAGCGTTTTCCCCTTCTTTCCTGATCGCGCTGCTAGAGGCTTTGAGGAAGCGCTCGCTAGATACAAGGAGCTCGTTCCAAAGGTGAAAATGTCTGGTCCCACAAATTTTGCGCCCGCCATTGAGGCTGCGATTCAAATATGTGAAAGGCAAAGATCGTACCACATTCTTGTGATTATCGCCGACGGTCAAGTCACTAATCGAGCGCACACTGAGGCTGCAATCGTTCGCGCATCAAACTATCCACTATCAATCATTCTTGTTGGTGTGAGTAAGACGAGACCTTTGCATCCTTTCCTCAATTTAATAAAAACTAACTCTCTCTCTTCCTCATACTCTCTTCCTCATTCTCTCTCTCTCTCTCTTCCTCATTCTCTCTCTCTTGCTCTCCTAAGGTGGGCGACGGCCCTTGGGACACCATGGAGGAGTTTGACGATAGCTTGCCACAACGAAAGTTTGACAACTTTCAATTTGTAAACATGACAGAAATTATCGCTCAATACAATGAGCTTCCAGAGGTGGCCTTCTCCTTAGCCTGTTTAATGGAGGTTCCTGAACAATATCACGCTATTAGAGCACTTGGTCTTATTTAATTGTTGATTGAAACTATTTTTATTCAAATCTTCCTTCTCCTTCAAGCCATCTCTTCCCCATCTTTTCTAACCGTTCTTGGATTTCTCTCGAGCCTCTAAAACGAGTCGTAGCCCCTCGAGAGTTTCTTTTTTACATTTCTCAATTGCCGCTTGTTTGACCATCTTTTCCTCCTCCGTCTCAAAATAAATAAAACTCTGTGGCACGAAGTCGTCGACGTGATTGCCAAGGAGGGCGAAGTTGTCATCGTGCTCTGCTCCGTCGCTATTGTTGTGTTTGCCCAAGAGAGTGCTTTCAATTTCTTCATCCAAGGGGTCAGTTTCCCAGTCGTTTCGCTTACTACTCACTCCAATGTTCTTGTTCGCCATTTGCATTGCCTCGCCGTCTTCGCTGTAGATGGCAAGAACGTTTCGCTCAGTGGGAGGAATGAAACGAAGTCCGAGAAAGGAGAAAAGGTCAAACTCGCTCTCTGCAACCAGCCCTATCAACCTCTCATTGTCAAGGGTTGAGCGCGGCTCGCCTCCAGACTTTGACGCCTGTTTGAAGCCAACTTGCGCAAGAGTCTTGTCGTTCAGCGAGTATCCAAGGTTTGCAATGTAGCGCTTCATAATTCGATTCAGCTGCGTGTTTCCAGTCCAAGCATGCAAAGAAGCAGCCCAGAATCGGTAATCGCAAATCTTTAGATCGATTCGTCGGAATTTAGAGTCTTTGTATCGACTGTCCTTGAAAACGGCCATATGAAGCTTGGAACCCTGTTCTTCGAAAGCAGGCTTAGTTTCGAGATAGTCAGTCTTGCTAATGTTACGAGGCAGACAATTACTGTCCGTCAGCTTCCGCCACAAGTCTCTGAGGATGTCCATGGCCGACGGTGAGCCGTTCTTTGGCCCAGAGATGATAACGTCCAAGTCGCTGCTGTCTGTACTTCCGCGGCGATAAGAGCCTCCCATGATCACCATCGAGCCAGGCGCAAACTCATAAACAATTCCGCGAATAAGCGTTAGCACATTTTCACTCTCAGCTCTTGGCACTCGCTGCTTCAGGTCGTCTAGAATATCGAGGTGGAGAAAGATGCGCGCGTCAAGTTTAGGCAATCGTTGCGACGGCGACTTGCTCCCTTCCTTGAGAAGGTCCGCCATGTTCCTGACGTCCTGCAAGGTCATGATTCCGCAGTTTGCAAGAGATTTAGCAGTCGCTGGGCCAATGTAGGGGCACTCCATCAGTCCAGCCCTGCAGAGGTACTTGCCGGACCCCTCTTGCTCGAGATCCCTAAGTGCTGCACACGAGCCGTGGAGTCTTCCTCCCTCATTATGAAGGATCTCTTTAATCTTTTCCACAGTTCGTGGTCCAATGCATGGAAGGTTGATAAGCTCGTCAGCCTCCGCTTCTGTCCGGACCTTGTAGGTGAGCCTCGACAGGTTTCCAAGGCCTCGAATGAGAGCTTCGCGTCGGATAGGATCATAAGCTTTGTTGTACATTTTGTTTCTAGCCCGGTAGAGCGGAAGAAGCTTTGCGAGCGGCTTTGTGATGTGAAGGTTGAAGTTCTCTCCCCTGACGGCTCCGAGTGGGCGCAGGACTCCGTCCAGTTGAGGCCTAACGGGAGCGAAGAACTCCTCTGGAGTTTTGAACTTGAGACCGCAAACGATTGCAAACTGGTGGTCGGAGCAGCTCCTGTCCTTTGGGCGCGATCCAATCTGGTCGCGGCCAGCCATGTCGCCAACAAAGATGGACGTGCTCATGTCGACCTGCAGTCCTCCATTGCAACGAGAGATCATAAGCACAAACATGCCTCCATAAGGCTTTCGGTAAGAGTCAAACGACCCGCCAGGCGACATAAACACTTGCAATGGAACGCCAATCAGTTCTGCTAGTTGCTTGATTCTGTTGCAAATGACTGGGATTGTCGACTGGCCTTTTAAAAGCCCGGCCTGGTTCGTGAACAAGACGATCTTGAACCCTTTGCTATAATACGACCTAACCGTTGCATAAGCACCTGGGAAAGCTTCTTGAAAATCATTCGCATTGTCGCAATGAGTTTCATGCTCGTTTGCGGGCTTGATGAGAGTGCCGTCAATGTCAAGAGCGAGGATCTTACTTGAAGGGGTGACACGAACAGGAATGCGGTCCAATGGCACGAATGAGCGATAAACGCATGTTCCGAGAGAAAAAGGTGACGGATCAGGCGGAAAAGAACCCTTGAGATTCATAAATCGATTCATCGATGTGTCCTCATATCGTACTTCGAAACCAACCCCACCGTTATAGACGTCTCCTGCAGCACCCATTGCATCTCCTTTACAATCACGCGTACACCACCATTGGTTCGCCTTCGTTTCTGCAGTGAGGTCGATGTTGTCAATCGCAGATCGAGGCACAAGAGGAATTGCCACTTCAAGAAAGGGAAACTGCCGAAGAAGCGACATATTCTTCCCTGAGAAGCCCCAGACAAGCTGCTCGCGAGACCACGGACAATGCAAGAAGTAAGCTTTCTCGTTCAACCCAAACCGGCTTGCATCATCGCCCATTTCTAGCATCTCGTCATTTGTTTCGCAGTGGGATTTTACCCAGTCATCGACTCTGC
>Ga0164295_10005052_pt1 | contig 10458 bp, 9 predicted proteins | sample GEODES006metaG_FD_111798 | JGI IMG/M metagenome (GOLD analysis project Ga0164295, IMG submission 111798) | Oligotrophic lake water microbial communities from Sparkling Lake, Wisconsin, USA - GEODES006 metaG | ecosystem: Environmental > Aquatic > Freshwater > Lake | place: USA: Sparkling Lake...
ACGACGCTCGCCAGATGCGCGGCCAGCGCCGGCGTGGACACGAGCCGGTTGGTGCCTTGAGAGATCGTGACGGAGCGCTCGGTGTTTTCGCGCAGGGTGAGACACGGAATGCCCAGATAGGTCGTTTCTTCCTGCACGCCACCGGAATCGGTCACCACGGCGGCCGCGCCGCAAACCAGATTCATGAACTGCAGATAGCCCAGCGGGGCCGTCAGCATGATGCCCGGTGCCGCCTCGAGCGTGTCTAACAGGCCGAAATCTTCCAAGCGCTTCCGCGTGCGCGGATGCACCGCAAACACGAGCTTCAGATGCGCCGCACTGGCCAGTAACTGGGTCACCAGCGGGCGCAGCGCGGCTTCGGTATCGACGTTGGAAGGACGGTGCAGCGTCACCACCGCATAGGGTTGATCGCGCAAGCCCAGCGCCTCCCGTGTGCGCTCTGCCGCAATCGCCTCGCGCATCATTTCGTAGCTGTCGATCATGATGTTGCCGACAAAATCGATCTTGGCGGCGTCCACCCCTTCGCGCAGTAAATGCACGTCGGCATCGGTTGACGGCGTCCAGTACACCTCGCAAATGGCGTCCGTCACCAGCCGGTTGATCTCCTCCGGCATGCGGCGATCGCCGCTACGCAAGCCGGCTTCCAGATGAATCACAGGAATGCCGAGCTTGGCCCCCACCAGCGCGCAGGCGGCGGTGCTGTTCACATCCCCCACCACGATGATCCAGTCGGGCCGCTCGCTGAGCGCCACTCGCTCGTAGGCGACCATCACTCCGCCCAGCTGCTCGGCATGGGAACCACTGCCCACTTCCAGATGAAACGCCGGCTGTGGCATTTGCAGATCGCGAAAAAAAGCGTCCGACATATTGGCGTCGTAGTGCTGTCCGGTATGGACAATCACGGGCACGGCCCAGTCGGTGTTGCTGAGCGCGCGATAAAGCGGCGCCACTTTCATGAAATTCGGGCGGGCAGCGGCAATCAAATGAACTTTCAGCACGGCAGGCTCCAGAGGTAGTCATCACGGCGTTGCGGATGGCCAGACTGTAGAGACAAGCGTGGGTCGCGCTGGGCGAGCGGGATCAGGTTTAAGGCAGATTGCAGGCTTTGCCGGCGGCGCCTAATCGCAGGCAAAAAAAAGCCCCACCTCACGGTGGGGCCAGCGTTCGTTCAAGTTGAGAAAACGAATTGGCTTATTTGTGCGCCTGGAACGGATGGTCGACGGAACCCTTCTGGGCGACAACGGTGGCGGCCTTCGGCTCACGGGCCACGGCGCGCTTGATGGACTCTTTCACGGCCTGATAGTTGTAGTCCTGAATTTTCTTGTCGTCTTCGGCGAGCCAGTGAATGAACACGCCCACGCAGATGAAGACGTCGTCGGCTTCGGCGGCCGGAATGGTGCCGTCTTCAACGCAGTCAGCAACGGCCATCGCCACTGCACGCTGGGCGGGGCCGAACATCTGCACGGCCTGCTTGGAGCCCTTGATGGTGACCTTGTTGAACATCACGGTGTTGGGCTTGGTGAGCAGGTTCGGCGCGACCACGGCCAGCAGGCTGCTGAAGCCGTCCTTGTTGTTGGTCACGCAGTTGCAGAACGCCGCTTCGGCGGCGCTGCCACGGGGTCCCATGATGAGGTCGATGTGCGCGATTTCGTTGCCATCGCCCACGAGGGATTCGCCAACCAGAACTCTGTCGATAACGGCCATGATTCATCTCCTGAATGTATTGAGGGAACTTGCTTGCCAGCGCTGTTCGCGCCGGCCGGTGTTGAGAGCCACCCTGCTCGTCCACCGCGCCACCGGGACACTGCAGCCTACTCCGGAGGGGGTCGACATTCGCGCAGGGCCTGCGCCAATTCAAATGCGAAAAGACTGGCGACGGTGAGGTCGGCGGTCGTTCCGGGGTTGTGACCTGCGGCCTTGAGTTCGTTATCCAAAGCTCGCAGCGCCACGCTATAAGCGCTTGGATTCTCGCACGCTTTCCGGAGGCAGGCTACCGCAAGCCCACGCTGACGTACCCCTTCGGCAATCACTTCGCCGTGCTTGCGCGCGATGTGCGTATCCGGCATCGCGGCGAGTAGTTCGAGATACACCGCAAGCACCGCATCAGACTGGTGTTCTGCGCTCGCCAGCGCCGTCACCAGCGCCGGTAGCCCAATGCCAAACACCGCGGCGTAGTCGTTGCCGTATTGGGCGGCGATCGCGTCCCGGTCGGCGGCCAGCGCCATGGCTTGCAAGAGCGTGATGCGGGGCGTGTCGCGCACGTCGGCATCGGCGGCGGCGCCCAGTCCGCCCGGCGCGGCAAGTTGTATCCCGGCAAAGGCGCCGACGGCGTCGGCCACGCTGAGCTCGGCCAATACGTCGCGCAAACGACGCTGCAAATCCACTTCTGGCGAAGGATTCAGCGCCGCACTCGCGAGCGGTGCCGCCAGCAGCAGAATGCCAAGATTAGTATTGCACCCCACCGCCGCGCGCGTGGCGGCGACCGCCTGCTGAATCCGCTCTCCCACCCCCAGCCCCTCGCCGCCCAGCCAGGGTGCCGAGACGGCCGCACTGCGCAAGAAGTCCCGCGCCTCCATGCCATGCCCGGCAGATTCGATGCTCACGTTACCCGGCTTGAAGGCAATCACATCGAAGCGACAGGCGTCGCGATAGGCCTGCATGACTGCCGCCGCAGAGAGCGCGAACCCGCTCACCCGCGCGCGCCGTCGAGCAGGGCACAGAAACCCGCGACGATTGCGTCCGTCACCGCCGGCCCACAGGCTTGCTGCAGCCCCCACCAGGCCGGCACACCGTTGACTTCGCCGACCCACCACCGGCCCTCGGCGTCCTGCAGGAGGTCAACGCCCGCGTAATCGATTTCGAGCGCCCGCGCCGCGGCTTCGCTCAAGGCCCGCATCTCAGGCGTTAATGCCTCCGGCGCGCACACCCCGCCCTGGGCGCGATTGGTGATCCAGTGCGCGCTGCTGCGGCTCATCGCAAAGCACGCCCGGCCGTGCACCACCAGCACCCGATAATCCCGATACGGCAAGGCCGCCGGGGCGATAAACCGCTGCAGGTAGTACACGCCATTCACCGGCGTAGCGGACTCGAAATCGGCCAGCGTCTGCACCCGCTGCAAGCCTTCGCCCTGCGAGCCGAACAGCGGTTTAAGCACCAGTTCGGCCCCGCTCGCGAGTTCAGTGCGCACCACCGCACGCGCCGCCTCACGCGCTTCCAGCACCCAGGTGGGTGGGGTGGGGATCCCGGCTTTCAGCAGCAGAAAAGAGGTCAGCGATTTATCCACGCTGCGCTCGATCGCGCGGCCTTTGTTGTAGACCGGCACGCCCAGCAGATCGAGCGCGTGCAAGACGTTCAAACGCAGAATCACGGCTTCCAGCGTGCCGCCCGGCACCCCACGAACGAAAGCGCCGGCAGGTAGCGCGTCGAAACCCGGGATCTGGATTCGAGCTTGCGGCCCCGCAAGGTCGAGCACGCAGTCGGTCAGTGACGCATAGCTCGCGTGATAGCCGCGCGCCGCCAGCGCCTTCACCAGCACCCGACCGTGCCAGCCGGGGTCGTCGGTGAAAATCACCACCCGGCGGTCGCTGCCGCCCGGGGTGCTCATCCGCCGAACGACAAATCGAGCAGGTCTTCCCGCAGTGCGCCGCCGTGGAAGGTTTTGCCGCTTTTGAGCGCCGTCACCGCGCAGGCGGCAGGCGAGAACAGCATGGGATCAACTTTGTAGAAGTCGTAACCATATTCCTTGAAGACCTCGCCAAACGGCCGGCCAAAATCGCGCGAGGCGCTGCTGGGCAGCTGGGCGGCGAGCTGGCTGGCGTCGTCGTCGGTCGCGTTCACGAACAAATGCACGAAGCCGCCAAACAGAATGGCGTCGTTGGTGCGCCCCATGGCCTTCATGAAATTACCGGTCGGCGGCGGCACCGGGGCGGTGCCCGCGCCGTCCGCGATATTGGCCAGCGGGAAATGCAGTTCGTGCACCTTGTGCAGCGCCACTTAGAGCACGCGGGCCACAATCTGCACGCCGCCGGCGAGGCTGGTGGTGGGCGTGAGAATGACGGTGAGGTCGGTGGGCTCAATCTGGCAGCGCGTAAGGACTTTCTCGATCACTTCGATTGGCGGCTGCTTGTCGGTTTCGAGCACGATGCAAGTCGCCCCCGGCGGATTGCGCGCGCCGAGTTCCGCAAACAAGGGCTCTTTGCTGCCCATGGCCCGTGCCGGGCCGGAGCCCATCGCAAAATAGGCGCCCTTGCCTTCGCCGTGGCTCAGACTCCAGCCCGCATACTGCGAGCCGAGACACGCCGTGACGGGGTCGCTCGCGTGGACATCCACCGTCCAGCGCCATTTGGGGAAGGCCACACCGGCGCGAAGGTTCACGGTGCCAAGGCCGCCCATGCAGATTTCGCCAATCAAACGCCCCGCTTCCAGACCGCCCGGCGCGTTGATGCCCGCATCCACCACGCGGGTGCCGTTCGGCAACGTGCTAACCGCCACGCGGAGACGGTCGGCATGATCGATCAACTGCTGAACGAGCGCCTGGCTGGCCTCGCTGACATTGGCATTCGGAATGACTTCAGATTGGCTCATGGCCGTGCCCCCTTGGCTGGGTTGCGGTGCGGGTAATGGGTAGTGAGCGGTCTTCGATGCCAAGCCAGCTGCGGAGCGCAGCCAAACGTCGGGCAAGACCGCGGCGCGCGGCGGCTGCATCTGCCCCTTCCGCGCGCACTGTGCAGACCGGCGCGCCAGCAGGCACCGTGCTACCGGGCTGTGGGCGGTCTGAAATCCAGAGCGGCCAGTCTAGCGAGTTCGGGATCCCTTGGGCAGTCGACGCGTAGACCACCGCCTGCGCCGCATAGGGCACGCGCCGGCGAATGGGCGGCAAGGCTTGGTCGCGGCAGGCCGCCAGATGGGCGCGAAACACATCGCCCGCCCGCGCCAGCAAATCGAAGGTAGCGGTGGGGCGCGGGTTGATTTCGATCAGCTGCCACTCGCCGTTGGGGGACAGCACAAAATCAATGCCGCACAGGCCGCGCAGGCCGGCGTAGCGCGCCAGCAGGCCGAGCGCATGGGTGAGGTTCTCTCTTAGCCGTGGCCCGAGGTCGCGCACGACCACGGCGCCACCGTACTGGAAGGGCCGGTCGGCACCGGGCCAGAAGAGATGCTCGCAGAAGCCCAACACGGCCACCTCATGCGCCCCCACCACCGCCGCCACCGACAGCGAACGTCCCGGCATGAAGGCCTGTGCGAAAGCCAGCGCTTGCAGGGTCTCGCCCGGCACGCCCCAGCGCACATGCCAGCCGCCGGCCTCGCCCTGCGTTTTGACCAGCCACTGCCCGACCGACGGCACGGCCTGCAAACGCACGGCCGGCGTGGGGATATCGAGTTGACGCAGGCGCTCCGCGAGGCGGTCCGGCTGCGCGAGGAGACGCAGGGTATCTACCGCGTTGCCGAGCACCACGGCCCCTTGCGTCACCGTCGCCAGCAAGTCCGCTTGCGCCTCGAAGCCCGTGCCGTAGACCAGCGGCGCCCGCGGCGCCTCAGCGCGCAGCGCGGTGACGGCCTGCTGCAGGCTGCCGGGGTCAAAATGAAAATCGGTAGCCGTCGCAACACCGACCCAGCGCGCGGCGAGGTGGCGGGTATCGCTATCGCCAAACAGATCCGCCACCAGCGGCACGAAGCCGGCCGCGCGCGCCGCTGCCGCCAGCTGACGGCCAGCGCGGGCGAGAATGATGACCGTCTTAGCCGACGAGGCGGCGGGCGAGCGCGAAGGCTTCTTCATGCGCCAGAAAGAGCGGCTCAGCGGCGCTGTGCATCGCGGCCAGCAAGCCGGTATGCACTTTGTATTTCACATCGCCAATGGCCAGCGCGCCGAGCCCGCGCGCCACACCGCCGGCGGTCTCGAGCGGCAGCCCCAGATCTTTTGCCCCGATCCCTTCGATGCCGCTGGGCGGCACGGCGTTGGCGTCGGCCGCCACCAGCAGGCGCTGCGCGCCCGCCAGCATCATCCGGTCAATCAGCCGCACGCCGGCCTTGGCCGCGTTAAACAGCACTTCGCTGGTGTTGAGGATGGCCGCGATCTCGCCGGGCTCGCCGCCCGCCGCGCCTCGCAGGTTCACGCCATAGCGCGCGTTGCAGATGTCGGCGCTGGCCTGGGCCTCGCGCTCACCGCGTTTGCTCACCAGATAGACCTCCGCGCCACACAGGGCCGCCAGCAAGCCCACGCAATTCCCCACCGGCCCGGTGCCGCCCAGCACATGCACCCGCCGGCCCGCGAGGTCTCGACCGTCGATGTTTTTCAGCCAGTGCTCTGCCAGCGCCACCATCGCCGCCGCGGTGGTGATGGCGCCGCTGGGATCGGCCAGCACCGACACCGCAAACGGCGGCACCATCGCGGCGCGCGCGGCGTTCAGCATGTCGATGGCGAGATGAAAATCGCGGCCACCGATAAAAATCCCGGTGCGTTTCACGCCGACCGGGCTGCGCGAAAAAATCGTGTCCTGGGTCAGCGGATGGATTTCGTCGAGGGTGACGTTGCAGTAGGGGATCACCGCGTCGTAATGCGCCTCGTAGGCCATATTGATGTCGAAAGGGCTCACGTAGCGGGTAGGACTAAAGACGTGCAGCAGGTAGGGATCTTTCATCGATTTCTCGCTTTTTGGTGCCGGCTTTTAGCCCGCGGCCTGACGCGCTCAGGCAACTTCCTCGACACGCGCCCCAAGCGCGGCCGCGGTCACCGCAAGACAGCGCAAGCCCGGGCCGAGACGCGGCTGGCAGGCCTGCACGACCGCCGCGGTCGTTGCCGCGTCGGGCGTAAAAACAAACCCGGTGGGGCCCCAGGAACTCTGAGCAATCCCTGGCAGGCCGAAGGGGAGCGCGAGAAATTCCAGCACGCGCCCCACTTCCGGACTGGTAAAGCGCCCGCCCTGGGCCGGCGCAAAATAATCGCCGACGAGTTGTTGAATGCGCCCCAGGTGCTCGCCAAAGCCCGCAAAATCGGCTTCTGCCACCGCGGGCAAGAGACCGCTCAGCACTCGTCGCGAGAGTTCGCCGGCGTGCAGATCGGTCATCGCCGGCAAAGTGGTGAACGCGTTTCGCTCGGCCAGACCGCTCAAACCCTGATAGCGCTCATCGAAAATCAGCACGCAGTGCCAGTGGGCAGGAAACGCCAAACGACTCAGCAAGGGCGGGGTCGCGCTATGCGGACCACGGCCGCCGTCGAGCAGAAATCCGCCCTGTTCAAAGGCGGCAATCCCAATTCCCGACCGCTCGCCCCGCCCGGCCAGCACGGCGATGTCGCGGGGGCTGCGCGGCAAGCCGAGCGCGGTGGCGCAAGCCGTGCCGGCAGTCAGGGCGAGCAAGGTGCCGGACCCAAGCCCGGCGTGGGCGGGCGGCAGGCTGTGAACCGTGAGTTCGATGCCGGTCTCAGCATTGGCCTCGTTGACGAGACTTTCGATCAGCGCCGCGACGCGGCTCGCGCCTTCGCCGCTGGCGGCAGGCTGCGGCGCCAGACCAGCTTCGACCACCGCATCGAGCCCGTTGATGGCGAGCCCGAGGCTGCCAAAGCGGCGCCCCATGCCGCCCTGCAGATCCACAAAGCCAAGATGTAAACGGGCCGGCGCGATGACGCGATAACGAGGATGAATAGCGTGGGTCACGCAGGAAAGTCTCGGCATTACGGCGGGCTTGCATACTAACCGATGAGGCCGCTCGCATTCGCCAACTGCGGCGCGTTCGCGGGTAGTGCCGATGAGTGTCGCGTGCTACCGTTCGGTTACTTCCCACGGCGGTTGCGAGCGTGGCCGAAGCACACAACGAACCGGACCCTCCAAGCCCGTTGGCAGTGCAGTGCCCAAGCAAAATACCGTCAATTCAGTGCCAGAACTTCTTCGCGACGCGGTCACCTGCCCGTTTTGCAGCCTGCTGTGCGATGACCTGGAAACGGTCACGCGCGGCACTCAGGTGAGCGTCGACGCGAAGGCTTGCCCCAAAGCGCATAAGGCGTTCGCCGCCGCCACGCCCGCCGGTTCGCCGCTGGTGGACGGCCAACCGGTCACGATGGAGCAGGCGCTTAGCGCCGCCAAGCGCATCCTCAAATACGCGCGTCAGCCGCTGTTTTCCGGGCTCGCCACCGATGTCGACGGCGTGCGCGCCAGCCTTGCGCTGGCCGAGCGCTGCGGTGCGATCGTCGATCACCTGCACGGCGCGTCGATGGCGCACGGGATCCGGGTGCTGCAAAGTCGCGGGCAAACCATGACCACGCTGGCCGAAGTGCGGAATCGCGCAGACGTCGTGGTGCTGCTGGGCGCAGACATCAACGAGGACTTTCATCGCTTCGCCGAAATCTGTCTCACGCCGGCTGAAAGCCTGTCGCCCGAACGGCTCGCCGCGCGCCAGATTTTTCATCTCGGGCCGCGCGCCCAGCGGCCGCGTCAGGCGGGCCTTCACTGTCAGCCAATCGTGTGCACGGCGGACGAACTCCCGAACTTCCTTGGCGGTTTGCGCGCGCTGCTGCGGGGTCGCCAGCACGGTCTCGCGGGCCGCAGTGCCAAAGCCCTCGCCGCGCTGGCGCACACGCTGAAATCCGCCGCCTACGCGGTGTTCGTGTGGGCGCCGGGCCAACTGCCTCCCGCCCACGCCGAACACCTCATCGGCAGCGCGGGCGAACTGATTGCCGAACTCAACCAGCACACGCGCGCCGCCGGCCTCGCGCTCGGCGGTAATGAAGGCGGGCAAACCGCGCTCGCCACCGCCGCCTGGACCACGGGCTATCCGCTGCAGTTCTCGTATGCCGGCGAGACCCTTGATTACGACCCGCTGCGCTACCAGACCGCGCGTTTGCTGGCGGAAGATGCGGTCGACGCCCTGCTCTGGATCAGCACCTTCAGCGCGCAAGTACCGCCGGCCAACACCCTGCCCTGCATCGTCATCGGCAACGCGGCCAGCGCGCTCACCCGCCCCGGCAGCGTATACCTGCCGGTCGGCACGCCGGGCATCGATCACACCGGCCAGTTAATGCGCACCGACAGCGTGGTTTCCCTGCCATTGCAGAAACTGCGCGACACCGGCGCCTTGTCTACCGCCCAGATGCTGGCCGCACTGGCCGCAACGCTGGATTAAGCCCATGCCCAAACTCATCGCACTCCACGGCGGCCGCGTCTACGACCCGACCAACGGCGTCGACGGCGAGATCCGCACGATTTATCTGGGGCCCGATGGCATCGTGCCGGCCCCCCTCGACCAGGGCGAGATTGGCGAGACCCACGACCTGCAGGGCTGCGTGGTGATGGCCGGTGGGGTCGACATCCACACCCACATCGGCGGCGGCAAAGTGAATTTGGCGCGGATGCTGTTGCCGGAAGACCATCAGCGCGATTTGGTGGCACGCGGCGTTCATCCACGGATGGGCTGCGGCCACGCCGCGCCGTCGAGCTTCACGGTGGGTTATCGCTACGCGGAGATGGGCTACACCGCCTGCTTTGAACCCGCGATGCTGTTGGCCAACGCGCGCCAGACGCACCTGGAAATGGGCGACACACCTATCGTCGACAAGGGCGCCTACGTGCTGCTCGGCAACGACGATTTGCTGTTGCGCATGCTCTCGACCGGCGCGGACCCGGCCGCGGTGCGCGACTACATCGCCTGGACGCTCGACGCCGCGCAGGCCATGGCCATCAAGGTGGTGAATCCGGGCGGCATCAACGCCTTCAAATTCAATCAGCGCAAGCTCGATCTGGACGAACAGAACACCGCCTACGGGCTCACGCCACGCCAAATCCTGCTCGCGCTGGCCGAGGGCATCCACGGGCTTGGGCTGCCGCATCCGCTGCACATTCATGGCAGCAATCTGGGCGTGCCCGGCAATGTGGAGACCACGCTCGCCACTATCGCCGCGCTCGAAGGACTGCCTGGCCATCTGACCCACATCCAGTTCCACGCCTACGGCGCAGAGGGCGATCGCAAGTTCTCCTCGGGCGCCGCGCGCATTGCCGAAGCCTTCAACCGCCATCCGAATATTTCGATGGATATCGGGCAGGTGCTGTTTGGGCAGACCGTGACCGAGTCCGGCGACAGCATGCGCCAATACGCCGGCAGCGCGTTTGCCAGTCCGAAGAAAACGGTGCTGATGGATATCGAATGTGACGCCGGCTGCGGCGTGGTGCCCTTCCGCTATCGCGACAAGAATTTTGTGAACGCCCTGCAGTGGGCGATCGGGCTTGAGCTGTTCCTGCAGGCCGACGACCCCTGGCGGGTGTTTCTCACCACCGATCACCCCAACGGCGCACCGTTTACCTCCTACCCGCATCTCATTCGCCTGTTGATGGACCGCAGCTTTCGGAACGACATGCTGGCCACCATCAACCCGGACGCGGCCGCCGCCAGCATCCTCGGTTCGCTGACGCGCGAGTACAGCCTCTACGAAATCGCCATCCTCACGCGGGCCGGGCCGGCGCGCAGTCTGGG
>Ga0164295_10005053_pt1 | contig 10457 bp, 9 predicted proteins | sample GEODES006metaG_FD_111798 | JGI IMG/M metagenome (GOLD analysis project Ga0164295, IMG submission 111798) | Oligotrophic lake water microbial communities from Sparkling Lake, Wisconsin, USA - GEODES006 metaG | ecosystem: Environmental > Aquatic > Freshwater > Lake | place: USA: Sparkling Lake...
ACAGCGAGTCCTGACCGCTCTCGGTCGACGGCCATCGCCGGAGTTGCCCTCCGTGACCTACCTCGAGTGCGCCACGCCCGCTGCGGCCATCTCAGCCATGGACGCCGGTGGCGTGGACCTTGCGATTCTCGATGGGGAGGCAGCACCGATTGGCGGCATGGGATTGTGTCGCCAGCTCAAGGACGAAATCTTCGAATGCCCACCGGTACTGGTGCTTATTGGCCGCCCGCAGGACGCGTGGCTGGCCACGTGGTCTCGGGCCGATGGTGTGGTTGCGCACCCCCTCGACGCGGTCGTGTTGGCTGACTGTGTGGCAGCGCTGCTGCGCCGCCGAGTAGTGGCAACCCCGTAACCCCATGGCAGACCTGCCCAATGGGTTCCCCGACGTGCTTGCTGCGCTTCTCGATCGGCGTGATCTGCCTGATGCGTGGGCCGCATGGGCAATGGACTGCATCATGTCCGGCGAGGCGACTCCAGCTCAGATTGCCGGTTTCGCGGTAGCTCTACGGGCTAAGGGAGAAACCCCTGGCGAGGTCGCCGCGCTGGCGAACTCGATGTTGCGCCACGCGGTCCCGCTGGATGTGCCGGGGCCACTCTTAGACGTCGTGGGCACTGGGGGAGATCGTGCCGGGACCGTCAACATCTCCACGATGGCCGCGATCGTCTGTGCCGCGGCAGGTGCTCGGGTGGTCAAGCACGGCAATCGTGCGGCCTCCTCAAGCACGGGAACGGCCGACGTCCTCGAGGCGCTGGGATTGCCCCTTAATCTCACGCCCACTCAGGTGGCTCAGTGTGCAGAACTTACCGGCATCGCTTTCGCTTTCGCGCCAACTTTCCACACGGCCCTTCGGTTCGCTGGCCCGCCCCGTCGCGAGATCGGTGTGCCCACTGTGTTCAATATTCTTGGGCCGCTGGCGAATCCTGCGCATCCGAAAGCTGCGCTCATCGGTTGCGCGGATGCCCGGCTCGCTCCCGTGATTGCTGGAGCGGCGCTGGCTGTCGGCCAGTGCGCCTTGGTCGTTCGTGGCAGGGATGGCCTTGATGAAATCAGCCCGGAGATGGTGACTGATGTTTGGGACACGACCCGGGGAATTCTGGAGACTGGCACCTTGGATCCGTCGGACTTCGGTCTGAGTGGGGTCACTGTCGCGGATTTGCGCGGTGGTCTTGCTGCGGAGAATGCGGAAATCCTGCGTCGGGTTCTTTCTGGCCATCGCGATGATCATGCAGGCGCTATCGCGGATACCGTGTGCCTTAACGCCGCAGCGGCACTTGTGGCTGATTCGGCCGCGCGTGGCGAGGAGCAACGTGGCTCGCTACGCGACCGAGTCTCTGCGCAATTGCCGCGCGCGCGAACTGCGTTGGCCTCCGGGTCCGCGGCGGATGTCCTCCAGCGCTGGATTGAGACCGCTCGCTCCAGGTAGCGATCGCAAAGACGCATGTAGGCCGCCGCCGCCGTACATGGGTAGGTCAAGGGCCTGACTGGTGTCCACGAGCCGGGTCTGGCCGTCGAAGAGCCAAGCGCGGAGGACGTTGGTCTCTTCAGTGAGGGCCGCTGGGACTCCTGATATGGGAGCTGGGACGATTTCGGCGATCGCAGCGAGCGACTCAATGTGCGGTCGGGGATCAACTCCCGGGGGAACCAGTGCCGCGGCGGCAAGTCGGCCGTGGCGAATTATGTGAACGGCCCAACCTCCTTCGGCGGTGGGCGAAGCGGCGATTATCTGCTCGGTCTTGCCCATGAGGCGAAGAACCTGCGCGCGCGCTGCCCCTTGGGCAAACGCAGTGAGTCGCTCGCGCCATAACGCGGCGTCTTCGTAGCGCTCGGCCTGCGCGAGTGCTGCCATTCGAGCCGACACGGTCGCAGCGGTAGGTCGGACATCGCCCGACATCGCAAGACGCGCTTGGTCTACGCGATCGGCGTAGTCAGCACTTGGGGAGGCGCACGGCGCAAGGCATCGCCCGATATCTGCCAACACACATGTGGGTTGTGGCTTTCCCGCCCGAGCAAGACGGGTAGTGCATGTGCGAAGACCGGTTGCCTCGATCAGCGCCTCGGCCGCGAGTGTCGCTGAGCCCCGATTGCGGTACGGGCCGATGTAGGCAGCACCCAACGCAGTGTCGTCGCTAACTTGGCGAACAATAGAGATGCGTGGATATGGCTCAACTGTGAGTTTGAGCCATGCATCGCGCTCGGGATGTAGAGATCTGCGGTTAAAACGTGGTTGCCTATCGGCGATGGTGCGGATCTCGCGCACGTGAGCTTCGAGTGGAGTAGCGCACACGATTGGGACGACACGTTCGGCGAGCTTGATCATCTGAGTCATGCGCGCCCGCTGCTCAGAGGCCGTGAAGTAGGTTCGAACGCGGGTGCGTAAGTCTTTGGACGTACCCACGTATAGCGCCTCACCGTCGGCTGCTTCGAAGATGTAGACGCCAGGGGAGTGCGGCAATCCATCGGCCAAATGTCTTTTGCCGTGGCGCGCGAGTGTGACGCGCCCAGAGAGCGTCTGCAAGTCTTCGAGGCTTGATACGCCGAGTGAACCTACTCGCTCGATCAAGGCATGGAGAACGGTCACGGTGGCACGCGCGTCGGCGAGAGCACGGTGCGTCGGCTCGACCGGAGCATGGAAGTGTCGCGCCAGTGTCGCGAGTTTGCAGTCTCGTACCTCATCGCGCGGAAGAATTTGACGGGCAAGGCGGACCGTGTCGAGAACGACGGGGTCTGGCCACTCGATATCGAGTTTTGCGCAGGCACCCTTCAGAAAACCAATGTCGTAGGGAGCGTTATGGGCGACGAGTACGGCACCGCTGGCAAACTCCAAAAATGTAGAGAGCACCGCTTCTAGGCGCGGAGCGTCGGCTACCGCTGCATTGGTGATGCCGGTAAGGGAGGCGATGAACGGGGGAATCGGAACCCCGGGGTTGACCAACGTGGCGAACTCGGCCTGAACGACGCCGCCCTTGATGCGGACTGCGCCAAACTCGGTAATGCCCGCGTCAGCGGGTGCGCCGCCAGTGGTCTCGAGGTCCACCACGACAAAGGTGACCCCAGACAGGGGCTGGCCTAGGTCTTCAAGCGTCAGCTGGGCAGAGGTGGGGATCACGCGCCTCACGCTATGTCAGGCGTCCGACAATGGGCGAGCACCCCGCCGAACGCCCTGTTTCGCGCGACTGTCAGTCCTGTCTGTAACCCTTTTTACTAGAACCTGGCCTGTTGTGATTGCAAAGGAGTAGACGTGGTTATCGACTGTGGAACCTGCGTGATGCGGGATATCTCCTGCACTGACTGTGTTGTATCCGTGTTGCTGGGCCCACCGGGAGTTTTCGATCTGCAAGGACCTGAGCAGACTGCTTTGGCGGTGCTTGCCGACTCTGGGCTCGTGCCGCCTCTACGTCTTGTGCGTCGCGACGACGAGGCTGGGCGTCGGCGCTCCGCGTGATAGGCCGCGTGCCACAACCAACATGGCATAACCCGTTGCAGCTACGAGGGTGACAATTCGCATTGTTTGCAGTGTGACCGCGAGCAACTCCCCATGGAGCATCCCGTAGTACGCCCATGGATAGATCAACTGTGTGGCCAGTGCGCTGGGTGCGAGAAGCCACATGCACTTCCGGAGGCGGGTCGTGGGATCCATAAGCGCGATAGCAGCGACGCCGGCAACCCAGACTGCGTACTGTGGGGAGAGAACTCGGCTGGTAGCCACGGACACCAACAGTGCAGTCAGCGCAATATCTCCTGCCGGCAAGCCCTCGAGTCGTCCCATGAGCCGAAGAATGGCCAGTACCGCAATAAGCAGAAGCCCGCCCACGCTAATAAATAGTCCAACGGTGTTCGCGCCAGGCATATCGATTTCCATTGAGCCAAATCGAAACGCAGTGTTGACATCAACACCGAAAACATTCATGACAATGTAAGGAAGCGCACCTACTGATTCGACTTGTAGCCCACGATCGCGTTGTCCATCTAAGAACGACACGGCGCCGCTGGACCAGACCGAGACTGCTCCCATCACGACGAGAGCCGCCACGAGAAAGCCAATGCCTCCTCGAATCAGTGATCGGCGTGGCAGGGCGAGGAGCATCAGTCCTGGCCACACCTTGAGCAGCGTGCCGATCGAACTGGCTGCCCCGCTGAGGTACGGCTTCGAGGCCCAGAGCACAGCGAGCACAGCGAACACGGTGGGCACCACGTCGAATCTGGCCAGCATGATTGGGCCGATCAACACACCGGAAATAACCCACACCCAAGCTGGTTGCCATCGTTCTTCTCGCTGGCCCACGATCAACAAGACAAGCAAAATAGCCAGATCTGCCATGAGGAGCAAAATGACCATGCCCACCAGTGGGTTTGGCGGAATGAATTCGGCGATTGCGAAGACGACCCCAGCCCCAGGCGGGTATTGCCACATCTCGTCCCCAATGGGGAATCGACCGGTGGCCAATAACTCAGACCATTCGGCATAAAGCTTGACGTCGTTGAGGATGCTCGGGCCGTCGGGATAGGGAACAAGGCCTGCTAGGGCACCAAGCATCAATTTCCTTGTAAATACCCACGAGGCTGCGGTCACAAGAGGATTGCGAACGAGGTGCACACCCTCACTCTAAGGCGCGGGGGTCAGGCATCCCTCGACTGACGTAGCAGGCCCAACTTGAGCGCGGACATTAGCGCCTGGGCACGATTGCCCGCGCCCAATTTGTCGTACACCTTCGAAATGTGGGTTTTCGTAGTGGACTCACTTATGAAGAGTTGTGTGGAGATTCCCGAGACGCTGAAACCATCGGCGAGAAGTTGGAGTACTTCCTTCTCGCGTGGTGACAATTGTGGGCCGCTCGGTTCCATCCTCCGCTTCATCGCGTCAGCGAGATCAGCGGCGCTGAAGGAACGCGGTGATGCTGCAGCGTGACGCGCCGCAAGAATGACGTCTTCCGCGGGGGCGTTTTTGGGAACGAATGCACTGGCGCCCGCTTCTAAAGCCGCAAAAAGCTGGTCGTCACCGGCATACATTGTCAAGACAACAATTCCCATCATCGGGTGTTGTGCCCGAATCGCGTGAACGGCGTCTAGCCCACTGCCGTCTGGAAGGCGCACATCGATAATTGCGACATCCGGTGTGAGGAGTGCTGCTTCTTTGATGGCTTCTGCGATTGTTCCGCCCTCGCCGACGATATGGCAGTCGCCCTCACGCTCGAAGGCGCGCCGGAGTCCCTCCCGGATCAAAGCATGATCATCGATCAGCAAAACCGATATTGGCATCGAACCTCCCAAGGCGAATCAAGCATGCTGACAGGTTTAGGACAGTTGTGCATCGGCTTTTGGTGAGGTGCCCAAGGTGGCCTCGACGATTGTTCCGCCCGAATCGCGCGGACGGACAGTCAGTTCGGCGCCAATCCGCGCTGAGCGTTCGCGCATGACGTCAAGACCGAAATGATCAGGCCCAGTGCGTCCCACCAGACCGCGACCATCATCGGCTACACGGAGGTATGCATGGGGTGGAGCAACCCGCAGCGTCACCCAGAGGGTTCGCGCCTCGGCGTGCTTACGGGTGTTGGTGATGGCCTCTTGTGCGATCCGCAAAAGTTCAACCTCAATGCTGCGTGACAAGCGCATAGGGGACTCCTCGAGCACTAGGTGAACGGTGAGGCCCGATGCAGACCCGACGGAGCGGGCGTACTCTGCCAGCGCTTCGCCAAGTCTCATTCCACTTCCCAACTCGCTGCGCAGATCGAAGATGGAGAGTCGAAGTTCCGTCGTGATCCGGGTGAGTTCCTCTCGGATTCTGTCGAGGTCTGCCGAGACCACAGCTTCCGTCGCGCTCGCGCGAGCAGCGTCCACGAGAAAACCGAGTGCTGCTACTTCTTGGGCGACGCCGTCGTGAATCTCCCGCGAGAGCCGGCGACGCTCCTCGGCTGTAGCCAAGGCTTGCACCTCGGCAAATAGTCGGGCGGTGTCAATGCGTAGCGCTGTGTCATCTGCGATGTCCTGCGCGAGGGAGAGTTGAGCGGGCTCCCAGATATCGCCTTCACCTTCACAGGCAATAACTCCAATGCGACGGCCCGCCAGACTCATCGGGATCACGGCTGAGACGCCCTTGCCGGGTTGGCTAAAGGATCCACTGCGCGCAACCGATTTGCCGGTATCCCACGCTTGCCCCCAGATTCCTCGATCGATTGCGCCGGGCCAGGCGTCAGGGAGGTGTGCGGTCGTTGCGATGGGCATTAGGGCGTCACCGTCAGTGCGTACGTACACCGCGGCCGCGGATACGTCGATCACCTCGGAAAGCTGCTCAAGTGCGGTGTCGGCCAGGCTCACGGTGTCGAGCCCATTTGGCAATTGCCGAGCCACATCGCGCAGTGATGTGAGGAGACGGTTCGCCGTTGCGTAGTCAGTTTTGCCAGATGCAGTGCGACTGCGTACGTATCGAATCGCGAGGCCGGCTAGAGCGACAGCGACGACCAGCGCAAGCCAAATCGCTAAGTAAATGACCGAGCCAGGGACGGCGCTGTTGAGCTTGAGAACGACAACAATCACCAGTGTCACGGTGCTGATGCCTAGAGAGGTCAGCAAACCGAGAACCCGCAGATTGAGCGCTCCGGCGATTGCAGGGGCGAGGAGATAGGTGAGGTAAACCTCGGGAGGTCCTGCCGCCAGCCCCACGACAAGTGCAGCGGCGACTGCCTCACCCAAGATCACGGAGTACCGGAGCCACACGGGCTGCGCGGTCACGGAGGCGATAACCGCCACTCCCAAGAGAATGAGCAAACCGTCACGCGCAACATCAAGGTGATGGGAGGCAACAGCCACCACCAGACACACCAGCAGCGCCACAATGCGCCCCAGCACTTCCCACGTGCGACGAGAGAATTTGGCCGGGGTCATGCGCCAATCATGCCTTGTCAGGCGTACAGAGCCTCCACATCGGCCGCAAATTCCGTCATCACTACATTGCGCTTCAGCTTGAGAGAAGGCGTCATTTGTCCACCCTCCTCAGTCCAGTCGACTCCGAGGATGGCGAATTTCTTCACTGCTTCTGCTTGGGACACGGCCTTGTTTGCCTCGTCGATTGCGCCTTGGATCTCAGCTCGCAGATCAGCGTCGTTCTTCAGCGAATCCACTGTTGAGCCAGCTTGCTTTCCGGCCGCCTTGACCCAGGAGGGGAATGCATCGGGGTCAATAGTCACCAGTGCCGCGATGTATGGCTTGGCGTCGCCCACCACAATGCATTGACTGACGAGCCAGTTGCCGCGGATTCGATCCTCAAGCACGGCAGGTGCGACATTCTTGCCCGCCGCTGTGACGAGCAATTCCTTCTTGCGCCCGGTGATGCGGACATATCCGTCGTCGTCGATCTCGCCAATGTCACCGGAATGAAACCAGCCATCGGAATCGATCGCCTCAGCGGTCGCTGCCGGGTTGTTCCAGTAGCCAGTAAGCAGGTGCGGACCGGAGAGCAGGAGTTCGCCGTCAGCAGCCACACGTACTGCTGCCCCCGGAATGGGTTGCCCCACGGTTCCCACGCGAATATTGCGTGGGCGATTGGCCGTGTGTGCTGCGCTGGTCTCGGTGAGTCCGTATCCCTCGAGGATTGCCATCCCAATGCCCCGGAAGAAGTGACCCAGTCGTTCTCCGAGTGGCGCGCCACCTGACACGGCCCACTCGACCCGACCGCCCATCGCTGCCCGCAATTTGGAATACACCAACTTGTCGAATAGGGCGTGCTTTACCTTCAGTCCAATTCCAGGACCACCCTTATCAAGGGACTGGCTGTAGGCAATTGCGATGGCTGCGGCCCTGTCAAAGATCTTGCCCTTGCCATCTGCGGTTGCTTTTTGTTGCGCTGAATTAAACACCTTTTCAAAGACGCGTGGCACAGCGAGAATAAAGGTGGGCTGGAAGCCTTGGAGGTCCGCGAGGAGATTCTTCACGTCGGGGGAGTGACCCAGACGTACGCCGGCCCGGATGCAGCCGAGCTGAATTAGTCGGCCGAAGACATGTGCGACCGGCAAGAAGAGCAAAGTCGAGGCGCCAGGAGCGAGGAACACCTCCGGCATAACCTGCACGACATTGTCGACCTCAAACATGAAGGCACGGTGTGTCAGCATGCAACCTTTGGGTCGTCCCGTGGTGCCCGATGTGTAGATGATCGTGGCCAAGGTGTCGGGAGTGACGCTGGCTCGAGCGGTCTCTAGTTGCTCATCGCTGACCTGTGTTCCGAGTGACTTGATCTGCGTGATTCCGTCGGAGTCGAAGACCCAACAGCGGGTTACTTCTGGTACGTGGCTAGACACCTGATCGAACACAGCCTTGGTCTTCTCGCTCTCCGCGAAGAGGGCTACGGCATCGGAGTCGGAGAGAATCCACTCGACTTGTTCGGCCGAGGATGTCTCGTAAATCGGGACACTTACGCAACCCGCGTACCAGATGGCAAAATCGACAAGAGTCCATTCGTAACGCGTGCGAGACATGACACCAACGCGCTGCCCGGTCTGGATCCCAGATCCAATGATGCCTTTGGCGACTGCGCGAACCTCATCAAGGAATTGTTGGGAGCTGACACCAACCCACGCACCACCGCGATGAATGGACAAAGAAACCCCATGCGGATTCCTGGCAGCGGCCTCGATCGCGTGATCGGCTAGGCCTCCAGAGGTGCAGGCGGGAACAAGGGCAGGAACGCGAAACTCTGTCTTCATGGGGCTGCTCCGTCTTAGAGGGTGACTTGCTCTGAGCACCGTACGCGATCTTTGTGCCTCAGGCGCGAAGAAGTGTCCCGAAATTCGTGGGGGACGATAACCTGCCCTCATGGCCGAACAGACTGAGTCCAGTGTCGTCATCGACGCCTCACCCCAGACCGTGATGGAGGTCATCGCTGATCTTGGGGCCTACCCGAATTGGAGCGATGGCATTATTTCGGTGGAGGTCTTGTCCAGTGGTCCGGACGGTCGTCCGACACAGGCTCGCTTCCATCTGGCCAGTGGCCCCATCAAGGACACGTACGAACTCGACTACACCTGGCAGGGCGACACATCTGTTCGATGGATACTCACCAAAGGCGACATGCTCACCATGATGGATGGCTCGTACACCCTCACGGACAATGGAGACAACTCAACAAGGGTTGAGTACCGCTTGGCTGTCGACGTGAAGATTCCCATGATCGGCATGCTCAAGCGCAAGGCGGAGAAGGTCATCGTCGATACCGCCCTGAAGGGCCTGCGCAAGCGGGTCGATGCGTTGACGTAATGGCACTGTCGCTCGGTGTCGATGTTGGCGGAACAAAGATCCTTGCCGGTGTAGTCGACGAACAAGGTCAGGTTCTTCGAACGCAGCGTCGCCCAACACTTCGTTCGGATGTGTCAGCCCTTGTCAAATCGATTAGCGAATGCGTGCGTTCCCTAGACCCAGAGGGCGCATGTCGCACTCTGGGCGTCAGTATCGCGGCGCTCCTAGATGCCCCGCGCGATCGCATCTTGTTGGCACCCAACGGAGGGTGGGCGGAGGAGCCGCTTGATTTTCTACTCGAGCGCGAAACCCGCCTGACGACTCTGCTCGAAAACGACGGCAACGCCGCCGCCTGGGGCGAGGTTCGCTTCGGAGCGGGACGGGCCGTCAAAGACGTCGTGATGGTGACCGTCGGAACGGGAGTCGGCGGCGGGATGGTGCTCAATGGGCAACTTCGCACTGGGGCACACGGATTGGCGGGCGAAATCGGGCACATCACGATGGTCGCGGATGGACTTCCCTGTGGCTGTGGACGTGCCGGGTGTTGGGAGCAGTACGCCAGCGGCTCTGCACTCGTACGCGAGGCACGCGCCCTGGCCACAGAGCGTCGATCCGACGCCCGACTTCTCCTGGAGTTGGGCGACGGGACGCCTGAGGGAGTTCAAGGCGTACACGTCACCGAAGCAGCACACGCCGGAGACGCAGTTGCCCTCGCCGCCTTCGCGACCATCGCGGAATGGTTAGGCAGGGGCATGGCCGACTTGGCCGCCGTAGTGGATCCCGAGATGTTCATCATCGGAGGCGGGGTTAGCGATGCCGGTGACGTGCTGTTGGTACCACTCCGGGCTGCATTCCGTCGTCAGCTGATGGGCTTCGGTCGACTGCCGAGTGCTGCAGTGGAGCTCGCCGAACTCGGCAACCACGCTGGATTGATCGGTGCCGCCGACTTAGCTCGGCTGCGAATTTCCTAAGCCGCGAGGTTACTCACACAACCGCACCGTCGTGGGGACCATCCCGGTCGTCGTTCTTCCGGGCAATCAATGTGGCGAAACCGCCTGCAAACGCGAGGGCGCCGAGCCCAGCGATCCAAGACGGCAGCGTAAAGAAAAAAGCCAGGAGAACGACAATCGGTCCACCTAGCAGGCCAGCCCAGGCGAAGCGATCGACGGCGTGGTGTGGTCGCGGTATCGGCGGGGGCTCGGGCGGGACGAAGGTAAAGGTGTCCTCGGCTAGC
>Ga0164295_10005054_pt1 | contig 10456 bp, 6 predicted proteins | sample GEODES006metaG_FD_111798 | JGI IMG/M metagenome (GOLD analysis project Ga0164295, IMG submission 111798) | Oligotrophic lake water microbial communities from Sparkling Lake, Wisconsin, USA - GEODES006 metaG | ecosystem: Environmental > Aquatic > Freshwater > Lake | place: USA: Sparkling Lake...
AAGCCTCAATCCCATGAACAAGTCGTTCCAACCCGTGGCACTGGCCACCCTGTGCGTGGCTTTGCTCGCGCCGCTGCCGTCGTTTGCCCAGAACGTGGCCATCGTCAACGGCAAGCCGGTGCCCAAGGCCCGCTACGAGGCGCTGCTGCAGCAAGTCGTCAAGCAAGGCCAAACCAAGACACCGGAGCTCGAGGCCCAGGTGCGCGACGAAGTGGTGCTGCGCGAGATGTTCGTGCAGGAAGCCGAAAAGCGCGGCCTCACCGCCACCCCTGAATACAAGATGCAAATGGAGTTCGCGCGCCAGACCATCCTGATCCGCGAGCTGTTCGCCAAGTTCCAGGAAAAAAACCCGGTCACCGACGCCGAAATCCAGGCCGAGTACGACAAGTTCAAGGCCCAGTCCAACCCGGTCGAGTACCGCGCGTCACACATCCTGGTCGAGACCGAGGATCAAGCCAAGGCCCTGATCGCCCAGATCAAGGCCGGTGGCAACTTCGAAGACATCGCCAAGAAGCAGTCCAAGGACTCGGGCTCGGGCGCCAATGGCGGCGACCTGGGCTTCGCCAACCCGGCGGCCTATGTGCCTGAGTTTTCACAGGCCATGGTCAAGCTCAAGAAGGGCGAGATGACCGACACGCCGGTGCAGTCGCAGTTCGGCTATCACATCATCTTGCTGGTGGAAACACGCGAGTCCACGCCGCCATCGCTCGAAGAACTCAAGCCGCAGATTCAGCAGCGCATCGCGCAGATGAAGATGACGAAGTTCCGCGACGACATCCGCGCCAAGACCAAGACCGACTACAAGTTCGCCGAGTGATCTGAGCGCCATGCGGCCGGTGGGGGCTCGACGCGCTCAGGCGTCGAGCTTCACCCGGCCGGCCTCGATGTGCAGTTGGCGGTCACAGCGTGCGGCGACCTCGCGGTCGTGCGTGACGAGAACGAGCGTGGTGCCGTTTTCCCGGTTGAGCTCGAACATCAGCTCCATCACCCGCTCGCCGGTGGCGAAGTCGAGGCTGCCGGTGGGCTCGTCGGCCAGCAGCAGCGCGGGCTTGACGATGAAGGCACGCGCCAGCGCCACGCGCTGCTGCTCGCCGCCCGACAGCACGCGTGGGTAGTGGTTCAGTCGATCGCCCAGCCCGACGCGACCGAGCATTTCTTTCGCGCGCACGCGCGCATCGCCTTGGCCTTGCAACTCCAGCGGCAGCATCACGTTCTCGATGGCGCTCAGGTTGCCCAGCAACTGAAAGCTCTGGAACACAAAGCCGACCTGCGCGGCACGCACCGCCGCGCGAGCGTCCTCGTCCAGACTGAACAGGTCCACCCCGGCCAGCTTCACACTGCCGCTGCTGGGGGTATCCAGACCGGCGATGATCGACAGCAGCGTGCTTTTGCCAGAGCCCGAGGCACCGACGATGGCCACCGATTGCTGTGGCTGCAGCTTGAAACTCACTTCGTGCAGGATGGTCAGCGGCCCGCTCGAATCGTTCACCTGCTTGGTGATGCGGTCAACAGCAATGATGGAATCGGACATGAGTGAACCAGGTAATCAATCAGACGTGCCCACGCCAGGCAGCGTGGGTGTGGTGAGCGCCAGCAGACGGCTGGCATTGCGACGCGTTTTTCACTGTACCGCGCTGCTGTCGGGGCTGGGCTTGCCGTGGACGGCACAGTCGCAGGCGATGCTCGCGGCCGCCATCCCCAAGGCGCCTCGCCACACCGTGCTGGTGGTGGGCGACAGCCTGTCGGCCGAATACGGCTTGCCGCGCGGCAGCGGCTGGGTGACGCTGCTCGAGCAGCGCCTGCTCGGCCAGCAGTTGTCTGCCCGCGTGATCAACGCCAGCATCAGCGGCGACACCACTGCAGGCGGCTGGTCGCGTCTGCCCGCCCTGCTCAAGCAGCACCGACCCACCCAGGTGATCATCGAACTCGGTGGCAACGACGCGCTGCGCGGCCTGCCGCTTTCCGACACCCAGCGCAACCTCACCGAGATGACACGGGCCGCCAAGGACAGCGGCGCTCGGGTGCTCATCGCTGGCATTCAGGTGCCGCCCAATTACGGACGCCGCTACAACGACGATCTGGCCGCCGCCTTCGCCAGCGTGGCCAAGTCCGAGTCGGTGGCCCTGGTGCCCTTCATCCTTGAGGGCCTGGACACGGCGCAGTTTCAAGAAGACCGCATCCACCCGCTGGCCAGCGCCCAGCCGATCATCCTCGACAACGTGTGGCCGCGCTTCAAGCCGCTGCTGCGCTGAGGCTGCACTTTCAATCGTCGTCGCCGGCATCGAGTTCGGGAAACAGCACGCTGGTGTAGCCAAACTGCCTGAAATCGCGCACGCGCATCGGGTACAGCTTGCCGATGAGGTGGTCGCATTCATGCTGTACCAATCGGGCGTGAAAGCCGCTCGCCTCGCGTTCGATGCGCCGCCCGAGAGCGTCGAAGCCCTCGTAGCGGATGCGAGTGAAGCGCGGCACCATGCCACGCAGACTGGGCACCGAAAGGCAGCCTTCCCAGCCGTCTTCTTCGGCATCGCCCAGCGGCGTGATCTGCGGATTGATCAGCACCGTGGGCGGTACCGCATCGGCATCCGGATAGCGCGGGGTGTGCGCGAAGCCGAACACCACCATGGCCACATCCGCCCCGATCTGCGGCGATGCCAGCCCCGCGCCGTTGGCCACCTGCATGGTCTCGAACAAGTCGGCGACCAGTTCATGGAGTTCGCGCGTATCGAACGCAGTGACCGGTCTGGCCACGCGCAGCAGTCGGGCGTCGCCCATCTTCAGGATTTCTCGCACGGTCATGTCGGCTCTCCGGTGCCACTTCCCACGGTCAAAGCGCCGGCACCCAGCAACGCCATCAACCCCGCCTCATCAAGGACCGCCACGCCCAGCTCCAGCGCCTTGTCGAGCTTGCTGCCGGCCTCGCTGCCGGCGACCACGAAGTGTGTCTTCTTCGACACCGAGCCGGCCACCTTGCCGCCGGCCGTCTCGATCAACTCGCGCGCGGCGTCGCGGCCCATCGTGGGCAAGGTGCCGGTCAGCACAAAGGTCAGCCCCGCCACACCCGCAATGCCCACCGGCTGCGTGCCGCTGCCCTCTTCCCAAACGATGCCAGCGGCGCGCAATTGCTCGACGATCTCGCGGTGGTGCGACTGATCGAAAAAGCTGCGCACACTGTGCGCGACCACCGGGCCGACGTCCTTGACCTCGAGCAATTGCGCTTCAGTGGCGTCCATCAGGCGGTCCATCGAGCCAAAGTGGCGCGCCAGATCCTTGGCGGTGGTCTCGCCCACATGGCGTATGCCCAGCGCGAACACAAAGCGCGGCAGCGTGGTGCGCCGACTCGCTTCCAGAGCGGCCAGAAGGTTGGCCGCGCTCTTGTCGCCCATGCGATCGAGCGCGCACAGCTTGGCCAGCCCCAGCGTGTAGAGCTCGGGCAGCGTGCGGATCAGACCGGCATCGACCAACTGGTCGATGAGCTTGTCGCCCAGGCCTTCGATGTCCATGGCGCGGCGCCCGGCGAAATGCGCGATCGCCTCCTTGCGCTGTGCCGCGCAGGTCAGCCCGCCGGTGCAACGCCAGTCGACCTCGCCTTCCTCGCGGGCGATCGGGCTGCCGCACACCGGGCACTGGCCGCTCAAGCGCTGGTACAGATCAAAGGGCTCGCCACGCGACGCGGCATCGGCAGAGGCGGGCGATTCGTGCACCACGCCCACCACCTGCGGAATGACGTCGCCCGCGCGGCGCACGATCACGGTGTCGCCCACGCGCACGTCGCGGCGGCGCACCTCGTCTTCGTTGTGCAGCGTGGCGTTGCTCACCGTGGTGCCGCCCACAAACACCGGCTCGAGCTTGGCCACCGGCGTGAGCTTGCCGGTGCGCCCGACCTGGATGTCAATGCCCAGCAAGCGCGTCATCTGCTCTTGCGCCGGGTACTTGTGCGCCACCGCCCAGCGCGGCTCGCGGCTGACGAAGCCCAGCTGCTGCTGCAAGGCGCGGTCGTTGACCTTGTAGACCACGCCGTCGATGTCGAAGGGCAAGCCATCGCGCTGCGCGCCCACCGCCGCATGAAAGGCCACCAGCCCGTCGGCGCCTTGCACCACCGCGCGCTCGTCGCACACCGGCAGCCCCATGGCCGCGAGTGCATCGAGCAGCGCGCTGTGGGTGGCCGGCAGCGCGGCGTTGTCCTCGCCCCAGCCGCGCACCTCGCCCAGACCATAGGCAAAGAAACTCAGCGGTCGCCGTGCGGCGATCGCCGGGTCAAGCTGGCGCACCGCACCGGCTGCGGCATTGCGCGGGTTGACGAAGGTCTTTTCGTTTTTCGCGCCCTGTGCGATGAGCTCGCGCTGGCGCTCGTTGAGCGCTTCAAAGTCGTCGCGGCGGATGTAGACCTCGCCGCGCACTTCGAGCACCTCGGGCACCACCCCACGCAGCCGGCGCGGTATCTGCGCGATGGTGCGGATGTTTTGGGTGACGTCCTCGCCGGTCTCGCCGTCACCACGCGTGGCAGCTTGCACCAGCAGGCCCTGCTCGTAGCGCAGGTTCATGGCCAAGCCGTCGAACTTCAGCTCGGCGGCGTATTCGACCGGCGCCTCAGCATCGGTGAGCGCCAGCTCGCGGCGCACCCGCGCATCGAACGCAATGGCGCCGCTGGCTTCGGTGTCGGTCTCGGTGCGAATCGACAGCATGGGCACCGCGTGGCGCACCGGCTCGAAGCCCTCGAGCACGCCACCGATCACGCGCTGCGTGGGTGAATCCGGCGTGCGCCACTCGGGGTGCGCCGCCTCGATCGCCTCGAGCTCCTGATACAGCCGGTCGTACTCGGCATCGGGAATGGCCGGCTCATCGAGCACGTAGTAACGGTGGGCATGGCCCGTGAGCAGCGCGCGCAACTCGGCGGCGCGGCGTTCAAGGTCGGGCGCGGCCACGGCGGTCAGGGGCAAGATGGCGCCACAGCCCGCTCAGCTGAACAGCCGCCGGGCAGCAGCCGAGCCGGCGGCCAGATCGCGCGCGGCGAGCGCCTCGTAAAGGCGCACCAGTTCGCCATCGATGAAGGCGAAGCTGTCGGGCGTGAGCGGCTGCCCGCGGTCGTCGACCATGCCGGCGTCGAGGTCACGGGCCAGGCCGGTGGCGCTGGCTTGCCACGCGGCGAAGGGCGACTTGGCGGCATCGGTTTGCGCCACATCGAAGCCCAGCGTCAGCTCGCGCAGCGCGGCCTGGTTGGGGTCATCGGACAGCGCGGCCTGCGGATCGAAATTGAGCGTGAGCACCGGCGGCGCATCGTCCTCATCGGACGGCAGCACCAGCCGTCCGGGCAGCACGCCGGGCACGAATCCATGGTGCGAGGCCTGCTGCAGCACATAGCCCACGCTCCAGGCGGCCGAGCGTGCGCGCAGCAGCAGCACCATCTGCGCGTCATGGTCACCGGCAAAGGCATCGAGCTCGCGGGCCCGACCGGCCACATCCATCATGTCGGGAAAGTCGGCCATGGCGCCCACCGCCTCGGCAAAGTCCTGCAGCTTGTGCACGAACTCGGAGTACTCGATCTCGTTGAGCGCGCCGCTGCGGTTGGCCAGTTGCAAGCCGGCTTGCAGTTCGCTGTAGCGCTGGCCGGGCGCGGGCGATTCCCATTGGCCGTCGTCGGTGTTGAGGCCTTCGATGAAAAACGGCTTGCTGCCCGCGCGGCGGCTCCCGGGCTGGTGCGACAGCACCGCCTCGCCACTGATCGGCGACTCCAGCGTGAGCGGCACCACCACGTCAATCAACGCATCGACGCGCGGCAGCACCCGCCGGCGCAGCGAACGACCGGCCACCGCGCCTTCGAGCGTGGTGCTGCTCTCGCCCAGATGAGGCGCGATGCGCCCGTCAGGGTCATCGAATCCGGGCGGCTCGCCGGGGACGGTGTCCTGCGCGTCGGCGGTGTCGGTATCACCCATGCCCGGCTCGCGGGGCTCGAAACGGCTGTTGCCGGGTTCGGCTTTCTTCGGGCTGGCGCGACGTGCCTGCCACACGCCCTGCGCCAGCACAGCCACCAGCAGCACCACGCCAGCGGCTACCAGCGCCACGGTCAGGTTGTCGCTCATGCGGCCTCCGCCAGGCTCACGGCCTCGGCCATGTCGACCGCCACGATGCGCGAGACACCTTGTTCCTGCATGGTCACCCCGATGAGTTGCACCGCCATTTCCATGGCGATCTTGTTGTGGCTGATGAAAAGAAACTGCGTTCCCTTGGACATTTCCTTGACGAGCCGCGCATAGCGCTCGGTGTTGGCATCGTCGAGCGGCGCGTCCACCTCGTCGAGCAGGCAAAACGGCGCCGGGTTGAGCTGAAAGATCGCAAACACCAGCGCGATGGCGGTCAGCGCCTTCTCGCCACCCGACAGCAAATGGATGGTGCTGTTCTTCTTGCCCGGCGGCTGCGCCATCACCTGCACGCCCGCGTCGAGGATCTCGTCGCCGGTCATCACCAGCCGGGCCTGGCCACCGCCGAACAGGCTGGGGAACATGCGCCCGAAATGCTCGTTGACCTGGTTGAAGGTGTTGCCCAGCAGATCGCGCGTTTCGAGATCGATCTTGTGGATGGCGCCTTCGAGCGTGGCCATGGCGTCGAGCAGATCAGCGTTTTGCGCATCCAGAAAGGCCTTGCGCTCGCTCGACGCATTGAGCTCGTCGAGCGCGGCCAGGTTGACCGCGCCGAGCGCGGCAATGTCGCGGTTGATGCGGTCGATCTCGCTTTGCAAGCCGGCCAGCCTCACGCCGCCTTGTTCGATGCCTGCCGACAGCGCCTCGAAGTCGACCGCCGCGGCCACCAATTGCTCAAGGTACTGCGCGCCGCCGAGCTGTGCGGCTTGCGCTTCGAGCTGCAGCGTGGTGATGCGATCGCGAAGCGGCTGCAGGCTTTGCTCGTGCATGAGCCGCTGCTCGTCAGTGCGGCGCATGCGGGCGGTGAGGTCGTCGTATTCGCTGCGCCTCGCGGCCAACGCCGATTCGCGATCGAGCCTGAGCGCCAGCGCGTCTTGCAGACCGCTTTGCGCCGACACATCGTCCAGCCGCAGCAGCTCGTCGTTGATCTGTGCTTCGGTGGCCACGTTGGTGGCGATCTGTTGCGCTGCGGTGTCGATGCCGCGCTGCAATTCACCGCGGCGCGCGGCCAGCGAGCGCAAGGTGAATTGCGACTCCTGGGCCTCGCGCTCGAGCGCGCGCAACTTCTCGCGCGCCGAGCCCAGCGCGCGCTCGGCGGCGATCACCGCATCGTCGAGTTCGGCGTGGCGCTGCTGCGCGTCGCCCAGTTCGATGTCCAGCGTCTCGAAGCGCGCTTCGCCGATGGCGCGGCGCTCCTGGATGTCTTCGAGCCGGGCATCGACCTCGGCCAATTCTTCGGCCAGCTGGGCAGCACGCGCGGTGGTCTGCTCATCTTGCTGCGTCAGGCGCAGCAACTCGACTTGCAGCCGGTGCGCCTGGCCTTGCGAGTCGGTCGACTCACGCCGCGCGGTGGCCAGCTGCGCCGACGCCGCGCTGTAGGCCGCCTCGGCACGCACCTGGGCGCTGCGCGACTCTTCGGCGATCAGCGTTTGCGCGCGCAGCTGAAGCACGAGGTTTTCGATCTCCTGGGCGCGAGCAAGCAAACCCGACTGTTCCGAGTCCGGTGCATAGAACGCCACCGCGTGCGCGCTCACCGCATGGCCTTCGCGGGTGATCACCACCTCGCCAGCGGCCAGCCGCGAGCGCGCCGCCAGCGCATCGTCCAGGCTGTCAGCGGTGCGTACGCCGGCCAGCCAATCGGCCAGCAGCGCGGCCAGACCGGCCTCGCCGATGCGCAGCCGGTCGGCCAGACCCGGCAGTCCCGTTGTTGTACCGACTGCCGCAGGCGACGGCGCTGCGGGCGGCGTGCAAAACACCAGCTTGGCCGGCGGTGCGTCGGCGGCAAAGGCGCGCATGGTGTCGAGCCGGCCGACTTCGAGCGCGTGCAGCCGATCGCGCAAAGCCGCCTCAAGCGCAGTCTCCCAGCCGGTCTCGATGTGGATGCGTGTCCACAAGGCGGCCAGGCTGTCGAGTCCCTGGCGGGCCAGCCAGGGGCGCAGCTTGCCGTCGGTTTGCACTTTTTCCTGCAAGGCGCGCAGCGCATCAAGCCGCGCGCTCAGGTCGCTTTGACGCGTGGACTGCGCGTTGAGCTCGGCCTGCGCGACACGCCGCGCCTCGTCGAGTGCCGGCACCTGATCGCCAAGTTCAGCGAGACGCTCGTCGGCCAGCGCGCTGGCCTCATCGGCAGCGGCCGACTGAGCGCGCAGTTGCTCAAGCCGCTCGGCATCGGGCGCGGCAAGCTGGCGCTTTTCGCTGGCGAGCTTGTCGCGGCGGGCCTGCTGCTGACGGCTTTGATCCTCGAGGTTGCGGCTGTCGCCAGCGAGCAGCTGAATTTGCTGCTGCACCCCGGACACCAGCGTGCGCTGGGTGCTGGCTGCAGCTTGTGCAGAGCGCAACGCGTCCTCGAGTGCGGGCAGCCGCTCGGTCTGGTCTTCGGTTTGGGCGGCAAGCACCTCGCTGCGTTCGTCAGCGGACTCCACCTGCACGGCGAGATGCTCCAGATCGGCCTTGGACTGGGCTTGGCGATCGCTCCACTGCGCGGTTTGCGCCACCAGTTCGGCCAGCCGCTGCTCGGCGCGCTGGCGGCCTTCGACGGCGTAGCGGATGCGCTCTTCAAGTCGGCTCACCTCGAGCGCGGCCTCGGCCAGCAGGCCCTGTGCGGCATGCAGCTCATCGCCGGCGGTGTAGTGCGCCTGACGCACGGTTTCAAGTTCGGCTTCGCCCTGGCGCAACTCGGCGGTGCGAGATTCCAGCGCGTTGACGGCCGCAGCCACCTCGCGCTCGACGCGCTGCTGCTCGGATGCCGCATCGCGATGGCGCAGGAACCACAGCTGGTGCAGCTTGCGCAGGCCGTCGTCTTGCAGTTGCCGGTAACGGCTGGCGACCTCGGCCTGGCGCTCGAGCTTGTCGAGCTGGCTGGTGAGCTCGCGCAGGATGTCTTCGACCCGTGTGAGGTTGTCGCGGGTGTCGCGCAGACGGGTCTCGGTTTCGCGGCGGCGCTCCTTGTACTTGGACACGCCAGCGGCCTCTTCGAGGAACAGCCGCAGCTCTTCGGGCTTGCTTTCGATGATGCGGCTGATGGTGCCTTGGCCGATGATGGCGTAGGCCCGCGGCCCCAGGCCGGTGCCAAGGAACACGTCGTGCACGTCACGCCGGCGCACGCTCTGACCGTTGATGTAGTAGCCACTGTTGCCGTCGCGCGTGAGCACGCGCTTGACGGCGATCTCGGCGAACTGGTTCCACTGGCCGCCGGCGCGCGCATCCTCGTTGCTGAAGATGAGCTCGACGCTCGCGCGGCTGGCCGGCTTGCGGTGGCCCGAGCCGTTGAAGATCACGTCTTGCATCGACTCGCCGCGCAACTCGCTGGCCTTGCTCTCGCCAAGCACCCAGCGCACCGCATCCATGATGTTGGACTTGCCGCAGCCGTTGGGCCCGACCACCCCGACCAGTTGACCTGGCAGATGGAAATGGGTGGGGTCCGCAAACGACTTGAAGCCAGACAGCTTGATGGAATTCAGGCGCATGGACGAGGGGATGAAACTCCGCTGCTGACCGCTCTGGCGGTTTCGCTTAAGTGCTTGATTTGAATGGCAAAAAACCCTTTTTTGGGGGGCTTTCAGACAGCGCTGGATGATAGCATCGAGCCATGAAGAACTGGTTCAAACGGCTGTTTGACGGCAAAGGCTCGCCCGCCCCCGCGCCTGCGGTGCCCGCCCCTCCGGTCAGGCTGTCCAGTTCGAGCGAGCAGGCCGCCCCGGTGCCTGGCGTGCGCCGCCCGCTGGTGGCCGCCAACGGCGATGTGGCCGGATTCGAGTTCACCCTGGCCGCCTCGATCGAGGACCGACTGCGCCGCCGCGCCGATCCGGTGGCGCACGCAGCGCATGCCATTTCGCTGATGCTGGCCATGCGCCCTGCCGTCGAAGCCGAGCAGATCGCGCTGGCCAGCCTGAGTGCCGAGTTGCTGATGCGCCCGGAAGTGATCGCCCAGCTGCCGGCCGGTGCCTGGCTGTGCCTGAGCCCAGCCGCCGAAAGCACCGCCGCCAGCGAAGAAGACATGCCCAAGCTGCTGGCCGCCTTGCGTGGCTGCGGCGTGCGCGTGGGCACGCCGCTGTCGCCCGCGCAAGCGCCGGCTGGCGGCGTCAAATTCGACTTCACCGTGATGGCCATGGACGCTGGCGGCATCGAGCCGCTGATCGCCGCCGTGGGCGCCTTGCGCAAGTCCGGCGCCTCAGACGCCATCATCGCCACCGGCTTGCCTGACGTCGATGCCATCGAGCGTGCGCTGGCCGCCGGTGCCACGCTGGCCAGCGGCAGCTTCAACACCCAAGTCGCCGCACCCCGACAAAGAACACTCAACGGCGATGTGCTGCGCATCATCG
>Ga0164295_10005056_pt1 | contig 10456 bp, 8 predicted proteins | sample GEODES006metaG_FD_111798 | JGI IMG/M metagenome (GOLD analysis project Ga0164295, IMG submission 111798) | Oligotrophic lake water microbial communities from Sparkling Lake, Wisconsin, USA - GEODES006 metaG | ecosystem: Environmental > Aquatic > Freshwater > Lake | place: USA: Sparkling Lake...
ATCCATGAGGGCGGTGAGGCCGCGCGTCAGTTCGCGATGGAGATCCAGGTGCTGGGCGAGGTCCAGCACCCGCACCTGATCCGGCTTCTCGATCATGGCCGCGACGAGCAGGGCTTGTTCGCTGTGCTCGAGTGGCTTGACGGCGAATCCTTGGAGGCAAGGCTGAGCCGTGCTCCGCTCGCTGCGGCCATGCTGCGTCCGCTGCTGCTGTCTTTGGCGGCGGCCTTGCAGGCCCTTCATGCGGCAGGTTATGCGCATGGGGATGTGAATGCGAGCAACGTCATGCTAGCGGAGGATTGCTGTGGAAGGTTGATCGATCTGGGTAACGCAGTGTTGCTGGGACAGCCAGCCCAGGAGCTGACTGGCAGCATCCACTTGATGGCACCCGAGTTGTTTGACCACGCACCGCGCAGCGCGGCGACGGACTGGTATGCCCTGGGCGTGATGGCTTATCAGGCGCTGTGCGGCCAGCTGCCGTTTGAAGGCGAGACCAGGGCGCAGGTCATCGCCGCGCATCACCGGCACTGGCGTGTTCCATTGCAGGAAAGGGCGGTGGTGCCGCAGGATCTGGCGGAGCTCATTGAAGGCCTGATCTCCAGGACGCCGCAGCAGCGGGTGGAAGCGGCGCGGCGCTTGTTTCTTGCTTGCTCACCCGCAGAGCCGAAGGAACCTTGAGTCATGGCTCGCTTTCAACCTCCAGGCCAGTGCCCCGCGTGTGGCGAATGGGTGCCGCGCAAAGCGGCGGCTTGCGACTGCTGCGGCGCATGTGATCGCTCCGGCTGGAAGTCGGAAAGCAACGTGTATGACGGGCTTGATCTGCCGGACGATGACTTCGATTACGAGGCCTTCGTCGCCGAGGAGTTTGGCGAAGGCCGCGCGAAACGTCAGATGAGCAACCTCTGGTGGTGGGTCGCGCTGGTCCTGCTGTCCGTGATGGTGCTGGGCTGGTTGCTGCCCTTGTTGAATTGAGCGAGTTCGTTAAGCCAGCAGCTTCATCAGCTTCTTCGCGCCAGCAGTGGTCACCAGCATGTAGTGGCGCGTGCCATCGGTCCATGAAGCAGTGCTCCATCCATCACGACTCGCGAGCAGGGGTTGTGCTTGAGAGGGCAACTGCCTGGCATGGGAATGGTTCATCACCACCAGGTGCGCCTCCTCGCCGGAGCCAATGTCGAAGCAGATGACAGTCGCAGGCTGGCCAGCCACTTGAATGACGCGGCAGCCGAAGGTCTTGGTCCGTAGCAAAACGGAAGGCATGTCACCGGGAGACAACGCTCCCACCTGGGCGAGCAAAGGCCTCAAGGTTTCGATGCGGGGTGCCTCATGCTCCAGGCGCATCACGCCTTTCTGAATCAGCATGACCTTCGCCAGGGCCTCGCCTTGCCAGTCATTGGCTTGCGGTCCGAAGGCATTGAACAGCAAGGTGGCTGGATAGACGGTCAGCAGCAGCATTGCGGCCAAGGCCAGCCATGGCCAGGGACCTTTTAGCGGGCTTGGCCTGACTTTCGCGGCCTCTGCTTGCATGGCACGGAGCAAATCCTGAGGTGCGCGCGCCGGTGCTGGGATGGCGCCGAAGGCCTCCGCCACACGCTCGTCAAAGGCGGTGCGCTGCGCCAGCCACTGCTTCAAGACAGGATCGGTTTCCGCAAGGGCGCGCGCCTCGGCATCCCCATCCTGCGGGCGCAGGGTGGTGGCATCGAGCAGGCGTTGAGCTTCGTCGCGGTTCATGATTCGGATGGAGGGAGTTGGCCGGATTGCAGCAGCAGTTTTCTCAGCGCGTCCTTGGCCCGTGACAAGCGCGACATCACCGTGCCGATGGGGACGCCCAGAGTTTCGGCGATGTCGCGATACGAGAGCTCGCGCAGATAAAACAGCACCAGCGGCGCGCGGTAGTTTTCATCCAGCTGCTCCAGGGCTTGCTGTAGGGTCGCGGCATCCACCCTGGGTTCCTCCGCTGGCTCGTCGGCGGCACCGTGCAGGTCGGGTTCAAACTCCACCTGCTCATGCTTCTGCTCGCGCCGGGCGATGCCGAGCCACTCGCGATACAGCGTGGTGTAGAGCCATGTCTTGGCCTTGCTGGTGTCGCGCAACGTCTGGCCCTTGCGCGCCCATTGCAGGAAGGTCTGCTGCACCAGGTCCTCGGCCAGGCCCTGACGTCGGCACAAACTCTGCGCGAAGCGGTGAAGCCCCGTGTAGTGATCGGCAACGAGTTGGGAGAAGTCAGGAACGGCCACGCAGGTTTGAGCAGCAGAAGAGCGCATTCGAGGCGGGTCAATCGCTATGTTGAAGGGAAGAGCCAGGGCGTGCATGTTACTCTCTAGGAGTCATTCGTGCGCTGTTTATTCCCGGTGAAAATTCGGGGTGGCCGCCCAGCCGCAACGGCGCGACTCAACACTTGACGCTTTCATCGGCACTCCTCATGCTTCGTGAAGTAATTCTCCCAACGCTTCATGAACCTCCGCGAACACCTCCGGCTTATCCTGCCGGACATCCTGCCTGCTAACCCTGCGGAGGCCATCAAGGGCACGGAGCTCATCAAGCTGGTGCGCGTGCTGCTGGGTGAGGAATACAGCGATGCCACGCTGCGCTATCATTTCTCCATCCTGTCGTATGATCCCACGTCGCCGATCGCGAAGGTGGACCAGGGTCAGGGCTACTACCAGCGCACGCGGCGCTCGCCTTCCATCGCGACCAACGGGCGGCATGGGCTCTTCGATCACAGCGGTGAGGGCGACCTGCGGCATCTGCGCGTGATGGCGATTTATCAGCGGCTCTGCCTGCTGCGCTCGCAGTTCCCGTTCGTGCTCAACGGCCGCAACGGCGGCCCGCTGCGTCTCGACGGCGACTGGGAGCTGCCCGACCTCATCTGTGCCGATGGCGAGGTCGAAACGGGCAGCGACGAGCAACCGCGCTTCGATGAGACCGTGCTCTCGCTGCGCCGCCACTTCGGCGGGCCGGAGGTCGGCATCACCGGCGTATCGGTCAAGCTGGGAGCCACCTTGGAATCCTTCCCCGCCGATTTCTTCCAGGCGCTCAGCTCCACGCGCTGGACCACTGGCAGCGAACTGGTCATCGCCGAGGCCTTGAACGACGAGGCGCTGGTCGAATCACTACGCAGCCTGGGCCATCAGTTCGGCGTCGGCATCAGCACGCTGGGCATTCAGTTTTCCGATCTCGATGAACTGCCCGACCCGGACAGCATCCTGGGCATGACAGCCTCCGAATTCGAAGCGGTGCAAGCACTGCTCCGCGTGCAGCGCATCACCACCTCCGCGCAGCGTCCGACACTGGACTGGCAGACGCTTTCGCAGCTGCGCAAGAAGCATGGCAGCGTGAATGACCTAGTGCGCTGGCTGTGCGACTGCCTCGACCGCCGGTTGCCGCTGCGCTGAGCCCAACGCTGCGCGCACAGTGAGGCGTCCCATGGCTATCGTAACGACTTTTCCCTCCGCCACTGGCACATGCCTTGCGCAAGAATGGCTTTAACCAACGTAAGCCTCATGATGCGCCCGCTCATTGCTCTTCTGCTGTTATCCTCGTTGGTCTTGCATGCGGCACCGCCAGTGCCCAAGCTCAATCCCAATGAAGAGGGGGCCACCAAGATCGTCGGGCAGATCAAGCCTGCCATCGTCAAGATCACGCAGCTTGGCTTCGATGGGGTGGACGGCCTGGGCTCGGGCTTCGTCATCAGCGCCGACGGCTTGATCGCGACCAACATGCATGTCGTGGGCCAGGGCAGGCGCTTGCAGGTGGAGTTCAGCGATGGCCGCACCTTTGATGTGAAGTCGATTCATGCCTCCGATCATCATCTGGATCTCGCGATCCTGCGCATTGACGCCAAGGGCTTGAAACCGCTGAAGCTCGGCGACTCCGACAAAGCGGAGCAGGGCCAGCCCATCGTGGCCATGGGCAATCCTGAGGGCCTCGCTTTCAGCGTGGTGCAAGGCGTGATCTCCGAGGTGCGCGAGGTCGAGAAGCTGCCGATGATCCAGGTGGCCATGCCCATCGAGCGCGGCAACAGTGGCGGGCCCTTGTTGGATCGCCAGGGCAACGTGCTGGGCATTCTCACACTGAAATCGGTGCGCACGGCGAACCTGGGCTTCGCCATGCCGGTCAATGATTTGAAGAAGCTCCTCGCCGATCCGAACACGGTGCCGATGGAGCGCTGGCTGACCATTGGTGTGCTCGACGCACGCACCTGGAAACCGGTGATGGGCGGCAAGTGGACCCAGCGTGCGGGCGTGGTGAAGGCCGAGCTGCCGGGCGACGGCTTCGGCGGTCGCTCGCTCTGCCTGTGGCAGGGGGCGGAGGTGAAGGAACCCTTTGAAGTCGCGGTGAATGTGAAACTGGATGACGAAAGCGGTGCCGCAGGCCTGGCCTTCTGCAGCGACGGCGGCAATGTTCACTACGGCTTCTACCCCACGGGTGGCGAGCTTCGATTGACAAGGTTCGACGGACCAGATGTCTATTCCTGGACCATTCACGCCACGGTTCCTTCCGAGGCCTACAAGCCGGGAGACTGGAATCAACTGCGCGTGCGAGTGGATGCGGAGCGCCTCACCTGCTTCGTGAACGGCGTGCAAGTCATCGAGCAACTGGACGACACCTTTCGTGGAGGCAAGGTCGGCCTGTGCAAGTTCCGCAACACCAGCGCGGAGTTCAAAAACTTCCGTGTCGGCAGCGATCTGCGGGACAAACCTTTGCCCGCTGACGTCGTCGCCCGTGTGAACACGTCCCTGGAGGCCTTCCTTGGTAATGCCAGCGTGCGTGAGCAGACGCTGCAAAGCCTGGTCGCGGAGAAAGGGCCGGGCCGACGCGCGCTGAACGACCTTGTGAAGGAGATCGACGCCCAGGTGGCGGCGCTTCGGCAGAAGGCTGTCACCCTGCGCAAGCTGGGCTCTGATCTGCATCAGCGGACGATGGCCGGGGAACTGGCAGCCCTGATGGCCAAGCCGGAGGACGAGATCAGCCTGCTCCAGGCGGCTCTGATCCTGGCCCGGCATGACAATCCCGAGGTGGACATCGCGGCATATGAGCGGGTGCTTGACCGCATGGCGGATGAGCTGCGCGAAGACGCGGAGATCAAGAAAGGCGGGGAAGCCTCGGTGAAGCGGCTGAACCGCTACCTTTTCCAGGAGAACGGCTTCCACGGCAACCGCTACGATTATGACAACCGCGCCAACTCCTACATGAACGAGGTGCTGGAGAATCGGGAAGGGCTGCCGATCACGCTCGCGGTGCTGTATCTGGAGCTGGCCCGCCGGCTGGGCCTGGATCATCTCTTCGGGGTGTCCATGCCGTCCCGCTTCATGGTAGGTTTCCATGATCGCGCGGACGGCAAGGACACGGACGCTGTGCGGCTGGTGGATGTCTTCGATGGCGGCACGCTGCTCAGTGAGAAGGAGGCTTTCACCGTGGCCCTGGGCGATGATGCGGAGGTGGAGGACGCCTTCCTGCGGCCGGCGACGAAACCGGAGATCGTGGCGCGCATGATCCGCAATCTGATGTCGCTCGGCGGTCATGAGCCGATGCTCACCGATGTCGTTCCCTACCTCGGCTTGCTGATCGCCACGGAGCCGGAGGAGCTGCGGCATCGCTTCGAGCGCTACCTTGCCCGCCGCACGCTGGGCGACCGCGCTGGTGCGCGTGAAGATCTGCGGAGCATTCTGGACAATCCGCCAGTGGAACTCGACGAGGAACAGCTGCGCGAGCTGCACAGCACGTATGAGCAGCTCGGGGAGCATTGAGGACGGGGCGGACGTTGTGTTTTGAGCGCCTGGGCGGAAGTCGGTAACTTTGGTTTGGTTTCGCCGATTCACTGGCGAATCTCTCCCATGCCCGCGCGTCCCTTTCCCGCTCCCTTGTTGTTCTTGGTCTTCATCATCTCCGGCGCGGCGGCCATGATTTACCAGATGGCCTGGCAGCGCTCGCTGCTGCTGCTTTACGGGAGCAACGCGGAGTCGGTGGCCATGGTGGTCGCAGCTTTCCTCGTGGGGCTGGGACTGGGCAGCCTGATGGGCGGTGCGGTGTCGCAGCGCACAGGGGTGCCGCTGGTGGTGCTCTTCGCGGTGGCGGAGCTTTTGATCGGCTGCTACGGGCTGGCTTCGCTGCAACTGTTCGCCTGGGTCGGTGAGCTGACGGTGGGCTCGGGCATGGTCATGACGGGTGTGCTTGCCTTTTCGCTGGTGCTTTTCCCCACACTGCTGATGGGAGCCACGCTGCCGTTGCTGGTGGCGCATCAAGTGGGCATCACGCATCAGGCCGGGCGTTCGGTGAGTGACTTGTATTTTGTCAACACGCTGGGCGCGGGCCTGGGGGCGATCTTTACCTCGTCGATACTGCTCGGCGTCCTGGGGCTGAGAGGCACGGTGACACTCGCGGCGGTGCTGAATGTGACCACGGCGGTGGCGATGCTGGTGGCATGGACTCAGGCAAGGAGGGCGGTGGCATGAGCCGGGCGCTTTCGTTTCGTCGTGCGCTGTTGTGGTCGGCCCTGTCGGGCTTCATCACGCTGGCCTGGGAGATGCTATGGTGCCGGTTGTATAACTTCATCAGCGCCTCCCGGGCGGATGTGCTGGGCGCGGTGCTGGGGGTGTATTTGATCGGCCTGGCCTTTGGTTCGCTGTGGAGCCGGCGCTGGCAGCGCACCTCAGGTCATGTGTGGCCGCAGCTGTCGGCCTTGGTGCTGCTGGCCAATGTCGTGGCGTATCTGATCGGGCCGGTGACGGCGTGGTGGGTGACGGTGTTCGATGGCGGCTCGCTTCTGCTGGTGCTGGTGTGCGGCACTTTGCTCGGGGTGCTCTTCCCGGTGCTCTGCCATCATGCGCTGCCGGATGATGCGCGCGCTGGCTCGCGCCTGTCCTACATTTATCTGGCGAACATCATCGGCTCGGGCGCGGGCAGTTTGCTCACCGGCTTTGGCTTGATGGAATGGATGAGCCTGGCGGTGATCTCGGCGGTGCTTCTGGTGCTGAGCTATGCCTGGGCGGAGTCCATGGCCGGAGGGCGTCTGCCCTGGTGGTCGCGCGCTTTGGTGCTGGCGGTGCTGCTGGGCACGCCGGTGATGTTCGACGGCTTGTATGAACGCCTGCAGCTGAAGCTCGACTATCGCCCCGGCACGCGGTTCACCACGGTGCATGAAAGCCGCCACGGCGTCATCACCATCGACCAGAAAGGCCATATCTTCGGCAACGGCGCGTATGATGGCACGCTGGAGATGGCATTGACGGGCAAGAGCATGCTGGTGCGGCCCTACATCGTCTCGGCCTTTCATCCGCAGCCTCGGCGCGTGCTGGTCATTGGCGTGTCGGGCGGTGTGTGGACGCAGATCCTGGCGCATCATCCGCAGGTGGAATCGCTGACGGCCATCGAGATCAACCCCGGCTACCTGGAGCTGATGAAGGAGCATCCGCAGATCGCGAGCTTGCTGACGAACCCGAAGGTGAAGTTCATCATTGATGACGGTCGCCGCTGGCTGCGCGCGAATCCCCAAGAGAAGTTCGACTTCATCGCGATGAACACGATCATTCACTACCGGGAGTTCTCGTCGGCGCTTCTGTCGCAGGAGTTTCTGAAGGTGGTCCGCGCGCATCTCGCTCCCGGCGGCATGGCGTTCTGGAATTGCACCGGCTCGGGCCGTGCGGCGAATACCGGCGTGTCTGTGTTCCCGCACACGATGATGATCTCGAACCACTGCCTGGCCAGCAACGATCCGTTGGAGTGGAATGTCGATCGTTGGCGGCAGGTGCTGACCCAGTATCGGATCGACGGGCAGCCGGTCTTCAATCCTGCCGATCCGGCTCGCATGGCGGAGCTGGAGGCCGTGCTGGGCTTCCATCAACAGCAGCGGCTCTTCCACAACGAGTCTCCCAGGTGCTGGATGGACCGGTCGCAGATGCAGGAAGCCTGGGGCCATGAGACCGTGATCACGGATGATAACCTGGGGCACGAGTATCCGGTGCGCTGATGGGTGCCTTCGATTTTCCCATCAATTCCCCGCTGGAAATGCCTCTCGTTTTCGCGTGAGTAGCGACCATGAGTTTTTCTTTCCGTTCAGCCTGCCGGGGCGTGCTCGCCATGGCGCTGCTGTTGGTCTGCGCGCAGCCCGTCCAGGCGCAGAAGCCGGCTTCAACGCCACCGCCCAAGCCAGTGGAGCCTGCGCCGCCGATCTACATGACGCCGCCGGCGGTGGTGGCGCGGCTGCAGAAGTTCGTGCCCCGGACCTACGCGAAGCTAAGCGAGCGCAAGCCCGTGCACATCGTGACGGTGGGTGATGACTTGGTGGACATGGCGGGTTATGGCGATGATGCGGGCAATCAACTGCTGGCCTGGCCTGCGCGCTTCGTCGATGAATTGGCGCGCGAGTTCTTCTATCCGGGCGGGGTGCGTTTGATCCAGCCAAACCGGGGCAAGCCAGATCGCACCGCCGGGCGTGTGGGGCCAGACATCACGCTGCGCGTGCTGGCCACGCGGGGCGGTGGCATTCAGAAGGCGCTGCCCTTGCTCGCGACCTTTGGTTTCGAGTCGCCGCCGGACTTGGTGATCGTGAGCTTTGGTTTGCAGGATTCGCTGAGCGTAGCGGACCCCATGCTGTTCGCGAAGTCACTGCGCGAGATCATCGACACGGTGAAAGCCAAGGGCTCGGACCTGCTGCTGGTGGGGCCTGCCTTGACCATTGCCGATCCTGAAGAGGCGAGTCTTGCGGCCACCCGTCCCTACGCGGGGATCATGCGCGAGGAAGCGCAGGAGAGCGGGATCGCCTTTGCCGACCTCGGTGATGCAGCCTCGCTGATCCGTCTGGAAGCCGAGACCGAAACGCCCGAGCAGGTCTTTGACGATGTCGCCAAGCAGTATCGGCGTTACTTCGCCTGGCCGGGCGTGCAAGACTTTTTGCACCCGCAGGCCTCGCTGCATCGCAAGATGGGAGCGCTGGTCTTCAAGACGCTGACCGAGGAGCCCGCTGCGGCACCCTGGAAGCTGAGTGCGGTGGGCGCATCGTTCACGGCGGCCGATCAGTTCACGGCAAGCTATGATCTGACCAACACATCAAAGTCCGATGCCAAATTCACCCTGCTACCGCTGAAGCTGCCACGCTGGATGCCGAAAGATGCGGAGGCACAGGTGGAACTGAAGGCAGGCAAATCCCAGCGCCTGACGATCACCTATCAGCGTGACAACGCCGCCGCTGTGGCACGCTTTCCGGCCTTCCCTGGGCATGAGCCGGTGCTGCGTTTGCCCTTGCTCATCGCCGGTGCTGGGCGGGTGCGGGTGGATGAACTGGCATCGCCTGTGCAGCCTCTGGCGGTGATGTGGAAGCTGGACACGCTGACCAACCAGGCGGGCACCTTCACCCTGGACAATGTGGTGCTCAACACTTCCGGCAAGGACCTCGCAGGTGTCGCGTGGGAGACGGAATGGAACGGGCAAAAGAAAACCGGCAAACTGGATCTCGCCAAGGGCGCGAGCACGACACTGTCTTTGACCTTCGATCTGCCGAAGGCCCCAGGCCCGCGCGCAGTTCAGGGCGCGCTGGTGTTGAATGTGGTGGTCGATGGCGTGGCCCTGCGCTGGGAGCGGACCATCGCTGCCGCGCAGAACCTGGGTTTGAAGCAAGATATCCCACTGTCTGCGATGAAGGCGGGCAAGGGCGCGGTCAACATGCGTGTGGATGCGGATGCGACCTCGCTGTTCATGACCTTTGATCTCGAAAAGCTTGATCTCGAAGCCGACGCTGCGGGCACCGCGCTGATCGCGCAGTTGAGTCTGGATGCGCGTTCGTATGGCAAGCGCCTGATGTCGGGCAGCACGGAATTCATTCAGGTGCAGACCTCGGCAGAGGACGGGGCTGGTGACGTGGCTCCCATCGCTCCCTGGGCCTTCGGCACGGGCTATGGCATGAGGTTTGATTCTGCGGGTGTGCAGGCACGTCTGACGAGCAGTCCGCAGGGCACGCGCCGCCTGTCGATCACCCTGCCGCGCAGCTATTTGTATCTTCATGAGTGGGCGCTGGGCAATGGCAACAGCCAGCTCGGCGTCAACGCACGCCTGTTGTTCTGGCAAGGACCGCACGACGATCAAAAGCAAGGCAGCTTCCCCGCCGAGCGCACCTTCTTGCTGGCCCAGAATGGACGAGCCCGCGATGATGCTGAAGGCCTCGCGGTGCTGGAATTGACTGACAAACCCACGACACGCTGGAGCGTTGTCATCTGGTGAGAAAACCGATCATGGCCAAAGGCACTGAGGAGCGCGCTGGGCGCAAACTGTGGGATGCGGATGCCTGGAAGGCGGCGCGTTTCTTTCTGAACTACCTGCGTCCGCACAAGGTCGTGTTCATCCCCGCGATGATCGCGCTGGCCTGCACCGGAGCGATGTCGGCCTTGTTCTTCTATCTGCTCGGCGACTTGGCCAGCCACATCCTGAGCGCGCAGCCAGATGGCAATCTGATGGAGTATGCCACGCA
>Ga0164295_10005057_pt1 | contig 10456 bp, 8 predicted proteins | sample GEODES006metaG_FD_111798 | JGI IMG/M metagenome (GOLD analysis project Ga0164295, IMG submission 111798) | Oligotrophic lake water microbial communities from Sparkling Lake, Wisconsin, USA - GEODES006 metaG | ecosystem: Environmental > Aquatic > Freshwater > Lake | place: USA: Sparkling Lake...
AACGTTTTGCCATGGATGAGCTAACCTGTCTTTCAGTTCATCCTGGGGCTGTTTTAACAGATATGGTAAATAATGTGATTCAAAATTCTCCTTCGGATTTAGAAATTGTAAAAATATATAAAAAAATGATACAAAATAAAGAATTAATGGATCCTAAAAAATCTGCTGAAAATATTTATAAATTCTTATTTACAGACTCTCCTATGAGAAATAATTCTCATGGAAAGTTATACTTGGCAGATAAAAATGAAATATTTGTATATAAATAACTCTAATTCTTTTTTAACTAAATAATAATTGCATACCAATTTATTTTATTAAATTGACCTATTGAATAATTAATTGTTTTTGATATAATTTATTTATATTAGAAAACCATTATTATTTAATAGGTTAAAATGTATAAATATATTTTATTAATTTTAATATTAAACGCTATTTTTTTAAGTTCTTGTTCAAAATTTAATCCTTTTGATGATAAAGTTCAAACATCTTCTGATGGTGCTTATGTTATTGAAACAGGAATGACAGATGAAGAGCTTCTATCATATGGTCAAAATGTAGTTTATAGATTTAAATCTGTTCCAAATATGGTCGCTGTTAAAGAAATAAATATAGGGAAACAATCTCATAATTATATTCATCTAACTAATATTTATAATTTACCATTTGAAAATATAAAAATACGGATGAATAGTTTAAATAATTACAAAATACAAACAGATTTATCAAATTGCAATAGTTCTTATTGCGAAGCAAACTTTGATAAAACATATAGTGAAATTAGCTCTAAAAATTTAACTTTAAATCCTGTCAATGTGGCTATAATTGATTCAGGAGTTATTCCTGCAACAATTCAAATAAAAAATAATTTAGTTTCTAGTTATAATTTAAGTGGAATGATTGATACAAGTAGCTGGTCGTCTCATGCAACATATATTGCATCAATTTTTACTGGAATAACAAAAGGAAACTCATTATTAAATGTTTATGCAAAAAATGCTAAGTTGAATTCAGTTAAAATTAATTTTGCTGAAGATAATATAAGTGATGATATGAAAAATTATGGTTCTATGCAACTTGCAGCAGCTTTAGATACAGCAGTATTTAGTGGTGCTAAAATTGTTAATTTAAGTTTATCATATCTTCAAGAACCAGACCAAAATGTAGAAATGGCTGAAAAAATTGTAATATCTAATGCATCTAAAAGTGGTGTTATATTTATTGTTGCAGCTGGTAATGATGGTAATAATTTTAATAAATTTCCAACCTATCCTGCAGCCTATAATTTAAATAATATGATTACTGTTGCTTCGCATACATATGATTTGAGTTTAGCAAGTTCTTCTAATTATGGGGATAGTATTGATTTATCTGCTCAAGGTTCTCAAATTGATTTAAATAGTAAAAATGGTTCTATTGATACAGTTGGTGGTACAAGTTTTTCTGGGCCCTTAGTTGCTTCTGCAATTTCTATTTACTTGGGTTTATTTCCAAATACAGATTTAAATACTTTATTAAATCACTTATTTTCTGGTGCTAATGCTTACTATAATCCAATTTATTCTTCAAAAAATATTACTTTAACAAAATATGGCAGATTAGACACAAAAGCTTTTATAGACTTGGGTTTTTCAAATATTCAATAATAATTTATTTTGTAATATTATTGCAGATATTTGTTAATATTGTTTCATTTAAACCAATAGATGATGCATCAATTAAATTGGGTATATTTAATAAATTTGTTTTGTCATTAGGGTCAATATAGTGAATTCCGCCGGTTTGAAAGTCTTTTGAACTTGAATTATTTACAGGTAAATTTTTATTATTTAAAAAGTTTAAAGGAATTATATTTGAATAATAAGGAACATTATAAGAAGGATCTAATTTTCTTGTTATATCAAACCATGATTTGTTAATTAATGCTTGCCAACTTACAAATGTATTTATAATATTTTCTTTATCAATTTCTCCAGAAATAAATCTAGAAAAAAAACTTGTCATTCCATCTTGAAAATATATATAATTATTCCCGATAAGTGGGTTTGAAGGTGTGTCAATAGTTTTTAAAGAATAATAAATAGAGCTTTGTGGCGAAAAATTAATATTAGAGTTATTAAAAATTCTTAAAGTTCTTGTATTTATATTTCCTACTGGAATAAAGCTTTGAGTTTTTATAAGATCAAGAAATAAATTATTTTTTATTAATATATATTTATCTGTATTTGTTAAGTTTGGATTTAATTGTATTATAGAGACTCTTGGCCAAGAAGGAATATTGTATGTAATATTTTTATTTAGTATTTTTATTTGAGCAGAAATACATTGTACTAATAATTCCCAATTACTGTTTAAATTTGTTGAATTATTTAATGGAAAATTCCAGTTAGAATTTAAATTTCTTGCATAATAAGTATTTACAAAAAAATTTGAACTTATATTACTACTATCCATTAAAATACCATTTTCATCAAAATATTGAATTTCATTTAATTTTGTTACTTTTTGCTGTTGTCCTGCTAATTGTATAAAAACGTTACTTGTATCTATGTTTTTTAGTGAGGAATCTAAATTTAAAGGTGTAGTTGTAATAACAAAACTCGATGGGTCTAAATTTTTTATTGCTCTTGTTAGGGAATTATTATCTATAAAATTGGGCAAATTTTGGACAAAATTATTTAATATATCTTCTGTCAATATTTCGTTTAAAACTTGATCTTTATTTAAAAAATTTTCTTTTTGTTTGATAATATTTTCGCTATAATTGACAAATATATTATTTAAACTATTAAGAGAATTGGTGCTCTTGTCTAGTGATGCTCTTGTCATTTCTCGTGGGTTTTGAAGTGGTGAAAAATCAATTTTTTCAAAACCATAGGGAATAGAGTCATTATTTTTTAAAAAATTTGGAATACACGAAGTATTAAAAAAAATCAAAAAAACTGTTAATAGAATATGCGTAATGATTTTTTTCATAATGGCATAACCTTCTCATAAAATATAGTTTAGTTTATTAAAACTATGTTTTATGTTAACAGTTTATTTCATTTTTACAAGATGATAATCCTTTTTTCCTTTTCTTAATATAATAGCATTTTGCTCTGTATTAAAATCTTTTTCAGATATTTTATAATTAAAATCTGTAAGTTTTTCGCCATTAAAATTAAGTCCATTACCTTGGACAAGTTTTCGTGCTTCCCCTCTACTTTGAGAAAAACCACATTTCATAATTAAAGATAAAATATCTATTCCTGTTTCTAATTCTACTTTTGTTAGGAAAATGCATGGAGCGTGAGAGAGATCTCCTGTTTGGCCTGAAAAAAGAATTTTAGAAGCTTCTAATGCTTTTATAGCTTCTTCTTCACCATGAACAATTTTCGTAATTTCGAATGCCATTTTTTCTTTGACTTGGTTGATATTTGGATTTGAAAAAATATCTTCAATTTCATTTGTATTTAAAAGAGTAAACACCTGAAACATTTTAAGGACATCTGCATCATGAACATTCCTAAAAAATTGGTAAAAATCATAAGGTGACACTAAATTAGGATCGAGCCAAACTGCATTTCCAGCTGTTTTTCCAAATTTTTTCCCATCACTTCCAACTAAAAGTGGAGTTGTAACTGCAAATGCTTTTCCGCTATTTACTCTTCGAATTAAATCAGCACCACTTAGTATATTTGACCATTGATCATCTCCACCAAATTGCATTACGCAATTATAATTTTTATATAGGTGGAGAAAATCAAAAGATTGTAGCAATTGATAACCAAGTTCCATAAATGTAAGTCCGCCTTCATTAAAGCGGGTTTTATTTACTTCTGCTGATAATAATCTTGCTACAGTGAAATGACTTCCAACATCTCTAGTAAAATCTATCCAACTCATTTTGCCAATCCAATCAATGTTATTTACAAATATTGGTGGATTAGGCACATCAAAACGAAAATAACGATTCACAAGTAATTTAAAGTTTTCTATATATGATGCTATTTGTTCTTTTGTATTCATGGGTCTCATTTCGGTTCTTCCTGTCGGATCTCCGATAAGTCCTGTGGCTCCACCGAATAAAACAATAGGTTGCAAACCAGCATCTTGAGCGCGTCTTAACATCATTAAAGCCGCTAAATTACCAACATGCAGACTTGCTGCCGTAGGATCAAAACCACAATAGACGGAATATCTCTCTCCTTTTTCATTTTGATTTCCTTTTTGGAGCAGTTGTTCTAATTCTTCTTCGTGGCTAATTTGTGCAATTAGACTTCGTTTACGGAGTTTCGTGATAAAAGAATTGTTTGATGTCATGATTTTCTGCCCTTTCTATATGGAAAGCATCCTTTGGAGCCCATTATGTCTTTTAAACTAAAGAAAATATTTCTTGTCCAGTTTTGTTTATCAAACCTTATGATTTCTTTTTCATCAAATGCAGAGGATATAAAACCTTCAAAAGCGATAAATGCTCCAACATCTTCTTTTGCTGCTTCCAGTGGAGCAGGGGCTTCAGCTCCTGGTGATGCTTCTATGATGGACGCAAACCCAGCAATATTGCCAGCACTAAAAAAACAATATTCTGTTTTTGGAGGTGGTTCTTGGCAAAAAGATTTTGATCTTATTGAAGCCGGAGTTTTTGATTCAACAACAACTCCTGTAGCCATGGTATTTCGTGGTAGAGAAACGATTCCAAACGATACGAGAACTCGTGATCGGAGTTTCAAAGTTGGACTAGGGTATCAAATTCCTTCAATTCCAAACTTAAGTGTTGGTCTCTCTGGTGAATATCAGCAACTTAGTTTATTTGAAAATTGGTCATGGAAAAAAGATAATTATTTAATGGGAGCAGGTTTATTTTACCAAATTAATTTATCACCAGAAAATCCTCTTTTTTTAGGCTTGAGTACAAATGGCCTTTTTGATAAATATAATGCTAATATTACTGATGTAGGAGTTTCTATTGTTACCTTAAATAAGTATGTCACACTTAGTACAGATGCGCTCATTGATTCTAATAATGGGTTTCAAAGCGTTGTAGGCGGGATTAATATTGCTACTGAATCATATTTTGATCTCAAAGGAAGCATTGGATACAATCCAAATCACAGCCGATTTTTTTGGGGGTCTGGAATTTTTTTCAAAGCACCAGTACTTCATCTCTATTATACGCTTGTCAAGACTGATTCCGATGATACAACAATCAGGCAAACAGCGGGAGTTGAACTCGCCTTCTCTCTTTAATTTTTAAATATGTCAGATCCATTTGGAGGAAAAATGGCAATTACGGACGGCCCTAATTCTCTTTTTATTTCGTCTCAGTCTAAATCCGCATCGCGTGTGGGTCATGACATTTTAGCATACTGTAATCGTTGCAAGATGAATTTAACTCATACTATTGTAACTATTGAAGCTAATAACAAACCTGGCAGGGTGCAATGCAACACTTGTAAGTCAGAGAAACAATATCGTTCGCCAAAATCAGAAGCTGCTTTAGCAAAAGGAGGGAAACGAGAAATGGAACGAGATGAAGAACAGGATTTAGACTTAGATGCTGGAGCAAAAGTCTTAATAGGAGAGGATGGTTCTCCTAAAAAGAAAAGCAAAGCAAAATCGCGTAAAAAAGAGGATTCAGATAGTAGAGTGTCAAAAGGAAATCACCAATTGCCTCTAAGTATGCAGTCTGGAACCACAGAAGACATTGCAAATTATGAAGCTCGGTTGAGCGCTCAAAAAAATAATGTCTCTCAGGCTAAAGAGTATAAGGCTTCCGTACGATTTAAACCTGGTGAAATAGTTCATCATAAATCTTTTGGAATAGGCTTTGTGGTCGCTGAAAGTGGTTTGAATAAAATTGAAGTTCTTTTTCCTCAAGGAAGAAAGCTTCTTGCAACAGGACTTGGCGGTTAGTTCTAAAAATATTCATACTCTCAGCATTCTTAATAAAGCACTTATTTTTTAAGGTTATTTAAAATGTGATGCTTTAATCTGGAGGTTGTTGAGTGTGGACAATTCTGATCTTTTTAAGATGTTTGGATTAAGTCCTCCAGACCCATTTAGCACAGACCTCCTAATTCATGTGGGTGAAACTCATAATGAAATTCGTTTAATCATTAAACACCATCTAAATAAATTAGGTTTTAATAACGTTAGAACAGATAGGGACGGTCATGCATCCTTAGCTGAACTGAAAGTAAAACCTGCACATATAGCTTTAGAAGGCGATGATCTTGAAGTTTTAAACGGCTATGACATGATAAAGGAACTTAATGAAGATCCTGCCGTTTATCGTCCTGCCTTTATACTGGTTTCAAAAGCATTAAATAAAGCTGAATTAATGTATGCCCTAGAAATGGGAATAGATGACATATTAATTCGTCCTATATCGCAAGGAGATTTGTTACCTAAAATTAGAAGTGCTTATAGTGCATTTATTAATCCGAAAAACCCCGAACGTGTCTATGAATTTGCAAAATCAAAATTACGTACTGAAGATTATGAGCAAGCTTTTAAAGTTTATGAAAAATTGACGCAAGTTTCAGATAAAGCAGCGCGCCCCTATATTGGAATGGCAAGGACTAAACTTGCCCTTAAACAAATGGATGAAGCGTTAACTTATGTAAATTCGGGTATCGCAAAAAATGAAAATTATATTCATGCTTATGTTGTCCGTGCTGATATATATGCAGCTATGAATGATGATGCAAAATCATTAGAGGATTTAAAAAAAGCGCTTTCGTTAAGCCCAATGAATATTATCCGTTATGAAGGCTGTACAGAGTCATTAATAAAACAAAATAAAATTGATGAATGTATTCAGCTTTTAATGATTGGAACAACGGCTGGATTAAGGCATCCTTATATTATTGAAAGATTAGGTTATTGTTACTTTGTTAAAAAAGACTATCCTAATGCCCTAAAATTACTAAAAGATGCTGTACGGTTGGATCCTGAAAATGTGAGTTTTGCGAACTCGCTAGCAATTTGTTACCGAGATTCAAAAGATTTTGATAAAGCCTTACAAACCTATAATCAGATTTTAAAGAAACAACCCGATAACCATCTTGTCTTGTTTAATAAAGCAATTACCTTAGTTCTTTGGGATAAAAAAGATGAAGCGATTAAGATTTTAAGAAGAATCCTTAAAATTGATGCAAATTATACCAAAGCTAAGGATAAATTAACAGAATTAGGTGCAAGTATTGAAGAATGATTTGAGCGGAGAATTGTAATGGAAAAAGAATTACCGTTTGCAAAAGCACAAAGTTCAGAGCAAATGCTCATGCAACTTCTTTTTCATTTTTCTATTTTAATGGAATATCAACTAATAGACTTACAATCTAATGTAAGAGCTTTTGTCGAAGCCATGTCTGAAGCAATTCAAAAGATGGATAATCTTGTTGTAGAAGAAGGACAAAGTGCTCAAGAAATATATGAAAGTTTGTTTAGTAAAGCGGGTTCTGAGGCTACAGCATTAAATCAAAGAGCTAATTTTAGAGCAGATGATATTTTTGCAGAAGCATCTGGGCAAGGTAAAAATGATTCAAATAAAACAAATGCTGCAAATACAACAAACGCAGCAGGTTCTGCAAATGCTAGCAATGCTTTTGACCAAATCTGGTCTGAGATATCAAAAAGAATTGAAAGTGTTTCCCGTTTAGAAGAAAGATTAAGACCTCAAGTTTATACAATGATTCAATCCTTAAACTTTGAAGATATTCAAACACAAAGAATAGAGCACGCCTTAACAGCACAAAGAAAATTGAATGAAGGGATGATTAAGTTTTTAAAAAAAGGAATTCAAAATTGTGATTTAAAAGAAGTGCTTGAGTTTTCAGTAAATTTAGTTAAAGAAACAAAAGCATCTTATACTATGTCAGATGAAAGAAGAGTCTTTGAGCAAGTTTTTTATGAAGATATAAAAAAATAAGTTACGGAGTAAATATTTCTTTTTTATTTTCTTTTATATAAAAAATCTCAATACTATTAGCAGGTATATTATTATATATTCTGTTAGAAAAATTTACTGTAGCAGTTGCTATCTCGCCAAATTGAGTTTGTTGAACTAATTTATCTTCTGTTAAATATGAAAATTTAGTTAGCTGAACTCCTCCAATTTTTTTATGATACGTTTGAAAAAAAGCTGAGATTTTTTTTAAATCTTTAGAATAATCTTTAATTTGTTTGATATCTAATGACCAGATAGAAGGTACTCCATAAAGCAAACCAATTAATAATCTTTTTTCTTTTAAATTTTTAAATTTTGTTATTGGTATTTCCCATCTATCAGTAGTTATAATACTATCATGAAAAACAGTTTGAAATAATGGAATTCTATATAATGGATTATATTTTGTGTCTTCATAATCTTTTGGGGCTAAAATAGATTTAAAAAAGAATTCAGGACGCTCATTTGGAAACCAGCGACCATATGCTTTTTTATCTCTGGCTAGAGTCCAATGCGGATTATTAAATACAGCATTATTTCCATGTGCAAATGAAAGATAAGGTACAGCCCAATAAACTGCTGTTTCAGATCCTAAAACAAATTTCATATCTCTTAAATGCTTTAATCGTGTGATTCGATTTTGCATGTCTTTTGCTGTGTTCATAGGATGATCTTCTGAATAATCATCGTGAACGGTTCCTGTGGCATCAACATCTAAAAAGTAACTATTAATTCCTGTGGATTTAAATTTTTCAGCACGATCATAAAGATCTTTATTTATAGGTTTTTGTCTTGCAAAATATTCAGAACTTGCTTCGTAACCTCTATTATGAAAACCAGGCATTTTTTTACCATTTTCATTTACAATGGCTGCTTTCGGCCAAGCATTTGGAAAAATAGAAAAGGGCGTGTCCGCTGTTTTTGGATCTTGTATATTTTCCCAAGTATCATAAGGTCCAACAAGGTAACCTAACTTTTTTGCTTTTTCTATGAATTTTTTATTTACTTTGTATTTATCATTTTTTCCTTCATCGTAACCTATCCATAAATTTTTAATTCCCAAAGAAGATAAAAGATCGAGAGCCTGCTCTGTTCTTCCAGTTCCCCAAATATAAGCATGAAGAGCTCCATATAATTTATCTATTTCTGGATTTATATCTTCTTTTTGTTTAAATGTAATAAACTCTTTTTTTTCTATTAAATTATTCCTAAAATGAATAGCAGGAGCTAATATGTTTTTCTTATTATCTAAATTAATTTTTACAATATAAGGAGCATAATTATCTTTTTGTCTAAAAATATGTTCTTGTTGAACATATAAGGTATCTTTATTTTTTAATATTTTAATTGTATTGTTTAAAGAACTACCAGATATATAAGATATAGTATTATCATCGGTAATATTGCCAAAAAAGGGCATTGTTAATTGATCTTGCATAGAATAATTTGTAGCGTTGTACTTTTCAAAATTTACTAGCCAAAATGGATCCGTTACTGGGATTAAAAGCCCTTCACCATCTGGTAATATAATATTTTCAGAATTATTTGTTTCAGAAAGATTGGCTTGTAAAGTGCTTGGCCATTCAAATGTTTGAGATTTAGAAGAGGTAAATTTAAATATAATTTGATTTTTATTTTTAGAAATTTCAACATTCAAATTTTTTTCTGGATAATTCCAAGATGTTTTATTTGGTGAGTTTAATAAATTTTTATATTCACCAAGATTATCTGTTACAGGAGTAGCAATTGATGTTGATTTTTCATCCATTTTTCCAATTACTTCTAGCGTTCTTGGATTAATTTCAGCAGTCCAATTTTCAAGTTTTATTTCCACAAATTCTTGATCTGCAAAAGCAAATAAAGGGAATGATAATGAAATGGAAAATATAAAAGAATATTTTTTTAACAATAAATTCATAAAAATAAATGCCTTTTCTATATTTAATATATTAATAAACTTTCCCATGAAGCATTGCTAATGTTTGGAAACCACCACCAGCTGCAATCCAAATATCAATGTATTTTAAGCGTACAGATTTATTTTGGCAAGATATGTTCTCATTTTGAAATGCTGTTTGAAGTTGATTAAATTCATCTTCGGATATTTTGTTAAGCCAAGAATTTTCAAGACTATCACAACCATCATCAAAAATATCAATTGTTTCATTTTGCCAATAAGAAGAAAATAATATTCCTTTCTCTTTATGTATAAATCTAAATTCATTATTTTCATTACATAATTGAATGAAATAAGGTATTAAATCTTTTTTTGAAAATATTTTTTGATTACTAAAAAATATGCTTTTTAAGAATAAAACTCTTGTTCTTAAAACAGGTAAAGAAGCACAAACTGAATTTCCAATATCGCCCATTAAAATAGGAATTTTATCTGCAATATTTTTGTGAAATCTTGATTTCACTTCTTTAATAATATTTTTATTTGCTTGATGTATAAAAATTAATCCTGGAATGTAAACGGGATCTAATTCAAAATTTTCTTTAATATAATTTTCTCTT
>Ga0164295_10005058_pt1 | contig 10455 bp, 8 predicted proteins | sample GEODES006metaG_FD_111798 | JGI IMG/M metagenome (GOLD analysis project Ga0164295, IMG submission 111798) | Oligotrophic lake water microbial communities from Sparkling Lake, Wisconsin, USA - GEODES006 metaG | ecosystem: Environmental > Aquatic > Freshwater > Lake | place: USA: Sparkling Lake...
AAGGCACGGTCAGTTCCGAAATTGTGGCGTGGAAAGTAGCCGTGGGCGACTGGGTACAAGAAGATGCCCCGCTCGCGGAGCTGTCCACCGACAAGGCGGTGGTCGAAGTGTCGTCGCCGGTGAGTGGTCGCGTGGTGAGTTTGGCCGGTGCTCCCGGCGATGCCGTGGCCGTGGGCTCCGTGCTCGTGGTGTTTGAGCAAGTCGGTAGCAAGCTGCCTCTCACAGCAGAAGTGGCTAGAGAGGAGCTTGCTCCCGACGCTTCATCCAGCCTTGGTCACTCTTCCCCAAAAACCCGGTTGGACCGGGTGATGGCTTCTCCGGCAACGCGGCGGCGGGCGGCGGAGGCGGGCGTGGATATCACCACGCTCCTCGGAACCGGGGCGGGTGGGCGTGTACTGCGCACGGACCTGGACCGGGCTGTCGAGAGCGGGCTCGCTCCCGCAGTGGCCTCTGCCACGCCGGGAGGCAGCCTGCTGCCGACGGTCGCGAGCAAGCTCGCTCCTACAGGGGAGGTCGCCAACAAGCTCAAGCCCACGACCGGCATCACTGAAATTCCCGTCATCGGGGTGCGTCGGGTTATTGCGCAGCGCATGGAGCAGGCCAAGCGCACGGCGCCGCATTTTTCTTACGTCGAGGAAGTGGACGTCACTGCCCTAGAAGCCCTGCGTTTGCACCTGAATTCTCGCCGGCCGCGTGACGAGGCCTACAGCTACCTGCCGTTTGTCATGGCGGCTTTGGCCCGGGTGCTGCACGATTTCCCCCAATGCAATGCCCACTACGACGCCGCGCGCAACGTCATCCTCCGTCACGCCGCGGTGCACATCGGCGTGGCCACACAAACGCCAGATGGCCTCAAGGTCCCCGTGGTCCGCCATGTCGAGGCACTCACCTTGGGGCAGGTGGCGGCCGAGGTGCGCCGCGTCTCTGCGGCGGCCCGCAACAACACCGCGCGCCGCGAAGAGCTCGGCGGCAGTACAATTACTGTCACCAGCCTCGGTAAGCTGGGCGGCATTGTCAGCACCCCGGTGCTCAATCTGCCCGAAGTCGCCATCATCGGCCTGAACAAGGCGGTGGAGCGGCCTGTCGTGGTGGGGGGTGCCGTGGTGGTGCGCCGAGTGATGAACTTGTCTTCATCGTTCGATCACCGCTTCGTGGATGGCTTCGATGCCGCCGCGATGGTCCAGGCGCTGAAGGAAAGGCTCGAGCAGCCCGCCACTATTTTTATGGCAGATTAGCGCGAACCCACAAAACATACGGCCCGGCGCCGGGAAGCCCGGCGCTGCAGCAGGAGAACGACCATGGCGAACCACCCCGCGCAAAGCGCCCCCTTCGGCAGCATCCTCGCCGGTCAGATGGCTGTGGCGGAGTACCACGATGGTGCTTGGGGTGCCTTCGACGTACGCCCGGTGGCGCCGCTGCCGCTAAGCCCTGCGGCCCATGTGCTGCATTACGGCAGCACCTGCTTCGAGGGTGGCAAGGCCTTCCTGCACGCAGACGGTTCGGTGAATGTGTTCCGTCTCGACAAGCATGTCGCCCGCATGGTGCAGAGCGCCCGTAGCTTGGCGCTTCCCGAGCCAGACCCGGAACTACTGCGAGCCATGGTGCTAGCGGCCATCGAGCACAACCGGCAGGAAGTGCCGGAGGCCCCCGGCGCGCTGTACCTGCGCCCCATGCTAATCGGCACGACGCCGAACATCGGCGCGGCCGCCACGCCTAGCAGCTCCGCCATGCTCGTGGTGCTCTGCAGCCCGGTGTGGGACTACTTTGCCGGCGGCGCCAAGCCGCTGCGCATCTACGTGGAAGAGCACGCCACGCGTTGCGCGGGGCACCTCGGCATGGTGAAGACTGGTGGCAACTATGCAGCAGCGCTCGGCCCGACGCTCGCGGCCCGTAAGCAGTACGGTGCAGACCAAGTATTGTTCTGCCCAGGTGGCGAGGTACAGGAAACGGGCGCCGCGAATTTCCTGCTCATCCGCGAAGGTCACATCCTGACGCGCAGCCTCGACCCGAGCTTCCTGCATGGCGTTACCCGCGACTCTTTGCTGCGCATGGCGCCGGACCTAGGCTATAAAGTCGAAGAGCGTGTGTTCACGGTCGATGAAATGCTCGAGTGGGTGAAGACCGGCGAGGCTGCGCTTTCCGGTACGGCAGCCGTGTTGTCCGGCGTGGGTACGCTGCTTCGTGATGGGCAGGAAATCTGCGTTGGTGATGGCAACATCGGCCCGAATACGCAGCGTCTGCGCGCCGCTTTGGTAGGGCTGCAGCAGGGCATCACGCCCGATACGCGCGGCTGGTTGACCCGGGTCTGACCCGGGTCTGACCCGGATCTGGCCCGGGTCAGTTCGGGTCAGTTCGGGTCCGGATTCAGGCGCCACTGGCCCGCTCCAGGAAGCCTGCAATGCATGTAGCGATAACAGGGGCAGCAGGGCATGTAGGCGCCAACCTCGTGCGCGCTCTGCTGGCTCGTGGCGACCAAGTGCGTGTCTTGGTCCATGCCGATACCCGTGGCATTGCGGGCCTGCCGGTCGAGTATTGCCATGGCAGCGTCACGGACCCGGCCGCACTGTTGCGCCTAGTACAGGGCATGGAGCGCGTTTATCACCTCGCGGCCAAGGTCTCCATCGACCCGCGCGAGCGCGCTGAACTGCACCGCGTGAATGTGGGTGGTACACAGTGCGTCGTGGACGCTTGTCGCTCTGCCGGCGTTGCGCGGCTGGCGTATGTTAGTTCCATCCACGCCTTGGCTTCGCATCCGCGCCACGAGCCCATCACCGAAGACCGTGCATTGGCCACCGGCCGTGGCCTGCCTGGCTACGATGCTTCGAAGGTGGCCGCAGAGCGTGTGGTGCAGGCGGCCCTCGCCAGCGGGTTGGACGTCGTTGTGCTTAACCCTACTGCCATCTTAGGCCCTTACGACTTCCGTCCTTCCCATTTGGGCGAGGTGCTCTTGGATCTCTACCACCAACGTCTGCCAGGTCTCGTGACGGGTGGCTTCGATTGGGTAGATGTACGCGATGTGGCTGCGGGTATTCTTGCCGCCGCCGACCACGCGCCGGCCGGCAGTCGCTATCTGCTGGGTGGCCAACGGGCCACGGTCGCCGAACTGGCTAACCTGGTAGCGCAGGTGACCGGACGTCCTGCTCCTTGGTTAGTAACACCCATGTGGCTCGCGCGGGCGGTGGCGCCGGGCGCGGAGTGGGCCGCGCGTCTCGCCGGCCGGCGTCCGCTGTTTACCCCGGAATCGCTCTACGCACTGCGCAATCACGTGGACATCAGTTACGCGCGGGCCCGGCAGGAGCTGGGCTATGCACCGCGTTCGCTGGCGGCCACGGTGCGTGATACCTTCGAGTGGTTCCGTGAAGCGGGGATGCTCAAACCATGACCGAACAAGCCTTGTTTACCGCGCTCATGCCGGTGTGGATCGGCGTCGCTGCAATCACTTTCCTGTCCTTGTTCTTCATCACCGCGCCGTATGGGCGGCATGGCCGCAGCGGCTGGGGGCCGCTTATTCCGAGTTGGGCGGGCTGGATGTTGATGGAAGCCCCATCGCTCATTGTCATGGTGGTGTGCTTCGCCGTGCAGTCGCCGGAACTGCCTGGCGGCTGGGTATTTCTCGGTCTGTGGGCGGCGCACTACGTTAACCGCACCTTCGTCTACCCGCTGCGCAACCCCGGCCGCGCCATTCCCATGCCCTTGTCTATCTGCGGCTTGGCCATCTTCTTCAACCTCGTAAACGCGTATCTGAACGGGCGCAGCCTGACGCTCTTCGGGCCGCAGTACGACTGGAGCTGGTTCAGTCAACCCATGACGCTGTTGGGGCTGGGTTTGTGGGCTTTGGGCGTGGGCATCAACCTGCAGTCCGACCAAATCTTGTTTGGCCTGCGCCGCCCCGGTGAAACCGGCTACCGAATTCCCCAAGGCGGCCTTTACCGTTTCGTGTCTTGCCCCAACTACCTCGGCGAAGTTATTGAGTGGACCGGCTTCGCGATTGCCGTAGCTTCGCCGGCAGCTTGGACTTTCGTGGTGTGGACTGCCGCCAATTTGGTGCCGCGCGCTGTGGCCCATCACCGTTGGTATCGCGAACGATTTGCCGACTACCCTGCCGAGCGCAAAGCGCTGGTCCCTTTTCTGCTGTGAGGTCATCTCCCATGCCTACCCCGCAACATTCCTCTGTGCTTGCCACGGCGATTGCCGTCGGCCTTGCCTGGTCTTCGGTTACGGCTGCGGCTGATGTGCTGCTGCAGCACGTGCAGGTCTACGACGGCACCGGGGCGGCACCCTACACGGCCGACGTACGCGTCCGCGGCACCAAGATTGTCGCCGTAGCGCCGCAGTTGACTCCGGAGCCCGGCGAAGCGGTCAGTGACCAGCACGGCCTCGCATTAGCCCCCGGCTTCATCGACGCGCATTCGCATGCAGATTCCGGTTTGTTGGACGACCTCGATGCAGCTACGGTTTCGCGCCAAGGCATCACCACCGTGGTGGTCGGGCAGGATGGGGAATCTGTATTCCCGCTGGGGACCTTCCGCGCCCAACTGCAAGCCACGCCGCCCGCCATCAATGTGGCCAGCTTCGCCGGCCATGCCACGCTGCGCATGCAGGTGATGGGCAAAGATCTCTACCGCGCCTCTACCCCCGCCGAACAAGTGCGCATGGAAGCATTACTGCAGCAAGAAATGCTGGACGGTGCCTTTGGGCTTTCGACGGGCCTGGAGTACGAGCAGGGGCATTTCGCCACCACCGAAGAAGTGGTGGGTTTGTCAAAGGTAGCTGCTGCCAGCCACGGTACTTACCTTAGCCACGTTCGTGACGAGTCGACCAAGGTGTTCGATTCTTACGATGAAATATTGCGTATTGGTCGCGAGGCGAAAATTCCCGTAGGGATAACGCACATCAAGATGGGTGCCACGTCGGTATGGCACCAGGCAGCGAAGCGCATGCCGGCTTATTTCGAGCAGGCCAAGCGTGAAGGCGTGAAACTGACGCCGGACGTGTACCCCTACACCTACTGGCACTCCACCATTCGTGTGTTGGTACCAGACCGCGATTTCTTCAACGCAGCAAAAGTGGCGAAAGCGCTGGAAGAAAATGGTGGCGCCGCCGCTATTTTGTTTGCCAGCTATGTCCCCGACCCGACGCTCGCCGGCAAGACGTTGGCAGAGATGGCAGCGCATTGGAATATCTCGCCCGTTGAAGCCTATATGCGCACCATCCGCGAGACGGAAGCCCAGCTGGAAACCGGTATACCCATGGAAGACATTATTGGTACTTCGATGAGCGAAGACGATGTGAGTTGGTTCGTGGCGCACCCCGAGATTGCTTTCTGCAGCGATGGTGCCTTGCACGGTTCGCATCCGCGTGGTGCGGGCGCTTTCCCGCGTATCCTTGGGCACTACGTACGCGAAGCCAAGGTGTTGCCGTTGCCGGAGGCCATTCGCAAGATGACCAGCCTGCCGGCTGCCCGCTTGGGGCTTGCGGACCGGGGACGCATCGCGCCGGGGTATGTGGCGGACCTAGTGCTGTTCGACCCCGCTACCGTTATCGACCAATCCACTATTCAGCACCCGGAAGCGCCGCCGCTGGGTATTCCGGCAGTGATGGTATCGGGTGAGTGGGTTATTCGTGATGGCGCGGTAACTGGCAAGCGCCCGGGGCAGGCGCTGCAAGGCCCGGGCTATCGCGCCGCCCGCTGAAGACGGCGCATGCGAACGCGGCGTATTGCCGTGTTCATGGTCCACGTTGCCCGTGTGGTGTCCAGAAGGCCAGGCGCAAGAGAATAGCCGCCTCTTTGTTCTAGCCAGTAGAGCACTTCGGCCATGTTCCACAGCAAGGTACTGCCGGCGTGAGTGGGCGCTGGAAAACTGGTGGGGTGGTTAAGCATCAGCTTGCGTAGGTTCTGCCGGCTTACCTCAACCAACTCTGCGACCTCGCTCAGGCCGCCGAGGTCCGGCGCGGCCTCAGTCCACCGCCTTAATGGCGGCGATGAGCCCCGCCGCAGCCTTCTGGCCATCGCCATACAGCAGGCGCGTGTTGTCCAAGTAGAACAGCGCGTTCTCGATACCCGAGAAGCCCTGTCCCTGGCCACGCTTAATGACGATGCAGGTCTTGGCCTTGTCGGCATTCAAGATGGGCATGCCGTAGATGGGGCTGCTCTTGTCGTCGCGGGCGACGGGGTTCACCACGTCGTTTGCCCCGATGATGAGCGCCACATCCGCCGTTTCGAACTCGGCATTGATTTCCTCGAGGTCCGCGATGATGTCGTACGGCACGCCGGCTTCCGCCAGCAGTACGTTCATATGGCCCGGCATACGGCCCGCCACTGGGTGGATAGCGAACTTCACCGTGACGCCGCGGTCCATGAGCAGCTGCGTCATCTCCCATACCTTGTGCTGCGCCTGCGCCACCGCCATGCCGTAACCCGGCACGATGATGACCTTCTGCGCGAAGGCCATGGCCACGCCCGCATCGCTGGCATCGATAGGCTTCTGCGAACCGGTGACGGGACCGGTGGCAGCGCCGCCGGTGTCACCAAAGCCCGAGAACAGCACGTTACCGAGGCTGCGGTTCATGGCCTTCGCCATCAGCTGCGTCAGCAACGTACCGGCCGAGCCCACCACCGTACCGGCGATGATCATGGCAGTGTTCTGCATGACGAAGCCTTCGAACGCCACCGCCAGACCGGTGAGAGCGTTGTACAGCGAGATGACGACCGGCATGTCCGCGCCACCGATGGGCAGGGTCATGGTGAGGCCGAGCAACAGCGCCAGCACGAAGAACAGGGTGACCGCTTCCATGCTGGTATTGGTGCCAGTGGCGATGAGGCCACCGACCACCAAGGCGCCAGCCAAGATGAGCATGTTCACGAACTGCTGCCCAGCGAACCGATAGCTCTTCTTGATAAGCCCTTGCAGCTTGCCGAAAGCGATGCCAGAACCGGAGAACGAAACGCCACCGATGAGGCCGCCCAATACGGCGAGCATGCCAGCCACAAGGGTGTGTTCTTCACCCTTGTAGAGCTCTACCGCAGCGATGGCAGCCGCCGCGCCGCCACCCATGCCGTTGTAGAGCGCAATCATCTGCGGCATGTCCGTCATGGCCACACGCTGTCCGCTCACCCACGCGATGCCGCCGCCAATAGCGATGGCCACCACGACGAGCACCATGTTGGTGCCGAGGTGCGAGGAGAGCTCCGTGCCGAGGGACGGCGCCAAGAAGGTGACGAGGGTAGCGATGAGCATGCCGCCGCCCGCCCACACGATGCCGCTACGCGCCGTGACCGGCGAGGCCATGCGCTTTAAGCCCATGATGAACAGGAACGCCGTAGCGAAATACGCAATATCGATAAGCCACTTGGTGGCTACAGGGTTGAGAAAGGACATTAGTGGTGCCCTCCGCTCTTGGTCTTGTTGCCGCTGGACTTGAACATTTCCAGCATGCGCGCGGTGACCACATAGCCACCCACGGCGTTGCCGGCGCCCAGCAGCACGCCGATGAAGCCGATGGCCTGTTCGAGCGGCGTGTCCGCGTTGAACAGCGCGATCATGGCGCCAACGACCACGATGCCGTGGACAAAGTTGCTGCCCGACATGAGCGGGGTGTGCAGGATGGCCGGTACGCGGCCGATGACCTCATAGCCGGTGAAACCGGCCAGCAGGAAGATATACAGGGCAATGATGCCGTCAATCATGGGAATGCCTCCGTGTTCAGCCGACGGCCTTGGCCGTGGGTTCGTGCTTGATGACGCCGCTGTGCGTTACGACACTGCCGGCAAAGACTTCGTCGGTGAAGTCGATGGCCAGTTCGCCGCCTTTGGCTATCGCGGGTGTCAGGAAGTTCAGCAGGTTGCGTGAGTACATCTCGCTGGCGTGGTAGGCCAGGCTCGAAGCCAGATTCACTGGCCCGATGATGCGCACGCCACCGTGCTCGACCGTTTCACCGGCCTTGCACAGTTCGCAGTTGCCGCCGTTCTCCGCGAGGATGTCGACGATGACTGCGCCGTGCTTCATGCGCTCCACCGCTGCTTTCGAAACGATGCGCGGCGCAGGGCGCCCCGGGACACCGGCGGTGCAGATGACGGCATCGGCAGCGGCGATACGGCTGTCCAGCACTTCCTGCTGCTTGGCCTTTTCTTCCGCCGTGAGTTCGCGGGCATAGCCACCAGCGCCGTCGGCGCTGATGCCGGTTTCCACGAACTTGGCGCCGAGGCTCTTCACCTGCTCGCGGGTGGCGCTGCGCACGTCATAGGCCTCTACCACGGCGCCGAGGCGCTTGGCGGTGGCGATGGCCTGCAGGCCCGCCACGCCCACGCCGATAACCAGCACCGTGGCCGGGCGGATGGTGCCCGCGGCCGTGGTGAGCATGGGCAGGAACTTATCTAGCGCGTTGGCAGCAATGAGCACAGCCTTGTAGCCGGCGACTGCTGCCTGTGAGGACAGCGCGTCCATCGACTGGGCACGCGAGATGCGGGGAACGAGTTCCAGCGCAAAACCCGTCTTGCCGCCGTCGCGCAGGGCGCGCACTAAATCATGCTGCAGGTGGGGCGACAGGTAGCCGGCGACGACTGCGCCGGATTTCAGCGCATCCACCGCGGCGGGCGCGGGCGGCTGCACAGCCAGAAAGACGTCGGCTTGTGCCAGCACGGCGGCGGCACTATCGACGAATTCCACGTTTTTGTAGGCACTGTCCGGGAAGGCAGCGGCGGTGCCGGCTCCCTTCTCCATGACCAGCCTGACGCCGAGTGCGGCGAATTTGGTGGCTACTTCCGGCACCAACGCCACGCGGCGTTCGCCAGCGGCGGTTTCCCGCACTACCCCGATCGTGATGGGCATCGCTTCTCCCCCTCGTGCCCCGTGGTGGGGCGTGTCCTGATACCTCGATGGTGTCCCAGATGTGTATGCAGTGCAACATTGGGATTGTCGCGGGGCGACGAAGTTGCCACAACGGGCCATTTCGGCCTCGTATCGCGGTGGAACGGCCGTCTGTCCGTCGTCCGATTGCGCCTGACACCCCATTTTGCGTACATTCGGGGGATGCTTACTGCCCCTACTGGCCTGTCTCCTGCCGAATTGGAATTCCCGGACGCCGGGGATGCCGTGGCGGCCTGCGGTCTGGGACAGCAGGTGCTGCGCACGGACCGCTCCGGCATGCCGCTCGAATGGATCGATTACCGCGAGGCGGTGCGCCTGCAGTTCATGGGGCAGGTGGCGTACGCCTTTGGCACCGCGCTCTTTAGGCTGCGGGGTGGCACCAATGCACGCTCGGGCCAACGCACTTCAGTGGTGGTGCACAGCATCGTCGCCACGGTGGGGCATACCCGCAACCCTGGTGCCCGGCGACACGACTACACACCGCCGCTGAATAACGAAACCCTGTTCAAGCGCGACGCCTATTTGTGCCTCTATTGCGGCGTGCGTTTTCAGGCGCAGCAGCTCTCGCGGGACCACGTGCGGCCGTTTTATCTCGGTGGCCAAGACCGCTGGACGAACGTGGTGACAGCTTGCCGCCGCTGCAACAACCACAAGGCCAACCGCACGCCGGAGCAGGCGGGGTTGCAGCTGCTGGCGGTGCCGTTCACGCCCACCTATGCCGAATACATCTACCTGAAGGGTCGGCGGGTGCTGGCCGACCAAATGGAGTATCTGCGCGCGCACTTTCCGCGCAGCAGTCCGCTGCACCAGCGCGAGGTCTAGTATCCTCCGCGGACCATGCCAACTGTTCATCTCGTCGACGCCAGCTACTTCATCTTTCGTGCCTATTTCTCCACGCCGCCTGGCATGACGGATGTGGACGGTCGCCCGGTCAATGCAGTCCACGGGTTCGCCCGCTTCCTGCTCGATTTTCTAGAACGCACCCAAGCGCCCCATGTGGCGATTGCCTTCGACGAAAGTCTGTCGCGGTCGTTCCGCAACCGCATTTACCCGCCCTACAAGGCAAACCGCGAACTGCCGCCGGTAGAACTGGAACAGCAATTTGCGCGTTGCCGTGCGCTGTGTGGCCTGCTCGGGGTCGCGGATTTCGGCTCCAACGAATACGAGGCTGACGACATTATCGGCACGTTCGTTACGCTGGCACGCGGGCGCGGCCAGACGTCGGTGGTACTCACGCGCGATAAAGACCTTTCCCAGCTCATCCGCGAGGGCGATGTGTTCTGGGACTGGGCGGACGAAAAACGCTATGGCTACGACGAAATTCCCGCCCGTTTTGGCGTGCGCCCGGAGCGCATGGCGGACTATCTGGCCCTGACGGGCGACAGTGTCGACAATATTCCGGGCGTGCCCGGAGTGGGCCCGAAGACGGCTGGGGTGCTGCTAGACCGTTACGAGAGCCTGGAGCACCTCTACGCGAGCCTGCACGAAGTGCCGGGGTTGCCGATGCGCGGCGCCAAGGGCGTGGCCGAAAAACTGGCCCTGCACCGTGACAAGGCCTTTCTGGCGCGCGAACTCACCCGTATTGCCT
>Ga0164295_10005060_pt1 | contig 10454 bp, 8 predicted proteins | sample GEODES006metaG_FD_111798 | JGI IMG/M metagenome (GOLD analysis project Ga0164295, IMG submission 111798) | Oligotrophic lake water microbial communities from Sparkling Lake, Wisconsin, USA - GEODES006 metaG | ecosystem: Environmental > Aquatic > Freshwater > Lake | place: USA: Sparkling Lake...
CTTCTCGAGTTAGGTGCCGACCGAACCATCCTTGATGCCGAGGGCAAAACGGCCCTCGAACGCGCAACCGAACTCGGTAACGAAAACTGCCGAATCGCGCTAACATCCTAGAACCATGGTTCTAGCCGCGGTTCTGAGTTTGGTCATGACAGACACCCTTGCCCCCATCAACCTCTGGCCAACTGGCAACCCGAACGGCTGGACCCGGCCTGACGCGGAGATTAAGGAGTTCGACGAGAAGTCCAACTTCAAGATCGTCAAGAACGTTTCGAAGCCAACTCTTCAGGTCTTCAAGTCCGCCACGGCCAAGGCGAACGCTCCCACCGTCCTTGTCTGCCCTGGCGGCGGCTACTGGATCGAGGCCATCGAGCACGAAGGCACCGAAATCGCCGAGTTCCTGAACAAGAACGGCGTTCACGCCGCCGTGCTGAAATACCGGCTCCCAAACCGAGACCAAGACAAAACGCTGCATCTCGCACCCATGCAAGACGCCCACCGCGCGATCCGCATGTTACGAAGTCAAGCATCGAGCTTCGGTTTCAACTCCGAAAAAATCGGCATCATGGGCTTCTCCGCCGGAGGACACCTCGCCGCGATCAGCAGCAACTCCGTTCCGACTTACGCCAAAGTCGATTCGGCCGATGATCTTTCCAGCCGCCCGAACTTCACCGTTTTGGTTTACACCGCGTACCTCGTGAACGACGGCGAACAGGCCCTGAAGGATGAAATCGCGGTAACAAAGTCGACTCCACCGACCTTCCTCGTACACACCATGGACGACCCGATCCCCGTCCAGAGCGCCCTGAGCTACATTGCCGCCTGCAAGGCAAAAGAGGTCCCCGTCGAATTCCATCTATTCCCGAAAGGAGGCCACGGGTATGGCCTCCGATCGCAAGAGCGCGGACTCAAAAACTGGGGCAACCTGCTGGTTGATTGGCTCAGCGCGCTTTAACCGAGAACAAAACAAAGATGCCTGGTTCCGCGGGGAACGATTCTGGATAGAACTCCAGGGTCGGGCCGCCGCCACTTTCGTACTCACTCGCGGGAAGCCATTCGCTATAGAAACCGTGGATGATCGGCATCAACTCGCCTAAGTTTGGACACTCAACTTTTGCGTAGAGCCCGCCTGGTAGGTGCCATTCTTTCATTCCTTCGGGAACATCGCCATCAGACTCAACCCCGGCGAGATACTCAAAGTCGCCTTCTGGCAACTCATCGTTCATGCGGACGGCGCCGTAAAAATCTCCGCTAATCTTGATTTCCGGAATTCGAGGCTCATATGTCCCCCACAAGGCTTTGATTTCTTTGTTAGCGTTGTTTCCAACGTACTCAAGTCCAACAATACGTCGGGGCGGCTCGGTGACAAAAGTGGGTTCCATCGCCGCCCATACTAACGTATCACTCAGAGTACGGTCAACCCGCGATTCTCAACAATGAACCGGTCTCGCTTGCCGTGCAGTTTCCAGCTTTTGAGCTCGCCGTTTTGCCAGGCAATGTCAACCGTCGCCCCGCCCCGCACTCGAAGTCCCTTGACCGATCCGTTCGGCCACGCCTTCGGTAGCGCCGGCAGTAGCTCAACAATCACGCGACCGTCGCTGTTCACGCGGTGAGATTGCACGAGCATCTCCGCCATCCCGGCTGCTGTCCCGAAGTTGCCGTCAATCTGGAAAGGCGGATGCGCGCCAAACAGGTTTGGATACACGCCGCCCCCGCCCGCGTAGGTCGTTTTGTCCGATCCCACGAGGCGGATCAAGTAATTCAGCATCCGGTGCGCCGCCTCAGGCTCATGCAAGCGTGCCCGCAAGGCAAGCTTCCAAGACATCGACCAGCCCGTGCTGTCGTCTCCTCGAAGATCAAGCGTCTTTGAGACCGCCGCCGCCAGGTCTGGCCGTGATTGCGGCGTGATGTCCGCCGCCGGATAGGCGCCGATCAGGTGCGAAACGTGCCGGTGTAGCGGCTCTGCCTCGCCGTATTCCTGCGACCACTCAACAAGTTGCCCCTTCGATCCCACTTTCTCGGGCCGCAACTTCGATCGCGATGTTGCCAACTCGGCCTGAAACGCCGAATCCACGCCAAGCTCCTTCGCCGCTCGCACGGTCACCCCGAACAATGCCCGCAAGATCGCCATGTCCTGCGTCGTCCCGATCGAGACCTCGTAACCCTTTCCGTTAACCAAAAAGACGTTTTCTGCCGAGACCGAAGGCGCAGTGACAAGCACGCCGTCCTTCTCGTAAAGCGCATCCAATCCAAACTGCGCGGCCCCTTTCAGGATCGGATACGCCCGCTTCAAGAACGATCGGTCCTGCGTAAACGCGTAGTGCTCCCATAGCTGGAGAGACATCCAAGCGCCGCCGAGATTGAAGTTCGCCCAGGTTGGAGAACCCTCGCCGTACGCCCCGACCGCGCCCGATTGCCGCCACAAGTCCGAGTTATGGTGAGCAGTCCAGCCGCGCCAGCCGTAGTTTGTCTTTGCCGTCTTCGCCCCGTTCTGGGCGAGATCTGCAATGAATCCCAGCATCGGCTCCGCGCATTCCGGAAGGTTGGTCGTCTCCGCCGGCCAGTAGTTCATTTGCGCGTTGATGTTGGTGGTGTAGTTGCTCGACCAGGGTGGCCGCATCATTGGATTCCAAATGCCCTGCAGATTTGCCGGCTGCCCGCCTTTCCGACTGCTCGCAATCAACAAGTACCGACCGTACTGAAACAGCAAGGCTTCCAGTCCCGCATCGCCGTTCTTCTTCCAGTCAATCACTCGCTGGTCGGTCGGAACATCATTCCGCCCCGGCCCGAGGTCGATCGAGACGCGATTGAAAAGCCGGCGATGGTCCGCCTGATGTCGCTCCTTCAGCTCGCCGAATGGGCGTTTTGTCGCCTTCTCAACTGTCCGCTTGGCCCGCTCCATCGATCGAATCGAATCGTTTTCGGGCTGCTTGTCAAACCCACGAAAACCGGTGGAGTTGCTCAAAACCAGGGTGACTTCGGAAGCGCCTCGCACTCGGAGTCCGTTTGAATCTGAGGTCACTGTGCCGCCCGTAGTCACCGCGCGGAGAACCGACGAGAAACCCATTCCGATCTTCTCGTCATAAACAATCGATGGCTCTTTGCTGCGGTAGTTAGGTTCCGCATGAGCGGGCGCCCGACCTAAAAGCGCTAGACCGTTCGATCCGACCGGACGTACCGTCGTTGGGCACTGACTTCGGAATGAAGCCCGGAACGAAATCGAGCCCGGCTTCGAGGCCGTGAATCGGTAAACGATCACGTTGTCGGGGTAGCTCACAAACGCTTCGCGCCGAAACTCAACTCCACCTTGCGAAAAGGTCGTCGTCGCCACGGCATCGCCCAAAGGCAACTCCCGTCGATAGTTCGAAACCGCTCCCGCGGGAAGGTCAAATTCGATATCAAGATCACCAAGCGGCACGTAAGACTGCGTGTAGGGCCCCTGCATCTTTTGCGTCAAGGACTGGGCTAGGGCGTAGTCTTCCTTCGCCAAGGCTTCTCGGATCAGCGGAATCTGGGCCTTTGCATCGGGGTTGTCCCAGTTCTTGGGCCCGCCCGACCAGAGTGAGCTTTCGTTCAGCATCACCTGCTCCTTGGCCACGCCGCCAAAGACCATTGCCCCGAGTCGACCGTTCCCAAGCGGCAAGGCATGCAGCCACGTCGGGGCCGCCTCCGGATACCAAAGGCTAAGGGCTCCGGGCGTCTTCAATTGACCGCCCCAGCCGCTTGCCAACGTCGCAAACGCCACAAAACTTCCGAGCACTTTTCGCATCGCATCCTCTGGTCACCCACACTAACCGATCGCTGAGATTACCGTTGGCATCATCAATTCAAAATCATGTAGACGCCAGGTTAAGAAAACAATAAAAAGAAACCTTAACATTCGAAGCAGGCTTTCTTGACCGTTCGCACTTTAAACTCGAATCGATGCACCAGGGCCGTATGGGCTTGGAGCACCGAGTCATCGTCCGGTGCGTGAGAGCGATCCCGGCGATCCTATTTGCAAAATCATGAAATCCCGGTTCCTGTTCGCATCCCTCTCCGCGCTCGGCGTCGCCGCCCTTGTCATTGCCTTCCAAGGCAATATGCGGTCCGCTCGCCAGTCTTGGCCCGGTTGGAGTTCCGACAAAACCGCTTTCACCCTCTTCAACGGCTGGCGCATTACGCCGGTTGGAAAGGGAATTGACCTCCCCGGCGACATGCCAGGGTCGATCATTTTCGTAGATGGCGGAAAGAAGGTGCTGGTGAACACCGCTGGCTACCATGATCACTCGCTCAATTTGGTCAACCTTGAATCGGGCCAAATCGAAAGCACCCTCAAGTTCGACCGAAACTGGATCGGCCTCGCACAGAAAGCCGATGGCGAGTTTTGGCTTTCTGGCGGAAAGGTCGAGGACCCTGCGAAGCACAAAGCCATCCTCAAGATCAAAAACGTCAACGGCAAGCTCGAGCAAACCTCCGGGATTGACCTAGAAGGCATCGCTCCTAGAGATCGGTTTGTCAGCAGCATTCTCCCCGGACCAAACGGCAACTACGTTCTCAACGTCCAAAGCGACGAAGTCTTGCTCACTGACGAAGCGGGCCAAATCAAACAGCGAACCAAAGTCGGCTACCGGCCTTACATGGCGGCTCTCTCGCCCGACGGTCTCCACCTCGCCGTTAGCAACTGGGGCGATCAAAGCATCAGCATCCTTGACGCGAAAACCCTCACCTCGGTGGACCGGATCAAGGTCGAGCAGCGACCAACCGCCGTCGTCTACACGAAAGACAGTCGCCTCTTCGTGAGCAACGCCGGCTCCGATTCGGTCTCCGTCATCACTAACGGACTGGTCAGCGCGACCATCCGCACTGGCTTCGGCGGACGATCCAAAGTCGGCTCCACTCCCGTTCACCTCGCCGTTTCTCCGGACCAGAACACCCTCTTCGTCGCCAATGCCGGAAACAACTGCGTCACCGTAGTCGACATTGCCAACCCCAAATCGGCAAAAGTCACCGGCTACATCCCAACCGAGCGCTACCCGGTCCTCGTCTCGGTAACTCCGGACGGAAAGAAGCTCCTCATCGGAACGGCAAAAGGCAACTACGGCCCGAACGCAGGCAGCAAAGTCACCCTCGAAGGTGCCCAAATTCGCGGCCAGCAATACGGCGCGCCATACCGCTACATTGGCCAGCAGCTCACCGGAAGGCTCACCATTCTCGACGTTCCATCTGCCGATGAACTCCAGAAGCTCAGCGCGAAGGTGAAAGAGAACATGCCGGACCAAAAGGCCCTGCTCGCCAGCGCCGAATTCCGCGACATCGAGCGTAACGCCCTGCGAAAGATCAAGCACGTCATCTACGTGATCCGAGAAAACCGAACCTTCGACCAGGTTCTCGGCGATCTCGGTCGTGGGAACTGCGACCCGTCGCTGACGATCTTCCCTCGAAGGGTCACCCCGAACGGCCATAAGCTTGCCGATACCTTCGCGACTTACGACAACTTCTATGCCGACGGCGAAACCTCGCAGGCTGGGCACCAATGGGCCGATGCTGCCTACGCCAGCGACTACTGCGAAAAGCAGTGGGTTCTCGGTTACGGCCGCCACGGACAAGTGGATAGCGACAAGCGCCTGACCAGCTCTCCTGGCGAGTACCTTTGGTCACAAGCCCGAAAGCACGGTCTCAAGGCCCGCGTTTACGGCGAGTACGTTGACGTGCAGGAAGACCACAACTCGCTGAACGATCCTGAGCTTCGCAAAGACCCGGAGAAGTACGGCTACAGCGCCAAGTTTGAAGAGATCTTCGCCCGCGGTGGACGAGACACCGAAAAGGTCGACGAGTTCCTCCGCGAAATGCGCGAAGCCGAGAAGAACGGCGGCTGGCCGAACCTGATGGTGATGGCCCTACCGGACGACCACACCCACGGATTCAGCGCAGGAAGCCTCTCGCCCTACGCCATGGTTGGCGATAACGACCTTGCGGTCGGCAACCTCGTGGAAGCCGTAAGCAAGTCGAAATTCTGGAAGGAAACCGCCATCTTCGTCGTCCAAGACGACGCCCAAGACGGCCCCGACCACGTGGATTCTCACCGAACGGTCGCCTACGTGGCGAGTCCGTATGCCAAGCGCGGAATCCTCGACAGCACCCACTACAGCACCGCCTCGATGCTTCGCACGATGGGCTTGATGCTCGGCCTCCCGCCGCTCACCCAGTTCGACGAAGCCGCGACGCCGATGATCAACGCCTTCACGACGAAGCCAAACTTTGCTGCGTTCACCAAGGTCCAGCCCGGCATCGATCTAAATGAGCGAAACCCGTCGGGCACCAAGCTCGCCCAGGGAAGCGCAAAGCTCGACTTCTCCGAAGTCGACCGCGCCGACTTCGGAGAACTCAACCGAATCCTTTGGGAAGGCTACAAACCGGGCATCCCGTACCCGGCGGAGAAAGGGAAGCACTAAGCCAGGCTTAGTGCTTCCAACCCCGAATCAACTCTCGAACGTAGAGCCCTGACTCGGTCAACTCCGAATCCTTCCAACCGCCCTTTCCAGAGGCGCCCGGTTTTAGAATCGCGGCGCCTTCGACCTTGTCGGCGACCGACCAGTTGAAGTGGCTGAGCTGGTTCTTGGCGATGAAATCGAACCAGGCCTGGGTCGATTCTCGGTCGACCTTTCCGTCGCCGTCCGCATTCACCGTGCCCCACTCGGTCACCATAAGCGCGAGCCCGGCGTCGAGCGCCTTCTGGGCTTTGTCTCGCAGATACTGCTTGTGCGTGCCCGCGTAAAAGTGCAAGGTGTATGCCACGTTCGGGTCCTTGATCGGGTCTGGAATCACCGCATCGACATCCTGCGACCAAGTCGGCGTGCCGACGATAATGAGGTTGTCCTTGTCATGCTTCCGAATCGCCGCAATCACTCTCTCCGCATACGGCTTAATCACCTGCGACCAGCTCACCTTGAGCGGTTCGTTGTAGATTTCGTAGATTAGGTTCGGACTCTTGCCGTACTTAGCCGCGAGTTCGCCGAAGAATTTCTCCGCTGCCTCTGGCGTCTTTTCGGCATCGTGGGAGTGCCAGTCAACGATCACATAGATCCCCTGTTTGATCGCAGCATCTACGACTGCGTGCGCTTTCTTGGTTTCGACCTCAGGCTGAGTCAGGTAGCCGCCGCTACCCACCGCAATCGCCGCCCGAACTCCGGTCGACTTAAAGTCCGACTTCAGCCAGCCCACCGTTTCCGCAGTGTAGTACTGCGGCATCCACTGGCTCCAAAACAGGCTCATCCCCGCCAGGCTCGCTGGCTTCCCATCCTTGCCCACAATCCGATTGCCCATAACCTGCAACCGCCCGTGCACATCCACCGGGCTCGCCTGTGGGCTCATCTCCGAACCCAACCCTACCGTCAGCACCATCGCCGCCAATCCGATCGAAAAGACCATGCCCTTACTATAACGGAAAGCCGAATTCCCCCTGGAGTGCGGTTGCTCTGCTACGGCATTTGTGAGCTGGAAACAGCAAGGACTTCTGTTTCCAAGCCTGCATCCCCAAGCGCGCGGAGCCACCCAAGGCGACACATGGCGCGTAAGAATATTGAAGCCATGCTCGCCGCTCTTTGCACGCTGACAATCGCCTCCGCCAATCCGAACGTCGCCATCATGATCCACGGCGCGGGCGGGGGTGGCTGGGAGTACCGGTTCTGGAAGCCGGTCTTCGGAAAGGCAGGCTGGCAAGTCATCGCTCCCGACCTCGTTCCTGCCAAAGGCGGGCTCAAAAAGACGCAGTTCTCCGACTACGTGGAACAAGTCATAGGCTGGGTGCCGAAGAAGCACGGAAAGGTCGTCCTTATCGGCGCAAGTCTCGGCGGAATCTTGGCCCTCAAGGCGGCGGAGCGAATCAAGCCCGACGCAATCATCCTCATCAACGGCGTGGCTCCCGCAGGCACCTATCCGGCTAAAAAGGAAACGGAACCGATTCCCGATGTCATCCGCTGGGCGAATGGTCCCCTGAAAGACACCCGCGACGCCATGCCAGACAGCGACGAGGCAACCATTCTTTGGGCGCATCCCCAATGGCGAGACGAATCCGGTTCCGTCCTAAGAACCGCCCGGGCAGGCATCAAGGCCACCCCGCCAACTTGCCCGGTGCTCGTCGTCATCGGCTCGAAAGACACCGACATACCTCCGGCCGCCTCGCGCGCCAACGCTGCTTGGGCCAAGGCAGATGTTTTCGAATACGTCAACACATCCCACGTCGGCCCCCTCCTCGGCCGCCGCGCCAAAGAAATCGCCGAAGCCTGCGCTACGTGGATTAAGAGACGAGACAAAAACCTTTGAGTGCGGTAGCTCCGCTACCGCTTTTTGTAAGTGATCCTTCCGTCAGTTCGGACTAGATTAAGTAAAAACTTGGTTGAAGAGTCAAACGAAGGGTTCAAGTATCGCTAAAGGCGTAGTGGGCTGCAAGGGTTGTGGTGAGAAACGTCATTACAAACTGGGCGATGGACGGCGCAAATGTGTCGCCTGTGGGAAGAAATACACGACAAAGTCTCGGAACGGCAAGCTGACGAGGGCTCAGCTGAAAGAGATCGCCCGGTTGTTCTGGCTGCTGGTTCCAGCCAGCCGGGTGGCGAAGGATCTGAAGCTGCACCACTAGACGGTTTGTGCTCATTACAACTGAATGCGGCTTCGCATCGCCCAGGAGTCGGCCCTCGTTGCAGCTCCGCTTGGCGGCGAAGTTGAAGTTGACGAATCGTACTTTGGCGCTGCCCGGATGGGCAAGCGAGGCAGAGGTGCGGGCGGGAAGATCCCCGTGTTTGGGCTTCTAAAGCGCGGCGGCGAGGTTGGAGTCGTCCTTCCCGAGTCAGTCATTCGGAAGAACGTCGAGCCCCAAAGCTGGGTTTACACCGACCAGTTGACCGCACACAACCAAATCGGCCTCGATGGATTTCACCACGAGAGAATCGACCACTCCAAGGTTTTCGCCACTGGGCGAAACCACATCAATGGCATCGAGAACTTCTGGGGCTTCGCCAAGCGAAGACTCAAAATGTATCACGGCGGATTCAAAAAGAACTTTCCCCTCTTCATGAAAGAGATGGAATTCCGCTTCAATCAGCGTGACAACGACAATGTCGTCGAACTTCTGACTAAAATGTTAATGGAGGACAAATCCGGTCCGGCCTGATGGAAGGATCCCTTGGTTTTTATTCTAAAAGCATTGCTCGAATATAAGGGGCTCTATTGCCAACCTAGACATTTCGATCATGCCCGCATGGTTTACGATTTGACCCCAGTGCTCAGGTGTTTTTCCGATCACTGGGGCATCAACCGAATCAATTTCGGAGATAGTTGCATACCATTTTGGCACAACCTCGCACCACTCAAACAATCTGCCTAATCGCTTATGAATAACGGGGACTGTCCTGATCACGAAACCACCAGACTCAAGTTCCCGGGCGATGCTTGCTCGAATAATAAGTGAATCTTCTGATAGCCAAGTAAGTATTACGTTAGCAGAAGGAACTTTAAACTGGTTAAAAACACGCGGACCCAACCTAGCATACGATTCTATTGGTATACAGTGCTCAGCACGAAGCGCATCACGACAGAGCCCAATCAAAACATCAAACTTATCCCGAGGGTAAAGGTTAGTGCTATCAGGAGTCATCAAATCGCTATCAAATGGCACAGCGTTATAAACTGTCCACGCATACTCCAATTCGCTCCAAAATTGATGGTGTGCACCGATCCATTGAGCTTCTGGAATTGACCAACTTAGCCGCGCGCGATTAAGTTTTGTCCCAAGATCAGAGGGAGGCAGTCGCAGTGTAATCGGTGGATCTGCCTCAATGCAAGCTTCGCAGGCTTTTAAACGAAAATCCTCTCCGCATGTTATTATATAGCAACTCATAGCATACTTAAAACAGGTCCCCGATACCTTCTTCATCCATCATTTTTTTGAGATGCCGAAGTATCTGTTTTGGAGTTGCGTTCGGGTTTTTATTGATAAAATCTTTCCAAGCCGAGTTCCAATAGCCACCTCTCTCGGGACGGAAGAGAAACTTTTCATACCAATGCGATTTGCCGCGATGCAAATGATTATGATACCACTCAGGTATGCGTCTGACGTACCGATCAATATCCTTTATTCCTCTTGACCTAAACCATGCACGATAAGCTTGCGCGAATAGGTGATGGTCTACTTTCTTTCCAACTTCTTTAGCCAAGTATGATCCGATTCCTTTGAGCCCCTCACGTTCCGCCATTTCAATGAGTTCTCGCACATAAGCAGCCCTTCCCGGAGGCGTGCTAGTTGATTGCAGACCTTGCGGATCCACTGCGCTGAGAGGATTATTCTCACAGTATCGGTACCAGTTCCGCCCATCCCGGATCGGATCCCGCGACAGGAACCTCCCCGTCGCCGGGTCGTAGTACCTATACCCGAGCAATTGATACTCGCTCTCTGCATCTGTCTGGTAGCCCCAGCTTCC
>Ga0164295_10005061_pt1 | contig 10448 bp, 5 predicted proteins | sample GEODES006metaG_FD_111798 | JGI IMG/M metagenome (GOLD analysis project Ga0164295, IMG submission 111798) | Oligotrophic lake water microbial communities from Sparkling Lake, Wisconsin, USA - GEODES006 metaG | ecosystem: Environmental > Aquatic > Freshwater > Lake | place: USA: Sparkling Lake...
GCCGCCCGCGCCGCCCGGTTCGCCGCCTCCGGCGAAGCCACCCGCGAGGCCGCCGCCGAATCCCCGATCGCCGCCCGCGCCGCCGCGCCCGATCACCGTGCTCGAGGACTGGCTCGCCACCAATAAGATCGACCTCGAGAACCCCGCCCGGCGGCGTAGCCTCGTCGAGGCAGTCAGCAGCACCGCCGCCGCCGCCGCCGCCGCCGTTGCCCGACGCCTCGCCGAGAGCGGCGAGCAGAGCGACCAGCACAGCGACGAGCACAGCGGGCCTCGGCTGTCGGCGATTGTGACCACGTTGAGCGACGAGCAGGAGCGCGCCAAGTTCCGCGCGGATGTGCAGGGTATCGTCGACCAGGCCGTCGGCGGCAAGGTGGGCATGGATCAGTCCACAAAAGGCGCTATCGGGGGCAACAAAGGGTCCTCGTTCGAATCCTTTGTGTACGCCGATCGCGTCGGCACCGAGTGTGGGGTGCCCGTGCACGTCGAGCCAGAGGTGACGTGGGAAGGCGACTCTCACGCCGAAGCGAAGCGCAGGCGGTACGAGGCCGCCGTGGCCAAGGCCGCCGCGGCGGTCGTCACCGAGATGTACCTCTTCCTCCCGATCGCCTCCGGCTGGTCGTGCTACAAGGGTGAGTCGCCAGAGGAGGTGAGTGGCTATTTCCGCTCGGCGTGCGTGTGTCAGCCACCGCCCGAGGTCGATTACAGGGGCGCGTTCGAAGGGGGCGTCCTCTGGGCCTTGGCGATCGTGGTGTGCACCGTGCTCTTCGGGCTGGTCTGGGACAATCTCGTCAATGCGGAGATCAATCGCGCCAATGCACTCGTCGATAAGCTGGAGAAGCAGCGCCTGTTCAACATGGGTGGCCATGGGCCTGCGGGCATGGGGCCGGGGATGCAGGGCATGGGGCAAGGTATGGCGATGCAAGGTGGCATGGGGATGGGGGCTGGCGGAATCGCCGAAGGGATGAATCCCCGAGCGATGACCATGGCGCAGCTCATGATGCAGTCGATGCCAGTGCTGCCGTGGGAGATTCAGACCGGCGAGCTCGAGGTGACGGGCGCCACTATCGAGTTCACGATCGCCTCGGCCTCCAACCTGGCCCCCATGGACCAGAACGCGCTCACCATGGTGGGTCAGAAGGGCTCGTCCGACCCGTACGTGATGCTCGAGTTTGGCACGCGCTACTGGTACACATCGACCCAGTACGACACCCTGTACCCTAGTTGGGAGGAGTCGTTTACGCTCCGAGCCGAGAAGGAGCTCCCTCTGGTCTCGAGCCTCTTCCGCACGTGCGCACCGTGCTGCGCGATCGCCGACCTCGACCCAGACCAGGAGGTGACCCTTACCGTCTACGACAACGATACCTTTACTGGCGATGACAAGATGGGCGAGTGCCGGCTGCGGCTGCGCCAGCTCATCGCCGGAGACATGACGGAGCTCTGGATGCCTCTGCAGCCCGTCGAGGGCAACCTCGAGGTCCAGGGGCAGCTCTGCGTGCGATGGGACACAGAGCTGCGCTACGGCGCGGGCGTCACTTGGAAGCTGCGCGCCCTGCGTGACTTTGTGATGAACCTGCTGCAGCTCGGGGCGCTCGGGCTCTCGATCCTGCACTTCGCCCAGCACGGATACGTGCTCTACCTGATCAACATGGTGCTCATCTTCATCATGGCCTTCGTCGTCTCCCTCATGTTCGCCTCATCCATCTCGCAGCCCGCGAAGCCCGAGGTAGGTCAGCGTGTGCGCTTCTTTGACAAAGCGGGCGAGGAGAAGCTTGGCAAGGTCGTGGGCAGGACGCCGAGCAAGGGCACGGTTGCGCAGGCGATCCCCCGCCTCCATCCCAACGCTCCAGATCGGATGGCCGTCCTCGAAGCACAGCGCGCGCAGCAGCTCAAGGACAGGAGCGAGGAGTCCACCTTCCGCACTGGCACAGAGCGCTCGGGCACTGTGACCGGCACGCAGCGCACGCAGATCTCGCAGATCTCGCAGATCTCCATCCCGACCGCTCCGTCAATCCGAACCCCAGCGCCCGAGGACTTGAAGCTGGAGCTCTCCGCCCGAACGGACGTGTCGTACACGGACTCGTTCATGACGACGCCCCGCATGGGGTACGGCTCGACGGGGGGCTACTTCACAGTCGAGATCGAGGAGCCTCCTTTCTTCACCGACCGCTCGGGCGCGGACTCGGACCGCTCGGTCGGAGAGCTCGCAGGCCTCGGCGGCCACCGTGACACCGCCGACCGCGGCAAGGGCGGCAAAGGCGACGTGTGGTCGCGGCCCAAGGTCGGTGCGCTCACCGGTCCCGGCTACCACATCAACAGCATCGCGGACAAGAAGAACGAGGTGGACGTCAAGCGGTCGAAGGTCCGATCTCTAGCGGACCCAGGCCGGCAGCTCATGCCGTACGGCTGCTGCACGCCACTCGGGCTCACGGCCTTCGTCGAGCTCTTCCGCGTCATGATGCCCGGCGGAAGTCCAATGGAGGACGAGGCGGAGTTGCAGGAGGTCTTCACGGTGCTCCGGCTCGTGCAGGCCCTCTTCCTCTCCGCCCCAATGCTCTACTTCCAGGTGCTGATCATCATGAGCATCGGCCCTCAGCGCGCGTATCATCACCACTTGATTCTCATCCTCTCCGCGGGCGTCTCCTTCCTCTCCCTCTTCATCGCCCTCACCTCCTTCGTCCTCAACCCAGCGACCGACCGCCCCTGCCGTGTCCGTGGGTGGCTCATCTCCTCCAAGGCCCTCCTCCTCGGCTCCGCCCTCTACTTCGCCTCCGACATGTGCCTACGCGCCCTGGCGGTCGGCATGCTCGGCTACGCCATCGGCAGCTGGGCCTGGATCGTACCCCCCGCCTTGGCGGCCCTGTGGCTCATCCAGCCCTTCTTCGACTACTTCTTCGGGATGCCCAGCTCCGGATCCACGCCCTCACGCACTGATATGGAGCGCTCGGGTACTGTGACCGGCACGCAGCTCACGCAGATCTCGCAGATCTCCACGACTGACGCATCGGTGCTGCGCGTCAACACCGAGTGCTTCTATCGCAAGCACGACGGCACCGTGGCTAGGGCGGTGATCAAGGAAGTCGATGAGCAAGTGCTGCCGCCTATCTACACGATTCGCGTCGATGCGACCGAGCGAATGACCTTCCGTAAAAACCTGAGGCCATGCTCCCAGGGCATGTGGCCGGAGGAGCTGGTCGTCGAGCTGACTCCCGCAGAAAAACTCGACGTGCTCGAGAAGCGCTCTCCCGATGCGCATGCGCTCTTTTGCAAAATCGACAATAATTCTGATGGAATGATAACTGTCGGCGGGCTGAAAGACGAGCTGAAAGACGAGCTGAATTATACCGACGACGCCTTCAAGAAGCGATTGTCAAAGGCCTTCGACGCCCGAAAAAAGTACATCGACGAAAACAAGTACTTCGACGAAAACAATTACATCGATGCCGAAGAATTTGGGGTCGCCTACAAGGCTATCACAGAGCTGGAAGAGCTCAAGGAGCGTTTTCCCGATGCGCATGCGCTCTTTTGCCGAATCGACAGTGATGAGGATGGAAGGATAACAGTCCTCGAGGTGTGCAAGTGGAGCAAGTCTACCGTTACAGACGACGACGACTATAAATATGCCGAGGGATTCTTGCGGTTGTACGACGAAAACGACAACGGCATCATCGACACCGAAGAATTTTTGAACGTCTTCGAGTTGAACCGAAGAATTTTTGAATCGCTGCAACAACAAAAACCTAATTCCACTCGTCGGTCGGATGTGAATGTGCCGCTCTTGGACATCGGCGACAAGGCTGGCTGCTGCCGTCGGCCGGTGCGCGTCTGGCTTGACACGGCACTTCGCTACTTTGCCTTCGTCGTGGCCCCTCCGGTGCTCGACGGCCTCGGCACGAGTCCAGTACGCCTCGGCCTCGAGGGCGTGCTCTCGACGGCGCTGTGCATGGGCGCCATCGGGCTGGGCTGCTGGGAGGGCATGCCCCACCCACAGCGCGACCCGTGGCTGATCCACGTCGTGCTCCAGATCACGGCCGCCGCCGTCGTCACCAAGCTCGCCGTGTTTGGCTGGGCCTTTTTCCCCGCCATGACTGGCATGTACCCTGTGCTCGGCGTCTCGCACATCAGATGGTTCAACCGCTGCTTCGACTGGAGAGAGGAGATCGTCCAGCAGGCGGGCAAGAACGCGGAGGGGCGGAAGGCATTCCTCGATCGGCAGAAGGCGAAGGCAGGCGGCGGCTCCATGCACTGATCACAGCATGTGACATTCATGTTGGGCGGGCGGGTTCGCATTGTGGGTGCGACAGTATAGTCGTCATTACAGCGCAGAGTAGCTCAGGAGAGTGGTTGTGATAAATGGAATCGACTCGCCAATTTGCCAACACGCTTGATTAAGGCGACGTCCCAAGGACATGACACAAACGGACGTCGGTCGTCGCTGCACACGTCGACCGAGTCCGATCACACCGCACTTGTCACATACACAGCTGTCGCGGTCGCGCTGACGGCAACTCCGTGACGCGGCCAGGAGGCGCGGCTGGCAGCCGCAGCGCTCGCTGCGGCGCCCACGTGGCCAAGGTACACGAAGCGCCCACTCGTGCCGTGCCCCTTAAAGGAGCACACACCCGCCGCCGCCGCTGCCGCCACCACCGCCGCCGCCGCCCTTTACTAGCCAGCTATTTACGGCACCCTCCATCGGGTCCGTTGCTTGTAGACCGTCGATGTACTTTTTGATCGCCTCGCCCGCCTCGCTCTTGGCCATCGCTGCTGCGCCCGGAAACACAGGACTGCCCGGGCCCGCGGTCGACGAGTAAGAGCCCTTCATGTACTCAATCTCCTTCTTCGTCGTCCTTAACTCGTGCGCCACGTCACCCATTGCAGCGGGCTCACGGAGAGGCCTGCGCGCGATTGAGGGAGATGAGGCGCCGCTAGAACGAGGTCCGAAGGCAGGCAAGAAGGGCCGCCAATCAACCTCAGCGCCGACCAATCGGCCAAGTGTGTGGACGTCACGCGCGAGGCAAACTTGTGAAAAAAGCGAGTTACCAAGTTTAGCAAGTTTCGCAAATTACCGCAGTTTTTGTGAAATGACCTTTCACAGCCAATCGGTATAATTCGACAGTTACATGTGTACACACAGACTCGCGCGACGCCCGCCCGCGGGCGCCTTCGCAAGAACCTCGAATCTGGTCGTCGGCGCAAACGAATACATTCCAACAAGTCAACGTGCTTGACTGCATCCTCGTGCCGATGCCGCCTCCTGCGCTATTCGCCCAGCGGCACCCGCAGCAGCACGCCAAACTCATCCGCCCAGGAGCACGAGACCCTCGCGTGCACCTTACCCTGGCGCGTCAAAAACCGCGCCGGGCAGTGCTCGGGCCGAAGGTAGATGCCGTTATGCCACGTGCCCGGCGCAAGGTAGACGCCCTTACCAGCGGGCACAGTGAAGGCTCGCATGTCTGTCGGCCGGATGTCGTCGCCAAACCGCGCCGCACCCAGGCACACTGTGAACGGAGCGGGCGGCTCCGTGCACGGCCAAAACAGCTGCGCGCCGTCCGGATGGTAGTCGCTCATCCAAAGTAAGATGTGGGTGCCGTCGCCCGCGCTCGGCAGCTCGCGCCGAGCTTGCTCGGGCGGGCAGCCGATCCCGTCCAGGTAGTAGTTGTTCTCCGTCGCGATCGCCAGATTGTGCCCGAAGAAGTAATCCGCCTGCCAGTGGACGTCAAAGTGGCCCTCGGTGGTGCCCGCCTCATCGCCTGTCTGCGGATCGAGCGGGCGCCAGCCCGGCTGTGGCCATCGCACGATCTCAAAATTCTTGTTGGCCACTGTGCGCTCGTCCGGCCCATGGATCAGGCAAGCGCCCACCTCGGCAAGCGTCTCATCCGTCGCTTTCGCCGCGGGCACATCGATCACGCGCAGGCCAGAAGGTAGGTTGGGATCGCGAAAGTTCTCGGGCGAGAAGGTGAAGGCATAGCGGCGGCATCGGGCGAGCGACGCGCGTCTAGCGCCGCCTCGTAGAGCGCCGACGAGGATACCCATCTTAAAAGTTGTTCACGTGAACAGTACACGTTAAAATGCATCTCCCGTGGCCATATGTTGCGCCGTACGGCGAGATTCAGGAGATTGACCCCCCGTGTCGGACTGTTGGAATCGTTCCCAAGAGTATCTCAAATGATGATTACATACTGATTTGGCCATGCATTGCACAATGGGCCCGGAACCCCCATGCTGGTCTGGGGCATGACGAGAGAGAGAGATTGGTAAAACTGAAGATCCGATCTAGAATAGTAGATACATGTACGGCCGACTACACTTTACACTTCTCTCAGAGTACATCCCACTGTTTGCTAAACGTATTCATGCTTGGATCGATGCGTAAGAAGGATGTGAAGAGGGTGCGGCATACGGGGCAGCGCTCGTTGGTGAGTTGGTCGAAGCAGGACGAGCACACGCATAGGTGGCGGCACGGGAGCACGATGGTATCCTTTGGCTCGGCCATGCACGCGACGCAGAGCCTCTGGTCCTCCCCGTCGCCAACGCTTTGGAAGCCGAACACCTCGGCCACCTCGAGGAAGCCATCGGCCGTCCCGAGGAGCAGCTGCTCGACTGTGCCCAGGTAACTGCCGCTGCTCAAGACAGCGCTGTCTGGCGCGCTCTCGGTGGCAGCGCTCCCCGCAGCGGCACTGGCAGCGGCATTGGCGTCTTGGGGGGCGGCGACGGTAAGCGAGGGGGGAGGTGTGGGGAGAGGGTCGGACCGACCGTCGATGGTCGAGACGGGCCCGACAGGTGGTGTGGCAGGCGGTGTGCGCGGACTCCTCGGCGAGAGAGGGGCGAAAGGGCTCGGCGAGAGAGGTGTGAAAGGGCTCGCGGGCGTGGCCGTGGATGAGGGCGTGGCGGTGGCGGAGGGCGTGGCGGTGGCGGAGGCGACGGCTAAAGAGTCTCCCATACATGGCAAGGCTCCCGAGGCGACGGCGGAGGATAAGGTCGTCGACGTCACGCTGGTGGGGGCGGTGGGGGCGATGGTGGCGGCGGTGGTTGCGTCGCTCGCGGAGGCGACAGCAGCGGGAGAGGAGCCGAACCCGATCGTGACGGCGACGCAAAGGGCGGGCATGAGCCCCATGCCCTGGGGGGACCTGGACGACGCTCGGGACGTCGCTTGCTCCGGAGGAGTGTCTGATGGGGTGACGAGGGTCGCGGCGGCGGCGGCGGTCAAGGCGGCTGCATCTGGGGTGGCCGTCCCGGCTTCGTCTGCCGTGCCCTCATCCTCCTCCGCTACACTGGCCGCCGCACTTTCCGCCTCAGTGGGCGCCGCGCTGGCCGCTGCCACGTGCGCGCCGGTGGAGCGCAGCACCAACGGCTTCGGAAGGCCTGCGGAGGGGGGCGGTGGCTCGCCAAATCCAAACTTGCCAAATCCGGAGAAGACGAGTAGGCATGGGGAGCGGAGGGTCGCCGCGAGGTCGGCGTGGCTGGGGAGTGCCTCGGGGCCGAGCTTGATCGTGTGCCCACGACCCGCGCTCACTGCCACCGCATCGGACGCGTACATGTACAGCGAGCTCGACAGGATGTGGGATGGAGCGCCTCCATCCCTGGCGGCGCTGGCGGCGCTGGCGGTGCTGGGGGCGCTGGGGGCGCTGGGGGCGCTTGCGGCGCCACCGCCGCCCGCCGCGCCGCGATCGGCGCCTACAGAGACTGCAGAGCGGCCGGAGAAGCCGCGGTTGGTGCGCACGGGCGGGAGCGGGGCCATTTCGATGGCCGGGGGTGGCGGACTGGAGATATCGTGCAGCTGCGGCAGGGTACCGCGAGGCCGAGGTCGCCAGAGCCCTCCCGAGCTGTGACCTCCCGAGCTATATCCCGAGCTATATCCCGAGCTCGCCGAGCTCCGCGCCGAGCGCTCCGGACGCGACGCGGAGGGGCGCGCACCACTGGCAGAGGCGCGGCCCCCGGGCGACGAGCTGTGGTCGCCGCGGCCGCCTGTGCCCCCGCACGAACTCGCGCTCGCGCCGAGGCTGCGCTCGAGGCGCTGGCCCGCGAGCGGCGCGACGCCCCAGAAGACTTGGAGCGTAGCGGGGAGCATGCAGTCAAAGGAGATGGAGAGGTGCGGAGTGGACGCGACGTCCTCGCCCTCGCCGCCGCTGCCGGCGCTTTCGCTGTCGAGGGTGAGGCACACCCTCCGCAGCTCCACCGGGTTGGTGTAGGCTACGACCTCGGCGGTTGGTGCCGCGGGCGTGCGCGCGCGCAGGTAGCCGAGGAAGCGCAGCCGCGCGTTGATATCGAGGGGCACTATGTACGAGTGCAGTGGCACGTCCGAGTGCACCGAGAGCCGGCCCGTCGCCTTGGCCAACACGAACTCGCGCAGCGCATACGCGAGGAAGAGGAGCCGCAGCGCCCAGCCGATGATGCAGCAGATGATGATGATGATGAGAACGTCGGAGTCGGCGTCGGGCAGGAACGAGGTTTCGCGGGCGTCCACGTCGAGCACGTTGACGGGCTCCGCAGTGTAACACGTGCTGTCCGTCATGATGATTCGCGGCGATCCTCTCTCGAAGTTCTCAGAGTTATTCTAGTGAACATGGTGTTTTGGTGTGAGTCGTGCGCATGCGAAAACTGACGAATTTAAGATTTGAGCTCCCACGTCGGCGACTATGGCCTGTTCGGCGGCGCTCTTGTTCGTATTGCTTCTGGTTCCCGCCGGTACGTGGTCAGCGCGCGATGGCGAGCCGCCGCTACTCTCACCGCGCCAGATCCGCCGCATCGTGCTCGCCGGCGGCGCCAGCACCGTCGTCGCCAAGCGCGTTGCACGTGGCTTTCCGCCGCCGCTGCGCTCCGTGCTGGGCGCGCGCGAGGAGGCGGCGCTCGTCGACGAGGCGCCGCCGGGCCCGGTTGCCCTCTTCATGCGCGCGCTCGCGCTGATGCTCCTCTTCCTGCCCGTGCTGCTCACCGCGCCGCTCGCCGCGCTGCTTGGGCCCTTCCGGCGTCGCGTGTGGTTCTGGCTGGTGACGCGCGCGCTCGCTTCGGCGGGCACCGCGTTCATCAAGTGGGGCCAGTGGGCGGCGGTGCGCCCCGACATGTTCCCCGAACGCCTCTGCGCCGAGCTCGGCGAGCTGCACTCGCGCGCGCCCGAGCACTCGTTTGCATACAGCCGACGCGAGATCGAGCAAGCCCTGGGTGCGCCTTTGGACACGGTCTTCGAACGATTCGAGCCGCGGGCGCTCGCGTCAGGCTCGATCGCGCAGGTGCACCGCGCCACCCTTGGCGGGCGCGAAGTCGCCGTCAAGGTACGCCACCCGCGCGTCGTCGAGCGCATCGTGACCGACTTCACGCTCATGCGCCTAGCGGCGGAGGCGAGCGCGCATGTGCCCGGACTGAGCTATCTGAACCTGAAGGCGTCGGTCGGCCAATTCTCGGAGACGATGGTCGCGCAGACGCGCCTCGACATTGAGGGCGAGCACCTCGACCGCTTCAACTGGAACTTTGGCCCGTGGCGCGACTGCGTCTTCCCGCGCAGGCTGACACCCCTCGGCCGGCCGCCAAGCAAAGCAGTGCTCGTCGAGACTTATGAACCCGGTGAGCTCGTCTCGCGCTACACGGTCGCGCCCGGCTTGCATGCTGATTGCCTCCCTAATTGCATGCAGGTGAGCTCGTCTCGCGCTACACGGTCGCGCGCGCCGACGGCACGCATGCGAAGCTGTCCAAGTCCCTCGCGCACTTTATCGTGTCCCGCGGCGAGGACATGTACCTCAAGATGCTGCTCGTGGATAACCTGATGCATGCCGACCTGCACCCGGGCAACATCCTCCTCGACGCGCCTCGTGGACGACCCCCACGCATCGTGCTGCTCGACGTGGGCATGGTCGCTCGGCTCACGCGGGCCGAGTCGGCCGCGTTCATCAGCCTGCTGCATGCCATGGGCGCGGGCGACGGCGCCGCGGCCGCGCGGTCGGTGCTGCGCTTTGCCGAGTCGCAGGAGGTGTGTGTGGGGACCGAGCGCGTGAGAGTGTTCACAGAGGACATGCGAATCCTCTTCCTCGACCGATGCCGCGGCTACGGCACCGGCGTCGAGTTTGGGTCGGTGCTGCGCGGCGTCTTAGGACTCGTGCGCGCGCATCGGGTCACCCTCGAAGCGAATTACATGACGCTCGTGATGAACGTGCTCTGCCTCGAGAGCATGGCCAAGGAGCTGCTGCCCGAGTACAATGTGCTCGATGCAGCGCGTCCTCTGCTCGCGACACACCGGCGGCTGCCTGGCATCGCCTTCCGCGCCGCCCTTCCCCTCCTCCGCTTCGTCAAGGAGCTGCGTGACAATCTGTGGCTCGCCGCGAGCGAGGCCGCCGCCGCACGGCGCCGGGGCCGCAGCCAGCGGGAGGCGGCGGCGCAGGCGGCGGCCGCTGCAGCGGCAGGTGCGACGCTGCGGCGAGGCACGGTAAGAGGCACGGTAACTGTGACCGTGTGAGAGCAAC
>Ga0164295_10005063_pt1 | contig 10446 bp, 11 predicted proteins | sample GEODES006metaG_FD_111798 | JGI IMG/M metagenome (GOLD analysis project Ga0164295, IMG submission 111798) | Oligotrophic lake water microbial communities from Sparkling Lake, Wisconsin, USA - GEODES006 metaG | ecosystem: Environmental > Aquatic > Freshwater > Lake | place: USA: Sparkling Lake...
AAGATTTTTTTTAGTAGTGGTGAGAAATAAGTAATGTAAAAAAAAATTGAAATGAGAATAAAGAAGTAAGGGAGTAGTACAACACGAAGGTGTAAAAGCGTAATTAATTGCGAAGTGAGAATGTCGAGCGTAATGATGTCAGCGAGTGTGTCGAAGGCGATGAATGCGTTTAGCGCGGAGGTAATCCGAGCGTGCGCGTTGAAGTATGGTTTTGATGGCGATGAGGCAATGCGCGAACTGAGCGTGTCCTTAGCCGAAGGCAAGAAGACGAAGGCAAAGAAGGAACAAGCGGCCCCAAAAGCCGCTACCCGCGAAATGCCATCGATTCCCCTGCCCTTCACCGGCGCGATCCGCGAGGACTGCTGCTTGGGCGTGAAACAGAACCACGGACTGTACACCCAATGCTTCTCCGCCCCCGGAGAATCAGGACTGTGCAAGGGCTGCTCGAAGCAGGGTTCGAAGAACGCGTCCGGCGAGCCGGATTGCGGTCTAATCGCGAAGCGTGTGATGCAGGGTTCCGAGTACCGCGATGCCAAGGGACGCGCCCCCGTACATTATACAAAAGTTATGAAGAAACAGAAGTTGACCGAGGAGCAAGTGCAGGCTGAGGCCGCCAAGTTCGGCATCGAGATTGAGGCGAGCCACTTCGCTATTCCCGAGACGAAACGCGGACGCCCCAAGAAGGCAACCACCTCTGATACCGAGAGCGAGAACTCCTCTGCCGCTGGTGGTGAGAAGAAGGCCCGCGGACGCCCCAAGAAGGCAGCCAAGGTGGTCGAAGTGAACGCAACCGAGGATTTGTTTGCATCCCTAATGCAACAGGCCCAGTCCGCTTCGCCTCGCCCATCTGCTGCCGGGGGCGGATCTGCCGAAGAGATGAGTGATGTTTCGTCCAATTCCGGCTCCGAGTCAGATTCCGAGTCCAAGGTCTCGAAGAAGAAGACGAAGAAGTCCAAGGAGGAGAGCGAAGAGGAACTCGCCGAGAAGGCAGCCAAGTTCCTCGCCAAGGAGGAAGAGAAGGAGAAGAAGGCAGCTGCCAAGGCTGCTGAGAAGGAAGCCGAGAAGGTCAAGAAGGCTGCCGAGAAGGAAGCCGAGAAGGCCAAGAAGCTCGCCGAGAAGGAAGCTGAGAAGGTCAAGAAGGCTGCCGAGAAGGAAGCCGAGAAGGCCAAGAAGCTCGCCGAGAAGGAAGCTGAGAAGGAAGCTGCCAAGGCTGCCAAGGAGGAGAAGCCCAAGAAGGAGAAGAAGGCCTCCAAAAAGAAGGCTGAGGAACCCGTCAAGCCTCAAGCTAAAGCAGTGGAGCAGGTCGCCGACTTGGAGTCCGAGTCTGAGGAGGAGGAGGAGGAGCCGGTCGTGGCGGTGAAGAAGTTCGAGCACGAGGGCGTGACCTACTTGAAGTCGGGCGACGGTATTCTGTACGATGCCAAGACTCAGAGCGTAGTTGGAAAGTGGAACGAGACGACCAAGTCGATTGATGTGTACGATGGCGAGTCGGAGTCTGAGGAGGAGGAGTCGGACGATGAGGACGACGAGTAGCAAGCTAGTCTTAGCTCAGCAGAAAAAACAAAAAACATAAAAATTAAAATAGCTTAGTTTTGTAATTGCATTTTGAACCTTGTAACCTAAATAAACCCTTTTTTACTGCGCGTTTTTTTGTTACCAGTAACTGGTATTGTCACTCATTTCTGGGATTAAAATACTTAACGGCTAAGTTGAAGTTGAAGTTGAAGTTGAAGTTGAAGTTGAAGTTGAAGTAGCCGTTAATATATATAGTAAAAGGGCTTAAAGACAGTCGCGACCCCGCAGGGGTTATAAAAAACGGCTGCATAAATCGTCACCCATTTCTCGGATTGTCACTCATTTCTGGCTTTTCAATATTGGGGGTATTTCACAGTTTAAAATACTTTTTCTCTCAAGGTTTCATTTCCAAGACTTCAAATTTGGACAAAGATAAGACCCTCGCATTCTATTATACCTTGTATGATAGAGTACTTTGGCAGAGCAAAAAATGATACTCTGCAAAAAAGGTTTTTAATTAATTAGGTTACAGTTAAACAATTTTTTTAAAGGGTGGATATAGGTAGCATTTCATTACTTATTTCTCTCTTACCATCTTGCACTGTTGTTATATATTGGTCCAAAGTTAAGAACTCATCTTCAAAAGATGGGTCACCCGATTCCATATGGAACCTGAATACTGATACTGGCTTGGTCTGACCAATGCGATGACACCGTGCAACCGCTTGGTCTTCGATGGCGGGGTTCCAGTGCGGACTGACAAAATAAATCTCGCTGAAATTCTTCTGCAAGTTGAGACCCTCGCACCCAGTTTGAATTTGCAATACGATGACCTCGTAGTCTTCCTTCTTGCGCAGCAGACGGAATCGAGCGGCTTGAGTAACGCGACCATCGAAAGTGCAAATGTTTTGAATTCCGCCTTCTCTCAATCGAGAGATAAGAGTATCTATCTCTCCTCGAAAATGACAGAAGACCAACTTGCCATTTCCATTTCCTTTTCTTCCAAGAATAGTCGAAACCACGGCATCCATTTTGCTGCTGCAAAGCAATGCGCCCGAAGTGGAATGCTCTTTGGGGATGACTTTATTGGAAACCATAGTTTCGACATTGTCCTTCAAGAGAGAAGGGAGTATGCAAGTCTGTCTGGCGTGCATAAACAATTTCAATTTGGCGGGACTCATAGCCAAGGCTCGATGGATATCGTGCGACAACTTTCTCTCGATTTCGTTTTTCCAAAGAACCGATTCATTGTCAAGATTCAGGTTGGGGAGAGAAATGCCAACTTGTTTCTTGCTTCGTTTCAGGACGAAATTGGATACCAGATGATGCAAGTTGTCAGCATCGGCGTAATAAGAAGCGGGCATTTTCAATGAACTGCACAAGTTGAAGAAATCGCGGCGCTTGTTCTGGATGGGTGTGCCGGAGATGAGCCAACGAATCTTTGACTTCAACATTTTGCAACCAGTCCAACGGCTATTTTTGTTGCGCAAATGGTGGGCTTCATCAAAGACGATGCGGTCCCAACGGAACTCGTGCAAAGGTGTTTCGGGTTGCTTTTTTGTAACGGATACAGTATTATAAGTGGTGAGAACAATGAATGCGGACTTCAACTGCTCGGGTGTGATTTTTTTTTTATTTTTTCCGTGATAGATGAGAGCCTTGTGACCAGTGGTTCTGAAGATTTCAGATTGCCATTGCTCGAGCAAGATGTTGGGCAAAACAATGAGGGTGCGGGGAACAAAATTGGTGATGAATGTTGCAATCATCATAATGGTCTTACCTAGACCCATTTCATCGGCAATGAAACCACCGTGAATTGGGAGTGACGGGTCTCGATGGGTTTCCAAATGGACACACCATTGGACGCCGTCATATTGATAACTTTTTCTCTCGATACCAGACTTTTCGAGGAACCAATCATACCTTTCATTAATAGATAGCATACTTGAAGTTGAATGTTGATGAATTATGTACCGACTAAGAAATTCAAAAAAAAAGTATTCAATTTTTTTTTGAACCGGTAAAAAATTTGGAACCTAAAATTTGTTTTTTCAAATACTTATATGCCCTTGGTACCAGTTGCCATAGAAAATTTTTTTAGTACAATGCAAAAACTAAGTATTTGAAAAAAAATTGATATGAAAAAAAAATAGAGATGAGAAGTACAATCACCCAGTGATATAGAGCTTTAAGTTTTCGAATCAAGTTTTCCGCCAAGTTTATATAATGTCTCGTCAATTCAATCGTCGTGGTCCCAACGCTTCTGAGAAGAAGACCTTCTGCAAGGTGTGCTGCGACGCGGGCAAGTCCGAGAAGGAGTACACCTCGCACTTTGTCAAGGACCGCGACGGCAAAGTGACCTGCCCCACCCTGCTGGGTCAGGAGTGCCGCTACTGCTTCCAGGCAGGGCACACCGTCAAGTTTTGCCCTGTCTTGAAGGAGCGCGAACAAGAGAAGGATAAGTACGCAAAGAAGTGTGCTCGCGCGGACAAGGAGAGGGTGGTTCTGGAGATGGTGAAGGCGGAGGCGCGCTCGCTACTGAAGGAGAAGGCGGCACCTCGTTGCGGTGGTGGTTTCGCTGCTCTGGCTGACGATTCCGACTCGGACGAGGGTTCTCCCAGAGCGCAGAAGAATCTTGTCGAGAAGATGATGTCTCCGGCTGGCATCAAGTACGACGAGATGACCCCTTCAGCCCAAGCCTTCTGGGGGCGCTTGGCAACTCAAAAGGATGCCAGTGCGTACGAAAAGGGTCAGGCTTACTTCGAGAGGGTCGACATCGGCCTGACGATGGAGTTTCCGGGCGCCGCTAGGTTTCTGCGTGCAAACGGCACCTCGATTGGAGCCGTGATGCTGAACACGAAGCAAGAGAAGCCCAAGACTCAGGAGGAGGAGTTCCCTGCTTTAAGCGGTGCGAATGTGAGCAATGTGACTCTGCGTCCTCACCAGCAGCACTTTGCCGCCGAGGGTGCTAGCTTCGCAGCCACACTGCAAAAGCCCAAGCCACAGCCAAAGGCCGCAGTGCAGCAGAAGCAACTCCAAGTTGTTGTGCCAGTTGTTCAGCGCGACGCCTGGTCTGACGACGAGGACACCCCTGCTCCTCTTCCAGTGCAATCCAAGCCGTTCAATAGGAGCCTCAACTGGGCCGACGCAGAGTCCTCCGACGATGAGGACGAGGAACCTTACTTCTCCGACGGCGACTCGCGCCGCAACCGCTAAAAGGTAAGTATTAGAAAAAGTATAAAAGTCAAAATAGAAAAATGCAAAAAATCCCCAAAAACCAAAAAAAGCCAAAAAGGCAAAACCCCCCTTTTTTCCTGTGCAATTCGAATACTTACTAGTAACTCAGATTGTCACCGATAACTCGGATTGTCACTCATTTCTGGCTTTCCACTATGGCAGCATATATGGTGTCAACTCCAACGGCTAGTTCAACGGAACTGGCAGCATAGGGTCGCCCCCCGCGCCGAAGGCGCTTTACATAGTTCCGTTAAAAGAGTTGCACCATATATGCTCTAATACCCTATATTTTTTGTCACCGATAACTCGGATTGTCACTCATTTCTTGGTTTCTAATAACCCCCATCCAATTTGATACCCTATATGGTGACATAGTTGACATAGTATTTGAAACACGATTTAAAGGGTTTTAAAGGCGTAAAACAGTGCATTAACTCCTACGGAGGCACAGTACAGCTAATTCCCACGGCAAGTTTGCAGTCAACAATAAAATCGCATTAAAACCCATCGATTGTTTATCGCTTTCAAAACCAATAAACAATTTAAATCTCTTCTTCTATTTCATCCTCCACAGCTTCAATTATATCCTCTGTCAAATCTACGACCTTTCCCGCGTTTGTGTCCTTTGCTACGGGCAACCCTTTTTGACAACCAGGACACTTGTGCGACGCACCCTCCTTTGCAAATTCACCCCACCAACATTTCGGACACACTTTATGAGCCCGAATCTTACCATACTTTATTAAACATTCTTGAGGAATCATTGCAGTCTTCTTCTTAAATTTGGAACCACACATACAACAGTGTTCCATACCTCTGGCCCTCCTAGAAGAACGAACCCGTCCTCTAGCTTTCTTTGTAACCCTCTTCTTCTTTAAACTTTTTCTTTTTCTTAAACTCCTCATATATTTTCTCTCGATTTAAATCGAGCGAAAAATCAACTTAAAGGTAACCAAAGAAAAAGAACTATAATGAGAATCTTTTCTTTACTACTTTCTACTCTTTCTGCTCTTTTTCTACTAGCAAATGCTAGTAATGAGGTGTGCAACACCGGCAGCGTTGTTAATAATGTTCAAGACCCTGTAAACGGATGTCTTACTTTCACCGTTGGTCAAGGCACGGGTTGCGTCTGGATGTGCAACTATTGCGCCACCAATTTGGGTACCAACAATTACTATTTTACTGGAAACCCACCCGTATGCACTTATCAACAATCCGCGGGCGGGTGTGTGGGTAGTCCAGTGTCCGGACAAAGCTACACATGTTGTGCGGCAAGCGAGCGAGCCTAACGGCTAGTTTAGCTCTTACTTTGGCTCTTACTTCGTTCAAACCTTTCGTAAACTTGTGAAAAGGTGGATTAACGGCTATATTTAAAAAAAATAAAAAAATTCCGTTGAGCAATTTTTTTTAGTGACCAACATTTTTCGGTCACTAAAAAAAAAATTGAAATACTAAAATTCCCAAAGTCCCCTTGTACCAAACTCATTTGAGATAAGTTTTTAAAACGAAGTAACCAAAAGCGAATATATAGAAAATGTCTTTCACCCAGAGAAACCTTTGCCTCGGATGCATCCAGAACCAGCCCAACCAGCTGGCCCATATGGACCTAGGAGGATGCCTCTACACAGCCGACGACGAAGAAGTCTGGGAGACGGACTCGGACTCCAGTGAAGAGTTTGAACCTGAGAATTTGGAGCCGGCCTTTGAACAAGCCTTTAGCGAAGCGGAAGGCGAAGCCGCAGTCGAAGAAAAGCCAAAAATCGATGTCTCCAAGCCACTTGTCGAGCCCCTTTTCGCACTACCATGCGGATTCCAGTTCCCCGAATGCGCCATCTGCTACGAGCAAATCGAGATGGTGAATGTGACCGTTACCACTTGCGGACACACCTTCCACTCGTCGTGCGCGTTCAAGGCCCTCGAGAACAACGACTGCTGCCCGATGTGCCGCCACCAGCTCCTCGCCGAACCCGTGGATGATGAAAGCGAAGGCGAGTACGAGGAGAGCGTCGATGAAGAAGAAGGCGAGGAGGGTTCCGTCGCGGATTCGGACGCGGAAGAGGATGTCAAGGTCAACTTGGAGCAGCTCGCTGGAAAGCTCACCAATATGGGCTACACAATGCAGGACATCCTCAAGTTCTTCGTCTCGGATGTCAAGTCGGGAACCAATGAACAAAAGTACTCGGAGGAGTTCATTGACAAGATGGAACAAGATATCAACGGCGTCATCGAAGGCACCATCAGCCTCGCCCATCGTGACGCGCGCAGTTATGCGGCAGTGGCGGCGGCACCCAAGCCACAAACACGAGTAGAAGTAGCCCAAGTAGCAGTTGCCCAAGTAGAAGCCTAAAAATAAAAATAAAAACTTATTGCCTTTTCATAATCATTGTCATTGTAACTGTAAATTAAATAAACCTTTTTTTAATTTATTGTTTTTTTGTTTTAAAATTAACGCTCGGAAAAAATGTCTCCATATTCCAATTCATAAGGGTCTATAAATTCGGATTCACCAAAGACATCTTTAAAATCTTTAAAATCTTTTTTTTTTCTCTCAGATTTTATAGATTTATTTTTATTGAGTAACACTTTCGTGTTGCATTCTGCATTTTTACAAGGTTCCTTTTTTTTGTCAATATCAATAATTTCAACAATATCACTTTTCTTCTCTCTATCCAATATTCCATTAAATAATAATTCAGTCATTTCAATATCGGATGCTTCCACTAATTTTTGTATGCGTTTTTTTTCTGATTCAAATATTAAATTTTTCTCTCGAAAATCTAAATCAAGAAGTTCATCAAAGTCAAAATCTTCAAAAGGATTGACATCATCATACATATAAATATTTACTATAATAGTTTTCGTAAACTTACTATATTTATATTTATACTCAATAGAAGCAGACGCATTAATAAAAGAGACGCCGAGAACGCCTAGTTTGTTCTATCAAATAATGAGTAATGCAAATATATCTTAAAGCCCTCTGCGGAGTGATGAGGGCGACTGTCGCTTCGTTTACATAGTTGCTGTAAACAAACATTTTTTGAATAAGCTCAGCAACAAACAAGTTATAAAAGTACATAAATACAAACACCATACTCCAGCCAATATATTTATTTCCACGCATACCAAATCGCCAAGTTTTAAAAATATAAAACGAAGTAATCATTTCAAAAATAAAAGAAGGCGAAAAACTATTAAAGACAAATATACCCGCCCACAAAGAAACATTATAAGAAATGTGCCACATATTTGAAGTAATTATACTCTTTCTAACCAAAGTCATCAAGAAAGCTGCTAATTGAATCGCAAGTAAGGGAGAGAAACAAGAATCCAAATTACCAAACATATACAAGGTAGCACCAATTTGATTGGCGCTCTGTGCAAGTGAAATCTGTTTTTGTTCTTCTTCAGAAATTCTCGAATCAAAAGGCATATCTCTCATAGTAGTACCGCTTTCCACACTTTGCAGTTTAGATTTATTTGAAATATAATGTGTAACCCCGTCAGCTAAAAGCATAGTCAAGTAACAAGCGGCAAATTTATAAAACAGATGAAACTTGTAATATGTCAATAAGAAGCAAGCAACAGAACGCATAGCAAAAATGATGCTATGCAAACGAAATTCGGGATAAATCATAGGCGCGGCGCGGTTTCTGCTAGAAGGAATGTGAAATATCATACTCGAACAGGATAACAATCCGTGAACAACAACCATCCCCGCTCCTCCCGAATTATTCAAATTCATTGTCCCACTAACAAAAAGTAAATAAAATCTGTAAATGAAATTAAAGAGGCAAACAAATCCCAGAGTTTTATGAATATGACTAGGATCTTCCTTGGTTCTCAATTTATGTAGATTATGGACATTCATAATATATATAAACATTAGTACCATTTTTTTAAATTTGTTATTTTATTGTTTCTGAATTTACACACGAAATAAGTTTTGCAGAGTTTTAAACCACGGCGGCATCTCGCCAAAAAAGGTATGCCAATTAGAAGTAATCAAAATAATGAACCCATAAACAAATAACAACAACCTAACATGGTCATCGACAACCAATGTCCCCTTTGAAAAAGGATTGAATAAAATAATGCATACAATCGCCATAGAAATAATGAAAACAAATTCTAGTCTTTCTTTCCAATACAAGGCCCAATTAGACCACGCGGTATCTTCCTTCTTTTCAACCTTGTAATAAATCTCTAAAGCAGCGAATAAAACAAAACAAATTTTAACAAAAATAATGAATACAATGAACGAATCCCACGAAGAAGACTTCATATATTCTACCTTTAGAAAAGGTAGAGCCAAAATAAAGTTTCAATTGAATATTTTTGGCTCCGTTTTAATTGAATATTTTTGACTCCGTTTTTTGGCTCCACCTTTTCTAAAGGTGGATTATAAAGGTGGAAATGGATATTAACGATGCATTTCATTTTTCGACGACGATGCCCAAACAATCCGCAGTAAAAGGCTCAAGGTTTTCTCCCGATTGCATTTATTGTAATTGCAAAAACACAACAGCATTAATCCAAGAAGGTTCATTTAGAAGATGTTTAAATCCGAGTTGCAGAAAACAATTCCAAGCCAAAATGTTACCCGCTGATCAATTGCAAAATCTCCCCGCACAACCAATAATTTTAGCTCCAAGACACCCGAATGATTATATTATGATGAATCAAAAGCAATTCTTAAGCCAACAACAAAATCCAAATCAACAATTCGCAAGTTATGAGGAACCCGCACCTCAACAATCACCCCTACCTCAACAATTTAGCCAACCCAACTACGACCCACAAATAAAATACAAATAAATCAACTTTTAGAAAAAGTTGAGCAAAAGTAGAAAATTTTTGGCTCCACCTTTTTTAAAGGTGGAATATAAAGGTGGATGCCGTGCACAATAAGCGCAACTTTAGCAGTAATCGCCATCGTGTCGATGATTTATATGAACAACGCCACGCAAAGCAGTCAAGTAATTCAAGAATACCAACAGCAACTCCCGCCCAATTTGCAGTCGCTTTACCAAAAAATTGCCAACGAGCGCCTTCGCATTTATTATATGGGATACATCCTGGGGTTCGTTCTTTCTCTCATCATCATATTTTACAATAGGCAAATTCATCCGAGACAAAGAATGACACTTCTTACAATTACAACTATTGTAATCGCAACAAGCTTTATAACGAATTATTTTTATTATATTTTAAGTCCAAAAACGGCGTGGATGTTGGATAACATAACCACGGTGGACCAGAACAAGGCTTGGTTAAAGATGTATAGACATATGCAGGTGTTCTACCACTCGGGCCTCGTATTAGGAATAGTCGCCGTCGCGCTAATATCAATAGCATTTAGAGATTAAAATAAGTTAAGAAAAAAATTGAAAAAAAAAATCTTTTTGGCTCCACCTTTTAAGTGAAAAAGGTGGAAAATGGAACAAAACTATCCAAACCTAAAATTCTATTATATTTTCGATTCGTCTTTCACAAAGTTTTTCAAACTAGAGGGAATTGTTTTATGGCCCTTTGTCTTTATTTCAAATACGAAGGAGAAGACGAGCCCCCGAATTTTGAAGCACGAATTAACGCATGTGGACCAGGTCCGCCGCGAAGGCCCACTAAAGTTCTACGCCAAATATTTGTATTATATTTACAAGAGCCGCGAACAAAACGGCAATTTCCAAAATG
>Ga0164295_10005065_pt1 | contig 10445 bp, 9 predicted proteins | sample GEODES006metaG_FD_111798 | JGI IMG/M metagenome (GOLD analysis project Ga0164295, IMG submission 111798) | Oligotrophic lake water microbial communities from Sparkling Lake, Wisconsin, USA - GEODES006 metaG | ecosystem: Environmental > Aquatic > Freshwater > Lake | place: USA: Sparkling Lake...
CGCGCTGTACAAGAGCACCAAGTGCGTATCTCTTGGAAACGTGAGTTGAAAAAGCCGCTAGCGCTTATTTTCTCAGGACGTGAATACCAAAGTATTTTGGCGCGTTGCGATGAAATTCATCAGAAGGTGCTGAAAGGCCGTGTTTTTGTGGCTTTGCACATGCATGCGGGTGACGGCAATGTGCATACCAACATCCCTGTAAATTCAGATGACTATGAAATGATGCATACCGCGCATACCGCGGTTGCACGCATTATGAAATTGGCAGGTGATTTGGATGGTGTGATTTCTGGTGAGCACGGTATCGGCATCACCAAAATGGCATTCTTGGATGAGAAAACTATTTCGACCTTTGCCGCCTACAAGCAAAAAGTTGACCCGGAAGGCCGCTTTAATAAAGGTAAGCTTCTTGCGGGATCAGGCTTGGAGAGAGCTTATACCCCTAGCTTTGGCTTACTTGAGCAAGAGTCCATCATCATGGAGCAATCTGCGATTGGTGAGATTGCTGATTCAATCAGTGATTGTTTGCGTTGTGGTAAATGTAAGCCGGTGTGTACAACGCACGTGCCGCGCGCTAACTTGCTTTATAGCCCACGTAATAAGATCTTGGGTACCTCGTTATTGATTGAGGCCTTCCTTTACGAAGAGCAAACGCGTCGCGGTATTTCACTCAAGCATTTTGATGAGTTTAACGATGTGGCCGACCATTGTACGGTTTGTCATAAGTGTTATAACCCATGCCCTGTGGATATCGACTTCGGCGATGTTTCGATTGCAATGCGTAATTTCTTGCGCGAGCAAGGTAAGAAGCATTTCAATCCTGGCACATCGCTAGCGATGACTTTCCTTAATATCAAAGATCCTGCCACGATTAAATTGATGCGTAGTTTGATGGTTGGTGTTGGTTACAAAGCCCAACGACTTGGTCACACGGTACTCAATAAGCTTGGCCTGTTAACAGGCTTTAAGAAACGCCCACCATCAACCTTAGGCAAGCCAGACATCAAAGCCCAGGTGGTGCACTTCTTAAATCGCCCAATGCCAAAAGCAATGCCAACGAAGACCTCGCGTGCCTTGTTAGGGATTGAAGATGACAAGATGGTGCCAGTGATTCGCGATCCTAAAAAAATGGGTGAAGAGGGTGATGCAGTCTTCTACTTCCCGGGGTGTGGTTCAGAGCGTTTATTCTCAACGGTAGGTTTGGCAACGCAAGCGATGCTTTATGAAGTAGGCGCCACGACTGTCTTGCCGCCAGGTTATCTATGTTGCGGTTATCCGCAAACGGCGAGTGGTAATCATGACAAAGGTCAGCAAATTACCGCTGAAAACCGCGTACAGTTCCACCGTATTGCCAATACCTTAAACTATCTTGATATTAAGACGGTGATTGTGTCTTGCGGTACTTGTATGGATCAATTGCAAAAGTATGAGTTTGAGAAGATTTTCCCAGGTTGCCGTTTATTAGATATTCACGAATATCTGATGGAGAAAGGCATGAAGCTTGAAGGCGTGACGGGTACACGTTATATGTATCACGACCCTTGCCATAGCCCGATGAAGACTTATGCGCCACTTAAAGTGACTAACGCATTAATGGGTCAAGATGTCGCCTTGAATGAGCGTTGCTGCGGTGAGTCAGGGACGTTTGCAGTGAGCCGTCCAGATATTGCAACGCAAGTAAAAATGCGCAAGCAAGAGGAGCTGGAAAAAGGCATGGCTAAGCTTGGTTTAACACAAGGCGCACCCGAGCAAGAGGTGAAGATTTTGACTTCATGCCCCAGCTGCTTGCAAGGCTTATCACGCTATGGTGAAGATACAGGTGTAACGTCTGACTACATCGTGGTGGAAATGGCCAAGCACATTCTTGGTGAAAACTGGATGCAAGAGTATGTGGAAAAAGCGAATAACGGCGGGATTGAAAAAGTCTTGTTGTAAATTGTTTTAGCATCAAATAAAAAAAGCGCGGCTCTGAAAAGATCCGCGCTTTTTTTATTGGCTAAAATTATGACTTATTCTAATAGCGCTCTCTACTTACGCACAATTCTAGACCTAGGAAACACCGCTTTAAACGTACTACCTTTGCCGAATTCGCTGGTGATTTCTAAGCGCGCTTGATGACGGCTAAGGATGTGCTTCACGATAGAAAGACCTAAGCCTGTGCCGCCCGTTGCTCGGCTACGACTGCGGTCAACACGGTAGAAGCGTTCGGTCAGCCTATCAATATGTTGTTGCTCAATCCCTAGGCCTGTGTCAGTCACGCTAAACACCGCTTGTTGGTTACTTTCTTCCCAGTGCATGGTAATGCTTCCACCGTCTGGTGTATATCGAATAGCGTTGCTCACTAAATTGCCAAAGGCACTATGTAACTCTTGGTTGGAGCCAACTAATCCAAGCTTTTTATCTACTTCTAGTGTGATTGTATGGCGCCCATTACTGAGACTTGTAGATTCATTCAATATTGTGTTAAGTAGCGCAGGCACATCGAGCTCAGCTTCATCAGGGGAGGTGGCGCCACTTTCCAATTGAGACAATGCAAGCAAGTCTTCAATCAACAAACGCATTCGGCTGGTTTGCTCTTGCATCATGCCGAAGTAATTTTTAAGGTTGTCTGGAATCCCGCCATCCATATCGCTCAGTGTTTCTAAAAAGCCACCCACTACAGTAAGTGGGGTCCGGAGTTCATGCGAAACATTAGCAATGAAATCTCGGCGCATGTGCTCCAGTTTTTCAACTTGGCTAATGTCTCGGCTGACGATTAATTTTTGATTGCTACCAAAGGCGACGAGTTGGATTTCTAAAGTAACGTCAGATTTAATCCAAGATTTCATCTTAATTGGGTCAATATCAACGTGATGTTTTAGATATTGAATGAAGTCGGTATTACGAACTAAGTAAACAATTGGCTGGTTAATATCCTGTTTGAGCGACAAACCCAATTGTTGCTCAGCAGGTTTATTACACCATTCAATTTTGTTGTCGTCATCTAAGAGCACAACGCCATCAGGCAGCGCACTGGCGGCGTGTCTAAAACGGTCTAACGCTGAGCTGAGCTGTATTTTACTGCGGTTGTGGCGACGTTGTTCGTGATAGATAGTGGCAAATACATCCTCCCAAACACCACTGCCAAGCGGCATGGAGTTGAGGTCAGGCTTTTTATACCAAGCGAGAAGTTTGCTCAGCCAAAATAAATGATGGAAAAGGTATAGCGCGATACCAGCAGAAAAAGTAATAAGTGCTGTCTCAGTGTCAATTCCTGCCCATAGAATTAGGCAGATGAAACTGAGGCTGAGAATCAGCCAAAATGCTTTCCAGCGGATATCTTGCAAGGCTATTCAATCATAAAAAAGAAGGCCAAGTATTATGAGCTATTGGGATGAAAAACGGTAGCCAACACCACGCACGGTTTGAATTAAATCTTCATGGCCAGTTTGTTCAAGCGCAAGCCGTAAACGTCTGATGTGCACATCCACGGTGCGGTCTTCAACAAATACGCGGTCACCCCACACGCGGTCTAATACTTGGCTGCGAGAGTGAACGCGCTCTGGGTTAGACATTAAATAATGCAATAACTTGAATTCTGTTGGACCTAGTTCGATTGTTTTTTTGTTACCAGTTACGCGGTGCGTAGTTGGGTCTAAACGTAAACCATGTGATTCAATTGGGTCATCAGTCATTTGTGGGGAGCGACGACGGAGCACAGCTTTAATACGAGCATTGAGTTCACGTGGACTAAAAGGCTTGGTGACGTAATCATCTGCGCCTACTTCTAGGCCGCGGATTTTGTCCACTTCCTCGCCACGCGCGGTGAGCATAATGATAGGAATGGTTTTTGAAAGCTCGTCTGATTTAAGCTTGCGGGCAAACTCTATGCCACTCATGCCCGGCAACATCCAATCCAGGATAATCAGATCTGGTAAAGCATCACGCATTAGTAGTTGCGCTTGCTCAACTGACAGGGCCCGAATTGGGTTATGGCCTGCTTGCGTAAGGTTAAGGGCAAGTAGCTCTTGAATTGCGGGTTCGTCTTCAACGATTAAAATATTCGCAGCCATAATTTTGTCTCTCACTTATATCTTGTTTTATTACAACTCAGGATACTATATGAATTTATTGTGACATTTTAATGACAACAACGACGCTTATTTTACTTCGCCAAACTGATGCGCTTTTAGCGAGCGTGTTGCTTAGTGGTATCATGACGAATTATTTTAAGCATTAAAGTTAAAAGGAGTTGTTCTTGAATATCATCGCAAAAAATCTCGATGGCACCGGTCTTAAAGTCGGCATCGTGCTTTCTCGCTTTAATAGTGAAGTAGGTGAGGGCTTATTAAAAGCTTGTGAAGCTAAATTGTTGGTGTTGGGTGTTGCGGCTGATGATATTACTTTGGCCACTGTGCCAGGTGCGCTTGAAACGCCAGTGGTTTTGCAAGAAATGGCTAATAGCGAAAAGTTTGATGCTTTGATTGCTTTAGGCGCGATTATTCGCGGCGAGACTTATCATTTTGAAGTAGTGTCAAATGAGTCTGCACGTGGTGTTTCAGAGGTGCAATTGCAATATGGCGTGCCAGTTGCCAATGCGATTCTAACCACAGAAAATGACGAGCAAGCGCTTGCGCGGATTGATGTGAAAGGCGCTGAAGCGGCTGAAGTTGCTATTGAAATGGTTAATTTACTGAGAGCAATATAATTAAGGCAATATGAGCGACAATCAAAAACAAAATGCTGGTAAATCAGCCAAGCCAGCAGGCAATCGCCGTAAATCGCGCGAGCTTGCATTAAAAGGTTTGTATCAATATTTATTGAGTCCAAAAGAGTTACGTTTGATTGTGCGTGAAATGGCTGATGAGGCTGATTTTGCACGGGCAGATGAAACTTATTTTAGAAGCTTACTCGAAGGGGTGTACGACCAGATAGCGGAACTCGACCATCGTATTGCCCAGTTCCTTGATCGTCCCATTGGTGAACTGAGTCCAATTGAACATGCAATTTTATTGATTTCGGCTTATGAGTTAATCTTTGATGTGAGCATCCCTTACCGTGTCGCGATTAACGAAGGTGTTGAGCTTGCTAAGCTTTATGGTGGAACTGATGGTCATAAATATGTGAATGGCGTATTGGATAAGTTGGCGGCAGAAGCAAGACCATCTGAAGTAAGTCGATAAGCTCTTATTATTGAAAACTAAAAAGCCAAGCAATGCTTGGCTTTTTTTATGGCCTTAATTTTTACTCGTTCGGCCTGCGCAATTCGTTGGATTAAATATTCACGTCTTGGTAAGAAAAGCCATTTGCATCTAATCGTAAACAAGAGCCTTGTTCATACCAATCTCCAAGCACGATGCGCTGGCATTGATGCCCATCAACTTCAATATGGTGTGTATTGGGTCTATGGGTATGGCCGTGGATGAAGATCGCTGGATATTCATGTTGGCGCAACAATGCTTTCACTGCATCGCTATTCACATCCATAATCTCTGCGGTCTTATGAGACTTTTCTTGCTCGCTTTGTAAGCGTAACACTTCAATTTGGGCCTTTCTAGCTGAAAGTGGATGTGCTAAAAATTCAGCCTGCCAAGCACTTGAACGCACTTGCGCTCTAAAGGTTTGGTAACGGATATCTTCAGTGCAGAGCTCATCGCCATGACTAATCAATATCCGCCTCCCATAGAGATTAATTTCACTTGGATCTGGCAATATGGTGATGTTGGTTGCTTTTGAAAATTGCGTACCAATTAAGAAGTCTCGATTTCCATGCATAAAGAATACTTGAGTGCCGGCATCAGTCAGGTTTTTTATCGCTTCGATAATGTCTGTATGCGTTTCATGGGACAAATCATCGTCGCCAGCCCAATATTCAAAAAGGTCACCAAGGATAAATAGATTTTCAGCCTTAATGGCCGTGTTTTGCAGAAAATGGATGAAGGCTTTGTTAATCGTTGGGCGCGAGACGCACAAATGCAAATCGGAAATGAATAAGCTATGGCTTGACTCATTTCCGATGTTGTTCATTTCAATAGCTTAAAGAAACGTAGGGTCTGATTAGCAAACTTCAGCGCGTTCAATCATCACGCTTTCAGTTGGCACATCTTGATGACCGCTTTTGCTACCCGTTTTAACTTTTGCGATTTTATCAATGACTTCAGTGCCTGCAGTTACTTTGCCAAATACACAATAGCCCCAACCTTGTGAGGTTGGTGAGGTGAAGTTTAAGAAGTCATTATCCGCGATGTTGATAAAGAATTGGCTGCTCGCTGAATCAGGTGCTGGTGTTCTAGCCATCGCGATTGTGTAAGTTTTGTTTTTCAAGCCATTATCAGCTTCGTTTTTAATGGTTGGGTTGGTATTTTTTTGGGACATTTCAGGGGTGAAGCCACCACCTTGAATCATGAAGCCGTCAATCACGCGATGAAAAATTGTGCCATTGTAGAAATCACTTTCTACGTAAGCCAAAAAGTTAGCGACCGTAATCGGTGCTTTTTCTGCATCTAATTCAATCGTAATTTCGCCGAAGTTTGTATGTAATTTAACCATGATAGTTTCCTTTTTAAGTTCGAGTGAGTTTTTTAAAAAGAGTGCTTAAGCCGCACCCTCGTAAATAATTTTCCATTGTTGATTTTCTTGAATCCAATATTGTCTTTTTCGCATTTTGCTATCAAGCAAATTGCTTCGAAAGCTTTGGTCAAATGTCACAATCGCCATTGGCAATTTGCTGTTCGGGTAACGCAGTAAGCTTAAGTTTGATATTTTGATATCAACATTTGGCTTGCTTGCTTGAATGCGACGCTTCTCTTCCGACCAATGATTAAGATCCAAACTTCCGTTTGAAAATGCGCTGGCATAGTGTCTTAAATAATCTTCGGTTTCTTGTGATTCCCAATCTTTGCGCCAAGTCTCAATGCTATCCAATAGTATTTGTTTGTCTTTTGAAGTTTGATTTGGTTTAAGCCACTCAAGTCCTTTGCTTACAATAACTGGAATGTTGCCTTGTTGCAAAATTGGCGCAAGCGTACTTAAGTCTTGATTGGAGAGTACAACACAGCCATCACTGGATTGAGGTGCACGGCTGTAGGTGTCGTGAGGTGTGCCATGCAGCCATATGCCGCTTCCAGTTTTCCCTTCCCGCCTGTCTATTTCATTGGGGTAGCTTAATGGATAAGCAGCATCACCATAAGTGTCCGCCAGTTTTTGAGTCAGTTTAGGAGAGGTAAAATAAACGCCTAATGGCGTTCTTTTATCGCCTGCATATTTTTTTTCGCTACCATTTTTGCCTATCGTCACGTAAAAATCTGCATTGTATTGTGGGATGCCCTTTTCGTTGCGGTAAACAAATAAGCGAGATTTGTCCGCATCAACCACAAAAATGTAAGGTTGCGAGCGATCGAGTTGCCAAATGGGTTCTGGAATCAGTCGATCTGAATCTTTATCTAAATAACGCTCAATTCTTTTTCGCGCTTCATCTCGATAGCCAGTTACATCATCTGAACTAGGATTAGGGCTGCCGAACGCTTGAAATTTTTGAGCGCGGGCCATTAACAAGTCACCTTTGACTAAATGCGCAAGTTTGAAATTTGGAGTTGCTGCAATCACTTGATCTAGTGTGTTTAAGGCAGAGTCTGTATTGCCCGATGAGATTTCCATTAGACTTTTAACAATTAAATCCTCTGTTTTTGTTGATGCATTAAGGCTCTCTTTTGTCATCAAATTAAGCTCAGGGCGATTCAATGCAGTTGCACTCCAAGGGCACACTGCAACTATAACTAAAGTAATAGCGGTATAGACCTTAAATTTCAATTTGGGGTGGTGGCTAAACAGGTTCACGTATGGACTAAACTCAGTATTAACGATCGGCTTTTTCTTGCACGATCAGCCACTTGCCGTTAGTGAAGACTAAAACCAACACTTTAGAAGTTCTCTGCGACAGGCTACCAGAGTGGTAACTTTGTTTAAAGCGGGCATTAGCATGTGTGCTATCGTCTAAATGAACATTGATATTGGATACCGAAACTTCAATTTTCCCTGGTTTGTTGATGCGTTCTCTACGCATCTTTTCCCAAGCGTTTCGACTCAGTCCGTCGGGTGTTTTGAAAGCGTCAGAATAAGCATCCAAATAAGCATCAATATTTTTGGTTGACCATGCGTTGGCCCATTTATTAACTGCGTTTACAACACTTTGTGTGTCAGCACGGGCGATGTCATTAGTGTTTTCGGATTTTGTATTTATTTTACCTGACTCAGTCGCTTTAATTGAATCGGCGACTTTGCTGCCATAAGCTGAGTCTGTTGAAGGTGGAAGTGTTGTGGTATTTAGGTGTGTTGGTTTTGCGTTAACTGCTAAAGCTGTTTTGCCACTTGTACTTAGTAAATCTTTAATCAAAAGTAATTTGTTTTGAGCCCGCGCGTTGGCTGTATCTAACTGAAGGGCTTTGCCATAAGCCTCGGAAGCCATTTTGGAATAGATATCCCCAAGATTTTCATGGGCAGTTGCGTAACTTGGGTGTGTTTTAATGGCACTCTCAAGGGCTTGTTTGGCTTTGTCAAACTGCCCTTGGTCAGCATAAAGTACGGCCAGGTTATTGTATGGCTCAGGTAATGCGGGGAATCGTTGTGTAATGTCACTAAACGCTTTAATTGCTTCGTCTTTTTTACCTTGCTCTGCCAGCATGACGCCACGCATAAAAAGGGCCTGGACGTCATTTGGATTGGCGTTGATATGGTTGTTAACTCGATCCATCGCTGCAGACTGTTGCCCTTGACTCGCTTGTTTAGCGATCTCCTTTAGATCGTCCGCGTTTGCCAAGCTTGAGAGGCTCAATGTAAGCAGAAGCAGTAAACGAATAGATAAGATGCGTGAGATAACCATTGTGATATACTTTTTCGCAGTTTGATGAGGTGCTGATTCTATCAAAAACCCCGTCATAGCTCTACTAACGCAACACAATAAACCATATTTATTTAGTCATTTAATTGATATAACTTTAGGGCGTATTATTTCGGCCATAAAAGTACTTGTTTCTACTCAAAATTACATGCTCAAAATCTACAACACGCTTGCTCGAGAAAAACAAACCTTTGTCCCTATAGTGGCCGGAAAAGTCAGTATGTACGTCTGCGGAATGACTGTGTACGACTTTTGTCATCTGGGCCATGCACGTGTAATGGTAGTCTTTGATATGGTAAGTCGCTGGCTAAGGTCTTCGGGCTTGGACGTGACATATGTCCGCAATATTACAGATATTGACGATAAGATTATCAAACGTGCCAATGAAAACGGCGAAGATATTAGTGTGCTAACACAGCGCTTTATTGATGCGATGGATGAAGACTCAGCTTTGCTTGGCGTGTTGCGCCCCGATATCGAGCCACGCGCCACGTCGCATGTGGAAGGCATGATCGCAATGATATCTGCTTTGATTACCAAAGGTCACGCTTATCATGCAGATAACGGCGATGTGTTTTACTCAGTTAATAGTTTTGCTAGCTATGGCAAGCTTTCAGGGAAATCTGTAGAGGATTTGCGTGCAGGCGAGCGTGTTGAGGTGGATACATTTAAGCGCGACCCGATGGATTTTGTGCTTTGGAAATCTGTTAAACCTAACGAACCAAGTTGGGATTCACCTTGGGGCAAGGGCCGTCCAGGCTGGCATATTGAGTGCTCGGTGATGGGTGCTTGCCATCTAGGTAAACATTTTGATATTCACGGTGGCGGTCAAGATTTGCAATTTCCGCATCATGAAAATGAAATTGCGCAGTCTGAAGCGGCTAATGATTGCACTTTCGTGAATTATTGGATGCATAACGGTTTTGTGCGCGTGGACGACGAAAAGATGTCTAAATCTTTGGGCAATTTTTTCACTATTCGTGATGTGTTGAAGAAATATAATGCTGAAGTTGTACGCTTCTTTATTTTACGGGCACATTACCGCAGCCCGCTCAATTACTCAGATAAGCATTTAGATGATGCTAAGCAAGCACTAGTTCGTCTTTACACCGCATTGCGTGGTGTTGATGTGGTGGCTAAAGTGGACGAAAGTGCGGCATCTTATCAAGCTTTTAAAGTGGCGATGGATGACGATTTTAATACGCCAGAAGCAGTCGCTGTGCTATTTGATTTAGCCAGTATATTTAATAAGACAGGTGACCTTGCTATTGCATCGCAACTCAAAGGGTTGGCAAATATTCTTGGTTTGCTTGAGCGTAGCCCAGAAGAGTTTATGCAAGGAGGCTCATCGACTGCCTTTGATGCGTCAGTCATTGAAGCTCAAATCATAGCGCGTGCTGAAGCCAAACAAGCTAAAAACTTTGCCGAGGCTGATCGCATTCGCCAAGAACTATTGGCGCAAGGAATTGTCCTGGAAGATAGTCCGCAAGGTACCACTTGGCGAAATAACTAATATTTGCACCTAATTTAGGTAATTGATTACAATAGAACCATGACTCTTAAGTACTTC
>Ga0164295_10005066_pt1 | contig 10444 bp, 8 predicted proteins | sample GEODES006metaG_FD_111798 | JGI IMG/M metagenome (GOLD analysis project Ga0164295, IMG submission 111798) | Oligotrophic lake water microbial communities from Sparkling Lake, Wisconsin, USA - GEODES006 metaG | ecosystem: Environmental > Aquatic > Freshwater > Lake | place: USA: Sparkling Lake...
GCGCGGGATGTCCGGCGCTGGTGCGGGTATGGACCGAGCCCAAGCCGATTACATGGGAATGCTGGCCACGGTCATCAATGCCCTCGCCCTTCAGGACACCCTCGAGCAACTCGGTCAGCCCACCCGGGTGCAGTCCGCCATCCAGATGGCACAGGTTGCCGAGCCCTACATCCGTCGCCGGGCCACTCGTCATCTCGAGAAGGGTCGGGTTGTGATCTTCGCCGGCGGCACGGGAAATCCGTTCTTCACCACCGATACCACCGCCGCTCTGCGAGCCGTCGAAATCGAGGCCGAGGTTCTGCTCAAGGGCACCCATTCCGGCACGGATGGCATGTACAGCGACGATCCCCGCACGAACCCCGATGCCATCAAGCTCGATGAGGTCTCGTACCTCGATGTGCTCAATCAGGGACTCCGAGCCATGGATTCCACGGCGATCACGCTGTGTATGGACAACGATCTCCCGATCGTGATGTTCGATCTCAACGGCGAGGGCAATGTGCGCTCGCTTCTCACCGGCGGTTCAATCGGTACGCTCGTCCGCTGACCCGGTTCCGTCGGATCCGCACAACGTTCAGGAGGGCGCAATGAGCACCGAAATGGCCGACATGCTGCTGACAGAGTGTGGCGAGAAGATGGCCAAAGCCGTTGCCCATGCCCGCAGCGACTTCGCCACTATCCGCACGGGGCGCGCTGCTCCCGCACTTGTCGAGAAGATCACAGTTGAGTATTTCGGTGCCGAAGTCCCGCTGCAGCAACTCGCGGGGTTCAGCGTTCCTGAGGCGCGCCAGCTCCTCATCACGCCCTACGACAAGACCGCTATCGGTCCGATCGAACGAGCCCTACAGATGTCGAATCTCGGGCTCAACCCGAGCAATGACGGCGTCTCGATCCGACTCACCTTCCCCCCTCTGACCCAGGAACGCCGCAAGGAACTGGTCAAGGTCGTGAAGAACATGGCGGAGGAGAACAGAATCACGCTGCGCAATCAGCGCCGTGATACCCGCAAGGATCTCGAGGGCCTTGAGAAGGATGGCGAACTCTCGAAGGATGATCTTGAGCGCGCCGAGAAGGAACTCGACAAGCTCATCCATGCGCAGGAGGCCCTCATCGACGAGGCCCTTGCCGCCAAAGAGCGAGAACTGCTGGAGGACTGATGGCCGACGACGATCGCCCGGGCGCCGAACACAAGGATTCCATTCGCATTGTCACCGCCGAGGAGCTCGCTGATGGCGACTCTGCGGTGCGCCCCCCAGTGATCGATCTCGGTGCGCCCTCCGGTGAGGTGCAATTACCGCACTGGACGGCACCGGCCACGGGTCAGGTGCCCCAGGTTGTGCTCGGCGCCGGCGTGGATCCTGACGCCGGTTCCTCTGCCGATTCCGTCCGTTGGCGCGATGAGCGGGACTCCTCCGACGATCTGGATTTCCTGCATGATCTCGGCAGTCTTGACCCCGATGAGCCCGTGGTCGAACGCCTCGGTGCACTCGATACCAGCGAACGCACGACCGATTCCGACTATCTCAACTTCGACGATGTCGAGCTCGATCCCCGCAAACGCGGTCGTGCCCGATCCCGTCGTCCCCGCGCGACTCGGCCGACCCCAGCGACAGAGACCCGGGCGCAATCCCCGGCATCGGCATCGGCATCGGCCCCAGGCTCTGGGGGCCAAGCATCTGATGGCGCCGAAGGATCAACCGGACCCGGTGGACGCAACGTCCCACTGGCTGCTGCGGTGGGCGCTGTCATGGCCGTGGTCGCCCTTCTGGCATTCAGCGTCGGCCCGGTTGGTGCACTCCTGATCGCTGAGATCGTGGTCGCTGCTGCTGGTGTGGAGTTCCTCACTGCGCTGCAGCGAAATGGATTCCGTCCCGCCACGTTGGTGGGCATCGTTGCGATCGCCGTGTTCCCACTCGCTGCCTACTGGAAGGGTGAGGCGGCGTTCCCGCTCGTTCTTGCGCTCACGCTCGTGGTCGGCATCGTCTGGTTCGTGACGGGACTGGGTGGGCGTGCCCGACCAGTGGCCAACCTTGGTGTCACCCTGCTCGCTGTGCTTTGGATCGGCATGTTCGGTGCGTTTGCGGCACTTCTCGTCGATGTCCCCGCCGAGGGTGTCAGTCTTCTGGTGCTGGGCATCGTGGGCACGGTCGGCCACGACGTTGGAGCTTTCTTCATCGGCCGGGCGGCCGGTCGCACCCCGATGTCGGCGCTATCCCCGAACAAGACGGTGGAGGGTCTCATCGGCGGCATGGTCGGCTCGATCGTGGCCGTGTTCGTGGTCGCAGTCCTGCTCGGGGTTGGTCCGTTCAGTGCCGGCGGAGCACTGCTTCTCGGCATTGTCATCGCATTCATGGCGCCGCTCGGGGATCTCGCCGAATCCCTGTTCAAGAGGGATCTCGGGATCAAGGACATGGGAACCCTGCTGCCCCAGCACGGAGGCATTCTCGATCGCTTCGACGGGATGCTGTTCGTGCTCCCGGCCACCTATTACGTCGCCCGCCTCTGCGGCGTGGCCGGCTGATCGGTCGAAGATCGGCAATCTCCCGCGGCGACGAACCGGTGCCCCGTCGGTAGGCTCACACGATGTCCCCCGTTCGCGTTGCACTCGCCGGTTCCACAGGCTCGATCGGCACCCAGTCGCTCGACGTGTTAGCTGCCGAACCCGAGTCCTTCGAACTCGTCGCCATAGGTGCCACTGGGCGTAACCCTGTCGTTGTCATCGAACAGGCCCGCACCCACCGGCCCAACATTGTTGCCATCTCCGATCCGGCTGTTGCTGCGCCGATCATCGATGCATTGCCGGGTTTCGATGTGCGGGTCGGGCCCGAAGCCATGGCGAGCCTCGCCGACGATGCCGATGTCGTGGTCAACGGGGTCGTTGGATTCGCTGGCTTGTCTGTCACGCTCGCCACGCTCGAAGCCGGCCGCCGCCTCGCTCTGGCCAACAAGGAATCGCTGATCGCAGCAGGCCCTGTGGTGCAGCGGGCCCGGCGCACACCCGGTGCCGAGCTGGTGCCGGTCGACAGCGAGCACGGAGCCATCCATCAGTGCCTGCGGGCCACCGACAATCGTTCCCGGGTTGCGCGTCTCGTCCTCACGGCGAGCGGTGGGCCATTCCGCGGCCGCAGTGCTGCAGATCTCGCACAGGTCACAGTGGCTGAGGCCCTTGCGCATCCCACATGGAGCATGGGTCCCAAGATCACTGTCGATTCATCCACACTGATGAACAAGGGACTCGAGGTCATCGAGGCCCACGAACTCTTCGGGGCCCCGGCGGGTGATGCCGGCTACGGCATCGGCTTCGACGAGATCGATGTCGTCGTGCATCCGCAGTCGATCGTGCACTCCATGGTCGAGTTCACCGATGCATCCACCATCGCCCAACTCTCGATCCCTGATATGCGACTGCCCATCGGATACGCGCTCGCATGGCCAGATCGCATCACGACCCCCTTTGGTCGTATCGACTGGAGCAAGTTGGGTCGGCTCGATTTCGAGGCGCCCGATCACGCCACGTTCCCGTGTCTCGGCCTCGCCTACGAAGCAGGTCGCATCGGCGGTACGGCGCCGGCCTGGCTCAACGCCGCCAACGAAGTGGCCGTCGATGCATTCCTCGGTGGTCGCATTGCATGGGGCGACATCTCCCGCGTCATTGCCGCGACTCTTGAGCATCACGACAGCGCACCAGCCACCGACGCCGACGCAATCATTGCTGCCGACACCGAGGCCCGACGCCTCGCTGCTGGCATCCTCGTCCAGTTCACCCCACCGGTCGGAGCCCCCGTATGACTGAAATCTCGTCCCAACCGCCTGTCGAACATCATGGCTCGGCTCTCGAGCGACTGACCAGTAGCCGCGGTCTGCGTCTCGCCCTGCTGTTGGGGGGTCTCGCGTATGTCGCCTCCACCCGCATCTGGTTGTTCGTGCTCATCATTGCGATCGTGTTATCGGTCTTCCTGCACGAGATGGGCCATTTCCTGATGGCCAAGCGCAATGGGATGCGGGTGACCGAGTTCTTCCTCGGCTTCGGACCCCGTATCTGGTCGTTCCGTCGGGGCGAGACGGAGTACGGACTCAAGCTCATCCCCGCCGGTGCGTATGTGCGCATCATCGGCATGCACGGTCTCGAGGAGGTGCGTCCCGAACACGAGGAACGCACGTATCGATCACAACCGTTCCTCCGACGCATGCCTGTCGTACTTGCTGGCCCGGTCGTCAATATCGCCCTTGGGTTCCTGCTGCTTGTCGTGGTGTTCGCCGGATTCGGCCATCCCAGCGATACCAAATGGCAGGTGCGTTCGGTGGTCGATGGTTCGGCTGCGGCGAAGGCAGGTATCGAGCCCGGTGATCGCATCGTCGAGTTCAACGGCGTTCCGGCGGGAAGTTTCGATGAGGTGTCATCGCTCATCCGGGCCCATGCTGGAACCTCGATTGAACTCACGGTGGTTCGTGAGGGGCAGACCCTCACCCTTCCGGTGCAGATCGGTTGGACGCTCGATGCCGACGGCGCCAAGCGGCTCACGCCGCTCGAAAAGGGCGACACTGTCATCATCGTCGAAGGGCAGCCGATCACCTTCTACTCGGATCTGGTCGGAGCACTGCAGCACTACATCGGGCCCGTCGACATCTCGTTCATCCGTGGCGGAAGCGTGTTCACCACATCGGTCACCGGTCCGATCGCCATGCCCATCGACGGGTTCCGCGGCTTCCTCGGGGTGGGCCCGCAATCGGTACTCGAGCACTCGGGGATCATCGATTCCACCGGACTCGCCGCCGGGGCCTTCGGCGACACCATCGTCGGTTCGGTGCAGGGCATGGGTCGCATCTTCTCGCCAACAGGTCTCGGGAGCCTCGCCTCGCAGGTGGCCAATGGTGGTGCATCGGACGCTACGGCGCCGACGAGCGGTTCCGGCGGGGGCTCATCGCTGCCCGGTGCTGGCAGCGGATCAGCCGACTCCTCGGCGCAGGACCGACCCATGTCGTTGCTCGGCATCGTCAACGTGGGTACCCAGCTCGGAGAGCAGCAGGGTTGGGCCGGCGTGCTCGCCCTGCTCGCCACGGTGAACATCTTCCTCGGGCTCATCAATCTCGTTCCCCTCCTCCCCTTCGACGGCGGCCATATCGCAGTGGCGACCTACGAGGAAATCCGCAGTCGGATCGCCAAGAAGCCCTACCGGGTCGATATGAGCAAGCTCATGCCGGTCACGTACGTCGTGGTGTTCCTCATGATCGGGCTGTTCATGTCGACCCTGTATCTCGACGCCGTCGATCCCGTGAAGCTCACGCCGTAGTCGTAACCTCAATCTCGTGAGCGAACTCGCCCCCCAGTCCAACTATCCACGACGCACGACCCGGCAGGTTCGTGTCGGTTCGGTTCTTGTGGGCGGCGATGCCCCCATCTCGATCCAGTCGATGACCACCACCAAGACCGCTGATGTCGAGGGCACGCTGCAACAGATCTATGCGCTCGCCGCTGCCGGCTGCGACATCGTGCGCTGCACCTGCAACGAACCCGAGGCCGCTGAGGGGTTGGCGCACATCATTCCTCGCTCGCCGTTGCCGATCATCGCTGATATCCATCACCAGTACCTGCGCGCGATGGAGGCCATGGAGGCCGGGGTGCAGGGGCTGCGTCTGAATCCCGGCAACATCCGTCGGCCCGAGCACATCAAGGCCGTTGCTCGTGAAGCGAAGGATCGTGGCATCCCGATCCGCATTGGTGTCAACGGTGGTTCGCTCGATCCCGATCTCTACGAAAAGTACGGCGGTCGCGTCACGGCCGAGGCCATGGTCGAATCCGCGCAGCGTGAACTCGCCCACTTCGAAGAGGTGGGCTTCGACGATGTGAAGATCTCGGTGAAGGCCTCCAACGTCGCGCTGATGATCGATGCCTATCGCATGCTCGCTGACACCGTTGACTACCCGCTGCACCTCGGTGTCACTGAGGCCGGTCCGCCCCCGGCGGGTCTGGTCAAGGCCACTGCCGGCATGGCCACGCTTCTGGCCGAAGGCATCGGCGACACGATCCGCTATTCACTCACCGCCGATCCGGTGGAGGAGGTGCGCGCCGGGCGCTGGTTGCTCGAGAGCCTCGGGCTGCGCGAACGCCGGGGTCTTGATCTCATCGCCTGTCCGTCCTGCGGGCGTGCCGAGGTCGATGTCATCGACGTGGCTGCCAAGGCGCAGGAAGCTCTGACTCATCTCAACATCCCGATCCAGGTGGCCGTCATGGGCTGTGTGGTGAACGGCCCGGGCGAGGCCCGCGAGGCCGATCTCGGCATTGCCGCCGGTCGCAAGCGCGGTCACCTGTTCGTCAAGGGCCAGGTCGTCAAGGTTGTTCCCGAGGACGGCATGGTCGAAGCGCTCGTGGAATGGGCACAGATCATCGCCGACGGGGGAGTGGAGGAGGCTCTGCGTCGCAAGGACGACTCAGCAGCCGCTGAAGCCGAAGCCGATCGCGCCGAACTTCTCGATGAGAAGGGCGACGACGCCAACCACGCGACAGAGCGCATCGAGATCATCCGCAAGATGCGCTGATCGGGCCACCGATGCCATGAGCGGGGTCGCCTAGCATCGTCCCCCATGGCCAAGGCTCCCGTTCTCACCCCGCAGTCCGAAGATTTCCCCCGCTGGTACCAGGACATCGTCGCCAAGGCCGAGATGGCCGACAACGGTCCGGTGCGCGGCACCATGGTCATCCGGCCCTACGGCTACTCCATCTGGGAGCAGATGCAGGCCGAGGTCGACCGCCGTATCAAAGCCGCCGGCGCCAAGAACGCCTACTTCCCGTTGTTCATCCCCGAGAGCTATCTCACCCGTGAGGCGGAGCACGTCGAAGGCTTCAGTCCCGAACTCGCCGTGGTCACTGTGGCCGGAGGCAAGGAGCTCGAAGAGCCGGTGGTGGTGCGCCCCACCTCCGAGACCGTCATCGGTGAGTTCATGGCCAAGTGGGTGCAGAGCTATCGCGATCTCCCGCTGCTGCTCAACCAGTGGGCCAACGTCGTGCGCTGGGAATTGCGCCCGCGAGTGTTCCTTCGCACCAGCGAGTTCCTCTGGCAGGAGGGTCACACCGCCCATGTGAGCGAGGCTGACGGTCGGGCCTATGCCGTGCGCATCCTGCACGAGGTCTACGAGTCGTTCATGCGCGACGTTCTAGCCATGCCAGTGGTTGTTGGCCGCAAAACTGCCAAGGAGCGATTCGCTGGGGCCACCAACACAATGACCTGTGAAGCCATGATGGGCGATGGCAAGGCTCTGCAGATGGGCACCAGTCATGAGCTGGGACAGAACTTCGCGAAGGCCTTCGACATCGGGTTCCAGAGTGCCGAGGGCAAGCAGGAGTTGGCCTGGACGACCTCATGGGGAGTATCCACCCGTATGGTCGGCGGGCTCATCATGTGCCACGGCGACGACAGCGGGCTGCGAATCCCGCCCCGTCTCGCCCCGGTGCAGGTTGTTGTCATGGCTGTTCGTGAGGACGACGCCGTCATCGATCGCTGCCGCTCGCTCGCCGATGAACTGCTCGCCGCCGGTATTCGCGTTGAACTCGACCTTCGGACTGAGACCTCCGCCGGTCGTCGTGCCACCGATTGGGAACTCAAGGGCGTTCCGGTCCGGCTCGAACTCGGTCCCCGTGATCTCGCCGAGGGTGCCGTCACGATTGTTGACCGAATTGCCGGCTCCAAGGACACCGCCCCGCTCGACGGCATCGCCGCCCGCATCGCCGAGGTTCTCGAAGCCGCCCAGGCCGCTCTGCTCGCCGAGTCCACAGCCCGCCGAGAGGCTCGCACCGCCGATGTGAATTCGATCCCCGAGGCCGTCGAGGCCGCCTCCACCGGCTGGGCCCGCATCCCGTGGGCCGACCTCGGGGTGGCGGGCGAGACCGAACTGGGGACCCAGGGGATCACCGTGCGCTGTCTGGTCATGCCCGATGGCTCGTTGCCCGACGCCGATGACACCCCCGGTGCCATCGCGATCGTGGCCCGCTCCTACTGACGGAATCGCCCTGAATGCGCGGTCCGGCGTCATCTCGGGTATGCTCTGGCCTTCGCAATCGTTCGTAGTTCCGACGAAGGCGTGGGCTCCAGCCCACGTCTTTTGTTCATTCAGACGCAGTACCGCCGCTCAACTGTTGCCCCCCGCTAGGGGTCGACGCTCTGAGGCGGAGTCGATGGGCCGGTTCTGCACACCTGCGTTCGTCCCTTGATCATCGAACATGCGCCGGCAGTCCGCGCCGGCAGTAGCCAGAGAGGAGGCAACAATGTCCGTCCCCGACCGTGTCCGCGCACTCGTCGAACCAATCGTTGTTGGCCTCGAACTCGAACTGTTCGATCTCGAGCAGGCCGGAGCTGTGTTGCGGGTGACGATTGACAAACCCGGTGGCGTCGACGTCTCCGATCTCACCGCCACCAACCGGGCATTGTCCCGGGTGCTCGACGAACATGATCCCATTGCCGGTCAGTACACCCTCGAGGTGTCGAGCCCGGGCCTCGAACGCCAACTGCGTACTCCTCGTCATTGGGAGTGGGCGGCGAACCGTGTCGTCAACATCAAGACCGTCTCCGATTTCCCCGGGGGCCGTCGATTCGCCGGAGTTGTCACCCATAGCGACGATTCCTCGGTCACCATTGCTCTCGACGAACCCGTTGGTGAGTCAATCACCTTTGATTACGTCGACATCGAGAAGGCCCGCACGATCTTCGTGTGGGCGGCGGCTCCCAAGCCCGGTGGCTCCAAATCGAAACCCGCCACGCCCTCCGGCGCGGGTACGAAGGCAGCCACCAGTGCTGCCCCCAAGCAGAAGAAGGTCCAGTCGTGATGAACACCCCCGACCTCATCGAAGCCCTGCAGGCGCTCGCCGCCGACAAGGGCATCTCAGTCGACACGCTCTTCGGGGCGCTCGCCGATGCCTTCGAGTCGGCCTACAAGCGCCTCCCCAACTCCCAGGAGTACGCATGGGTCATCATCGACCCCGACTCCGGCGACGTGCGGGTCATGGCCCAGGCCCTCGACGATGACGGCATCCCGATGGGTGAGGAGTTCGACGTCACCCCGCCGCCCGAGGTGTGGGGCCGCGTCGCCGCCCAGACCATCAAGCAGGTCATGAACCAGCGCATTCGCGAGGCCGAGCGCGAGATGAAGTATGAGGAGTACGCCGGCCGCGAGGGCGACATCGTCACCGGCATCATCCAGCAGACCGACGCTCGCTACACCCTGCTCGACCTGGGTCGGGTCGAAGCGCTCATGCCGCAGGCCGAGCAGGTTCCCTACGAGCGCCCCGAGCCCGGTGCCCGTGTCAAGGCCTACATCGTCGAGGTGCGCAAGACGGCCAAGGGGCCGCAGATCGTCACCAGTCGCACCCATCCCGGTCTCATCAAGCGACTCTTCGAACTCGAGGTCCCCGAGATCGCCGACGGCATTGTCGAGATCAAAGCCTGTGCCCGTGAACCAGGGGCCCGTACCAAGATCGCCGTGCTCTCGAACGACTCCAATGTCGATCCTGTCGGTGCCTGCGTGGGCGCCCGTGGCGCTCGCGTGCGTATGGTCGTCAACGAACTTCGTGGCGAGAAGATCGACATCGTTCCGTTCTCCGAAGAGCCGGCTGATTTCGTGATGAAGGCGCTTTCGCCGGCCAAGGTCAAGGAGGTCCGGATCCACGAGGACACCGGTACCGCCGAGGTCATCGTGCCCGATTACCAGCTCTCGCTGGCGATCGGCAAGGAGGGGCAGAATGCCCGCCTCGCCGCCCGCCTTACCGGCTGGCGCGTCGATATCAAGAGCGAAACTCAGCTTGCCGAGGAAGAGGCCTACGCCAATCAGGATTGGGCCGAGGGCGAGTGGATTGTCGATTCCGAGACTGGCGAGCAGGTCTGGCAGCCCGCCGAGGGTGGCGAGGCCATGTCTGAGCAAGACTATGTGCAGGCCGCTGAGGATGAGGCTGCCGATGACGCTGCTTCGGCCTCGGGTGCTGAGGCTGTCGACGCCACAGAGGGCGATGCCCCAGGCGACACTGCCGACACTGCCGGAGCACCAGAACCCGAGGAGGCTGCGGCCGACTCCGATACCGTGACCACCGAACCGGGCGAGGGCGACCAGTAGTTCCAGCCATCACCTGTTCGTGCGCGACCGCTGGTCGTGCGAGGATTACCACCCGCTTTCCGGCTAAAGCCGGGAACACATCGCAGGCGCCGAGGGGCGAACCACGATGTCGAGAAGACTGAGGTAGCAGTTGTCGTCAAACATCCGTGTCCACGAGCTGGCTCGAGAACTTGGGCTCACCAACAAAGAGACCCTCGATCTGTGCGTCGCGCTCGGGATCGGCGTCAAGACCCACTCCTCGAGTGTGGTCGAGGCGCAGGCCGATCGAGTTCGTCGCAAGGCTGAGCGCGAGGGTCTGATCCGCGATGTCCAGCCCGAGGAGCCCGAGGCCGAGAAGAAGCCGGCC
>Ga0164295_10005069_pt1 | contig 10437 bp, 5 predicted proteins | sample GEODES006metaG_FD_111798 | JGI IMG/M metagenome (GOLD analysis project Ga0164295, IMG submission 111798) | Oligotrophic lake water microbial communities from Sparkling Lake, Wisconsin, USA - GEODES006 metaG | ecosystem: Environmental > Aquatic > Freshwater > Lake | place: USA: Sparkling Lake...
CACATAAAATTATAAATTCTTGTTAGGTTATGCAGAGAGTTGTAAAAGAAAAGTGACCATCTCCGCACGGGAAATGGTCACTAATCACTAATTTAGAGAAGAGTCGCCCTATAAGCCGGAGACAGCAAACCTTTCTGTAATTGAGCGTGTATTTGAATGTTTGTCCACGATTATTTCCTAATTTGCCCACATAAATCGAAATATTTCTGTATACATCAAACAACTTTAAGCGCAGAAGCTGTTTCGTCTTGCATGAATAGAGTATCAAGGTTTCCAACTGCGACGTGTAAATCATTAGGAAATAGATGGCCATAGGTGTCATACGTTTCCTTGATGTTGGAGTGACCCATAAGAGTCTGAATGGCCTTGTGATTGGCCCCAGAGCGAATAAGAGACGATGCGAAGGTATGTCTAAGTACGTGCATTCCCTCTCTCTCCTTCATCCCAATCTTGTGTGCGGCTTTTCTAAATGTCACTGCCGCATCCTTGTAACGAAGAATATGGCCAAGCCGATTCTGCAAGAGAAGACCTTCTGGTCCTAGTCCATATGTCGCGATGTGTTCCTTGATTAGGCGCTCTAATTCAGTCGCAAGTGGGATGACTCGATAACTAGCTTCGGTCTTCAATTTTTCTGTGAAGACCTCGGAATTGTCTCGACTCAGTTGTCTGTCTACTGTGATTTCTCGTTTCTTAAAATCAACACGGTCAATCGTTAAACCCAATGCTTCAGACGGTCTCAGGCCAGTAAAGAAAGGTAGCCAAACCAATAATCGCCACTTTGGAGCAAGGGTTGATGCAAGCAGCTTCGCCCGACTTACTTCGAGTGGAGTGGCCTTCCGCAGAGGTTTCACTTTATGGCGCTTCCATTTACTGAAAGGAGACTTTTCAAGCATGTCTGCGTCTACGGCAGATTTCAATATTGATGAAAAGAGATTTGCATATTTCTGGATTGTGTATTCAGAACGACGCTCGCCTAACTGAGTGCTCTTGTTGATTAGTGTTGCATGCCATTCCTTGAGGTCATTAACGGTGATATCTCGCATTTTCATATGCCCAAACTGAGGGAGGATGTGGACGTTTAATGTATTTTGATAATCAATCTTTGTTTGTTTTGAGCAAGAAAGAGTTTTCTTCCAATGGTTTACAACGTAGTCGCCCAGTGTTAACTTCTCATACATTGGTGCGATAACATTGCCACTCTTTACTTTTAGCTCTTCCTGATTGGCATAAAGCCTTGCTTCGGCTTTAGTTTTAAAGCCACCCTTCTCCCCATAAGTCTTATCCACTTTCATCCATCTTGCGTAATGAGTTTTTCCGCGCTTTCGAGTTGTTGCCATCTATTTTTTTCCTCCTGAATTCATTATTCGTGCAAGGCGAACTGGGCCGTGTGCAGCAATAAACATTTCTTCACCTTTTTCGGTGAGTACTCCGCCAGATACCCCTGAACCGTTGCTAGTTAGCCATCCGTTTCGACGAGCTACTTGAACAGCAGTATGGACAACCGAGACTTCAAGACCCAATAAATCTGCGGTGCGAGCCGAAAGTTTTCTATTGCCACTTGATTGCAACATTTCATAAACTTTTGCGATGACGATTGCGTCTTTAGATTTCTTTCCTTCTTGAACAATTTCTTCACTGGAGTCCCAGCGGTAAATACTCTTGAGGTCAACAGTTCTACTGGACACTTCTTCAAGTAACTGAACGCTCTTGCTTTTGGAATTGTTTTTGTCGTTAATCAGCCGAGATACTATTTCCGAATGTTCGTCGAGTAATTGCCCACTCGGTAAAGTTCGAAATGTTTTGGAATTCACGGTTTCGGAACCTGAGGGCACTTGGCGTTTGGCGCAAAGCTTGAGACGGAGTGATTCTTCCTCTTTTGAGGGCTTCACAGCCTTTGGACCGACCACTTGAACTTCTATGGACAGAATTTCTCTGCCCTTAACCATTGATTTGGAATGAATCCAAATTCGATTTCCATCGTGGTCATGCCAAGTCAGAACGTCACTAAGTCGTTCACCTGTTCCGCCTGAAAAAACATACCCAGCCATGAGAGCCTCCGTCCTAAGATTTGCATTTACCTCGGACTAAGACTACCTTCGCTCCTAGGAAAAGGCAAAACCTAGGAGGATTTATGTACACATTTAATTTACATATGGCTGGAAGTGACTCATGGATGAGCGTCAAGGAAGCTGCCACTTACCTGGGCAAGTCTGCCCACTGGCTGTATCAAAATCGAGAGAGGCTTCAAATCCCATGTTCTGTCATAGGAGGCACCTTGAGATTCGAGAAGTCTCGACTGGATGACTGGATTGGAAATCGTTCTCAAACTCGCCTCAACCAAGGCTCAAGGCGGCAGACAGTCTCAAAGGTTTCTTTAATTTAAAAGCACTTTTAATTATTTACCCGAAACGTTTTACACGCGTTTGAATTATAGAACTTTACGTCTCACAGGCCAAAAGCATTTTACGTTTCTATTATAGAGATTACATTTTTGACCAAATCACCTTTTCAAATATGTGTCATCATTTGAGAACCACAAGCCCGTGGAAGAAGTGAGGTGAACTTATTAGAAGATGGTTAACTTTCAAGGAAGTTGCAACTGAGCTACAAATACCTTTGAAGAGTATCTACGGATATCACTACAAAGGTATCGGTCCAAAAGTCTCAAAATACGGGAGACATCTGCGAGTTCTGGAAACAGATTTCATCGCATGGCAAGAAGAGCGAGCTATTACAGGCAAGCTTTAGAAGTAAACAAATGACATAACGACAACCAAAAGCAAAAGCCGTGCCACTTTGAATGACACGGCCTAAACAGAACGGAACTCGATATGTCTAGTTTATCTTGGAATCAATTGACTGATTCCCTAAATCATCAACTTTCATTACCTGAAAATGTTGAAAAGTTAACCATCACTGACGCCGCCCTTGCTTATGCAAGATGCGGTTGGTATGTACTTCCAATAGCTGCTGGAACAAAGCATCCTGGTTCACTATTGGGAACTTCGTGGCCAGAACAAAGCACCAGAGACCCAGAACAAATCAAAAGACTCTTTAAGTATCCAAACACTGCAATCGCACTCCACGTTGGAAAATCTGGAGCAGTTGTGTTTGACGTCGACGAGCCAGCAAATTTGAGTTTGCAACTGCAGCTAGAACTCCTTCGTGCAAATGTTCCTTTTCAATCAACCCGACTAGTTGGAGATGAACGACGCGGTCACTACGTCTTTCTAGTTCCAAATGGATGCTCCTATGGAAACAGCCTTGGAGGATTAGGAAAAGGTTGGGGAGATGTGCGCGGAATGAATGGAATTATCGTTGTCTCACCCTCGCCACATCAAAAGGAATTTGGGTATTACAAATGGAAACGAACTGGGCCAGTTCCACTTCTACCTCCAATCTTAGCCATGCTCATTCCGCAGAGAACTGGAGATAGTTCAGGAAAACTCAGCTTCGAAGAAGGACGAACTTTCGTCTCAGCAAACAATGGCAATACCTATCCTGCGCTTCTTCAATCCCGCCTTGCCTACCTGCGTGAGAATCCACCTACGATTAATAATCGTCATACGGCAATTCAAAGATTCCTAATGTCGGTTTTGAAAGATTCAACTGTTGGTTTCTATCCTGCCAGTGAAGCGTTAAACCAAACTCAGACGTTCTTCAATTCAATAAAGAGTCCAGATGAGCAGACTCCCCGAGAGTTTGAGGGAATGGCTTTGTGGGCTATGGCCCAAGTTGAAGCAATGACTGAAGATGAGAAAGCCTTCCATGCACTGAATACTGCTCCTCATCTAGAAGTAGAAATCATGAAGTGGTGGCGCTCCCATGGAAAATAATCCAACAGCTTCCACAGAGCTAAACAAACCATCTCCCGCAGAAACACTTGTGATGCTTGCAAAACTTAAATACGAAATCATTCGAACTCTTGAAGGAGACCTCCTCGCGGTACCACTTACTGGTCCCAAAATTGCCAAGCCATTTAAAGGCATGCAGAACACTTTAGGTGATGATTTAATGAGTAAGTATCGAGAGATGACTCATAAGATTCCGTCTGAGCGAGCAATCAATGACGCACTTCGCGTCTTGGCAAGCGATGCCTATTCACAAGACCCTGTTAAGGCTCATCTGCGTTATGCGCGCTTTGGCGAACTCATATATATAGATATAGGTGACACCACAGGAAACGCGATTGAGATTAGACCCGGAAGTTGGTCGATTGTTGAACGACCACCAGTCTATTTTCGACGAACTATCTTGACCGCTCCACTTTCGCGACCTGTATCAGGTGGGAATATTGCCAACCTGTTCACAATCATTAATGTTCCTACGCACCTGCAAAGTTTGCTTGTTGGATGGCTAATAGCGTCGATGGACCCCTCAATTCCACATCCAATACTCGCGGTTAATGGAGAACAAGGAAGCGGAAAGTCTTTTGCGTCAAGCAAAATTAGTTCCCTAGTAGACCCATCCCCTGCGCCTCTACAAAGTCCGCCTAAAGATATTACTTCTTGGATAGAACTTGCAGCAGGTGCTTACGGAATATCTCTCGACAATCTCAGCAAAATTTCAGATGTATTCTCAGATGCCCTTTGCCGCGCCTCCACGGGAGATAGTTCGGTCAAACGTGCTAATTACTCTGACAAGGACTTGGTGCTTCACCAATTCAAGCGAGTAATTATTATCAACGGTATCAATCTCATGGAGATGCGCGACGATTTGGCGGACAGAATCATTCCGATGAATTTGCCTGTTATCTCACATGAAACGAAACAATACGAGAGCTATTTGGATAAGCAATGGGAGCAGTTGTATCCAGAAATTCTTGGCGGTCTCTTAGACCTATGTGCAAAAGCGCTGGAACGATTGCCTGATGTGAAATTGTTAAGTCTTCCTCGAATGGCGGATTTTGCTCGCGTACTTCAAGCTTTAGATGAAATTTGCGGTACAGAATCACTTGCTCAGTATCGTGAAGAAATCGGTAAGTCCGCTTCAAATTCTATTGATAATGATACTTTCCTAAAGGCTCTAGGTAATCAGATAGAGAATTCTTGGACTGGCACAGCCAGCGAGCTGCTTGACGAGATGAGTTCAAAAATGCCATATCACGTTGATAAAACTTGGCCCCAAAACTCACGTCAAGTAACGGACAAACTGGCCCGAAGCGCACCGACTTTGAGAAAAGTTGGATGGTTGATTGAGAATCTAGGTTCAAATAATCACTCAAATGCTCAGCGCTGGATGATTACTCCTCCTGCGAGTCTTGCGAGTCATTCTTTTACTCTCTACACAAAAGAAATAGGAGATAGTAGAAGTGAAGCATCTTGAAAAAGGAGACTCGCGATACTCGCAATTTTCCAATCAAAAACTATGGATGAAAACGGTGCCGTCAATTCAACTACCCCATTTTGCCTCGGCTGTGGGGCTTGGGTTGACGTGCCTGAGGAGATACATACTTCCCCTTGGTATTACTGCGAATGGTGCACGCCGAAGAAGCAAGCAAAAATCAAAGTTTCGAAAAAGAACAGAAAGTAACCACAATGCCTTGACCTAGGTTACGTGATTCCTAGAACTCTGATTTTCCCGGTTTCCAGCTATTTTGGAAGGATGCCTGTAAAAAAGGGCAGTTTTGACAGATTAAAATGCTTCTAAACTTGGTTAAAAACAGACCTTAAAACTAAAAAGTAAAAGCCTTACTCACTCCAAAGTTTGGCGATAACCGCTTGAGTTCTAGCTTCATAAGTTTCGATGAGCTTTTTGGCGGATTCAATTCGACCTGATTCTTCCTCAATCGATTCTATTATTTTGAGCTGGACTGGCAGAGGCGGTAGAGGAATCTTCGTTTCTTTCGCATTGGTGATTGTGTAAGTCCCAACGGTACCGCCATCAGCAGTTGCAAGGATTTGATTGATAATCGCTGGAGATGAATACAAATATTTGACATACGTGCTTGAGACTTTTTCACTAAAATTCTTTAACCAGATGATATTTCCATCCTTAAAATAGAAGTTATCTCCCTTTTTTACCTGATAGCAAATTCCGAGAGTTCCAACCCCAGTAATCATCAAATCTCCAGGTGAAGGAATTCCATACTTTTCCGCATATTCTTCATACATTTTGACTGTAATAAACAATTCATTTTCAACGAATCCATTACGAGCAAGCTTGATAATTTCCCTTGCTCGATAGAACGGGACACCCTCTGAAGTCCATTCTGACTCAAAAACTCTCTTACTGGAACCAATGTCGCAAAGCTCGCCCAAGGTCCGAACTTCCCATTTAGGGTCAATATCAATTCTTGGCTTCCAATTCTCGACAATCTGCTTAGCTCCAGCGATTATCGCTGCGTAGCCATCTAACTCAGTGACTACTTGCTCTTGAATTTCTAGTGGCGCTACAGGAACAGTCAATAGCCGCAGGTCGGAATTTGAAAGGTGCAGAATGTTTGCCCCCTTTGCAAATTGGGCCAACCGATTTTTTAAAGGGGGGTTACTAATCAAATAGGCAAGATAGGAACTATTAATTACTGAATTTCTTGTTCGGATTATATTTATATCCCCACCTAACACAACGCCACTGAGATTCAGGGCACTTGCTCTTGCCATCCCTAAAGCATCTGCGGTTTGGGTGGAAGGTAATAAAACATCGCCAGGTATAGATTTAATCTTTCCATCAACGTTGGTTCTACTAGCCACTGAATTAATGACAGGACCATAAATCGTATAGAGCTCTCCGTAGTGAATACACTCAAATGAACCGTTTGGTTCAATGTCAGATTTGGCCAAAGTTTGCCCTCTTAAGAATTCAATGTTGCCAGCATTTTCAATCTCAGATAATTCAAGCACTGGCCACTTCGCTTGCGAATAATCAACAACTGCTTTGTATCTATCGCCCGATAAGTTGTAATCGCCCTTTGTAGCTATCTCGTTCTTATTGACGATAGTAATGATTCTGTTTTCAACATTTGCTCCACCAGCCCAGGATTGAAGTAGTGATAGGGCTATTGGTAAATCATTTTGTGACACTTCTCGTTTCGAAGCGCCTAAGTCGTATCCATCAGCAGAGATTTTAACAAAGGCAATCTCTGACTTTTGCTTCGCAAGTTCATTGTCGAATAGAAGGATGCTTGTCTTAACTCCACTATATGGCTGGAAGACCCCACCTGGAAGTGAAACGACAGCATAGAGACCATTTTCAACAAGATTCTTTCGAAGCGCCTTATATGCAACTCCACTTTGGAAAATGATTCCTTCAGGAACAATAATTCCAGCTCGCCCCTTTGGCCGTAAATGGTTGACAATGTAATCCACGAAGAGAACTTCTGAACGATTTGAGGCAACTCCGAATTTATTGTGTGGCTTAATTCCACCCTTTGGTGACATGAATGGTGGATTTGCAAGGATTACATCGAACTTGTCATTCCATCGGTCTTCACTAGTCAGAGAGTCATACTGGAATATCTGAGGATTCTTGAATTGGTGCAAATACATATTCACTTGAGCAATGCGCACCATCGTTGGGTCAATGTCATAGCCCTCAAGGTTCGCCATGAGCTTCTTGCGCTCATCTGGAGTTAGTGGCTTCTCCTTCTTCTTTGGGTCGTTCTTTCCATCATGCTGTTCGAGTATGTGGTTATAGGTACTTACTAAGAATCCACCAGTGCCACAGGCTGGGTCTAATACTTTGTCATCTTTGGTTGGATTAAGTACATCAACGATGAAATCAATGATGTGACGAGGTGTTCTGAACTGTCCAGCATCGCCTTGTGAAGACATGATGGAAAGCAAGTACTCATATGCATTGCCCAATTCTTCTGGGTGCGTGTAATCGAAATAACTAATCTCTTTGAGGAAAAGTCCTAAGGTCTCAGGAGAGCGGTAAGGCAAAAAAGCCGAGCGAAAAATAGTTCTAAATAGTTCAGGGAGTTGCTTTGCTTCAGAGAATTTAACTAGGGCTTCCCCATATTGATTCATCTTCTCTTGGTTGCCCATACGAGCATCCATCAACTTGCTCCAAGCAAATTGTTCTAAGTCCCCTGTAAAGAAAGAAGGTTCTCCCCCAGCCTTGATAGCTGCTTGGTCCATATCATCCATGAACTTGTAAATCAGGGCGTAGGTAATCTGGTCAATCTGTGTTGTTGGATTCGGAGCAACACCAACCAAGACATCTCTGGCAGCATCAATGTGTCTCTTTGTATCTGAATTGAGCATTGAGTTAGATTCCTGTCAGTTGGTAGGCGTAGTCGTAAACATATTGAGGAACGATATTTTTGAATCCGTTGAGGCGTTCATAATCTGAAAAATCAAAAGAAGCACAGGTGTGAAACCGGGCTAACTGTTTACTTTTTACTATGTCTCTAACTTCAGAGTCCACGATGAAGGCCTTGAAGAAATTCTTCACTGGCTGGTAGTGAGGCTGGTCAACGGTATGGATTTCCATGAACTTTTCCCACTCAGATTCAAGTAGGTCATCCTTCATTTCAAACCCATCTTTATCTCCAAAGGCAACTTCTAAGAATTCTTTAACAGAGATTCGACGGTCAATGTTAAATACTTTTCGAATACGTTCAAGGTTAAGATAGTTCTTTGGCTTATCAAGTACGTGGGTCTTTACATACTCTTCAGCTCCTTGAATGTCCCCATTCCTCCACAGCGCAGCTAAAACTTTATTACCCGTTACATCTTCTGCCATTGCGGTTTTGAATCCCTCGCGGTCGATTCGCATGATGACACCTTCAGAAGATTCAGTGAGAGTCTTAATCTCGTCCGCTGAAGAGAGGTCGATTTCACCACTGATATGTGGACCACCTTTATCAATCGTTCCGCCGCCTAAATTAGTTGCGGGTTTAGGAAGCTTAATCTTCTCATCGTAATCAAAGTCATTTTCAAAATATTCGCACGTAGCAAAGAAGTCGAAGAACTTAAATCTATCTTTCTCAATAGAAAGTTCAATATCTGCATAGTTATCGTAATCAAATGACCACTTTCGTGTTCCACGACCCTTCATCTGCACAAAATCAGATGGGCTAAATACTGGACGCATAAGAGCAATGTTGAGAAGGTCCTGACAGTCATAGCCAGTTGTCATCATTCCAACGGTTACCGTGACGCGAGTCTTACTAGATTCATAACCTTCAGGTTTTTTAACCATCCCACCAAGGCGATTATTAGAGAAATTAATTGTCATTTGTTGTGCGCCAGCTACATCTGAAGAGACCTGCATTGCGAAGTCAGATTCACCGTAAACCTCAGGCCATCTCTGAAAGGCAATCTTGTTAAGAATATTTGTAAGTCGAGCAGCATGCTTCTGAGAAACAGCAAAGACGATGGTCTTGCCAAATAACGGAACACCTAACTCTTTAGCTACTGGGTCATAGACGCCGTTTTCAACAAGTGCTTGGCACATTGCAATATTTGTCTCTTCATTGAAAATCTTCTTCTCGTAATGCTTTTCATTAAAGCGTTCTTCAATCTCAGTTCCAGATTCGTCACTGACGCGCACTGCGTAGCCTTCATCTGAAAGGAGTTCTGTGGTGATATTCGTACGCGCATCAACCAGAGTTGGCTTGATGAGGTAACCGTCATTAGCGCCACTCTCAAGGTCATAAGAGAAAGTTGGATGTCCTGGCTCGCAACCAAAAGTCTTATAAGTATCGACCAATAAACGACGCTCATATTCACGCTGGTCATCCTGATTGCCTGATTCGAATCCACGTAAATAATTCTTTGGCGTAGCTGTTAGGCCTAACTTGAATCCCACGAAGTATTCAAAGACTGCACGTGAATTACCACCAATTGAACGGTGAGCTTCGTCCGAGATAACAAGCTCAAAGTCTGTTGGTGAAAACTCTTTCTTATATCTATCTCCCGCTAAGAATGTCTGAACAGTGGAGACAACTACTGCAGCATTAGCCCAAGAGTCTCTGGCATCCTTATAGATAACAGTCCTGTAGTCCTTACCTAAATACTGAAGGAAAGCCTTCTCTGCCTGGTCTTCAAGTTCTAAACGGTCGACTAGGAAGAGCACTCGACGTGCATTTCCAGACTTAAGGAATAGCTTGATAACTGCAGCAGAGATAAGAGTTTTACCTGTACCTGTTGCCATTTCAAAGAGGAATCTCTGTTTGCCTTCTTCTGCTGCACCTTGAATAGATTTAATTGCTTGTACTTGGTACGGACGCATCTGTTTGAGGTTGTTGCGCTTCAAGAAATCTTTAGTTTTAGCAGGGTCTTGAAAGTCTGGGTCATTAGAAAACTTTGGCATCTGCGTTGAGATAATGTAATTCTCGTCAACAACTGTCGAAGCTAACTCGACAGGATTTGGTTCATAACTTTCGTACTGAGAAATTGATTCTGGAGTTGGAAATCGCGTAATAGTCTCTGGATTGCCGTGCTTGGTGTCCCAAAGGTAATGAATATTTCCATTACTGAGAATGATGAA
>Ga0164295_10005070_pt1 | contig 10435 bp, 11 predicted proteins | sample GEODES006metaG_FD_111798 | JGI IMG/M metagenome (GOLD analysis project Ga0164295, IMG submission 111798) | Oligotrophic lake water microbial communities from Sparkling Lake, Wisconsin, USA - GEODES006 metaG | ecosystem: Environmental > Aquatic > Freshwater > Lake | place: USA: Sparkling Lake...
GCAGTTGGACCGCGGGGTGACCGCTCCGAAGCGGTAAAACTCATCATCGCTCCGCCAAAATGCCGGATTCCAGTCCGGACTCAGCTGTTTCTGTATTTTTTCGACCACCTCCCGGGTCGAGACGTAACCGGGATTCGTAATATTGTAGACGCCCCCAGGGATTTTCTGAAGCCAGCTATCCAAGCAAGCGGCGACAAAATCCCCTCGATCGCTGATTGAATTCCAATTTTGGTAAACTTTGGTATACCGCTGAACCTTAGAAAGATAGTTGCGTGACCCGTCAAACTCATCAAAAGGAATCCGGAGCCGCCAGACATAAAAATCAGGGAATCCAGCCATCACCTCCTCTGCCAAGGCCTTCGTTCCGCTGTAAAAACTACAGTTGTTATGAGTAAAACAGAAGTTGGGTTTATCCTTCTCGGTAAATCCCGCAACTCGGTCCGACCTCTTAGACAGCAGTTCGGAAACCAGCGGTTCGGTCAGTCTATCCTCCACCGCCCAAGTCCCGCATTCCTGCCGCACCTTGGCCCCAGTGTAGATACATCCGGAGGAGACAAAGCCCAGCATTATCCCAACATCATCACAGGCCTGGGCCACCGTTTGGGCCAAAGTGACGTTCCCAGCAATCGTTTCCCCACGCTGATTTTCACAAGCATCCACGTTGGGCTTCCCGGTGAAACCAGCCGCGTTAATAACGAACTTTGGTTTTTCCTTACGAAGGGCAGCGGCCAAGGACCGGTGGTCGGCTAAATGAATCTCTTTACGAGAAATAGTCCGAAAAGGAATCCCCCGCTGGGTCAGTTCTTTACCAAAGGCTTGACCCACATAGCCCGATCCACCCAAAAGAAATACCATGAATTAATATAATCATAGAAAAATAGAAAGAGCGAGAAGACTGTTCAATCCTTTTGAGTAAAATTCGGGGATGCATGGCCCGCCAAGGAAACGTGTTGTGAAACAATCAGCTTGTGTGCAAAGTGTCTCTCTTGTCTCTGTTTCCAAAAATCAGTGTTCTAATTCCGACCTACCAGCAGTCTCGATTCCTTTCCGAGGCGCTGGATTCTGTGCTGCGCCAGGATTTTCACGACTTGGAAGTGGTTGCCTCAGATGATGGCTCTTCAGACAATACTTTCTCCATTTTGCAGGATTACGCTATCCGCGACTGCAGGGTTCGGATTTTTAAGCACAACTCGAACCTCGGGATGGTTGAAAATTGGAACTTTTGCCTTCGTCAAGCACAGGGGGAAGCGGTCAAGCTAATGGGCGGAGACGATCGACTCGATCGAACCGATTGTCTTTCCCAACAGTGGCAAAGCTTACAAGCCCCTGGAGTGACTTTGGTTGCTTGTGGCCGAAATATCATTGATTCAGACAACCGTTTTTTGGAATGCATCGCCAATCTGCCGCCCGGCTATTTCCCCCCTGCCAAGGTCATTCCAAGAATGCTCGAACATCACGACAATCTGATCGGGGAGCCAGTTTGCTGCCTCTTTCGCCGCAAGGATGCGACCCGAGGCTTTAATGCTGCTTTCCTCCAGAACACGGACATTGAAATGTGGTTTCACATTCTACGTCACGGGGGATTAGCCTATCACGACGAGCCCTTCGTCTCATTTCGTGTTCATCCCGACCAAAACAGCGCCATCCATAACAAAACTGGCCTATCCCTGGAAGAGCATTGCCTGCTCATCCTTAAACAGGCTTCGGGGCGTCACATTTCCTCGGCCTGCAAAGCACGCGTTCTTCACTATGCGGAGAATGCTCTTCGCATCACCGACTCGATGGAGATTCGTAGGGCTGCACAACAGCTGAATCTGGAGATCAGCTGGGCGGATGTTCTAAGAGCAAAGATTTCATTTCGTATTCGCCGAACCATCGGCCGCTGGAAGAAATCCATCTCGAAGCGTATTTTTAAATAGCAGTACGGGAGTCCATTTCCGCTGCTACTAACCTGCCGATTAAATCCTCGAACCTTACTTTCGGTTCCCACCCCAACCGCCGAAGAACGCATTTCGCGGTGCGGGGCAAGCCCCGCACCTTAAGATGGTGGGGGGTTGAATCTCAAACTCAACCTTGTATCTTTTGATATTGGGAATGGCTGCTTCCTACCCCAACCCTCAGCCCAATGCTTCGGAGGTCGCAAAAACAATTTCCTATCAGCCATCCAACAAAAAGATGGATGGCGGAATGATGAGACAGATCCGTTCATTTACACGACTATGCGCAAAGAACCTCCTGTTTGCTTCACTAGAGTAAAAGAGCTAACATGCTTCAATATACAGGACTGGCTAGTTATGGTCAAAAGGCTCGGTACTAGGGTTAGAGTTTGCGTTATGCCAGTGAGAGTATTGACCCCAAGAACTCCTGCTTATTTCTCAGTAAGGACACTCTCTTGTCTTTTGTATTTTGCAACATCACAGTAAAAAACCTTTCCATTTCTGAGTGAGCATAGAAGCCAATCATGTTGCCAACTGACATAGCAATTGATACGTTACCGCCGCTGCCGATCGTTATGACGCGCAAAGCTTTTTGTTGGATAAAGCATTCGTTTCTGAAACGAATTAGACACGGCGCCGTGAGTCCGAGTTCAGGCACAGTTAGGTCTAAAAGCTTCCCATCTTGTGTTGCCGAAAGAACATCCGTATAAATAGAATATATAAGTTCGCTTCCGTGACATTTGTATTCGGCGTTGTAACCAATCGTTCTTTCACCCAATAGAACGACTATGGACTTTTTACTGAGGAGTCTGATCGCGCTCAGAAAATCTGGTCGTAATTCTTCATATTGAGCCCTTTTGATCCCTCGAATTTTGGTTGAGATCACAATGTAGGGTTCATCTGGTATGCTCGTTCTCAGGGCAAGAAGGTGAGACAGATCTGGAACGATTGGCCGAAAACCACTTTCCCACAGAGCTTCAGGATTCTTGCACTGCGCCTTTATGTGCTGGTCTCGATGATACGGTTGCTCAGAAAAAAGAAGTTTAAATAGTCCATCTAGGAATATTCGGTACTGATCGTCGTCACTTCTAAATCTCGAAACTAAAGAGTCATCGTATCCAATGGATATGCGGTCGTAGTCATCCCGGATGTGATCGAGTTGTGCCTTTGTATGTAGTATGTCTCCGATTCCCGCACAAGTTTTTATAGAAGTTTTTTTCTTAAACCAAAGCATGGTCAGATAGGCCTATTTTCTGCGTTTTGATTTCTTGATTTTTTATCACCAACTAGTTCAAGTTCCAGAATTTGTGCCAATTTTCCTGTATGCGCGAGAGTGCCGAGTTCCTTGCAGCGATCAGCAAGTAGATCCGAGAGCCGCTCTTTTGGCGGAATAAATGTTCGAGCCTCGCGAAGTGTGCGGTACTCCTTAGTTGTTACAATTTCGCTCAGTATTTCATTTATCTTGTTCTTGAGGAGACTACGAAATTCACAACAATCACGACTCTTGTTATCCCAAAAAGCGATGCGCTCAGGATCTTTTTTTGTTTTCGCATGTTCTTCTCGTTTCTTGTTTTCGAAATACGAGAGTTTGTTTACTTCTACGATAAGCCGATCAAGGCAGTCGGCAAATGTATCCACATTTGGTATTCTGATCGGTGCACTCATTTTCTTTTTTCCACTACAATATAATATTTATCTTAGGTTAGTAATACCCGTTTAAACGGCTTTTGTCATGTTTATACTGTTGTTGAGTGTGATACACACATAAGCTTTACCGATGGCACGACGGGCGTTGTCATGTTCATCCACACGTTCGGTGACTACCCCGACTTCCACCCGCACCTCCACGTGCTCGCGCCCAACGGCCTCTTTGTGGAGCGAGGATTTTCCGATGTGATGCCAACGCGAAGAGACGTTTTTCCCATTCTGGCCTAACGCATGGTACGCGCGGCATCGGCGTTGGCTCTTCATCTCGCTCGATCATACCTAGGAAATTAACTCTGTCAGACAGTCCACTTAAAATAACAAATTTATCTGAATGAATTTAAAGTATTCACATTCGGTCTTACGGATCTTGCCTACCTGTTTTCTTACCCACCAACCCGAACATCATGCGGAGCTGATTAGCCAAGGTTGCAGATTTGTGGATTATGAGGTGCGGACAATCACCTTCCCCGACCTCATCGCCGAAACTCGGATTTCTAGATTGGATCTCCTCGTCCTCGACATCGAAGTGCATGAGGCGCCCGCCATAGAAAACATTCGGCAAGGAGCTCTGCTTCCGAGCGTGCTCTGTATCGAACATGGCTATTTAGGAGTCGAAAAGGCTCGGGACATGCTCGCCGGCCTGCCCTTCCGCTTAGATTCGGTGCTCCACGTAAACAGTTTTTTAGTCAAAGAACCGAACACGCCTCCAAAAACAGGCTTCATGGATCGAATATGGGACAAGCTCCGCGGGGATTGACGAACCGCATCACTGCCTGCAAATTATACCGTTAAGTCGCCGTTCGTATCGATTTTCAATCCTTGGAAACACTATCTACAGAGCTTCCGCCAGTATCTGGCTCTTCCAGTACGATTCGGGTAGCATTATGCGCCGATGTTCTGATCAGTTGGGCCGGAGGCATGGACATACTTGTCCATGTGACACGGTCAATGAAGGCGGCCAAGCCAAAGAATGGCCTGATTCTGCTCGTTCCTGATTCAGCACCTGGAAAGGTTCGCCTTGCTTGGGATACATTTCGCTACGCGATCAAGAATGCGGCAAAAGCCGCGCTCGGTCGCTCGCGACTCAAACAGAGCCCGCTCGATACGCGGAACCAGTGTGTCGTTGAACTGATTGACCGGATGAAAGAGGCCTACCCCGGCCTCGAGGTTCGGTATGCCGCCGGACTCGACAACGGTCTGGCACAGGCAGCGGCGGACCTGCAGCTTGACGCTGTCATCTTGGCGATGCGCACCCCCACCCCGAGGCCAAGCTGTGCACTGATCGGCTATGTGACGGACTACCAGCATCGCTACCTGCCACACCTGTTTTCCCACGGGGAATGCGTCAGACGTGACATGGTCTTTGGCCGGCTTGTTGCCTCAAGCGATGCCATGGTCATGAATGCTCGTGCAGTGGCAGATGACATGCGCCGCTTTACGCCAGAGCCCTTGCCAGCACTGCATGTACTTCCCTTTTCTCCTACCTTAAACGTCGATTGGCTTGGGGATCGTCCGGAGCTTCTTTCGGTGTACGCGATCAGCGGCCCCTACTTCATCGTTTGCAACCAGTTCTGGATGCACAAGGACCACCTTACAGCCTTCCGTGCCTTCGCTGAGGTTGCGCAACGGCATCCGAATGTCTCGCTGATCTGCACTGGCGGAACCACGGATGGTCGTGATCCGACCTACTTCGGGAAGCTCGAGGCCGAGGTGGCCAAACTCGGTTTAGGTTCGCGCCTGCGGCTGCTCGGACATGTCCCGAAGCGAGATCAGATCGAGCTGCTTAAGCACGCGGTGGCTATGATCCAGCCGACGCTCTTCGAAGGTGGGCCGGGCGGCGGATCGACTTACGAAGCCGTGGCGCTCGGACAGCGCGTACTCCTCTCAGACCTGCCGGTGAATAGGGAGATCGACGACGGGGACGTTCGCTTCTTTACGCCAGGCGACCATGTTTCGCTTTCCAAGCTCATGGAGGCAGCACTCGAGGAGACCCCCGTGAGAAGTAGCCCGGAAGAATTAATCTCGAAAAGCAGCGCTAGGCTAAAGCGCTACGGCGAAGCAATCTGGGCATCGGTGACGGCAGCCATCGCGCGATCCCAAAATCGTTAGCGCTGTCCTTGGGTCTCCAGCAGCAACGCGTCTTCCATCTGCAGCATGGCATTATCCCGGTTGGCGATCTTACGGGCCGGTAAGCCGGAATAAACTACCCACTAAGTACATTGAAACCCGCGCCTGATCAGCGACATGGCACCGACAGCCGTTCCCTCTCCTAAGGTCTTGCCGAACTCAAGATTGCCCGAAGCGGCAGCTATCATTGGATCCTCTGAAGGTCTAGCATGCCCAGCAGCCTGCCCGGTTTGAATGGGCTGAAAACAAAACCATGGCGTACAAAAAAGTTGATAAGACGCAATCGGCTGGCATCTGCGGTCAGCCGGAGTTGCGGAGCCCCTCGGTTTTGGGCTTGTTGGATAAGCTCTCGCATCAAAAATTTGGCAAGTCCTTGGATTCGAGCATCAGGGTGCGTCGCCAGTCCGAGACTGGGGATAGTATAGCCTTCGTCCCATCCGCGCAGCATTCCATAACCGAGTATGCGGTCATTAATCGTTGCTACGAAGTATTGGTCAAGGCCGGCGTATCTGCAAAGTCGCCGTGCCTCCCCTGGCGTCAGAGGGTGAGGAAAGAAAAGGTTCCCATCGCCGTTCGCGCTGAGTGCACAAAATAGATCATTGAGGCCGGCTTCATGTCTCGGCGCCAGATTCTCCAGCTGATACGTGCCCAGCTTGCCCATAGTCTCAAGCTCTAAAGAAACGGCGGGCAGAAGCGGCGATTTCCGTCACTTGATCCGGCTTCAATCCAGGCCAACTCGGCAGGTTGAAGCCACGAGCGGCAAGATCGACCGAAACGCCGAGACCGCTCTGCCCGGCGACATGCATTGGCATGGTATGTACTGGGGGGAAAACCGGGCGAGTCTCGATGCCATCGAGGCGGAGGGCCCGTCGGAGGTTGTCGCGCTCGTCTTCAGAGCGGGCCAGCGCGGAGATCATCCAGAACGAATGGGTTGTGCCAGGCTGTTCGACGTGAAAAACAAGCGGTAGGTCAGTCATAGCAGTGCGCATTCCGGTGGCGAGGGCGCGCTTACGAGCAATAAGTTCATCGGCTCGTTCCAATTGGGCCACGCCAATGGCGGCGCAGATATTGGTGAAACGATAATTATATCCAACGATGTCATGCCAGTATTCTTTTTCGCCAGCCAAACCTTGGCCGCGAAGCTTATAGATAAGGGCGTGGACCTTAGGATCTCGGGAGACGACCATGCCGCCTTCGCCAGTGGTCACGGTCTTGTTGCCGAAAAAGCTGAAAGTAGCGACGTCGCCGAAGGTACCGACATGGCGATCGCCAATGCGCGTGCCAAATGCCTCAGCGCAGTCTTCGATCAGCCGTAAGTTATGTTTTTCACATAACGAGGTTAGTGCGGAAAGGTCACAGGCCTGGCCGTAGGTGTGCACGGCGAGGATCGCGCGGGTGCGCGCTGTGATCAAGCGGGCGACGTGCGCGGGGTCGATCTGCCAAGTCAACGAATCGACATCGGCGAAGATCGGCGTCGCCCCAACATAACGGATGGCGTTGACTGGAGCGATGTAGGCGAGGCTAGGCACGATGACTTCGTCGCCCGGACCAAGGCCAACCCCTAAGAGGGCCAAATGCAACGCGACAGTCCCATTAGTCACAGCCACGACGTGCTTAGCCCCTATAAAGCGCGCGAAGTCGGACTGGAAGCGGTCAATGAATTCTCCCTTCGATGAAATCCAGGTGCTCTCAAGGCACTGCAGGACATACGCCTTTTCGTTACTGCCTAGCTCAGGGCGGTAAACGGGAATTCGGATGGCGGGAAAGGGCGTGCTCATCGGGAAATTATTGTGCGTAGGACCAAAGCGGAGTCAATCGCCCCACACTCTATTGCACCGCCTGGCCAGGGGCATTCGAGATGCAGACAATAGGTCATAATTCTGGCCATGAGCATGAAAGACTTTTCCGCAACCCTAGTCGACGCGGCTATATCCTGGCTTCCTAGATGATTTTGAGCTGCGTTCTTTTTTGGAAAAATCTTTTTAATGCCCTTAAGAATATAGTTTTTCATCGGCTCAGACCTTCTCCTGATGTTTTAGTGAGCGAAGCTAACGTCAACGGGTTCTTACCTGCTCTTAAAATAAAGCAGGCTTGTGCCTGCCCAGCACCTTTTGAACCCGCTCCGTCAAGCGCGCCGCGGTCAACCCGAAATCAGCGGGACTTCCCAAATACTGGCCCATGACCTTTTTGAAGTGTCCATTAAAGTGCAGGGTTGCAAAGCGCACCCAGCGCTGGGTCGGCTCATAAAACCCGTAAGGCTTTCCATCGCGAAACTCAATCTCCTTGAGGCCTCCGCGAAGGCGAAAGCCTGCTTCTTGAAAAATATTAATGTCCACCACTCCATCTTTTCCCGGTTCCCACAGATTGAAAAATCCTTCCCCAAGTTGATGGGCAGTGCGTGCGAGAAAAAGCATGTCAGACACGCCCCCTAGTTTTTCCCGCACCAAGTCTTCAGAACCAGCTCGCATATTTTCAATTGCCCTAGGGTTACAATAAAATTTCAAGATGCTTGCCACAATTTCCTGCAGGACAGATGGATCTCGAATGTAGGTAACGGCAGGACTAATTCCCGCAAGCGTCGCGCCTAGATCTCCAAGCCATCCTGCCGCCATCCGACATTCGGGAACTCGGCGGACGATCTCTACAGGTTTTTCGTATATTAAGACATCACTGTCCAGATACAAAAATTCCCTCAGTCCCTGCTGCCGGGCAAAATCCTCCATCACCAACCACCTGGCCAGACAAAAAAACTCGAATTCCGGGGTGTTCGAGGAAATATGGACGTAGATGTCCCGGAGTCGGGGCACCGCGGAGGCAAAATCGCGGATCGGCACATGCTCAAGCCCGCGGTAGTGACGGTTGGCCTTGTCTCCCAGCAGAATCAGCGGACTGTCCCCCGCCCACTTCCGTGCCTGCCAGAAGGTGTAGGGCAAATGCTGTGCATCCCCTGCTTGAAAAAAGAGGACAGGAACTTCCGGCATTTCCCGAGCTGCGATGGATGTCAACACGGGTGTATGATACAAAGGCGCCGCGACGTTGTCCCGCCCAAGGTTTCTATCGCTCGAATGGCCTGCACAACGCCGTAATCCGGCATCGTCCGCCATTAAGAAATTCCCTACACTGAACCTATGCAAGAGTTGCGGAAAATCTGGTCATTTGGCCTGCCCTACTTGCGTCCGTATATGTTCCGCTTTGTCGCGGGCGTTGTGCTGGGAATGATTTTCGGTCTCTCGAATGGACTTTTTGTCGTCTCGGTCGACTCTCTCTTTACCCGGCTAACTCAGCCGATCCTTGCCCCGATTCAACTCACAGCTGGCACCGAAAAAACAGATGCGCCTGCCCCCATCCGCCAATTTCAACAACAAGTATCCAGTTGGTGGAAAGACAACACTCAAGAAGCAACAGAGAAATGGCTTCCCCGCATCGGTCACCCTGTCACATGGAAACAGGCCTTAGGCAGTTTCTCCCTGCTTCCACTGATCATGGGTCTGCGTGCCCTCTCGAGTTATTTGAGTACTTACTGCCTGACCTGGGTCAGTGCCCGAGTGATCCGAGACATGCAAGTTGCCGCCCTAAAAAAAGCCCAAGAACTTTCGGTCGCATTTTTTCAAAAACGCTCCGCTGCGGACATTTATAACTGTATCTCGCAAGATACCAGGGTCATCTACGACTCGATGACAAACGGATTTATCGACACGATTCGCGAACCATTTGCCATCCTTAGTATCGTGGGCGCGATGCTATGGATCGACTCGAAACTCACCCTAATCTCCCTTTTTATGCTTCCTCTCATCATCGGCCCCGTGATTCTTGGCGGGAGGCGGATCCGCTGGCTGATAAAAAACTCGATCACCATGGGGGTCATGCAAATCGGCTATCTTTTGGAAGCCCTTACTTCCGTCCGCATTGTTAAAGCTTACGGGATGGAACGCCGCCAAATGGAGACGTTCCGAAAATTGGCAGACCAGATGGTCACTATGGCGGTGAAGCTGGCCCAGACCCGTAACCTCCTGAATCCCGTCATCGAAGTGTTTTGCATTCTCGGAGTCGGCTTCCTCATCACTTTTGTTTTCTACACGCGGACGGAAGCTTCCAGCCTGGTCTCATTCCTCACGGCCTTGATGCTGGCCCCGCTTTCGATCAAAAGGATAGCTAACCTCCACCTCACCCTCGCCGCCGCAAGCGTCAGTATTCGTCGTCTCGAAGAGTTTTATGCAGAAAAACCAACTGTTGTTGAGCCTGCCCATCCGCGCACCCTCTCCGCCTTTCGTCAGGGGATCCGGATCGAGAACCTCACCTTCTCCTATGGGCATACTCCCGTGTTGCTAGATGTCTCCTTGGAAATTCCCTTTGGAAAAAAGATCGGACTGGCGGGAGCGAGCGGCTCGGGCAAAAGCACGCTCATCAATCTGATCATGCGCTTTTACGATCCCAGTCAGGGACGGATTCTTTTTGATGGTCATCCGCTGTCAGAATATGCGTCCAGCGATCTCTACCGTCAGATGGCCCTCGTCAGTCAGGATGTGGTCCTTTTCGATGCCTCGGTTGCCGACAACATTGGATTCGGGCGGGATGGCTCGACACAAGCGGAGATCGAGCAGGCGGCGAAATTGGCACAAGCTCACGATTTTATTTCCAAGATGTCGCAGGGCTACAAGTCCCCC
>Ga0164295_10005071_pt1 | contig 10435 bp, 9 predicted proteins | sample GEODES006metaG_FD_111798 | JGI IMG/M metagenome (GOLD analysis project Ga0164295, IMG submission 111798) | Oligotrophic lake water microbial communities from Sparkling Lake, Wisconsin, USA - GEODES006 metaG | ecosystem: Environmental > Aquatic > Freshwater > Lake | place: USA: Sparkling Lake...
GTCTTTGCCGAAGAGGAGCAAACCGTGCCGGCTCGTGCCGGCACGGCCGGGAGCCGACGCTGGATCGAGGCCGCGGTGGTGGCGGCAGCGGTGGGTCTGTGGTGGTGGGAGGTGCGGAGTCTTGGCCTGGGGCCTGCTGCGGGCCCTGGTGGCGTCGTCAGCGACGCCGTGGTGATCGATGGAGCGACCGTGGCGCGGTGCGCAGCGCATGCGATGCTGGCACTGCTGTTGGCAGCCGCCGCCTGGATCGACATTCGGTATCGGGTGATTCCCGATTGCGTGACGGTGCCGGGGGTGCTCCTCGGACTGGTGGTGGTCTGGCTGGTGCCCGATGTGCTGCTGCCGATCGGATGTGAAGTGCCCCGATCCTTCGCGCCGCCGCTTGTGGAGTCGGACGTACTCGGCTGGTATGGCGGCCTCCGCTCGGAGGCACCGCCATCCTGGATGGAGGGATGGCCGCACTGGCTGGGACTGATCGTGCCGGCAGCCATCTATTCGGCCTGGTGGAGTGTCTGCACCGCCCCCGTTCTGGTGGCCATGGAACCTCATCATGAGGGCGCGAGTCTGGCGACGGGGACCATGTCGCCGCGCCGGATCGAGCCGCGCAATCTGCTCCTCCTTGCGGGCATCGTGGCGATCACGATGGCATGGTATGGCGGAGGCGACCGGTTCCGCGGGCTGCAGTCGGCACTCGTGGGCCTCGCCGTGTCGGGCGGGCTCGTTTGGAGCATCCGTGAGGGGGCGTCGCGGAGCCTTGGGCGGGAGGCGATGGGGCTCGGTGACGTGACGCTGATGGCGATGGTCGGCGCGTGGGTCGGCTGGCAGGCGAGCGTGTTGGCGTTTTTTCTAGCCGCCTTCATCGGCCTGGCCCATGGTCTCACGCAGATGGTTCGGCATCGGGAAAACGAATTGCCCTACGGCCCGAGTCTGTGCCTTGCGAGCGCCGCTGTGATCGTGGCCTGGCGGCCGCTCTGGGGATGGGCCGGCGGTCCATTCACGCAGCCGCTCGAACTGGCGCTGGTGATCGGTGCCGTCGTCGTGCTGACGGCGATCACGCTTTTCGTTTGGCAGCGGTTGCGCCGCTGAAGGTGCGAGATACGTCTTGCGGCCCAAGCCGCCGGGAGTCGAGCGGCCCAAGCCGCCGGGGGCGGTGCAAGCCTCCGACTCGAGGGCAGGATAGCCCGACTCGCTCCGGCTTGCCCCGACCCCCGGCTCCTCGAATGCTGAAGTGACTCTGCATGGCAGGATGCTATGCGCAGCACTAGCCGGCGGAGGCCGGCAAAGCGAATCTGGCCTGGATGGCCAGGATTCGCGTACATACGGCTTCCACCGACCCCCGGCTCCTCTTCACGCGAATCACCGGCATCGTGCCGGTATTCGCTTTGCGGGCCTCCGCCCGCTGGCAAGAGCCGGGCATCCCGCCCGGCAGTCATCACGAGGGCCGCCTTCTCTGCATGGCAGGATGCCGTGTTTTTCGGGGAGTATCCCGGTCTTGCCCGGCCTGCCGGTCTTTCCTACGATCCCGCCCCCCTTCCGGGCGTGGAGCCGAGGCATGTCGATTCGTTTGTGCGCCAGAGAAGAGTCCGTTGTCGCCCGCTGTGTGCTGGTGATGGTGCATGCGCTTGCGCTCGCGAGCGGCTGCACGAACCAGCTGTTCCAGAAGCCGGCACCGGCGATGCCCGTGAGCCTCGTACCGCCGCCCGGGGTGGCGGCGCCGGCGGCCACGCTGCCGCCGCTCGGATCTGCGTCCGCCACGCAACTCCCGTCCTACGCCGACGTCGACGGCCGTCAGTTGCAGACCACGTTGGCCCGCAGCCAAGATGAAAATCAGCTGCTCAAGGACGAGGTCACCGTGCTCCGCGAGCAGCTGGCCAGCACATCCAGCCAGTTGGCGGCGTCGCGGTTCCCTTCAAGCGGCGGCATGGCATCGCCATGGAATGTTCCGGGCGGCCCGGCGCAGCCCGGCGCAGGACCGTCTGCGGGCGATCGTCTCCAGCCTGGTGGCACTCCGGCGTTCACGGCTGGGAGACAATCGTCTCCAGCCGCGAACGGTCCGGCGGCGATGCACGCGGCCATGGGGCAGCTCGCCGTGCCAGGCATTGAAACGCGATTCGATGGAAACGTGGTGCGGCTTGAAGTGCCGGCCGATCGTCTCTTCGACGGCAGCAGCGCCTCCCTGCTGCCCGGCGGCACCGCATTGCTCACGCAGGTGGCCGGTGAGATCGATCGGGTCTTTCCCAGACACTTCGTGGGCATTGAGGGACACGTCGATACCGAGCCGCTTGGGGAGAGTTCGTGGGGCTCACCGCACCAGCTCACCGCTGCCCGTGCGGCGACCGTGTTCGATTTCTTCACAACTCGCACACCGCTCCGTCAGGGCCAGCTCTTCCTCGTGGCCCACGGTGCGAATCACCCTGTGGTGTCCAACGCCACGGCCGCCGGCCGCACCCGCAACCGCCGCGTAGAGCTCGTGATCTATCCGGAGCGTGTCGGCGGCGGCGACGATGCGGGTGAATAAGTGGCAAGAGCCACTTTCGGTCCCCGGTCCGTGGCCCTAAACTCCTTCCATGGTCACGATCATCGACTATGGCAGCGGCAACCTCCGCAGCGTGCAGAAGGCGCTGGAGCGGATTGGCGTGGAAGCGCGTATCACCGACGATCCGAACGTGGTTGCCGAGTCGAGTCGACTGGTGCTGCCCGGAGTGGGGGCCTTTGGCGACGCCATCCGGGCGATTCGCAGCCGTGGTCTGGTCGAGCCCATCCTCGCGCACGTGCGGGCCGACAGGCCGTTTCTCGGCATCTGCATGGGCCTGCAACTCCTCTTCGAGAGCGGCTCCGAGGGAGGGCACCATGAAGGGCTGGGTATTCTGCCCGGCGAGGTGACCCGGTTCGAACTCCCTCGGGGAATGAAGATTCCGCACATGGGCTGGAATCAGGTCACATGGCGAAAGGGCGAGGCGATGCAGTCCGCCCGACCCGATGGTGAGCACTTCTATTTCGTCCATTCCTACGTGGCCCGTCCCCGCGATCCATCGGTGATCGCTGCGACCAGCGATTATGGCGGTGACTTCTGCGCGGCTGTGGCCCGTGGCCGGCTGTTTGCCACGCAGTTTCACCCCGAGAAGAGCCAGGCGGCGGGGATGGAACTGCTCCGCACTTTCTTCAACGACATATGACTGCCGGCGTCTGGCTCGGTGCCGAGTCGTTCGGCTTGTCGACACTCCATTGCACAAGGAAACACTGACCATGGAACTTTGGCCCGCCATCGATCTCCGCGGCGGCAGGTGCGTGCGGCTCCTGCAGGGCGATTATGACCGCGAGACCGTGTTCGGCGACGATCCGGTTGCCATGGCGCGTCGGTTTGCAGCCGACGGTGCCCGTCGCCTCCACATCGTCGATCTCGAAGGCGCCAAGGCGGGAATGCCCGTGCAGGCGGAACTCGTGGCCCGCATGGTGGCGGCGGCTGGAGTGCCCTGCCAGCTTGGCGGCGGCATTCGGTCGGTCGACACGGCCCGCGCCTACGTGGCCGCGGGTGTGCACCGTCTCGTCGTGGGGAGTGTGGCGATCGAGAACCCTGACCTGCTGACCGAACTGGCCCATGCCTTCCCAGGCAAGATCGTGCTCGGGCTCGACGCACGGGACGGCAAGGTGGCCGTGCGTGGATGGCTCGAGACGAGCCCGCTCGGTGCGGTCGACGTCGCGAAGCGGCACGAGCAGTTGCCGCTGGCGGGAATCGTGTACACCGACATCGCCAAGGACGGCATGATGGCCGGCCCCAACCTCCCGGCTCTCTCGGAGATGGTCCGGGCAGTCCGTCTGCCGGTGATTGCCTCCGGAGGCGTGTCGAATGCCGAGGATATTCGGCAGGTGGCAGCCGTTGGGGCTGCCGGCTGCATCGTGGGGCGGGCCCTCTACGAGGGTAGCCTGACGCTGGCCGGGGCCGCTCTCGCCGCTGGCGAGCAGGTGGCCGCGGCTGCTGGACGGTAGCCTGGCTCGCCCAGCCTGCCAGGTTTTCCGCGGCTGTCGCTGGCCTGATGTTTTTGCGACGAAAATCGGAAGAACCCTCAATTCCTCCCCGCTTCCGGGTCGACCGCTTACGTGTCCAGTTTGCCGGTCTCGCCGGCCGTCTTTACCATCGACGTTCATGGCCACCGACATCCGCATCAAGGAACAGCTGCCGGAACTCACGCGTCGGATCGTCGAGACGTATCACAACGTCCCGACGATCCACTATCTCGGCCATTGCCCCCTGCCGAACTACGAGGCGATCGTGTCGGCCTGCGAGGATCTCAAGGAGATTCTCTACCCTGGGTATCGCCGCCGCGAAAACCTGCACATGGGCAATGTCATGTACCACGTCGGTGACCTCGTGGACGGACTGCACGACAAGCTCACCACGCAGATTGGCCGGGCCCTGCGGCACAGCCTCTCAGCGCAGCGGGTCGCCGCCGAACACGGCGTCGCTTCGCCCGCGGTGTCCGATGCCGTGCAGCATTGCACCGAAGAGGGGGATTTCGAGGCGCTCGGCCAGGCGAAAGCGGTGGAGTTCTTGGAATGCATTCCCGATCTGCGCAGGGTGCTCGCCACCGATGTGCAGGCCGCCTACGACGGCGATCCCGCCGTCCGCACGCTCGACGAGGTGATCTTCTGCTATCCAGGACTCGAGGCCGTCACGATCCATCGTCTGGCCCATTTGCTGCACAGCCTGAAGGTGCCGCTGATCCCCCGCATGATGGCGGAGTGGGCCCATGCCCGGACGGGAATCGATATCCATCCAGGGGCGACGATCGGCGACCATTTCTTCATCGACCACGGTACGGGCGTCGTCATCGGCGAAACATGTGAGATCGGCAGCCGTGTGAAGCTCTACCAGGGCGTGACCCTCGGGGCGCTCTCATTCCAGACCGATGCCGATGGACAGCTCGTGCGGGGCACAAAACGCCATCCGACGATCGAGGATCGTGTGGTCGTCTATGCCAATGCCACGGTCCTCGGTGGGGCAACGCGTATTGGTCACGACTCCGTGATCGGCAGCAACGTCTGGCTGACGCGTTCGATTGAGCCCCACACGACTGTGGTACTGGAACGGCCCAAGCTCCGCATGCGTGGCGAATCGCCGCCGCCCGAGTCGGACTACCAGATCTAGCTACCGGTTGTCTTGCTACCGGTTGCGTTCGGCGATGCGAACGACCTCTCGGGCCGCGGCCTCCGCCCGCATCTTGGCCGCGATCGCGTCCTCGCCCGTGGCGGTCGTGCCACGGATCTTTTCGAACTCCGCGCGGGCCTGGGCCAGATCGATATTCTCGGCTGGAACAGCTCGCTGCGTGATGATGGTGACAGAGTTGTGGCCGACCTCGACAAACCCGCCCTCGACGAACACGCGGCGTACGGCATCGGCTGGGCTGCCCTGTTCACCCGTGATCCGCACCTCCCCGGCTCCGAGACGGCCAATGAACGGGGAATGGCCACGGGCCACTCCTCGCTGGCCATCAAACAGCGGCAGCGTAACGGACCGGGCCCGTGTGTCGAGGCTCGTCATCTCCGGGGTCACGATCACGCAGCGGACACCGCTGCCATCGTCACTGTGGCCGGTTCCGGATTGTTTTGAGTCAGCCATCGAAGTGTTTTCCAGGGGGCCCGTTCCACAGGAAGCGTTGTGCCGGAGCGTGACCGAACGTCTGTTCCTACCGTCAGTTCATCAGTGCCTGCAATCAGCTTTTTGCCGCCATCTTCTTGGCCTGTTCCTCGGCCTGTTCGATCGGGCCCACGTACATGAAGGCCGGTTCCGGCAGGTGGTCCCACTTGCCGTCGGCGATCTCCTCGAATGACCGGATCGTGTCGGCGAGGCTCGTGATCTCGCCCGGCTTGCCGGTGAACACCTCAGCCACCAGGAACGGTTGCGAGAGGAAGCGTTCCATGCGGCGGGCACGGTGCACGACCAGTTTGTCTTCCTCGGAAAGCTCATCGACGCCCAGGATGGCGATGATGTCCTGAAGTTCGCGGTACCGCTGCAGGGTGCGCTGAACACGACGGGCGATCTTGTAGTGCCGCTCGCCCACATACTGCGGATCGAGGATGCGGCTCGATGAGGCGAGTGGATCGACGGCCGGATAGATGCCCTTCTCCGAGATCGATCGCTCCAGATAGAGGAAGGCGTCGAGGTTGCCGAATGCGGTCGCCGGGGCCGGGTCGGTCGGATCGTCGGCAGGCACGTAGACGGCCTGCACGGACGTGATGGCACCCTTCGACGTCGAGGTGATCCGCTCCTGCAGAGCACCCATCTCCGTGGCCAGCGTGGGCTGGTAGCCCACGGCGCTTGGCATACGACCCAAGAGTGCGCTCACCTCGCTGCCGGCCTGCGAGAAACGGAAGATGTTGTCGACGAAGAGCAGCGTGTCGGCACCGGTGGTATCACGGAAATATTCCGCCATCGTGAGTGCGGAAAGGGCCACGCGGAGACGAGCTCCCGGCGGTTCATTCATCTGGCCGAATACCATGCAGGTCTGTTCAATGACGCTGCGGCCCGTGTCGCCGATCTTGGCTTCCTGCATCTCGAGCCAGAGGTCGGTACCTTCACGGGTCCGCTCACCGACGCCGGCAAAAACCGAGTAGCCGCCGTGGGCGCTGGCAATGCGGGCGATGAGTTCGGTGAGGATGACGGTCTTGCCCAGGCCGGCACCACCGAAGAGTCCGGCCTTACCACCACGAACAAATGGCGTGAGGAGGTCGATCACCTTGATGCCGGTCTCGAAGAGTTCCGTCTTCGTCGAGAGTTCAGTGACCGGCGGAGGATCGCGATGGATCGGCCAGCGCTCTGCCGTCTTGACCTCACCACGGTTGTCGATCGGTTCGCCGAGCAGGTTGAACACCCGCCCCAGCGTGGCCGGCCCCACCGGTACGGAAACCGGGCCACCCGTATCGACGACGTCCGCACCGCGGATCAAGCCGTCGGTGCTGCCGAGGGCCACGCATCGCACCTTGCCACCGCCGAGATGCTGCTGCACTTCGCCGACCAAGTGGAGCGACACGCCCTTCTTCTCACTATCGATGCGGACGGCGTTGTAGATAGCCGGGATGCCATCCTCGGCAAACTCGACGTCGAAGGTCGACCCGATCACCTGCGTGACGTGTCCGATGTTCCTGCTCGCTGCCTTGGTCGCCGTCGCCATGATGGTTCCTGTTTTTGTGACGAATGAAAATAAGGGATGTGATGGTTCTGGAAGGTCGGCTGCGCCGTCGGCGTTCAAGCCGTGTGATTGTACGATGCTATTGTTTGAGGGCCTCGACGCCGCCGAGGATCTCCATGATCTCGCCGGTGATCTGCGACTGGCGGGCCCGGTTGTAGCGTCGCGAGAGATTCTTGATCAGACCGGCGGCGTTCTCGCTGGCGGCCTTCATCGCCACCATGCGGGCCACCTGCTCGCTCACGGCTGCATCGAGAAAACACTTGAAGAGCCGTGAGAGAAAGCTCGCCGGCAGGATCTCCTCGAGGATGCTCTCGGCCGAGGGATAGAAATCATATTCCTGCGACGCGAGTTGAGCCGTTGGGCCGGCCCCGACCACGGATCCCGTGGTGGCTGTGCCAACAGCTTCCGGGGCCTTCAGCGGCAGGAGCATCTCCGTGACCGCCTCCTGTCTGGCAATGCTGTGGAAGCGGGTGTAGACGACGTCGAGCCGGTCGATTTTTCCGGCGGCGTAGGCGTCAAGATAGGCCCGGCCGATCGGCATCACGGCGTCGAACGACGGCTTGTCCTCGAACTCGGTGTACCGCTGGTCGATGTCAATGCCGCGGAACTTGAGCGACGAGATGCCACGCTTCCCCGACACGGCCACATCGGCATCGACCCCCTCGCTCTTCCACTGGCCGAGCATCGCCACGGAATGCCGGACGATGTTCGAGTTGTAGCCGCCGCAGAGGCCGCGGTTGCCGGAAAGCACGAGCACGGCCGTGCGCTTCGTGGGACGCACGTCGAGTAAAGGATGGACGACGTTGGCACCGGTGCTCGCGATATTCTCCAGGATTTTCACGAGTTGCTTCGTGTAGTCCCGTGCAGCCACCGACCGGTCCATCGCCTTCTTGAACCGCGCGGTGGCGATCAGCTCCATGGTGCGCGTGATCTTGCGGATGTTCCTTACGGAACGCCTGCGTCGATCGAGTGCTCTTGCCTTGGCCATGCTGTCAAACCTTCAAACGGGAACGAACGTCTGGACTCTCACGCGAAGCTGTCGAATTCTGGAACTATCGGGACCATGCTCGGCCTGTGTTACCTCGCGGCTCCTGCCAGCGTCCGCGGGCTGGTCTTCGTGGCCCATTGCCGCTTGAACTCCGCGATAGCCGCCTCCAGTTGCCGCTCAGATTCGGCGTCGAATTCCTTTGTCTGCTCGATCTTGGCACGAAGCTCGGGCACCTGGTCGCGGATGAAGGTCAGGAACCCCTTCTCCCAGTCGGCGACCTCCTCGCGTTTGACTGTGTCCAAGTGACCACGGGTGCCGGCGTAGATCGAGAGCACCTGATCGACCACGTCCATTGGCTGATACTGGCCCTGCTTGAGCAGTTCGACCATCCGATAGCCGCGATCCAGCCGCGACTGGGTGGCCGCGTCGAGGTCGGTGCCGAGCTGGGCAAACGCCTCCAATTCCCGGAAGCTCGCCAGGTCGAGCCGCAGACCGCCGGACACCTTTTTCATCGCCTTGGTCTGAGCGGCACCGCCCACGCGGGACACCGAGATGCCGACGTTCATGGCCGGACGCTGGCCAGCAAAGAACAGGTCGGGCTGCAGGTAGATCTGGCCGTCGGTGATCGAAATCACGTTGGTGGGAATGTAGGCCGAGACCTCGCCTTCAAGCGTTTCGATGATCGGCAGCGAGGTGAGCGAGCCGCCCCCCTTCTCCTTCGAGAGCTTGGCCGACCGTTCAAGCAGGCGGCTGTGGGCATAGAACACGTCGCCTGGGTAGGCCTCACGTCCAGGCGGCCGCCGCATGAGGAGCGAAAGCTGCCGGTAGGCAGTGGCCTGCTTCGAGAGATCGTCATAGACGATCAATGCATGCTCACCGTTGTACATGAAGTATTCGGCCATTGCCGTGCCCGAATAGGGGGCAATGTATTGCAGCGGAGCAGCCGTGCTGGCCCCCGACACGATCACCGTGGTGTAGTCCATCGCGCCGTACTTCCGCAGGATGTCAATGACCACAGCCACTGAGGAATCCTTCTGGCCGACGGCGACGTAGAAACATTTCACGCCACTGTTCTTCTGATTGATGATCGCATCGATACCGATGGCCGTCTTGCCAGTCTTTCGGTCGCCGATGATCAGTTCCCGCTGGCCGCGGCCGATCGGTGTCATGGCATCGATCGCCTTGATGCCGGTCTGAAGAGGCTCGCGAACCGGTTGCCGGTCGGCCACGCCAGGGGCGAGGAATTCGACGGGGCGCCGGAGCTCGGTTACGACCGGCCCCTTACCGTCGAGCGGATTGCCGAGCGGGTCGAGCACGCGGCCGATCACCGCGTCGCCCACCGGCACGCTGAGGAGTTTCCCTGTGCTGCGGACCTCGTCCCCTTCGGTCACCTTCAGGTAGTCGCCGAGGATGATCACGCCGACCGAATTTTCCTCGAGGTTGAACGCCAGACCGGTCAAGCCGCCGGGGAACTCAACCATTTCGCCGGCCATCACGCCGGAGAGGCCCCACACCCGAGCGATGCCGTCGCCGACCTCGAGCACGCGACCCACTTCGCGGACGTCGATGCCCGACTCGAAGCGGTCAATCTCCTCACGCAGTACCGAGGCGATCTCGTCCGTATTGAATTTCATAAACGCTCCTCTGCTTCAGCCGCTCCCTGAGCCGCACAAGGCTCGTGGCGACGGAATGGTCATAGACGGTGTCGGCGATCCGCACGATGAGGCCGCCGATCAGTTCGGGATTGACGATGAAGGTCGGGGCCAGGCTGCCACCGACAGTTTTTTCGACCGTGGCCACGATCTGGCTCTTCTCGGCCGGGTCGAGTGGCACCGCCGTGGTGAACGTCGCCTGTTGACGCCCGTCCAATTCGTCGGCGTGCCGCTCCGCAGCCGCGACGACCTGAGCAAGGATTCCGAGGCGTCCATGGCGAGCCAGCACATGCAGCGAGTGGAGTGTGGTCGGAAGCACATGCCCGGCGCAGATCCGATTGATGATGGACGACTTCTCGTCCGGCGTCACCCTCGGCGAGTCGAAGACAGCCGCTGCCTTCGGCACCTTGGGGAGCACGTCTCGAACGATCGCAGTCAGTTCGTCGAGCACCTCGCGGCGGCACTGCTTTGTATCGGCCGCCTCAACGATCGCCTGCGCATACACCTTCGACAGCCGTTCCACGCCGATGTCGGTGGCGCCGCCACCGGCATGATCGGCCGTGTGCGGGGCGCTGTGCTGGTCGTGAGGTGTGTTGCTCATCGGAAAA
>Ga0164295_10005073_pt1 | contig 10433 bp, 17 predicted proteins | sample GEODES006metaG_FD_111798 | JGI IMG/M metagenome (GOLD analysis project Ga0164295, IMG submission 111798) | Oligotrophic lake water microbial communities from Sparkling Lake, Wisconsin, USA - GEODES006 metaG | ecosystem: Environmental > Aquatic > Freshwater > Lake | place: USA: Sparkling Lake...
AGAAGTTCTCCAAGCTCTTGAACACTTCATCGTGGCTGTTCTTTTCGCCAGCCTTCAGAGCAGCGTGAGCCTTCTGCACATCGTCAGTGAGTTCATACACCAGTGCGGTGCTGAGTGCGTAAACCACGTCAATGTTCTTGACCTGAAGCTTGGTAACATTGCCACGCAGGATTTCACGAGCGTTGGGCAGGTTTGCAGCCTGCTTGCGGTAGGTCATGAACTTGATGGCAGGACCTTCACCCACAGTGCCCTTGATCAGATCGCCCAGCACTTCAGTGGGTAGATGAGTGTCGTTATACTCGCCATTTACACCGCGCTCATACAGCAGCTCGCTGACAAAGCTCCAAGAACGGGGGGTAGCAAAAGCGTAGCTCTCACGGCGCGGATCAAAGTCAAACAGTTCGTTGGGCTGGAAAGTAAGATAACCCACCACGTCCTTGTGGACGCGGTTCTTCATGGCCCATTCCTGCCAGTCATCAAAGTCAGTGGCCAGGGTAGCGTGAATGAAACGGTTGGCCAGCGGAGTGGGCATGTTGTAGGCAACACCCTTGTCCTTGACACGGTTACCAGCAGCCACAATCACCACATCCTTGGGCAGCTCATAAGTGCCAATCTTGCGGTTCAGGATCACCTGATAGGTGGCAGCCTGCACGCTGGGAGGAGCAGCGCTCATCTCGTCAAAGAACACAAGAGCACGACTGTTGGGGTCCGTGGGCAGATCGCTGGGGTTACTCCACTTGAAGATCTTCTCAGTGAGTGCAACACCATTTTCGTTGACAACCACATTGCCATCCTTGTCACGGATGGTCACATCCACCAGGTGCGGTAGGCCGCGGATGTCAGTGGCTTCCAGCAGCGGAAGCCGAATATCAATAAGTGGGCGCTTCTGCATACGAGCAACTTCAGCAACAATGTCGCTCTTGCCAATGCCTGGAGGACCACTCACAAAGATTGGACGCTGACGCTCGGTGCAGTGAGCAATCATGCTCTTGAGCCGGCTGGGCGTAACAGTAGTGATGGTGTTGATTTTCTCAGGTGCTTTTGCCATAACGCACTCCTATTTGCGTGTTTCAATAAGCCAAATATACACTCTCACAGCGATGCGTCAACATGTTTTTCACATTTGAAAAGCTGGAGAATGCTTAGAGAAAGCTCTGACACCAGTGTTTGAAGTCCCGTTGCACCATTTCAATTTCCAGTGCATATTCGTTACCAAACACATAAAACAGCTTGCGGTCCCAGTAGTAGGGAACCTTCACATGACGATGAAGACCCAGAATCATCTGACCTTTTTGAAGCTCCATTTCCCCCGCTTCACCCAAAGGGAAGCTCCACGACTGATATATTTTGGTGAGAAGGAGGAACCCGTCAGGCGTCAACCGGAGGCTGTGAAAGTTATCTGTGTAGTTTTTGAACATGGTTGTGCAAAATTTGCGTTGATCCATGTTGTCCAGGCTGCTGCCTGATCCCAGTGAGGGGCGTTCTTTGAGAATGTTTTTTATGTGATCAAAAATTATCGCGTGTGTTGATTTCACTATTTGGGCCGGGCAACCTTGACTGTGGCTGTCATTTCATAAACTTCAAATTTGTCTGTCTTAAACAGTTTATTGAGTTTTTCAGCCAGATTCAAGGCGTGGCCAGGACTTTCTGGAAAGCAAGTTCTGCGATATTTGGGACTCTGATCGTTTATGAGACTGTGAACAGCCTTGAGGTTTATGGGCTTGCCGTCGTAACATATGCTATAGATAGCACGAACTGCCAATACCTGCTCACTTATATAGTTCTTGGGGTTGGTGTGACTGAGTAACACCTTAGGCTTGGGACGGCTCATTGTTTTTTCCACGCTGATAATGTCAGCTATTTATTGAGCCGTGGATTTTACGCCATCACAGGCTTATACCCCGAATTTGTAGCTTCTGTGAGCATATATTCAAGATTTTGATAGATCTTGTTTTTATCCAGAGCATTTTGCTTTTGTAAAGAGCACTGAATTACGGAGGCCATGTATTCCAAGCAGCCCACATCACTTTCCTTGCGGAAAAATGCTGTGCGGCTGTTCAGATTCTCCAAAATTTCATTTATTTGTGGAGTGTTCAGATTTTTACGGAACACTTTGGCTCCGCTCATGAGCCAGAAGGACATGGCCACATAACATTCCAAGGGCATCAGCCATTCATAAGCTGCAACCAGCGGTTCAGCATGATTGTCAATGCGCACCCAGTCCATCACAGGAACCTCTGCTAGCAGGGCTTGTGTGCGCAAGATGGCCAGGTCTTCTGTATTTAATACTCCAAAACGCATTCAAAATCCCCATCGTTGATCAGTTTGGCTGCTTCCAGCAACATACTGGGAGGAACTTCAAATCCATATGTGTAGTGCTTAAAGATACGCATGGCACGATTACGCTTGTTTGTGCTGGCATGGTCCCTTAAAACATTGTCCTTGAGGTCCTGTTCGGCTCGCGGAAGCCAATAAACCCTACTCTTGTCCGCAGCAAAGCAGCTGACAGTAAAGTCAAAATCAGTCCACAGATCCTGGAGGCTGTGACTATAACGAGTCTTGATCAGCTGAATTTTTATGGGCCTTTGATGCTGATTGTCCATCACCACCTGATAGGTGTCTGCATTAGCAGTGCTTAAAGTTTTGCATCCCCAGAATAGGGGTTTGGCAGGTGGTGTGGGAGGAGAACAAACAAGTGTTGCCCACACATCCTTGGCCTGCGGTAATATTGAGTCCAGAAAGGGGTCGGCAGGATGTTGGATACTCTTTTCAAAACTTTCCTGCCAAATTGTCCTCTGTTGATCACTGGCAAAAAACACGTCCACATCACCTGAACACCAATCTTTAGCCTGGAACAGTTTGCGAGCACTTCCGCCTGCTATCCAAGGTCCAGCTTCAGAATTCAGCTCAGGTAAATTTTTCATGAGCTGACTCCACTTGGGATCCTGGATCATTTTACTGGGAATGGTAATCAAAACTTTCCTCCATTGAGATTTACATCGCCAATGCTAGCAGATGCTGGGGCTTGTTTCAACAGCTTTTCCTGCAACACCATTATCTGTTGACTAAGATTGCGTTCTTGTAGCAATAACAAGCTGATGCTGGTGCTCAGGGCCTCAGCATCCTGTATGTTGAGCTTGACTTCCTTGCTGTTGTAGGCCCTGCTCTGGGTCACGCTTCTGATAAAGCGTTCAACGGCATCACTGTTGAAGGTGCTCATGGATTACTCAACCTAAAAAATATATATGTTTCATCGTCTCTAAAATAGAGAACATATCTCCAAGGAGTTGCACTAGTGCAACTACTTTGCCAGCTGCCGTTGGGCAGATGACGGATACACCAGTCTTCCAAATGTTCATACCTGGTAGCTCGCAACTCACTGGTGCACCATGCACTGTGGATCAAGCTCATTTCTTCAACTCTCTGTTCTTGTTGGTGAGCACAGTGTTCAGTTCCAGTTTTGTAGGAAAAGGGCCCACATGCGGATATTCATCCAGTGTGGCTGCCTTGGGACAAAAACTGCCACTCCAGCCGTTGACAAATTTGATAGCATAGTAACCAGCAGCAAAGAACACGTTGCTGGTGCTGGTTTTGGTGTAGCTGACTCGGGGTTCGTGGACCACGTTTTGCGGATTGGGGTGTTTGACGGGCAGGTTACCAATTTTGTCCTCGGGCTTTTCTTCCAGTTCAGCTCTCTCCTGGAATTCAATGGTCCATCCTTTGACCTCTTCCAGGATCTCCAAAGTTGCAGCTTCCTGATTTAGGTTTGCACCCAGCACGCTCCACTTGTTATCACTGCTGCTGAGAACGCCCACACGATTGCCCCATTCCATGAGCATCCAACTAGTTGGCGTTAGTGGATGAGCTTGAATCTTTTTCATTGGTAATCACCCTAAGCATTTGGCGACGAACTTGTGCCTGTTTTTCAGTAGTCCAACTCTTGAGTAATTGTGCCACGTGATCCATCTTCTGCCAAGTTTCAGGATCATTTTCTTTGAGATTCCTGTTCTCTTTGCGACGCAAATGCTTGCGTATCTCACTTCCCCAGATGTTGAAAGTCACATCACTGCTGAGCACGGTGTAGTTGAACTCTTTGCCTTCAAATTTGAGATCCACATCCAAGCCCTGCTTTATCCAGATAGTGCTGGCTGTGCTGATCAGATTTTGTTGCCAGTCAAAGCAATAGGGAGTAATTTTTAGTAATTTGGGATGTGCTGTATCTATTATTTGCCAAACATTCATCAAATCCAGAGGATTGTCTTGTTTGGGTATGGCTGTTTTGAGCCACCAGTTGGGACCAGGGTGTAGTCCCAACTGATAGTGTGTGATTTCAGGAGGAACACTGTTTTCCAGCTTGTCCCAAACACCTTCAAAATTCATGCCTTATTTAGGAGAACACCCTGATAGCCTTTGCTGAGACACTGAGAATAATCAGCTGCGTTTTGCTCAATACGAACCAACCCCCATTTGTTGGCAAACTTCATGAGACTGAACCCCACTTGGGTGCGACTGTTCTGGTTTACTGATTGCGCAATGGACTGATCAAAAGACTCAACCAAGTATTCAGGCTGGGCGCTCAAATCAATCAGTACGCGGTTGCGTTCAAAACTGTCCTTGACTCGCACTTCCTCGCCGTTGTGATCAGTCCACTTGCTGAGCATGAGATTGTTCCAGGCATAGCCCTGCTCATGCCGATTTTCAAAGGCTTCAGTGAGCTTTTTGGTTCGCACACCAGGATATGCACTCATGATGTTGTCACCAGGATCTCCGCGCATGATCTTTTCAAACAGTAGCCACTCAGGCTTGGGAGTGGCCATGGGCTCACCCTTTTTGTTGAGTGCAGCATTGCCCTCTTTGTCCCATACTCCAGTTGTGGTGTAAAGGAAACCACTAACGCCATTGTAGATTTTCACATTGGGAGCCAGCAGTTGCATGAAGTCACTGTCTGTGCTCACCAACACATGTTCATCATTGGGATGCAGTGCAATCCAACGTGCAATCATGTCGTCTGCTTCACCCTCAGAATGGCGCACCACAGTGGCATTGGTTTTGTTGATCAGGAAGTCTGTGAGATCGCCAAATGCGTCAAAAAACAGCTGATCATCAGCCACTTCCTGTTCTGTGCGCTGGGCTGCCAGATCACGGCGATGGGCCTTGTAGGGTTTGTAGATGTCCTTGCGCCAGCTGCGACCCTCCAGTGCAAACACCAGATGGTCTGCATTGAACTGGGTCCACACCTTCTTGACACTGTTGAAGATCATGTGGATAGCCAAACCAACAGTTGTCTCCATGTCTGGAGCTCGCATTCCGTGTCGCACACGGAATGCCAGGTTCATACTATCCACAATAACATAAGTAGCCATAAACAGATCTTTCCTGATAATGCCAATAGTTGAGCCTAGCACTCTAGCAGTCTAGTGTCAACTGTATTCAGCTTTGCCCTTTTTGCCTCTGGGCTTCTTGCGAGTCACAGGGGCAGTGCTCACAAAGGAGGGATCGTCATCAATCATTTCTCCAGCCACCGCACGACATACGTCGTTCAACCACTTTTCCACAATTGCATCATCACTCACGCCCTGATAACCATTGCTGCGCAGATAAGTGACAAAGTGGTCGTTATAGTCCAGTTCAAAATAACTGCGACTGGGATCAGCTGGATCCCACTTTACATCTGGCATGGCTACCCAGGGCTCACCTCGCAAGTCAGCAACCTTACGATCATGTTCCTGCTTGCTGATACGATGATGTTTGAGTTCCAGATCCAACAACACTTCCTCTAGGAGAGGATCACCCTCCAACTTGATGGTGTTGTGCTCCACATCATATGTGTACTGATCCAGCTGGTTGTATTTTAGTCGCACATCCAGCTTGGCCAGATTTTGGGCCTTTTCGTCTTCATTGTTGATTTCGGCCAGGCGTAGATCCAGGTCCATGCCTTCCAGTTCATATTCAGCACGGGCAATGTCTCGGGTCTTGCCCTTGAGCCCCCAGTGTCCTGGCATCAATCCAAATGGTATTTTGGGTTTATTCATGGTGTTTCCTTGTTGGCATTTTGCAAGAGTAGATCTGCAAATGTGTAGATAAATGCATGAGGGATTACCACCTGTCTGGGCTCACCCTCAGAAGCCACAACTATGGCAGGTTCCAAAGGTTCGAACAAACTGTGTTTGATAGCCTGATCAGCCAATTCTGCGATTTCTTGTTTTGTCATGTGTATTTCTCCTTGAATTTATTGGGCCAAGGATGTGTGAGATCCTCTAGGTCAAACATGTAGTCTGGCGCAGCCAGAGGCACCACATACTTGACATCTGCGTGTATGAATTTCTAGTGCTTTGCGATACCATATTCTGCCATGCGTGTGATGAGTGTGGTCAAGTTTGTGGGATCTTCTCCGTAGCTGATGGTGAAGAATCCTCTGTTGGACTCCAACAAGTTACCCTCCTGATCATACCAATCAAATCGCACAGGAATGCTCATGGCAAATTTGCATAGAGATGGCTTTGCAACTGCAAAGTGAACCCATGTCTCATGGCCAGCAGTGCTGCATATTCATGGTTGTCCTGATTGCTGTTCTGATCGAGCAGGCCTTCTGTCCAAAAACTGATCCGTTCGTCAACCTCGCTGCGAATCTCCAAGCTGGCATTGTTGCCCACTTTTTCAGGCGCACGTTTGTAGATATTCATGGGGCTCACATACACACTGCGTGGACCCTTCTGCTTGCGGAAGTCATGTGCAAACTGAGGCACTTCATGATGATTACTGACAGTGTCTGCGCTTACCACAAACTTGAGAACATTGGCACGTTCAAACACATCTGGACGAATGTCTCCATAATGTCCTGTGTTCTCGTTGGCCTTGGGACTTACCACCAGGGTAGTTTTGGCTGGTAGTGGACGCAGGAAGTCACCATTGCTTTCGATCTGAGTGCGGAAGCCCTGGTTGTGTAGGAATTCCAGGAAGGAGGTAAGATTGCGCTGTAGCATGGGCTCACCACCTGTGACCACAATCAGCAAGTTGTCCATGAAGCTTTCACGCACAATACCGTTGTTCTCCACCTCCTTGTCCACTGCTCCATGGATCTTGCTCAAGATTTGATCAAAAGTGAGGATGTCACCGCTGTCAAACCAAGTGTCGCAGAATGTGCAAGCACGGTTGCACTTGCTGAGCCTCACAAACACTGCTGGCTCTCCACTGAAGGGGCCCTCACCTTGCAGTGTAGCAAAGCAGCTGGTTACCATAACCTCATTGGGCTTTAAATCTTTGAAGAAGGTGGGGCTGACAATTGAATTTTTACCGAACACGTTTTGATCCTTTAAATCCTGTGATGTGAGTTACTGTTCTACCATTATACCAACCTTCTGGCATATCTTCAATGCTTCTGATCTTTTTATTTTGAGTACCGTCGGTTACCCACCAACTACCATACTGAGAGTTAGCTGGTCCGGAACCTACTTCGCTGATTCTGCGTTTATGGTGTTCAGACAGTGCCACGCCCTTCTTGGCTGCTGACAAACGCTTACGCATAGTTTCCGACTTCTTTAGGCCTTTTTGACCGTTTGGTCGGCCTTTTTTGGCCTTACTGATAGCAGTGCGTCTTTTATTTTCGTCAGGAACCGGCACTGGTTTGCCATAATTGTGGTGCCCAGGACCACTCATTGGATGATCATAACTGAGGGACCTATTTGTAAGTATCCCACCAGGATCAATTCCTATTCTGCCATATTTTTTGATCAGCTGCTCTTCTAGATCATAAGCTTCTTTTTCGTGTAGATTTTTAGCTATCTTTTCAATAGTTGGTTCAAGACCTTTTCGGCGAAGACCCTCTATAACACACCATTTTCTATAATTGGTGGTAGTCTCTTTAGTTTCTTTTAAATGGGCTCTCCAACGTGATCGATTGCCTTTTCCTATATAGAAGGGTAATCCACTAAGTGGATTGATATATTGATATACGTAGAAGTTTTTCATCTTCTATTTATATCGTTCTAACCAAACATGGCTGATTCCTGTTATCTATTAGGGTAAGTTTGATGTGTTTGCGTTTGTATGTCAAAAGTAAAGGGATCAATAGACCCCCTTGCCTCCTGCTGACTGCTGTAGCTTGATATTATCAAAGAATTCCTTTTTGGTGGAAGGATCTTCCTTGAATCGCCCATATAGCACAGTAGTTTGTGTGAGTGAGCTGGTGGCCATTATTCCTCTGTTGGTACAGCAACCATGTTCGGCACCAATATGAACTGCCACATTCTCTGTGCCAGTGGCCTTTTTGATCTCTTGAGCAATGTCAGTGCAAAGTTCCTCTTGGAGAGTTCCACGTCGGGCACACCACTGAGCAATGCGTGTGTATTTGCTTAGACCAATCACTTTGCCATTGGGAATAATGCCCACATAGGCCACACCAGTCACTGGTTGATGGTGATGACTGCAAACACTTTTTAGCTCACTTCTGATCACCAACATGCCATCATAGGCAGTGTCACCTTCATTGGGAAAGGCTGTCACATTGGGACTGGGATAGTATCTGCCGCGCATGATTTCATGCACATCCATTTTGGCCAGTCGTCTGGCTGTGTCATGACTGTTGGGATCGTTGTCAATATCGATTACAAGGCTTTCCAAAACACCCTGGAACTTTTGTTGGATTTCATCCACCAAAAGATCTCGTTCCTCTTGAGAAACAAACTCACTGATGTTGTCGTTGGCAAAATACCTTTTGCCATTGGATTGTATTCGCTGTTTGATTACTTGGCTGATGGGAGCACAAGTGCAATCTAGGTCACTTGTACCATCGTCTGCTTGAAATTGGTTGTTCATTTTTATCCTCTAGATAGGTATGCACTGATTATAATGCATGTGTAGGTTGAGTCTAGTGCTGGGAGTCACAGTTGACAATATATTTGATGCTACATCAGCCACGAAATGCTTGAATAAGTCTGGTGATCAGTCCTGGCTTGCTTGCTCTCTTCTCCTTGGAGTCGTTCATGATGTATTACAGTTGGATTTTATGTTGTTGTTTGTAGTGGACCTGGAGCTCAAGCTGAGCTTGGCATGAACTGGGTCCGTATCATTATCAATGCAATAATTGATAACTGCATTTAAGTTGGCCAGTTCATGATTTAATTTGTCCAACTTCTTTTGAAGTTCCAGGAAGTTGTCCCTGGATTCGTCCACTTGTTGGGAAAGATTGTTGGCTTCCAAACGTAACAGACGCCACTCCTCAACCAGAGGCAGCAGTTCCTCTGTTTTTACTTCATACACTGGTTTTGCCACTGTGAGTTACAGAACTGGTATATGTTGTGGATCCTCCACCCACGCCCCCACACGAAATAGTCACAGGGCTGGCACTCAGGGTGAGAGTGGATTGTGATCCCATAGGGGTGGATGCTCCTGAATGACCCACCATTGTGGCGTGCCAGCCGGCACCTGCAATGCTGGGCATGTTGTAGACTGTGCCACTTCGCAATTGATTTCTCATCTGTTCCCTAGTGTGTTTTAACACGGCTTCAGTTGGTTGTTCGCCAGTCAACACACACCAATCAATCAGCTCTTTCATCTGAGCAATTTCAGAGTTTCTCTGATGCTGCTGTTGATTCATTGCCTCTCTTTTTTGTTCCAGATTTGTGATCCGGGATTGATGGCTATTTGCCTGCTTGATCTTTTTGCGAAATTCTTTTATCAAGGAATTGAGTGTTTTCATTTTTTGTCCTTTGTGGTGTTGGCCAGGCCGCGCCGCATGGCATCCACCACGCGGCTTTTGTAAATGTCCCGTGCCGCAGCTAGCTTGTCTGGTCCCATATCGGGATAATGGGTTTGATTATCAAAAAAAATGTCGTAGTCTGACCCTACTGCACCCAGAAGTTGAGACTGGGCCTCTTTGGTTTTACGCTCAATCTCTTTTTGACTGAACTGCAAGCTGGCAGCCACAGGGTCCTCGCCTGTTTCCAGCACATAATCCAAAAGCCTACGTTGTTGATCAATATCGTTTTGTATTTGATCGTTTAGTTGGTCCAATGCGTTGATCTGCTGCCTTAGTGCCTTGATCTGCTCCTTGTTGGAGGCCACAGATTGGCGCAACTCCAAAATCTGTCCCACAACTTCCGTAACACTTGCCCTGAGATTGTCTTCCATGATTCTCCTTACAGCAGACCCAAATCCATGCTGATGGAGTTGTCTGCATCCATTCCACTCAAATTACAAAGCATCTTCTGGTGCTTGTCAATCAGTGTCATGGGCTTTTCACTGGTGAGGATCTGTTCACAAAGTCCACTGGCAAACTCCAGCACATCAGGTGTGAGTATTTCCTTGGCTTGGCTGATGGGCAAGTCCTGTGCAGCGCATGCTTGCTGAATTGCATCAATGTGTAATTCCACATTGTGATTCATGAGCAGCACATAGCTCATGCCGTCCATGCTGCTGGGCCACTTGACCTGATA
>Ga0164295_10005074_pt1 | contig 10430 bp, 11 predicted proteins | sample GEODES006metaG_FD_111798 | JGI IMG/M metagenome (GOLD analysis project Ga0164295, IMG submission 111798) | Oligotrophic lake water microbial communities from Sparkling Lake, Wisconsin, USA - GEODES006 metaG | ecosystem: Environmental > Aquatic > Freshwater > Lake | place: USA: Sparkling Lake...
CACTACCAGCGCAGCGGCAGAATCGTGATATAAGGCGGAAATGCCCAATACTTTCACAAACTATTGTTAAACACTTCTCGGCCCGAAGTAGATGTCATTTTTTTCACAATAAGCGGGACCAGAGCCTTGGCCACGAGATGGTTGCCCCGGTCATTCCAATGAAAATCTCCTGGGATAAAATACTTGTTGTAAGTCTCCTCTGGCTTTGCCCCTTTTCCGACAAATTCGGACGAGAGGTCTGCCAAAGCTATGCCGTTCTTTAAGGCGAACTCTCTCCAAAATCTTGTGTGTTCGTTATCGAGCCAAGAATGAGCCATCATGACCGGATAAGGATAGACGACGAGTAGAGTAGGGAAGTTGTGCTCCTTCCCCATTTGTAGAATCCGTTCAACTGCCTGCCCTTCCTGCATTAAGCCATCCCGTAACCAGATTTTTGCTTCCGGCTTTTGCAGCCACTGAAGTTTCCAGCTGTTTCCCTCCTGAGCCATCTCCCAATGGGAGAGAGTTTGTTTTTTGGGGGAAAAAAACTGATGAACCGTAGTCACCGCTTGGACCGTCAGGCTGTAGTTATACCATTTTAACTTAAAAAACCGCGGCCTGCTCGAGGGCTCCATTTTTTTCTGTCCTTCAAGAAAATCTTTATACTCATGCGTCTCTTCCCATGCATCCCCAGCATCAATCAGCACAATCGCCATATTCCATCGAACGCCTTGCATCAGGAGCTTACGCATCCATTTTTCTGTAAGGGAGGGACAGTAACTCGCGACCCCAAATCCCAAAATTTCGATCCCCTTAGTCCCCACCATCTGCTGAAGGTGGCCTGGCAGGCTCTGCTCGTAGGGCAATCCCCATCCCTCTGCAAAGGAGTCCCCAAAAACCGCAACCCGCGGACGATCCCCCACCTTGGGCACTTCCCGACAAGAGGCATCCTTTCCACCTAGCGAGTTGATATACATCATCCAACCGAACGGCCCATACTGTTCGGGTTGGCTCTCCAACGCCCGAAACCCATGATGTGTGACGGGATCCTTAGTCCGCACCCAAGGCTCAATCCGGGTCTTCTTCCATGCCACCACCGCACCACCGGATAAATCCAGCACGCCCCATAGAGCGAAAACAAAAACAAGTTTTTCCTTGATGTTCATGAGGTGATTTTTTAGCAGATGAGGAGGAAAAAGAACTTAGCTTTTTTCGATCCCAGGCCACAGCAAATGGGCGATCCGCGCAGAGGCGCTGGCGTTACAATGAAAATCTGGCCCTGGATCGGGCCATACTGCTCCGTCAGGTGGCTTACAGGTGAGAGAGTGTAATGCAGCCCTCGAGCCCCCACCCTTACCCATGCCTCCATCCGGGTGGTTTTCCAGCCGATGGGGATGCCAAGGCCCAGTTCTATCCCCAAAAAGATCACCAGAAAGAGAGGAAAATACCCTAGCCGCAAGGATCCTTCTGCTTTTTTCACCGATAGATGAGTTTTATTGATTTTTTAGAAAATAAACGAAGATCATTTCCGAACCACGATCCATACGTACCGCAATCGGCGAACCCTTGGTGAGGACAAGCGGAATCGCCAGCCATTGGTCCGAAACTGCGATGGCGGACGAGGACCGTCGGATCACCACGCTCTTTTTAAGAACGGCCGGGTCTAGGCAGGCAACCATCCGACGCAGATAGTCCTCCTCATTTTGAAAATACCAGCAGGCTCCCGCCGACTTTGCTCCCAAGAGGTAGACTAGGCCACACAAGGCATCCACGCCGATCACCGGATCTCCCGGCGAAAAAGACCTTTGCGCCAGCTCTGCACCCGTTTGCGCAACCGCCGCCGCCAGCCCCGGATCCACCCAAAGCCTTCCTTTTTCCGGGCCGAATCCGATTGCCGTATTTTGGGACCGGATGTCGCCGATCCGGTAAAGGTCAGACAACGAAGTTGCCACGCGGCTGGCCTGCAACAAACCGATGCCCGTCAGAGCCAAAGCCGGCAATCCCCATCCGAAAGTTCCAAGCGTTGGTCGGACCGAACCCAATAACCAGACTCCAGCCGCCGCAAAAAAAACCGTTCCTTGCCCCGCATAATCGGCTACAGAAGTCGCCGTTCCAAACCCCAGCAGAAAAGGCGTTAGCACCAAACCCGAAAGGAACCATGCCGACCCCCCGGCCACCAATTCACGATTACTGACCACCACCTCACCCCCCTCGCTCTCGTAGGTCTTGCCTTTGATATCCGCCCTTCGGTTGATCGCCCAAACCGTCCAGGCAACTCCCAGAAGCCAACAACCGGCCAAGACTGACTCCTTGCCGAACTGATCATAGCCCCCCCGCCACCAACCCCGTGCCGCCGCCAAACTGAAACCGGCTAGAAAAAGCACTCCGGCTATCTTTTCAACGGACCAAAGGGCTGGGTTTTTCCGACTCCACCAAACCAGCAGCAGAATCGGGGGAAGTAGCCACACAAAGGCGCGCCCGATCCGGTAAAGATAGTAAATCATCTCCCACAAGTATTTCGGCAATAAGTGAAACCCGTGGGTGCCGGTGGTCTCCTGAAAAATCCGCCCGGCGGCTAAGGAGGACGACAGGGCATCGCGACCTACAAAAAAAATCAGAAAAACTGCGGTCATGCCTAGGAAAACTACTCCAACCTTGCCCCAAAAAGCTTTTTCCTTTTCCCAGCGCCCGGAAAACTTACTAGCCAGCAGCAGCACAAGTACCAGGACGATCCAAGAGGGCCATTTTCCACCCCATATGAGGAACAGCCCCAAGCCAGCTTCGCCCCATCCCTTTCCCGCAGACTGAAACAGGAACCATCCCGACCAAAGCAACATCCCCCCGACCAGAACCAACCAGTTGTAGCACGGTGTCCGCATTCCGGCGTTCAGGTAGGTCATGGAGGAAATCATGAGCACAGGAAGAATCCAGGGGCACCAATCTTTCATTCCCGGCCTGCCATTCGTTTTCAGAAGCTCCCCCAGCGATACCGCCAATCGTGCCGCTGCAGCCAGAGTGAGGGCAAAGCCCAAAATCCGGAGACCCGCAACCGAACTTCCTCCCAGGAGATACATCGGCCGCAGGAAAAATCCGTGTAGGCTGCCGTGACCCATGGTGTTCCATGGATCCAAGGCGAGGAGGAGGTAACTGGCCTCATCCGTCATTTCGAGTCCTCGATTGGCCGCCCAAAAATGACAAGCCAAGGTAATGGCCAAACCTGTCCAAACCAGGCCTAGCAGTAGCCGATGGCCGACTCCTTTGCCGGAACTGGCTTCATTTTGGGTTTTTCGAGCCATTTTTCTCTCTAGCCCCACCCCAGCACTCGCTCAAGTTAATTGAAAAGATTTCCAGGATTCCAGATTTTCAAGGCTTATTTACGGCGCCTCATCCCGCCAGAACAGAAATCCGGACTTTTCCGGAAACACCATCTCCGCGATCTCTCCATCTGCGAAATCACTTCCTATTTGTACCATTTAGCGATAGAAATTTTTTTTGAAATAATTCCATCACAATCTTCGGGTCGTTAAATCTCTCGTACTCGGTCCCCTGCGTCCTATGAGGTCGAAAATCCATTAAGATCTTTATCAATTCATCTGCATGGCGGTACTGCAAAGACTGCCCGCCCAGCATCTCGAGATGAGCTCTTTCTCTGGAGCCCGCAAAAGTGATCACTGGTTTTCCCAAGACGGCGAACTCTCCCACGGCCAAACCGAATGTTTCACCGTGCCATCGGGCATGAAGCATCGCATCGCAAGTGGCGAGGAATTTAGCCTTTTCCACTGGATCTACCGTGGCCGGAAGATAGTGGATATTCGCCAGATTTTCTGCCTCGCGAATGGATTCCGTATTGAGGAACACAAAGTGATCCTCTGGATTTTGTCGGGCATGTCGAACTACTGCTTCTCGAACAAAGGGAATGTTAAAAGTATCCCAGCCTCCATGACGCCCAAAGACTCTTGCCTTCGTCGAAATACCTAAGTTCTCCCTTAGCCCTACCTTGCTTTCCAACTGCGGAACAAAATGCGGGACGAACGACTCCTCCCTCCCCGTCATGACTTTCGAGGCCCAGCGAGAAACATAAACAAAACTATCTCCGTGATATTCATCACTCAGAAACATTGAGTGAATGCAGTTCTTTACCCCTGGAACGAGAAATCCATCATAGGGTCCTGGTTTAATCTGATATAAGACATCACTCTCCCTCTCTCTAAGCTTCGAACTTAGTTCGGCGTTTGTCCGATATGGAACAAGTGGGAATCTGGCTTTCCATTTCGCAAAGGTAGGATTTTCAGCATTTTCGAGTTCTGCTGGATGGCAAATCACAGAATGGTTCCCAAGAATCGTTTCGTTGAAGTTCGCATAATCCCAAAGGGCGTTTTCTGATCCGCGAAGAGACATTGAGTTAGAATGAAAGGCTACGTTCATTTTAGGAACCAGAGGTCAGAGGACCGATACCAGAGTACTGCTTTTGTAATACAGCTATACTCATCTTTTCTCCGCTGGGGACGAAGAACGGCAAAAACTCTCGTGTTTTGCCATCATCCCCCCAATCATTTTCCCGATCTCTTGAAAGAGCAGGATGAAAGACTCTTTAGACTCCCCACTCAAGTAGCCAGAGGCGTAAGCTGTGTCGATCCAGTGCTGACTTTCCTGGAGCTCGGCATCGGCGTCGGTCATTTTACTTAAAAAGTGAGCTGGATAGCGCCTCTTGGCCCATGCCTCTGCCATGGCCGCGCCAATGGCTCGTGAGGATCTTCGTATTTGGCTGGTAAGGGCATAGAGCTCCTCTTTCGGCCAAAGCTTGCTCTCCTCAAAAACCATCTCTTGGAGCCTCACCGCTTCCTGATATGCCCTGAGCTCTTTAAAGCTGGAAATTATTTCCGCCATCTGTCTTCCGTAATCTGTCGCCGGGTTTCTGCACTCACATAGAACTCCATCCTTTGATAAACCAACACGAGCTGATAGCCCGCACTCCTAATTCGATGAAACCAGGCTGGGCGCATCGTCGGATTCCATAAGCCGACCCATTGAGGACGGATTTGGCCGGTGCGGATTTCCCTGCAAACACCCGCAGCTTCGCGCGAGCCCCTTGTTGTAATGCCAACCAGATCTTTTTTTCTCTCATTCGCTGACCAACTTATCAGGCGCCCTTCATGAATCTTGATCTCAGGCCGATTTTTTTTTAGCGAAAATAAAGGCAAAGGCCGATGCTCCCAAGCTTCTACCCTCCATCCTTCACCCAGCCCTTCCAGCCAAACCCCTAAACTCCCCACGAGCCCATCTCCCGCAACCAGCTCGTATACCCTACCGGCTCTATTTCCGCCTAAAAATCTTTTGTGAAATACTCTGAAGAACCCCTCCTTGGTGAAACCATAATCCTCCAACCCCCACCTCCGTTCGTACCCCGCCAGCTTTTTGCGATACCAACCGCTTCCTAATGCAGGATATCGCCGGTAGAACCAGCCACGGAATAGTCGGAGAAACGGTTTCATAGCCCCTTTTTCTAGCACAGAATCCCCTTGGAATCGTCTTCTTCCTATCGCCGTTTCCGGGATATCCGCTAGGGTATTTTTATGTCTCCTAGTCGTTCCCTAACCCCGGCCAGCCCTTGGCTTGTTGAGCAGGATTGGGAGCAGCTTGGCTTGATTCTACCCAGATCGATTTTGAATTGGGCTGAGATTCATGCCGCTCCAAAGCTCGTATCAGATTCCGAAATCACTTCATGCCTAAGTTTTTGGCGCTCTCGCAAAATCGCTCTAGTGAAGCAGTCTACCTATCCAGGCGTTTACCTCCCTGGAACAGACCGGAGCTGGATCAATACCGTGCTTACGGCTCCATATCATCTAGGCCCAATGTCGTTTTTAGCCGATCTCAACGCCGACTATTTTGTGGTTCGCCAAACCTCTGAACCAGAAACCTATCTGTGGAAAGAGAAGTTCGCTTACGATGCGGATCCTGAGGCCGCCTTTCGGCGGGTCGAAATCTGCCAAAAAAGGCAGGAAGCTATGGAAGTTGTCGATTGTGATCAGATTCGTTGGGACGACTATGATTTGGTGGTCTGCCTAGATATTCCAATCCCATCCAAAGTTACCTTGAAATCCAAAAAGCCAATCTGGGCCTACTACTCTGTGGAGGCCGGCGGGCCCCTTCACAAGAGATCCCTTGTAGAGCCTGTGAAGGGATATCAACTCTACTTCAACCACTGTTTCCGTCGATACCGCGCGCGGCCCAAAAACAAAAGCTATGTCCTTGAGTTCCCCTTCACCTTTCAGTCCGCAGATTCTTGGCAAAGCTTGGCTCAAAATACACATCCTTCGACAGCTGAACGCCATGGTGCCGTGGTTGACCGTGCCAGCTGGGAAACATCCGTTGGCGATAAGCCGAGTTACATGACTCCCCTCTCCGGCGACGCCTCCGCTTACATCCAGATGATGACCTCACACCAATTCGCCATCTGGACTAATTCTAAACCCCGCTGGGGAAACTGGGCACTGGAAGCCGTGCAGGCCGGATGCATTTTCTTAGGCCGAGCGGACTCGCTAGCCATGCCAGGGGTTCTTCTTCCAGATCTGGTTGTCCCAGATCTTGCCTCTGCTCATAAAAAGATTGAAGACCTTCTGAAAAATCCTCTCCATATGCAATCTCTCGCGCACACTCAGGCAGCTTTGGCAGAAAACCTAGCTTTTCGCCGCCCATTAATGGATCTTACCACTTGCGCAAAAAGGTTTTTCACTAAATGAAACCATCAGTCTCAATTAACTTTATCGATTTCCCGTCCCAGAGTCGGACCTTTTTCCTCGATCTACTTTCCCCCCATTACGACTTCACTTTTGACGATACCCCGGATTTCCTTTTCTACTCGCATATCGGCCAGCGGCACCGCCTCTATAACTGCACCAAGATTTTTCACACCCAGGAGAAATATTGGCCGAATTGGAAGGAGTGCGACTATGCGGCTGTCTCCGTGCTGGTGGACGATCCCCGCTCCGCCTACCTGCCCATCTACGCTTTCGACGGCCAGCCGGAAAAGCTAGTTCGGACTTCCGTCCCTGATCCCGTAACCATTCGGAAATCGAAACCGGACTTTTGCTCCCTGCTCTCTGCTTATGTCGACCGGACTGTGAAAAGGCGGGTACAGTTTTTTCACACTCTTAACCGACTTCGAAAAGTCGATTCAACCGGCCGAGCCCTGAACAACACCGGATACCGGCTGCCGACTGGTGACCGCTACCAGGTAAAGGTGGATTGGCTCGCCGGCTACCGCTTCAACATCGCTTTTGAAAACACTCGCCGAGCAGGTTGGTGCACTGAAAAACTGGTGGACCCCCTTCATGTGAACACTATTCCCATTTACTGGGGGGATCCTCGAGTGAAGGATTTTTTCAACTCGGAAAGTTTTATCTGCCGGGACGATTTCTCGTCGGACCACGAGCTGGCTGAATACGTCCTGCATGTCGATGACACCCCCGAACTTTACGCAAAATACATCCGCGCCAGCCCCTTTCACCACAACCGGCCCAACTCCGCGTTTGACCGGATAGCCTTGGTCGCTTTCTTCGATCGTGTTTTTCAATCACCTCTGAATCCTGTGTCGCAACGCCGCTGGTTTTTCGGCCTCACGAAATGGCGCCTCGCCAAGAGAAATAAACTGTCCGGAGAATAATTCTTCTTTTCTTCCCTCGCGTATCTTCAGCTAGCCAAAGGCAAGTCTCGGAGCCTCTTTTATTCTAAACTAAATATCTCCACCCACTGATACAGTTCAGCCTCTCCTTTAGTCCCCTTGCAAGCCTAGAAGAATATCTTCAAACATTTTCTTTAATTTTTCTACATCCCAGAGATCCTTTGCAGATTGTCTACACTTTCCTCGCATTTCACTAAGTTTTGTTGAATCGGCTAAGGCCTCACTAATGGAGTCGTTTAACGATTTGCCGGTCAACTCTGTCGCTAAAAATCCATTTTCCCCTGATTGAATCATTTCTGGAATTCCTCCGATTGCAAAGGCCAATACCGGCGTTCCACATGCGAGAGATTCCTGAATCTGACAGGGCGCATTCTCCATCCGCGCGGGATGAACATAAAGATCTGCTGCCTGGTACGCTGCTACCATCTCCGCGTCTGAGGTCAGCTTTCCCAAATACCGCTCGTACGGTCGGTTTTCTCCATGTCTGCCGAATAGGGCCAAGGTTGCCCCATTCCTGCCAGCCGATCCCCATGCTTCCCGCAAAAGATCAAACCCTTTCCTTGGATCCGCCAAAGAGTCCGCACCCGCCATGATCACCAACCCTTTCTCGGGCAGACCCCAACGCCGCCGCGCTGCAATCCGATTCCCAGGGGCATAAAGCTTCAAATCGATCGGGTTTGGTAAAAATACACACTCCATGCCGGTCCATTCTTTCGCATGGTTGGCCAACCAGCACGACGGTGCCGTCAATATAACTGGATATTTTCCAGGTTTCCCACACACCCCTTGCACCCTTGAGCCTCCAGATTCCTCGCCCCTTGCCCCTCCCGCATTTCTAGCCTTTTCCCAGTAAGATTGATCCCCGAGCCCGAGTGCCCACATATCGTGCAGAGTCCAGATCACGGGAGAGCACTGGCGTGCAATGGAGATCATCTCTTCCGACCACCCCCATTTTACTCCGCCCGCAATGTTATGAAACCAGACCAAATCTGACTTCTCATTCGATAAAATCGATGTGAGTTGCCGGTTAACTTCTGACCTCCTACCCGAAGACGGATCTCGAAAGCATTCGAGGATCCGCTCCCACCCGCGGGGTGGCTTACCGCTCAGAAGAGCCCCCTTTAAGGGCTTCTCGTCTCCGGTGATCTGCTGAATTGTTAGGCCTTGGTGCCTAAGCAGATCAACCCAGCGATTAGCTGCCTTGGCAGCACCGCCTGCTTTCAGATGATCTTGAGCAACTAATATCGTTTTCATAAGAAGTTGCCTTAACCCGGGCTAGTACAACGATTCCATTATCTGCCTTGAAATAAGCTCACTATTTAGACCAGCAGATTTGGTAGTCGTTCCTGTTTGGAACGTTGCAGGAATCAACCAAGTCATTTGGCAGGATAGAAACTTTGTCTTTTCCACGAGGCCTACCTTTGACAAAAGAAATTTCAAGCAACTCAGGCAATCCGTCCTTTGCCACTTCGCCTCCATTATTCCCATGAAGGTGGACAATAAAATGAGTTTTCTGGATATTCCTCACGATTTCTTCAAAGGTTTTACGGAATACTCCAGTTTCATGAAATTCCACTGTCAAATATGCGACCCTTGATGCTAAGCTAATCAGATCAGGCAAAACTCGGTACTCGGCTCCCTCAATATCCATTTTTATTAAAAGATTTTTGCATCCCGACAACCGTGAGAAGGCCTTGCCCATATCACAATCCCCCTTCCCAAGAATCTGGTCATGAGCCCTTTCGCGAAAATGACAAGCGGGCGGGGAAAAAAGTATGTCTAAAGTCTTCCAGAATTCTTGAGGTTTCTTGAAATTTTGAATAGCTCCCTCGTAGGGTTAGCAACCGCACCAAGGTAGCCCTTTTTTCCCTATAGAACATCCGCTCGGAAACACTGGGGTCGTATGCGTGTAAGGGGCTCTTTGGATGGCGCTGTCGAAACTGCCGCTCAAAAGACCAGTTCCGATCTACTCCGAAACTCAGCAGTCCATCGATTCTTTCAAGGCAATCAGCTGGCAAAACATAGCCACCACCATGGTCGCATCCGAATCTTTTCAGTCGCACCCCAGAGAAAGGGCGCAGCCAGGAAAGATCCTTCCCAAGTCGACAAAGGATTCGTTTCAATTCACGGATATTAAAACACCCTTTGTTTAATCAAAAGCCTCAAGATTCGGATCTTTAAAGGGACAAAGGAGGCCAAAATTAAAAATTCCTTCCATTCCTTACGTTTGGCAAACGTCCAGAGATCGCGCCAAAAGCTCTCTTTGACCCTCCAGTACCAGTTCACGCTTCCTCCCTCACTTCGCCACGCTCCAAGTAAAAGCCAAATTTTATCCATCACCTTACCCCAAGTGCCCCGCGGAGAATACAAATCCACAATCTCCCAAAATCGAACGATAAATCTGGCGGCGTGGGCATGCAAAGGTTTGCCATCGATTACAACTGGGGGACCAGTCAGGTGTGTGTCCACATGCGGAGAATTGGTGGCGGCATTGATATGAAGCCGATAGGTAAATTCCTTTTCAGGAACTGTGGCTACTCTTCCAGTCAGAAAACAGGCTAATATAGGCGGGTATTCCCAGAATGGGTGCACAGCCAACGCAGCAATAGGAATACCTAACTGATCAAGTCTTCGTTTATTGAAAACGCCATAAATGTAAAGCCCAGTGGATCCATACATGAAAAACTGAAGCATCTCTGGTCGAGTCATTTCCTGAGGAGTAGGCAGCAGGGTATCTTTATTGGGTCGTAGATAGGGCCGACCTTGCTCG
>Ga0164295_10005075_pt1 | contig 10430 bp, 16 predicted proteins | sample GEODES006metaG_FD_111798 | JGI IMG/M metagenome (GOLD analysis project Ga0164295, IMG submission 111798) | Oligotrophic lake water microbial communities from Sparkling Lake, Wisconsin, USA - GEODES006 metaG | ecosystem: Environmental > Aquatic > Freshwater > Lake | place: USA: Sparkling Lake...
ACTTTTAATTTATTATGTGCCCAAACAATAGATTCAATTAATTCTTGCCAATAGCCACGTCCACTAAATAGGAACATTAAACTAAAAGCCCAAATAAAATGTGCACCTAAAAAAATTAAACCATATGCAGAAACCGAAGAACCATAAGATTGAATTACTTGAGAAGCTTGCGACCATAAAAAGTCTCTTAACCATCCATTAATAGTAATTGCGCTTTGAGCAAAATTACCCCCAGTAATATGCGATGCTACACCATTTGAATTAACGGTACCCCAAACATCCGATTGCATTTTCCAACTAAAATGGAATATAACAACAGAAATAGAATTATACATCCAAAATAAGCCTAAAAAAATATGATCCCAAGATGAAGATTGACATGTACCACCACGACCCGGTCCATCACATGGAAAACGGAATCCTAAATTTGCTTTATCAGGAATTAATTTAGAACTGCGAGCATATAAAGTACCTTTAAGTAAAATTAAAACAGTAACGTGAATAGTAAAAGCATGTATATGATGTACCATAAAATCAGCTGTCCCTAAATTTATTGGCATCATTGCAATTTTACCAGCAATAGAAATAATATCACCGCCAAAAGCATAACTTGAAGTAGCTAAAGCATTAGGTGCAGTATTCGCAGGTGCTAATAAATGGGTATTTTGAATCCATTGAGCAAAAACAGGTTGTAGCTGAATTGCTTTATCAGAAAACATATCCTGCGAACGTCCTAATGCACGCATAGTATCATTATGGATATATAAACCAAAACTATGCATACCTAAAAAAATACAAACCCAATTTAAATGAGAAATAATTGCATCACGATGGCGAATCATTCTATCTAATAAATTATTATAACTAATTGTTGGATTATAATCACGAACCATAAAAATAGCTGCATGTGCCGCAGCACCAACAACACAAAAACCACCAATCCACATATGATGAGTAAAAAGAGATAATTGGGTAGGATAATCAGTAGCAATATAAGGATATGGAGGCATTGCGTACATGTGATGTGAAACAATAATACTTAAAGAACCTACCATTGCTAAATTAATAGCTAATTGAGCATGCCATGAAGTAATTAAAATTTCATAAAGACCTTTATGGCCATCACCAGTATAAGGACCTTTATGAGCCTCTAATATTTCTTTCATACTATGGCCAACACCCCAATTAGTACGATACATATGCCCAGCAAAAATAAAAAGTACGGACAGTGCTAAATGATGATGCGCAACATCACTTAACCAAAGACCACCTGTAACTGGATTTAAACCACCTTTAAAAGTTAAAAAATCAGAATAAATATTCCAATTAAAGCCAAAAAATGGTGCTAAACCTTTAGCAAAACTAGGATATAACTGATTAATTAATTCATGATTGATTAAAAACTCGTGAGGTAATGGTATTTCTTGTGGAGCAATACCTGCATCAAGTAATTTATTAATTGGAACAGCTATATGAATTTGATGGCCAGACCAAGATAAACATCCTAAACCTAATAAGCCAGCTAAATGATGATTCATCATAGATTCGGCATTTTGAAACCACTCTAATTTTGGGGCAAGTTTATGATAATGAAACCAACCAGCAAACATCATAAGAGCAGACATAATCAAACCACCTAAAGCTGTCCAATATAATTCTATTTCACTAGTAATCCCTTCAGATCTCCATAGTTGAAAAAAACCTGAAGTAATTTGAATACCTTGAAAATTACCACCCACATCGCCATTTAAAATTTCTTGACCCACAATCGGCCAAACAACTTGTGCACTTGGTTTAATTAAGATTGGATTAGCTAACCAAGCTGAATAATTTGAAAAATAAGCACCATGAAAATGCATACCACTTATCCATAAAAAAATAAGTGATAGTTGGCCAAAGTGAGCGCTAAAAATTTTTCTTGATACTTCCTCTAAGGAACTAGTTTGGTTATCAAAGTCATGGGCATCAGCATGTAAATTCCAAATCCATGTTGTTGTTTTTGGCCCTTTTGCTAAAACTCTTGAAAAATGACCAGGTTTAGCCCATTTTTCAAAGTTAGTATCTACAACATCACGATCTACTAAAATTTTAATTTTTTTAGTATCACGCTCTTGTGAGCTAATAGTCATATGTCTCTCCTTTTGGAGATAAAAAATAAGAAACTCTCATATCTCTAAATATAGTAATAAAAAATATTTCAATATAAGTTTTCATTAACTATTATCGACTAAAAAAAAAATACGTAAACTAAGTTTTTAAAGTAAAAATACCCCCAAGGGAATTCGAATCCCTGTCGCCTCCGTGAAAGGGAGGTGTCCTAGGCCTCTAGACGATGGGGGCATAAAATGTAAAATAAATTTATTAAATAAAGTAAATTTTGTCAAATTATTTATTATAAAAATATTAATAAAAAATTGTAAATCGGGATAACAGGATTTGAACCTGTGACATTCTGCTCCCAAAGCAGACGCGCTACCAAACTGCGCTATATCCCGATCGCATATTTACTTTACTAAAAATAAAAATATTGTAAATAATTGTTATTTAAAAATATTAAAAAAAATTTATTTATTTTCTTAATTTTATGATAGAATACTTTTACTTTTATAAATTAAAAAATTATAAAAACTTTATCTTAAAAAGATTTTATTAATAAATAATACTAGAATAATTTTTTCTAAAAAAATAAAATATGTTAAAAATGAGATTAAAACGTTGTGGTAAAAAACGACAAACAACATACAAAATTGTTATTATGAATTCTATCTCTAAACGTGATGGAAAAGAAATAAAATATTTAGGGTATTACAATCCAAAAACAAAAGAACTCAAAGTTAACCTTGAAGATATAATATTTAATTTATCAGTCGGAGTACAACCGACAAAAACTTTGGAAAATTTATTACTTAAAACAAAAATTATAAGTAAAAAATAAATTAAAAGTAAAATAAAAAATTATCAATTAGAATATATTTTATAAACTAATAGTTAATTTTTAATTACTTAATAATCTTAAATATTATAAACTATGACTTTTGATATATTTGATACAAATACTCCATCCCCAATATTTGGTGGAAGTACGGGTGGCTGGTTACGTGCCGCACAAACAGAAGAAGCTTACGCAATTACTTGGGAAAGTCCAAAAGAATATAATTTTGAAGTGCCTACAGGTGGATCAGCGTTGATGATCAAAGGCGGTAATTTAGTCTATTTCGCCCGCAAAGAACAATGCTTAGCATTAGGTACACAATTAAGAACCTTCAAAATTTCAAACTACAAAATTTATAGAATTTTTCCAAATGGGGAAGTACATTATTTACATCCAAAAGATGGTGTTTTTCCTGAAAAAGTAAATGCCGGAAGAACCCCATTTAATTCAATATCTTTTATAGATGCTAAATTTTAAAGTTATATAAAAATTTTTAAACACTACAGTTTTTAAAAAATAAAAGTGTTTAAAAAAATTTTAAATATTGACATTAAATTTTTTCAAAGTATTATAAGTTTATGAACTTATACTTTATTTATTAAAATTATTAAAAAGGGATAATAAATATTATAAATTTTAAAATCAAAAAATATTAAAAATATATTTTGGAGAGATGGCAGAGTTGGTCGATTGCGTCTGATTTGAAATCAGATGAATTCTAGCGGATTCCGAGGGTTCGAATCCCTCTCTCTCCTTAAAAAAAACTATTAAAAAAATTAAAATATAAAAATTTTTTGTAAAAAAATTGCTAAGAATATTTTTTACAAAAAATTTAAAGATATTTTTTTATAAAGAAGAACCTAAACCTGAATATGAACCATAAAAAAACAAAGCTAGCATTGCTATCACAGCTAAACCACCTACAAGGGCAACTAACCATAATGGAATTCGACCAGTACCTGCCATAAAAATTTTCTCCTAAAAATTAATTAAAAAAATAACTTGAAAATAAAACGGCTAATACAAAAATTAAAAGTACACCCCAAAATAAAGATGTACGGGATAACTCCACAGGTTGTCTATTCGGATTAGGACCTGACATATTGCTTTTATACTCCTATCTTTGAATAAATTGCATTGATGTTATTGCACCTAAGAAAAAAACTGTTGGTACAGCTAAAGCATGGATAGCTAACCAACGAAATGTAAAAATTGGATAAGCTACAGGTTGATTTATATTTTTTACCATAAGATTTTATTTATATTATATTATAAGCCCTTAGTTAAAACTTCAAGTTCCTCTTTTGCACTAAATCGATCATTGACTAAAGGAATTTGTTGACGATCTTGAGTAAAATATTCATCTGGACGTGGTGTCCCGAAAATATCATATGCTAAACCCGTAGCGATAAATAAGAAACCAGAAACAAATAATGATGGAATCGTTATGCTATGAATAATCCAATAACGAACACTTGTAATAATATCCGAAAACGGACGTTCACCAGTAGAACCACCTGACATAATGTTATATTTTATATGTATATTAAATAAAATTATTTTACTCTAAATATTTTAAAAAAAAAATGGCTTATACGCATAAAATATATTATCTAAAACCAACAGAAGCTTGCCAAACAAAAGCAAGTAATAAAAAAAAAATTGGTATTGAAGGTAATACGTCAACAATTGGACTAAAAATTGAATAAGCTTCCGGTAACTTAGAAACTAAGATAGTTGTCATAATTTCGATTATTTTTTAAACATGAGTTTGACAATAAAGTCATACTTTAATTATAGATAAATAAAATTAATTGATCTATTAAAATTTTTTTGATACTTTTAAAGTAAAGAATTAGGAGAGATGGCTGAGTGGTCGAAAGCGGCAGATTGCTAATCTGTTGTATCAAATTCTGATACCGAGGGTTCGAATCCCTTTCTCTCCTATTGACAAATAACATATAATCCTCTAAAGTGTTGTTGATATTTTATGTAAATAGGGGTTGTAGTTCAATTGGTTAGAGCACTGCCCTGTCACGGCAGAAGTTGCGGGTTCGAGCCCCGTCAATCCCGTTAAACAATATATTATTATATTTAAAAATAGTATTTAAAAAAAAAATAGTTATAATAAAGGATATCTTTTATTTTTAAAAAATTAAATTTATGATTGAACCATTTTTATTTGGAATTGTTTTAGGCATAATTACAGTTACATTAGCAGGATTATTTACTGCCGCATTTTTACAATATCGCCGTGCTGAACTTATTGAAAATTAAGAATAAATTAATTTGAAAAAATAATTATCCAAAGTATAATAGAAGTAGAATATTAAACACTATATTAATTTATTATGGCAAATCTGATAAAACCTTATGGATTAGATTCATTTGGTCCTTCTGTTTCAACCCCAATTACTTCATCTTTCGCAACTCAGGCAATTTTTTCAAATTTACCTGCGTATAGACAAGGTATATCACATATTGCAAGAGGATTAGAAGTAGGAATGTCACATGGTTATTTTTTATTAGGGCCATTTGTTTCATTAGGCCCATTACGTAATTCCGAAATCGCAAATCTTGCTGGATTTTTATCAGTAATTGGATTAATTATTATTTTAGGTATTGCATTAACTATCTATTCATACGTTTCTGAAAAGGAAGAAAAACTTATATGGAATAAATTTACAATAGGTTTTGTTAGTGGTGCAATTGGTGGTGCAGGATTTGCTTATGGATTATTAGAAAATATAACTATTTTTTAATATTAAATAATTATGTTATAATAAAAAGGCAGGCGATATAGCCAAGTGGTAAGGCAGAGGATTGCAAATCCTTTATTCCCCAGTTCAAATCTGGGTGTCGCCTCACTTTTTATTCATTGGGGGCATGGTGGAATGGTAGACACGACGGACTTAAAATCCGTTAGTTTTTAACGGCTGTGAGGGTTCAACTCCCTCTGCCCCCAATTTTAAATATTTTGAAAAATTTCAAAGTATTCTGAACTAATTAAAAAATCACGGGCCAAAGCAATTTTACCGGTGCGAGCAATTTGATTAATACCAAATTTAAAAAGTAATTGTTGAATTGCAGCCATTTTTTCACAATTACCAGTAACTTCTAAAGTTAATGATTCTGTTGATAAATCCACTACTTTTGATTGAAAAATTTCTGCAATTTGCAAAATTTCAGTACGAGTTGAATTTGAGGTCTTAACCTTTAAAAGCATTAACTCTCTTTCAACACAAGGTAAGGTTGTAATATCTTGAACTTGCAAAATATTAATTAATTTGTAAAGCTGCTTTGTTATTTGCTCAATAATTTTTGGATCAGCTGGTAAAACAAGTGTTATTCTAGAAATACCTATCTGCTCAGCAGGACCTACCGATAAACTTTCAATATTAAAACCACGTCGAGCAAATAAACTACAAATGCGACTTAAAACACCAAATTCATCTTCGACTAATAATGACAATGTACATTTCATAGACTATCTCGGATATTAAAGAATAAAGATAATTATAAATAAAAATAAAAATAATTCAAATAAATTTAAACTAAAATAAATAATGGCTCAGACGGGATTTGAACCTGTGACCTTGGGCTTATGAGTCCCCTGCTCTAACCACTGAGCTACAGAGCCAAAAAACAATTAAATAAATAAATATTAATAAAAATTCTAACAAAACTAAAAATTTTAGTCTAGTATTTAAAACCAAAAAGATTTTATAAAAAAATAAATAAAAAATTTGATAAAATTAGGATTGATGAACGGTTATGGCGGAATTGGTAGACGCGCTAGATTTAGGATCTTGTAAGATCTCTTGTGGGGGTTCAAGTCCCCCTAACCGTAATTAAAAATTAATTTAATAGTTTCTTAAAAGAAAAAAATATAGTATGATATTTTTAAATATAAAAAATCTTTAATAAATGAAAAAAATAAATAACCAAGAAATTATTAAAAAAGTTGAATCACTTTATCTTAAAAAAAGTAATATTCTTGCTGAAGTGGGTGATATTATAAAACTGAAAACTACAATACAAGAAGGTGAGAAAACTAGATTGCAATCATATGAAGGAATAATAATTGCAAAAAATAATATTGGTTTAAATAAAACAATTATAGTACGTAGTGTTATGCAAGGTATTGGTATTGAAAGAAATTTTATTTTGAATTCACCTAAAATCGAATCAATTGAAATAAAAAGATCATCAAAAGTTCGCCGTTCAAAACTTTATTTTTTGAGAAAATTATCTGGTAAAGCAACACGTTTAAAACAAATTTTTTAACTAATTTAAAATGGGATGCCTGGGACTCGAACCCAGAACTTATCGGTTAAAAGCCGATTACTCTACCATTGAGTTAGCAACCCTAAACTAATGTTAACATATTTTTTATTTTAATATATATTTAAAATTTTAATATATTAAATAAAAAATTTATAATTTTTTTATTTAGTTTGCTCTATAATATTTTTAACTTAAATTATTTTTTTTCAAAAATTAACTAAATAAGGAAATATCTATGAATCTACAAGTTCTTGGACAACTATTATCTACAGCCTTAATATTATTATCTGGTCCAATAACAATACTGTTATTAGCACTTAAAAAAAATATTTAAAAATAAAAAGGTAATTTTTTTAAAATTACCATTAATTTTTTTTACTTATATTATCAAATAAATTATATTTTATTTCTTTTTAATATTGTTCAAAATTTATGGTTAACAAAATAACAAATTTTTTAAAAAAATCCATAATAAGTTTAAAACCAATAGCAAAAAAATCTGTAAAGTATCTTTTATTTTTAGCAATTATTTTGCTGGAAATTAATCCGGGATATGCAACAGATTTGTCACTACAGCGAAGAAATAGAGGATTTATAGGAACTCTCTTTGATAGGCCATATTATGAGTTTAGTGAAGACCTCGAAATAAATGAAATTTGGGGAGAAGGTGAGCGACAAAAAAATTACATTTTACGAGAATCAAGGGAAACTACATTCCGGTTTGTTCAAGAATTTAATTTTCAAATTAAATCTAGATTGCTCACAAAACGTCAAAAAATTTTTTTGAAAATCGCTCACTGGAAAGACATTGACAAGGTAAGAGATGACGTATCGCTTGCGTGTTTAGATATAGATCGCGATACTAGAATCAAAATTGAAAAAGTTATGAAACAAAATGTAAAAAAAAATAAAAATAAAAAATGATTTTTATTTTTATTTTTTTTCACTTTTCGAAACTAATTCAAACTCGTAGACCATATCATTCTTATATCCTAAAAGATAAGCTTCATATTCGACATTTATGCTGTTTATTTTTTTTAAATATGCTGATTCAAGACGTTCTTTTGTTTTTTCGTCTGAAGGATTTGAGCCTAATTGGTACTTGTACAATGACAAGTTTATAGAAAGTGAATCATCTCTGTGATCAGTAAGTAATTTTTTTTTTTTATTATAGTTCTGTAGAATCTCTTTGTGACGTCTTCTACGGTAGTGAGATCCAGGACTTTTGTCTTTAGAAATTTTTGATTCCATAAGTGACAAAACTAACCCTATATCTGGTCGATCACCTGAATCATGAGGTGGTATACGTCGAAAAACGTCAAAAAATAGTGTTGTCGCCAACATTCCAGTGATAATGAAACGCGGTAATTTTCGTGGTACTTTTCCCATATAATAAACCTTTATATAATTTAATAGTATTATTTTTTATTCACATTTTTTTCGTTTATGGATACTTTTCTGTATTCATTAGACATTTCGTTTTTTAGGATTTCGACAGAAGAATTAAACTCAGCTTCAATTCTATCTTTTTCTAAATAATAATTGGCTTTCGCATAAACTTTTTGACGTTCGTCACTTAGTATTGACGTTTTCACTTTTTTGTACACTGAGGAGTTCGTATAATTTGATCGCCATTTGATTCTTAGCAATGATTGTTTTTTAACAATAAAAGCTTTCAGGATATTTAATCGTTCTTTATTATTTATATATTTTTGTGATTTGATATCGGGAAAACAATACACATTCATGTAATTCACTTTCGGCTCCTTTTCCGGTACATAGCTATTCGCTCCTTGATAATATACGCGTACTTGAGCTGCTACCAAAGACATACCTACAAGAAAATTTCTAAATTTGGAATGTAGATAAATATTAACTAGAAATAGCATGATTTTCTTTTTCCTTATTTTTTTTTATTGTAATTTTAGTATAATCATTTTGTGAAAAAAAGTCAACTAAATTTTTTTTTACTATTTTACATTCACTTTATCAGTATTTAATTACTATATTAGACGAAATAAACTATTTTTTTCATTAAATAAATAATATTTTTCGATTAGGGTAGGCTATACATTCTAAAATCTTAAAATAGTTCATTTCCAAACAAATATTTAAAAATCAGTTATAAAATAATGTTAACCTAATTTCTTTATTCATCTTTTTTATCAGTGTTGTTTTTTTTATTAACTATTTTTTGATTTTTGTAGTTAATTATTATTCCACGCAGCCGTATATTTTCCCAACCAATATAAATAATTGTTATGACAATTAAAAACTGAGCTAATATTAATATTGGATCTAATCTCCAACCATGGATAATTAAAATAAAGCTATAAGCAAAACCTAGCGTTGCAAAAAAGATATCTATATCACGTGAAACTTCATATTTTATAGTTCTTAAAAAATATAAAATACAAACCGCAAAAATAACAAATATACCAAGGAAGATGTTTGATGTAAATTCAATATTAATCACTATTTTTTCTATTTAAATAATTATTTCAAATAATTTACTTTTATTTTAAAATTACAAAATTTTAAAATAAAAGTTTACTAAAAAAATCTAGTAACTATGAACGTGTTAAACCATCATTTGAACTTACCCAAATAACCGCTACAGAGATAAGAATTAAAACCAGAGAGCCTGCAACTAAACTAAAAATAAATCCAGATAAGGTTGATGTCATTATATTATTTGTAGAAATTTTTTATTACGAAATAATTTTTAAAAATAAAATTAAAATTAAAAAGATAGTAAATCTGGATAAAAACGATTCAACTCAATAAGTATTCCAGCAGTAAATGTCATCCAAATTGTTAAAAGTACAGGTGCTGTAGATAAATAAATTTTTAAATCATACATAATACTATAAGGTTTTTTAAAATTATTTAATAATAAATTTTACCACCACCCCATTTTTCTGTCACAATTTGAGGTTGAATTAAAATATGACCTGCGATTGCGAATAAATCTTCTTCTGATAAAGATCGCATTTTTGGAAAAATATCAGCACTAATAATACTAGGATGAATTTCGGCAATAGATTCTAAAGAATCATATGTCGTTGGATTCTTAATATAATCAATAAGTCCAACAATATTATTTCGATTTGGTGTTGCTAATGATAATGAATCTGGGTCAAGACCAACATTTGGATTTGTCTTTGTTATACCACCAGTATGACATGATGCACAAGAAGCATTGAATAAA
>Ga0164295_10005076_pt1 | contig 10430 bp, 8 predicted proteins | sample GEODES006metaG_FD_111798 | JGI IMG/M metagenome (GOLD analysis project Ga0164295, IMG submission 111798) | Oligotrophic lake water microbial communities from Sparkling Lake, Wisconsin, USA - GEODES006 metaG | ecosystem: Environmental > Aquatic > Freshwater > Lake | place: USA: Sparkling Lake...
AATATCATCATATGGCATCAATACTTCCCATTTCTCCTCTGATAAAGAATACCAATCATCGTAATACATATAGAGAGCAGATACTAATGCGACAGGAAGTGTAAACTTGTTTTCCTTAATATCAGCTATTAAGTCGCCTACCAGTGTGTGTCTCTTCTTTATATCCTCTGGTTTCTTACGACTATTGAACGGGCTATAATCATCTGGATTCCAGCGTATGAAATACACAGGAATCCCGCCAAAGGACTGGCCTATATTTATCATACGTGTTTGTTCGCATACACAGGCTCGTTCTATATGCTGGTGTTCATCACATTCTAGGACAAGGATTTTATCACCCAAGTCATATATGCGATCAGGGCGCTCCTTTCCACATACACCCCCGTCCACTATTTTATCGGTTGAATCGCCCTTGAGATCACGTGCATCCAAGGAATCCATTAATGCGTTTTGTTTTGCGAGACGGGCTGTAGCAAACGCAGCAGGATTACAATTTTCACACTTGTTATCCTTATCCAGAATATAGAGCAAGGAACAACTAACACAAGGACGTTCGACAAGATTTTCGTCATCGGAAGTTTTGTGGGATTCACAATGTAACGGCACACGATTTATGCCATAAATTGCCGGTTCTTTACAATCCTTACATTTTGCGTTAGATTTTAAGATCATTCCTGCTTGTCTGTGAGGAGAACATCGAGTAGCTGGGTGTCCTGGTTTGCCATATGACCTCCTGGTTATACATCCTTCGTGTTCGCAATGATTATGCTTCACATCAATCATCCCCGCTGTCTTATGTAATTTACAGAAGCGACCTTTTCCGCCTTGTATGTTAAATGAGGGCTGAGAATCACACCCTTCGTGTTCGCATTGTTTATTCTCCACATCCACCATTTCAGCCGTTTTATGTGCTTTACAGAATTGACCTTTTCCTCCTTTGATATTAAAGGTGGCTCTAGATCCGCAATCTTCGTGTTCGCATTTATTATTCTTCACATCCACCATTCCAGCCATCTTATGTGTAACACAGAAACGACCTTTCCCTCCTTTGATGCCAAAGTTTGGTATAGAATCACATCCTTCGTGTTCACATCGCTTGGAAATAACATTGAACATTTCCGCTGTCTTATGCATCACACAGAAGCGACCTTTCCCGCCTTTTATGCCAAATACTGGACCTAGAATATCACATCCTTCGTGTTCGCATCGTTTATGCTCCACATCCACCATTTCAGCCGTTTTATGTGCTTTACAGAAACGACTTTTGCCTCCTTTGATATCAAATCTGGCTCTAGAATCACACCCTTCTTGATCGCATAGCTTATTCTTCACATCTACCATTTCAATCGTCTTATGTGCTTTACAGAATCGACCTTTTCCTCCTTTGATGTCAAAGATGGGATAGGAATCACAATCTTTGTGTTCACATCGCTTAGACTTTACATTCTCCATTTCCGCCGTCTTATGTTTTCTACAGAATTTTACTTTTCCCCCTTTGACACCAAAGGCAGGTTGGGAATTACAGTCTTTGTGTTCGCATCGCTTGGAGATCACATCTACCATTTCCGCTGTCTTATGTAATCCACAGAAGATAGCCTTTCCCCCCTGCGCATTATAAGAGGGTCGTTTAGTACACCCTTCGTGATTGCATAATTTGCGATATTGTTTCCCAGGCATCTTACTCTATCATGAATAGAAAGTAATTTAGGTGTCAACTTTTATAATCTGTCATTTGCTTCTTCAACTATTTCATGTAGTCTTGGGCGTAAATTATTTAGTTACTGTATATTTAAGTTTCCATTTAAAATGTCACATCAGTCTACGAGGCCACCAACTTCTTCTTTGTTTCTGAAGATGGGCTGGAAGGAAGAGACAGAAGTGATGATGATGACTTATTAGAGCTTGTGCTCTTCTTAGAGCTACTGGACTTCTTAGAGCTACTCGTTGACCCTGCAGCAGCAGCTTCTACTACTGCCGCAAGAACAGATGCCGCTGCTTCATCGGCGCAGCGGGGTTCAAACAGATCCAGGATGCCTCTACTGACCAGTTGATCATGTGTAAAGAGGTACGATGATAGGCCATCATTCAGGATCACGGGGAACCCCTTTGTGCGTTTCCGTGTTCCACTGCTGGTTGTCTTCTTCTTTGCTGCGACCGCAGCAGCAGAAGCAGATGATGCCTTCACCGTCTTTGAATGTGAAAGCACCTTCTTCGGAGCTGTCAGCTTGGTCGGCATGGTCACTGCATCCACGACCGCTTCATAGTGACCTCCCGCTGTAAAGGACTGCCCTATCGCCGCTGCTCCAAAATCGACCCCTCCACCATAATAGTTCACCACGATCGTATCGCGACCCGGCTCATATCCTTTGAACGTCAAACAGACAGCTTCTATCGGATCTGCAGGGTCCCCAGTGAGTTTGATAGCCAAGAAGTTGAGCTCCAGATGCGCTGCAACAAAGAGTCCCATCTCTATATCGAGTTCTTCAGGAGGTGGTGATGCCGTATCGTGAAGCGTGATGAAGGCATGATCAAAAATTTCTGATCCGCCTTCTTCTGCATAGAGGGCATCGGCCTCATCACGCAGCGCATCCTCATGCGCCTTCAGATACTCACGGAACTGTGATGCAAGGATTCGCCGATCCGCTTGGCTACAGGCACGGTAAGAGGGAGAGGTTGCAAAGAGAATCGCATGAAGGAGACAGTTACCGTCACCAATGGTGCCGACTCGGGCTATTCTGTCGGTCAAGAATTGAATACCCAGTGGCTGATTCCAGGACAACATAGTCAGTGCTGCAGGATCCGTTGCCAAGTAAAGTGGCCGTTTCAGATGTTGATTGATCATGCCTTTCACGAGATCATCTGCAACTTGGTTCATTACTAAGGACTCCGTTATTTATCTCTAGATAGAGTGATTTGCTACAAATGTGACTGGCTCTACGGACCCTGAACAAGTTATCATGACTGACTCTACAATGGACTCTACAATAGATATACTCACGACGCTTCCCCATTATGCTGCGACCATTCCAATGATCGGCAATACTCACTATAGTGCCTCAGTTCTGATTGGAACATCAATCTCTATTCTGTGTCACACCTACCCAGACCATCTGAGCTTTGCTGCCCTCAACTACTTTACTTCTGCGGCCTGGTTCCTCATGGATATGATCTACTCAAGTCATGATGAATCTGTATTTTATCGTGTCTTCATTATGAATGTCTTCATATTCGGGTGGTGGTTCTCCCTGCCACCCGATTTCCACGCCTTCTGGCATCTCCTGTCAGCCATCAAATGCTTCTGTGTATCGATTCTGTTGCAGCGTCTGGATCAGGCTCAGAAAAATCGACAGAAACTTTACAATGGCCTCTACAAAAGATAATGCAAAAGACACAGCAAGGGACACTGCAAAAGACACCGCTAAAGCCCGGCTCTTGGATGAGTACATGCGAACGGGGGATCTTGCAGCCCTGGTGAAGGCCTATACAGATCTCAAGGCAAACCCTCCTGCTCCACCTCTTACAAAACCTGTAAGAGATTCCTATAAAGAAAACACCGGATACACCTATTTTGATGTGACTTTCTGAGTGCCGTTCTAAACAGAGTCCGAGTCAGAGGAAGAGACATGGCGTCACTGATCATTGATGTACGTGAACGGGGGCTGATAGCGGCTGTTACAACACTTGGCCTCACCTTCACAACAAAGGCGCTCGATGTTGGTGATTTCCTGATTCAAGCAGCCGATGGTCGACCTCTGCTGGTCGTCGAACGCAAGAGCCTCGCCGATTTCGCGGCCAGTAACCGCGATGGACGCTATCGTGAACAACGGGCCCGTCTGATGGCTACCCGCGGAAATGGTGCTGCGGTCCTCTACATTCTTGAAGGAACCTGGTCCGCCGGACTTGATCGAACCTTTGGATCTACTACAGAACGACAACTGCAGCGTCTTACGACCCGTCTGGTTCTCCGCTACGGTATTCCTGTACTGACATCTGCATCAGTGGCCGAGACCGCTACCTGGGCTTCCTGTACCTTAGCCCAACTGACCGATGATCCGACCGTGTTTGATCCAGAAGATGGGTTGACGTCAGCTACGGCCTCTGCGATTGCGGACTACACGGCCACGTTCTCCGCCACGAAAAAGGGTAACAAGGATGCTGCCTCTACTGCAGCGGCCATGGTCGGCTGCATTCCAGGACTCGGGGCCAAGAAGGTCACGGCTGTCCTTACAGAGCGGTCCATCGCTGACCTAGCAGCGATGTCGGCAGCGGAGATTGGAAACATCGATGCGGGAGGACGTATTCTCGGCTCAAAGATGGGAGCAACCATCAAGGAGGCACTGTCATACCGTGAAGGAGTCTAGAGGGCAAATATCAAAAAAATGAAGGTATAAAGATTATATTATGAACTATTTTAGAATGAATGATTATAGATTTTATCATTGTTACCATAAGCCAATGACAATCGTTTGCTACCCTGTAGATAACGAGCATATCCTACCCTCTAAGCCAGACTCTCGCCTTCTATTCGTACCAAAATATTTACCAGAAATATTGGATACGCTTGTATTAAATTACAAGTCTTATAAAAGTGTCAATATAAAAAAAGTGCCGGTTGGTCTAAAATCCGATACGGCCTAAACCATATGCGCTGATAAATAAGTAGAATGTCAGTTGAACCCAAAGTCTATAATCCCTGGAATTCCAGCAATCGTGATATTCCCGATTCGGAACTTCAGCGAATCGCCAAATATATGCCCAAACGCGTGGATCTTTTCCGCCAAGCGTGTGTGCATAAGTCCTTTGTAGCACGTGAGGAGCACAAGCATGATGGACAGATTATCGTGCCCCGCCCCGCGGATTGTATGCCGCTCAAGGCAGCGGATAACGAGCATTTGGAGTTTGTAGGGGATGGGATTCTGGATGCGATTGTTGGTGATTACCTGGAGCGACGCTATCCTGGTGAAGGAGAAGGCTTCTGGACGTCGCTGCGATCGGAGCTGGTCAACAACGAGCATCTGGGATCTCTTGCACTCAAGCTCGGCATGGGTCCCTGGATCATCATCAGCCGTCATATGGAAGAAGTCTGTGGGGGAAGAACGAACCATCGGATGCTTGGATCGATGTTAGAGGCGTGGATCGCGGCCATGTACCGGGACCGCTGTGCTACTGATCCGAAAACCGCGTTTTGGCACGTACAGCAGTGGGTGATCGACATGATGGAGACTTATGTGGACTTTGGAGAACTCATTGCGACCAACACGAACTACAAGGATCAGCTGCTGCGCTTTTTCCAGGCCACATATCACCAGCCACCGCGCTACAAGGAAGTGGCCACAGAGGGGCCCCTGCATAATCGGACCTTCACAATGGGTGTGCTCCTGCCGGATGGATCTGTAGTAACGACGGCAACGGCACGGAATAAGAAAGATGCAGAGCAGGAAGCATCCCGGCTCGCGCTTGTTGCGCTAGGGCAGATTCCAGGACCCTAAGTAGATGAGTGGCACGGGAAAACCTGTCTTTGGTGCTGTAAAGCCTAAGTTGGGCGGGTTTACTGTCAAAAAGGCGGAGTCGGCTTTGCTGGGTACAGGAGGCTCTGCTGTTTCAACACCGAGTGCTGCTGCTACAGCAGATGCACTTTCGGCAGTAAATCTATCCTTGGGGCCACGCCTAGTTAAGAAAACTGCAACTGCAACTGCAGCATTTGAAGGGATTAAACCGGTGGTTAAACCTGTGGTAAAACCGGTTGGTACACCTGTAGTCAGTACTCCTTCTGGATCTAACTCTGCTGCTGCTTCTGCTGTTCAGTCATCGATTTACCTTCCTCCTCCCCCTGTAAAAGCAGCCTTACCTGCTGGTGGACTACTACCTCCTCCGCCAATCCCAGCAGCTGGTCTTCCTCCTGCGAAGGCAGCCTTACTGCCTCCTCCCCCAATCCCATCTGGAGGGTTTCCTATGAAAGCTACGCTACCGCCGCCACCCATTCCAGCTGGAGGATTCCCTGAATCAAAAGAAGCTGTCGAACTGGTTGTAGAAGAAGCACCTTCAGCAACAGTAAAAGCAACAGCATCAGCACCAGTAAAAGCATCCTCTACAATCATATCGAAAGCTATAACAACAGCAGCTGCAACTACAGTTCCACTACCAACCGGCCCCATCCTCGAACGCAAGGCCTTCATGCAAGGTGAGTTCGCAACCGTCAAAGCCATCGTGAATGAAAACCCCATCGGGATCGCTCCCGCCGACAAAGTCTATCGCCCCATTACCGCTCCCTCCTTCCGTCGCTTCATGGTTCAAACATTCTTGCCCTATTCTCCCACTCTGACCCGCATCATGAAGGAAAAGAGCGACGCTTTCACCAGAGAACCCAAAGTCTTCAACAAGAACGCCTGTAAGGAACGTCCCACGAAGCTAGAGACTTTCTACTATCAGAAGCTCGTGCGTGACTATATGTCGCGTATGTCCCCCTATCGTGGTCTCCTGGTCTACCATGGTCTCGGTACCGGCAAGACCTGTACCTCCATTGCAGCAGCGGAAGCGCTGTACTGGGGTGGTCTCAAGAAGATCTACATCATGACTCCTGCAACGCTGTCACCCAACTACAAGAAGGAGCTCGGAAAATGCGGCTTCTTTCCTCTGAATATCCAGAACAACTGGGCCTTCTTGGCTATGGCGGACCGCACGAACACAAAGACAATCGAGTTCCTCTGGCTCCGTGATGTGCTCGGCCTCCCCGCCGAAACGATCACACGACAGGGTGGTGGATGGGTTCCCAATCCCGAAAAGGCCTCCAACTGGGACACATTGGCACCAGAGACCAAGACGGCGATCTTGCGGCAGCAGGATGAACATCTCAAACATCGCTTCGAGTTCGTTCATTACAACGGTATCACAACCGATAAGCTATCCCGCAGAGCCATGCAAAGTTTCCGTGAAGGAAAGCCCATGTTCGATGATTCCGTGGTGATTGTGGACGAGATCCACAACATGGTTCGCACAGTGAACGGTACGAAGCTTGGAAGTCGGCCTTTATATAACGTCATTGAGACAGTGGAACCCCGCGAGTTCACATGGACACAGAGGCTTGGACGCGAACGCGTCGGATTTCGCTATCCGCGTGGCTACACCCTGTATCGCCTTCTCCAGAATGCAGTGGGATGCAAGTTCATCGCACTTTCTGCGACTCCCATGATCAACTACGCACAGGAACTTGCGGTGCTCATGAATATGATTGGAGGTGAAATCCGCGTGGCGGAACTGTCACTGAAAACCATGGACCGCTCCCCTGCATCATCCACCAAGCTGATGAACTGGGCAAAGGCGCACCCTGAGATCGATTTCTGCGCGATTGAGGAACGAGAGGTGGTGACGGAAAAGACATCAGGTCGAGATATCATGTTGGTGGTGACGCCGGTGCCGTATGGATTCAAGAAGGTTGTGGGAGAAGATTACAATAATCGCGGCTTTGTCCGCGTAGAGGGAAAGGAGTCGGTTCCGGTGCAGGAATCCCGTGAACGCAACATGGACCGCTGGGCGGTACGTCTGCTGAAGGAGATGGAGGATCAGGGCTTGTTGGCTGGGGGTGGATCTGCGGCTTCGGCGGCGGTTGTGGAAGGAGCGCGAACTGTATTGAATGCGTCGACTGCGGCAACGGATACGACAGCAGCACCTGTACCTTCTGTTGCAGTAGAAGGAGGGGGTAACTCTGTTGTTACAGGCTCTGCTGCTTCTGCTGCTGCAGAAGCGATTGTGAAGAAAGAGCGCCAGAAGTTCGATGTACAGAAGGGCACGATCGCTATGCTTAGTCGCACGGATCAGTTCACACTTCGAACCCTTCCTCTCTTGCCAGAGAATCCTTCCGTATTTGTTGATAACTTTGTGAACCGATCCACCTTGGAAATTGCTCACAACAATATTTTAACAGCGCGTATCTCAGGCTTGGTATCCTATTACAAGGGCGGATCTGAGGAACTGATGCCCCGCGTTGGCAAGAAAGTAGATGTATTGGTACCAATGTCTTCGCATGTATTCGCATACTATGTGTCACTCAGGGAAGCTGAAATAGAAAAGGGGCCAACGGGAAAGAAAGAGTTTGCAGAAGGAGCGGCGACCGCTGTGGGTCGACATCTGACGCGCAAAGAAATGGATCTGTATTCACAGGCTACAAAGGATCCCAACACGGGATTCATGTCAGGAACACGTGCAGCTTGTAACTTTGTATTTCCACCAGGTGTCAAGCGTCCAAAGTTATCGGAGAAGCAGAATAAGCAGATCTTGGGAATCGATAAGCCAACAACAATCGCTGTAGATCGCGGTGACTATCTGGAGGGAGAAGGAGGTGGTAACTCTGCATCCTCTGCATCCTCTGCCGCAGGAGAGGAAGGAGGAGAAGGAGGGGAAGGCGGGGAAGGAGAGGAAGAGGGGGCTCTGCCAGAGGATTATGTGGAACCCGCCCTAGCAGAAGATCTGGCCAAGATTGTTGGCGGTCTCATGGAGGGACTCGAAGCCAACGCCGAAGAATATCTGAATGTGGGTCTTCCCGAATACTCGCCCAAGTACGTGGCGATAATGGCCAATCTCCGCGAAAGCCGTGGCCCTAACCTTATCTATAGCAACTTCAAGAGTCTAGAAGGTCTCGGTATCTTTGCTGCAGCACTCCGCGCCTCTCCTGAGAAGTGGTTGCCGCTCGATATTCAGAAGAAGGGTGACGGGCAGTGGATGGTTCCTGAATCACTCCTAGGAGCCAGTACGAAAGGCCGACCCCGTTACATCATGTATACCGGCGATCAGGAGCTCGAGAAGCGCCGTCTCCTTCTGCAGCTCTACAATGCAGATTTAGTGAACCTCCCTCCTCTTCTAAGGAAGCAGTGCCAACAACTGTTGGACGGTGCACCGGATAATCGCGATGGGCGTGTCTGCCGTGCCTTCATGATTACACAATCAGGCGCGGAAGGTATTTCGCTATTGAACACGCGCCAGGTTCATATCATGGAACCCTACTGGAACAATACGCGTATTCAACAGGTGGAAGGTCGTGCGATTCGTCTCTGCAGTCACATGAACCTCGATTGGGAAGAACGTGTTGTGGATGTGTTCACCTATATTACTGTGTTCACAGAAGCGCAGAAGCTGACACCTGCAGCAAGTATGATAATCGGCCAAGACGAAGGCATGACGACGGATGAACTGATCATGTCCATTGCAACGGCGAAACAAGAACTCGCAGATAGCTTGTTTGCAGTTACACAACAGGCGGCGATTGACTGTGAACTGCATTTTCACGAACACGGTGCTGTCACGAAATGTCTGAAATACGGAGCCGCCGGTGGCCCCACGTTCGCCTATCATCCTGATTGGAAGGTAGATATCGAAACGTCTAAGGACTAACAGCCTTTCTTGCTGCCCATTCCTTCATAAACGCGATTTCATTTTCTTGATTCTTTATGATCTGATTCGCGAACTCCTTGAGGGGTCCACCCACAGTCACAAGCTGTCGACTCATGTGCACAGCCATCGAATGGTGCGGAATCATTCCCATAACATACTGATCCGCACTGATTAATAGCTGGACACGAATGGCCCAGATACTGGCGGCTACTAAGACGAGGGATGTCCCCATGATCCACCAATCCTGATTTAGAGCAGCCATGAAGACCAACATCCATCCCGCCATGGTCAGGATCATATACAGATCATTCAAACTCCAGCGAATGTCAGTCCAGGAATCCACTGCCAGATTCATCGTTGATAGAGCCCCTGTGACCAACATGATTAGGAACATTACAGCATACGAATGTATCATTCTGTAATGATCTTATATATTTAAGAGGTCTATTTACTGCAGAGGCGCGATGGCATAAAAGATATTATTGCCGCCAACTACGGTCTCACGGAGAACCATCGCCTGAACACCTTCTCCGTACACAATCGTATATGTCGGAAAGTTGTAGGATTGAAACATGAGCTTTCCATCTCCCTGGGGTATGATCTGAAAAGAAGAGTCGCTGTTGAACATCTCATCGCCACCTGGATCTGGCATCATCCACATATAGAAGTTTGAATGACGCATATAATATCCTGGATACTGGACACTTTGAATGCTGACATAGTTCTGAACACCATTATTACCAGGTGAAATCACGAACGTGGAGATGTTTTTCATTTCCTGGGTATACAACGATCTTACACTGCTTGCCAGGTTTCCTGAAGAAGCAGCCGCGATCGCAGCACCAGTGTTATCAGGAATAAACGTTGCAACTGCCCAAGGTTGGGCTTGAGTAGCGGTAAACATCACATGGGTGTTAGGAAAGGCAACAGGGCGCAGAGAGAACTGTGTGCCGACCGCTAAATATGGCAGAGGTGGAACTGCAACCTTAATGCCATACACATCGTAGAGTCCATTGACCCCTGCCCTTTTTGCATCGGCGATCCAG
>Ga0164295_10005077_pt1 | contig 10428 bp, 4 predicted proteins | sample GEODES006metaG_FD_111798 | JGI IMG/M metagenome (GOLD analysis project Ga0164295, IMG submission 111798) | Oligotrophic lake water microbial communities from Sparkling Lake, Wisconsin, USA - GEODES006 metaG | ecosystem: Environmental > Aquatic > Freshwater > Lake | place: USA: Sparkling Lake...
CCCACAGCAGCAGCAGCAGCAGCAGCAGCAGCAGCAGCAGCAGTAGTAGTAGTCGAAGAGACCGTCAATCCCATAGAAGACTCGTGTGATTGTTGTTGAGCTCCACTACCACTGCGACCTCCGCTTCGACGTTGTTGTTGATGATGTTTGTGTTGATGAGAAGCGTCCAGCTTGAGTACAGGATGCGCGGCCGCGTGAGCTGCATACTTGTTTACGACTCCCCAGAATCGGTCCTTCCCGGTGAGTTTAGAAGTGGCAGCAGCTGCTGCAGCTTTCCAGTTTGACGTGAAAGCAGAGGGGGGAAGAGGAGGAGGAGGAAGAAGAAGCGAAGGAGCAAGTCTAGGAGGAGGAAGATGAGCGCTGCCACCCAGTACTACACCCGCACTCATCATCGTCGTCGTCGACTCCATCATGGCCTCGTCTTCTGCTTCGTCTGCATCTTCGTCGTCAAGATTGTCCTCTTTCTCAATGTTGTTGAAAGAAGAGGCGACATGAGAGCCCGGGTGCTGCAGGTGCCAAGCGCTTAACGACGATGAATAGTCGAACAGAAAACCGCCCGATTTAAGATTGATTTTTAATCGAGGGTTAGGCGTGGAGGTATCCATTGTTTGTTTAAACCTTCTCCTTTTTTTGTCTTGGGAAAAATGAAGCGTTCACGTTCGCCAGAACAAAACTTTACGGAAGAAATCAATGATGATGAGGAAGCGAGGTTGGCTGCGAGCCGAGCTCGTCGAGAAGCTATTTTATCAAGGCATAAACTGAGTATGACTACTTCTGTATTACCAGTGGAACCAGCTCTTGATCCTTCTCCTCCATCATCATCATCATCATCATCTCATTCGTCGTTACAGACATCATCCGCCACGAATCATGACGAGTCTCGCAAAATAGAAGCGTCTTTAACGACAACGACGACAACAACATCATCTTCATCTTTATCATCGTCAAACCTCCGATCGTCATCCTCCGCGTTCGACATTTTTGGGGACGATGACGACGGAAATGAAAATGAAGGAAGCGAGGGTGGTGGTCTTGGTGATCCGCGGGCTGCTGAACAACGAGACGCTCGTATCAGCAGCAGAAGTGGCATTGAAGCTCCCTTTTCTCGACCTGGTGGCGCTCCTAATAAAGGAGCCGTCGGCAGTGACAATGCCGACGATGCTGACGGATATTACCGCCTACGCGTGGGTGAGCTGATCTTTGATCGTTACTTGGTACTTGGCACAAGAGGCAAGGGCGTGTTCTCGTCTGTGCTCTACTGCAAAGATACTAAAGCAACTGCTGAAGCAAACTCTTTACAGGACAGCCAAGGGATGGGAGGAGGAGGAGGAGGTGGAGGTTTGAACTCAGATAAAGACATGTCAACGATTCGTGAGATTGCTAGTGGAGAAACAACTACCTCTCGGGCCACTCTAGCTGTTGGCGAAACAGGAGCGCTTGTGAAGAGGCACGCTGCTCTAGCTACTGGCAGCTCGGCGCACGTAGCAATCAAGGTCATCCGCTCTAACGATACGATGCGCAGGGCATGCATGAAGGAGATTGAAATTCTCCGCGACTTGAACACTGCCGACCCCTCAGGTCGCTATCACTGTGTGCGACTTTTACACCATTTTGAGCATGCTGGTCACATATGCCTCGTGTTTGAGCCACTGGCCATGAACCTTAAGGAGGTGCAGGACAAGTTCGGTACAGGAGTGGGCCTGTCAGTGCAGGGCGTGCAGGAATTCGCAAGGCAGCTTCTTCTTTCGCTTGCTCTCTTGGCCAAGCTTAGAATCATTCACGCAGATATTAAGCCGCACAATATTCTTTCAACCGAGTCGTATAGGACCATTAAAATGGCTGATTTCGGCTCTGCACTGCGCGCCAATGATGAGACAGACGTTACCCCTACACCCTACATGCAGAGCCGGTTCTACAGGGCACCAGAGGTCATCCTTGGATGTCGAATCACTGCTGCAATCGACATGTGGAGCGTAGCGTGTGTCCTCTATGAGCTGTTCACTGGCCACCCTCTCTTTCCAGGTATCGACAACAACGACATGCTCTTTAAAATGCAGTCTACTGTGGGGAGAATCTCGCAAAAGATTATTCGTAGACACTTGCAGCACGCTGCGTCCATGGGGCTCGATCCTCACTTTGAAGAGGCTTCTGTGGGTGGATCTGGGCCGAGTTTTCGACGGCATGTCAAGGACCCAATAAGCGGCTCGCCTGGCATCAAGCTCCTTGACTTTACCTTTGTGAAGGCTGCGGATGAGATAAAGAAGCGCCTAGAGAGCGCTAGAGCCGAGGGAGATGATAAACGCATCGTTCAGAATCTCGGTTCCCTGCTGGTTTTTATGCTAAACCCGGACCCTACTAAAAGAATCACAGTAAGCGATGCACTGAAGCACCCATTCATTGAACGAAAGTGAGGATAAGGAAACAGAAAAAAAGAATTTCACTTATGTCATTATAATTTACACCATTTTTTTATTAAATCGGAACAGTTTCACTTCCTGTCGCTCCTGTAAATCGATGATTAGCCATCCTAAAACTTCCTCCAGATGCACTCGTTGATGATGAAGTAGACAAACCGAAAGGATCCATAACTGCCTCAAGATCACTGATTGATCCAGAATTTCCGCCTCCTCCTCCTCCTCCGCCACTTCCATTTGAAGCCAAGGAATTTCCGTTTAGTGTAGAGGCATTATTCCCTCCTCCTCCTCCTCCTCCACCGCCTCCTGAAGTTGTGTTTATGTTTCCATTGTTAGAGAGGGATGACCCCGATTGTAAAGAATTGCCTCCAATTGATGCAGCAGCGGCTGCTCTCGCAAACAAATCCAACATTCCTCCTCCTACTCCTCCGCCACCAACTTGTCCTTGCGTTCCTCCCTGAAGCGCACCCATGACCCCAGCAGTCAGCGTAGCTCGTAGTCGTTTCTGAGCATCACTGGAACACCTGTAGTATCCGATTAGATTAGGGCCAAGAAGCCCCAGAGACACTACGTCCACGATCGCCCACTCCAATGAGAGGGAAAAGACGTGAAGGAAGAGCATTAGTGCAAAGGCTGCAGGCGCAGCATATAGAGAGGACCAGAATATCCTCTTGTCCAGCTCTGATTGCGGGGAGCCCTCAGGCGCGCTTTCAAAGACCCACTCGCTCGAACCGTCCTCCCGTATCTTGTTCCACCATCGCAGTCCCACAAGCAGCCTACCAGTGACGTTCTTCACTGTCCAGAAGTCGGCCGCCAGCAAGAGCGTCACTGAGATAAACACGGTCGAGTAGGACAGGCCAAAGATGCTCCATCCGCTAAAAACGTAGAGCAAAATCGCTGCCGCCTTGAACCCTACGTGTGCGATTGCTGCGCTCGGGTGCCTGCTGCGGCATAGGAAATTCAGCCATGTAACCTGAGTGCTGCTGCTACTACTGCTGCTACTGGTGGTGGTTGCAGCAGTAATAGAAGATGTTGTTGTTGATTGTTCATTTGCAGAGGAAGGAGAGATAAATCCTTTTACCTCTTCTGGGTCTTCTTTTCGCATTTCTCAAAAGATTTTATAGAATGCAAGGTTCCAAGGTTTTACGCTCTGCTTTAAGAGCTAGTCGTATTGCTCGTGAAGGTGATGCTCGGTTCGTAAATTTGATAAAAATGCTGTTTCAAAAACCAATCCCTAACTCTTTCCTCTCTCTTTCCTACTTGGTCATCTCTTTATCTACCAGTGCTCACGCCCTCCAGATCCAGTCTGCTCCTCACTTGAAGAAGATCTGGAAGTCATACAGCTACAAGAAGGGCGAGCGCACTCAGCAGCTTTCCCCCTACGAGATTGACGTGCTCGGACCTCTGTTCCGCAACATTGGCGAAAAACTCAAGCACAAGGTCGAGGACAACATCTGGGACGTTGCTCCGCCCATCATTTTTTACATGGGACTCGTTTGGACCGTCAAGGAGATCCGCAAGGACATCCTCTACCACCACAGGGCTTAAGTAAGAAGATCACACGTCTGATTACTAGAGTAGTCCGTTCCTTTTTATCCCTTTTCTTGTCCGCTCTTCCTTCCGTTTGAAGATGAGGGCTCGTTGAGTAAAGGTGATGTTATCTCGTTGAGTCAAGGGTTGTACCTCTTTGCACGCTTGTTTCATTCGTGCCTTTCACTGACTAATCACAATGACTGTCCGCGCTTCTCCTCTTGAAGAGAGCTATAGAGCTGTCTGCATTTCAAGTAGAATGACAGACTATCAGATTATTGTTGCACTATTATACTTTCATTTCTTTCTCACTCTCATCCTGCCGTGTGTTGTTCAATAGCTATAGTGAATGTTCCTTCAACTCATCATTTAATCTTCAAACTAAAGTCGACAATGCTGTAACCTGCTGTTAAAGACCCAGAACTGACAATGTCAACAAATGGGCTAAAGTAAGCAGAGATTGTGCTCTTTGTGATTCCGCCTGAAGCCTCAACCATCACTTTCGGATACGATTGTTTCAATATTTTAGCATCGTCAATAAGTGCTTCAGCGGATGCGTAATTGTCCAGCATTACAACGTCGCATCCAGCGGCACAAGCCTCCTTCGCTTCTTCGAGTGTTCTCGCTTCAACTTCAATCTTTGACGAAAATCCGCAAGCCTTTCTCGCCTTAACGACTGCATTCGTGATGGAGCCAGTAGCCCAGACGTGGTTATCCTTAAGCATCACCATCGACGAAAGGTCCATTCGATGGGTCGAGCAGCCGCCGACAAGGAGGGCGTACTTTTCAATGAGTCTAAAACCAGGCGTGGTTTTTCTCGTGCCAGCCACTTCTCCGTGCCAATGACTTTCTTTTGCTATTGCGGAGAGTTCTCTAGAGGCTGTTGCGACGCCAGAGGCCCTCGAAATGATGTTTAATGCGGTTCTCTCGCCAAGAAGTAATCGTCTGCATGGACCAGTAATGACAGCAACGACGATTTTTCCTTCCGGTCCACCCGTCTCTGTAACAGAGAGTTCGTCCCCTTCCTTATACCTCCAGCTAACGGAGCAACCAAGCTCTGCAAAGACCTCGTCAAAGAACGGTACACCTGCGAGAACAATGCTCTTTGACTTCTCTTTGCAGTATAGGAGTGCTTCCATCTCCTCATCGCCCACTACAAAACCTCCGACGTCAAATGAGGGAACATCTTCTTCAAGATATCTTTGGATCAAAGTTTTCCAAGAAGGAGGCAGTAATTGGGCAAATGAGTTATTCATTCGTATATATATAGTATGCTCTTTTCTCTTTGAATAAGATAAGATATGAGAACCGCGCGATTAGGTAGTTTGAGTTGACCGCACACTGAGTCAGAACCGACCGAGTGAATGATGATCACAACAACAAACATAAGCAGCGTATTACGCGGACGAGAAGTGGGAGGTGTCCCTTCTTCTTCATTAACTCAACGCAACTGCATCGACTCTCTTCGCGAATCTGGCCTTCGCGCTCTACGCAATGAAGACGCAAGCGGCGGCATTTCGAAGAAGTTGTTGCGTGCTTCTGCAGAGGTCGAGGCAAGCGTGGGCGAATCGGCCAAGGCGATTTCCAGATCAGTTGCTATATGCTTAGCCTGGGCCCGAGACGGAAGTGTTTTTGCTTGCGGACATGGCGATCACACGATTCGAGTCTACGATCAACGATTTCAATCCGATATCATCAACACTAGCGAATCGAAGACTACGATTGAAGAAGGAGGAGGAGCAAGAGGAGGAGAATCGTCTCGTCCGCTTGCAGTTCTTGGTTCTTCGAGGCAAGGTAGCTCTGTAGATAGACGGGATGAAAAGACCCGTACGACGTGGTCTCTCTCTTTTCACCCACACAGGAGCGATGTTCTTGTGTCCGGAGCTCTTGCTTTTCCTATTGATGGTGGGAGGTCAACGGCTGCAACGACGGCATCTTCTTCTTCTTCTTCTTCACATGGAACTGACACTATATACAAGAAGCAGCAGAGTACGCACAGAGTCTCTTCGTCTAATCTTGAAGAGGACAATAACAATGACGACGACAACGATGATGATGATGATGATTATTATGAGCCAGAAGACCTTGTACACACACGAAATTCATTTGGTGCTTCACAGCGTCGTTTAGACTCACAACAGCAAAAGAGAAGGAGAAGAAGGAGAAGCGGGAGAAGTAGAAGAAGTTCTTCTACTATGAAGCAGAAGAGACTTGCACTGGCAGACAGCGTTCGCCTCGTTTCAAACGATAACGGGGAAGGGCTCTCTGTAGACAGGGCCTTTACGATCCCCGAAATGGAGGCTGATATTTCAATTTGGCACTGGCCTTCAGGGAGCAAGCTGTTTTCAACACGAACTCTTGGCGGAAATGTCTTTTCCGTCAAATTTTCCCCCTGCGGATCGTGCGTCTTGGCAGCTGTTGGAGCCTCGTTACAAGTTTGGGCATATGCAGACGAATCGTGCACCGCCTTGACATCAAGCAACAGACGGCAGGGTCGCGTTGACTCGGACTCAGCAATGCCTCAAGATTCGGACGCAGCTACAGTAATTAATGATGCGATCTATCGAGCCGCAAAAGAGACTGCTGCGCTTTTTTCTAACACCAGGTCATGTTCGTCCTTCTCATCTTTTTCAACCAGTCTGAACAATTCAGCCGTTTCATTGTCTGTTTACACACCTCCCTCATCGACATCGTCACTTTCCTCTTCAAGCATTACCTCGACAACAACCTTACCTCTTGTTCACTTTGGATTCAATATCCGCAGTCTTGGATTTGCAGAGGAAGAAGAATTCTCTACCGCTGCCTCATTCACAAAATCTCCTCAAGTAAATGAGGCGAATTCATCCGTTGTTAGAGTTGTTGTAGCCTTGCAACGGTCATATGACGACGGGTTCGTTGACACTACGTCGTCAGCGTTTGGTGCTCCTTCTTCACCACTTTCGCCTTCCCCAGAGCAATCGGTCGGCGGAAATCTAATGATGTTTATGTTGGATGTTCCTCTCTTGCGTGCTCTTGTTCGACGGCATTATCGAATCCAACAACGCGCTCTTAACAAATCATCATCATCATCAACAACAACAACAACAACAACAACTAGCAGCAAAATGAACGAGTGGATTGCCCCCTCATTCTCGTCTCCTCCGTCACATTCTTCATCTATTAATTCTAGCCTCCCCTCTTCATCCGTGAACGCAGCGCCTTGGTTGCGACCTATTGTTCCTCCTAACCTAGCTCTAGAGGTTTCTCGAGCTATATCTCGAGAGCTTGACGCGGGTGATCGAAGTTTGAGTGACGATCCTGAGGATGAAGAAGAGGTGGGAGAAGAAGAAGAAGAAGTGGAGGAGGAGGAGGAAGAGGAGCAAAACTACTACGACGACGCGGAGGTTGCTGAACGAAATCTTATCAGCTTTTGTGGCACTATGGACGAGAGCGACGATCATCTCTCTTCTGATGATGACGAAGAAGAGAGCTGCGTGATTGAAGAGGAGGAGCGATATGACGACGATGATGGAGGTGGAACAAAACGACGTCGTCGTTCGTCATTACCTCATGAGCAAGTTACTGAGGCGCTTTTGTCATCCTATGTTACCTCTATCCCGGCGATTTTCGGCCCGAGAATGGTAAGAAGGCTCCTTCTCTCGCACACACACGTGGCTTCTCGAGGGTTGAATGGTTATTATGGCGTGTCCGAATCGAGTAATGATCGCAAACTTAATTTCGGGCCGTGCCCTCTACTGGGACCTGTGCTCATATCAAGGAGAGCACTCATCTATGGCGACGGGAGCTTGTCAATAGGCGCAGTTAGGTTATCAATGTCTGGAGAACGCATTGGGGCGGCATTTGTCTCGACTCCGCTAACCGTCAACAGCAGCCAATGTACTGATTCTTCGTCATCAATTTCTTCCTTATCATCATCATCGTCGTCATCATCATTTGATCTCAAGACAATTGCAGCAAAGCGAACTGAGCACTTAGCATCCAATGAACGTCTCTCAACAACGACATCACCGTCACTGCAACGCGAGTCTCAAGTGGTCCACGTCGTAGTGAATCAAATCAAGTTGGAAGAGGATTACATTGGCGGCTTGTCTCAAGTGGCTCACCATTCGCCGCATCAAACTGCACCTCAGCAACGACAACAGCCTGACAAACAACAACAACAACAACGACAACAGCCTGCAACTTCTACAAGCGGCAATAATACTGCTTCTCTCGCTCCATTATTACCATTATCATCAATATCGGCTTCAAACCCGTTCTCGTTTCCGCTCTCACTCAAGTCGCTACTTTTTGGGTTAGGATCAACCACTTCTACTGCCGGGTCATCAGCTTCCTCACCTACTTCAGCAGCAGCATCGGCAGCAGCAGCAGCATCGTCTTCATCTGCAAACTCACTCGTTGTGTCACAGTCGTCTATGAAGATATCCCCATATTCTGCTTCAACATTGACTAATGCTTTTTCACCATCAGCGACAGTAGCACAAACTAGCTATTCGTCATCGAATCCAGCGTTGCCCCTTTCCTCCTCCTCCTCCTCCTCTTCCTCTTCTCCTCAGTCTATTATTCATAGGCGTTCAACCTCGTCTGTAGACATGTCCGTGTGTCAGACAGCACCTGTTGTTGGCATTGTATCTTCCTCTGACCCCCAACTGAATCAATCTCAGTCCTCGCGGAAGCGGTCCATTGCAGAGGTTGCCAACCTTTCAGATAGGAGGTGGAGCAGTCTAAGTGGAAACGGATCATCCAGAGGCGTTAGTTTTTCAAGTCAAAATTCGTCGTCGCTAGTAGCACCCCTTGGGAGTATAAGCGCAGAAATGCAACAGCAGACTGGACCTCGAAAACTCAGCGGGTTAGTAACCCGCACTCATCCGTCGATCCTTCGTAATTCATTCTCTTCTGTTGTACAGACTCGCCAGTCTCTTTTAAATCAGCATCAGCAATCGCTTGGAGGAGGCAGTGGTAATATCAGCAATTGTAGTGGAGGCAGCAACATCATCAATATCGGAGGAGGAGGCAATCAAGACTCTGCGCAACGACATTCTCGCGGAGGATCCTTTACGAGTGATATCGCCACCTCGACTGCAGAGTCTGTAGCGACGAATTCTGAAAATACTCTCAGTGTCGCCTCTATGACTGCTGCAGATGCGTTTGAGGTCGATACTGATCTTGGCACCAACGTGAGCAGCAGCGACCTGTCTGTGCACCCGAGACGATCATCTCATCATCATTTACACTCATCTCCACACTCGAACCTCAGAAAAGGAGCTCAATCTCTCGCTCATAGTTTTCTCACAGGTGGCTCTTCAGCCAGTCCTTCTTTATCTTCTGTCTCTATCTCTGCGCACACCACATTCGATCGAGAAAGAGAGAGTTCCGGTGGGTCTGTCTCTACCTTGGCGCACGCGCTCAATTCTCTTGCGATTTCTGAGCTTCGCTCTTCCAACAAAAACGGGGCTGCGTCTGCACGACTTACAAGCATGAACGATCGCGGGATCCAGCTTTCACATAGTGATGATCCACCACATGCATTGAAGAATCGGTTAATTATTACAAAAAAACCGCGTCCATTGCTGATCGTAAACGACGACGTACTTCCTGACCACAAACTCACCTTGGATCCAGAGAGAGAAGAAGCCCTAGAGCTTTCAACACGGTTTCTCCTCGTCTCTCTGACCCAGCGGCTCCTACACTGGCACTTATCAGAAACCCGCAACATCGACTCGACGTCTGCAATGATCCAGCAACTGCAGCAACAACAGTCGAATCGTGAGCTATTGCATCAACATCAACAGCTGCATCAGCATCCGTCACTTTCTTCCTCCTCCTCACCATTACCGCCACTTGTCTCTAAAGCAACTGTGTTTATTCGCGACATCCAACTCCCGCACATGAAGTGGGCAAGAACGAGAGTGAGCAGAAGCGCCTCGTATGGATCGCGAAGACGGTTAGGTCGACTTTCCGAAGCTGATTCCCAAGCTGACACGTCCTTGAACGAAGATTTGATCGACAGTAATACGTCCTTTGCGTCACCTCTGTCTGGCACTCGTCACGTGTTTCGCTTCGGAAGAGTCGTTTCTGCCCTTCCTGTTGGTGCAGGCATTAATGTGACTCAAATAACTACAGTGCAGCTTTCGCCGCTGGGGGGACACGTTATGCTTGCAGTGGAAGGAGTTGAGAGGAAGACTACTGTTTCATCATCTCCCACGGCCTTAGTTGGAACGACCACTGCGTCTGCTTCTACAGCTGTTCGATCACTCATGAGAATCTTTTCCTCTTCTACGAACGCCGCTGTTTCTACCCTACCGTCTAGTGGTTCAGCCCATCATCATGTAGAGAGCATGCAGACATCACCTAGGAGATCCCGTCTTTTAGTTCGAACAATTTCTCTTGCTTCGGGTGATCCCTCGTTAGAGATCTCAATGCCCACTGAATGGACTGGTATCTCCTCCACCTTGGCACAATCCTCTCCTACTTCTACCACTGC